>JAABUQ010005645.1_pt1 | contig 19698 bp, 14 predicted proteins | sample 5560001 | NCBI WGS metagenome assembly JAABUQ01 (sample SAMN10711888, study PRJNA513371) | rock metagenome | isolation source: Antarctica rocks | place: Antarctica: Victoria Land, Finger Mt nord | collected 2015-12-18
CGCCCTCGGCCTAACCCACATATCTCAATTTTTGTCGAAGCCGAGGTCTTCTTCGCGCGTGACCCGGGGCGGGGGATTTGCTAATTTGGTGGGGGCGGTCGGGGCGATTCCCGGCCGGGTCCGAGGGGGGTGGTTCCCGAGATGCGCATCATCGCCGGCCAGCGTCGAGGGCACAAGTTCGACGGCCCCAAGGATCATCAAGGGACCCGGCCGACCAGCGACCTGGTCCGCGAGTCGGTCTTCAATATCCTGGGCGAGCTGGTCGAGGGGCGGCTCGTCGTCGACCTGTTCGCCGGCACCGGGGCGCTCGGCCTGGAGGCGTTGAGCCGGGGGGCGGCCCGGGCGATCTTCGTGGAACGCAACCGCGACAACGTCGCCCTGATCCGCCGGAACGTCGCCACCCTCCGCTACGAGGACCGCGCGGCGGTCGTGGCCAACGACGCCTACCGATGGGCCCGGGCCTACGTCCCGGTCGAGGCCGAGCCCGTGGTCGTGTTCATCGACCCGCCCTATTCCGACTACGAGGACCAGCCCGAGCGGGTCGTCAAGCTCCTCGACGGTTTGGTCGAGATCCTCCCCGACGGCTCGGTCTTGGTCGCCGAGTCGCGGCGCAGGCTCGACGACGAGACCCTGCCCGAGGCCGGGGCGTGGGACATCCGCCGCTATGGCGGCACCCAGGTCGCCATCCGGACGATCGGCGAGGTGGCCACGCCGTCCGGGTCGTCGGGGCCGGGGTCGGACGACGAGGGCCCGACCGATGGCGACGACTGAGGGCCGGCGGGCGTTCGCGGTCGAGGTGGTCGACCGGCTCCGGGGCACCGGGTTCCAGGGGCTCTGGGCCGGCGGCTGCGTCCGCGACCTGCTCCTCGGGCTCGAACCGGCCGACTTCGACGTGGCCACCGACGCCCGACCCGAGCAGGTGATGGGCCTGTTCCGGCGGACCGTGCCGGTCGGGATCAGCTTCGGCGTGATCCGCGTCGTCGGGCCCGACGCCGCCGGGGACGTCGAGGTCGCCACCTTCCGGAGCGACGGGGCCTATCTCGACGGCCGGCGGCCCGAATCCGTCCAGTTCGGCGACGCCCGGCTCGACGCCGAGCGCCGCGATTTCACGATCAACGGGATGTTCCTCGACCCGATCACGGGCGAGATCCACGACTTCGTCGGCGGCCGGGCCGACCTCGACGCCCGGGTCCTCCGCGCCATCGGCGACCCCGAGGCCCGGTTCGCCGAGGACAAGCTCCGGCTCCTCCGCGCCGCCCGGTTCGCCGCCCGGTTCGGCCTGGCGATCGAGGAGCGGACCCGGGCCGCGATGATGGCGATGGCCGGGTCGGTCCGCGTGGTCGCCGCCGAGCGGATCGCCCAGGAACTCCGGAAGATGCTCGTGGCCCCGTCCCGCTCGGAGGCGATGCGGATCGCCCTGGGGACCGGCCTGATCGCGGCGGTCTTGCCGCCGGTGGCGCGGATGGTGGGGCTGTTCCAGGGCAAGCCGGTCCAGCCCGACGGCGACCTTTGGGACCACACCTTGATGGTCCTCGACCACCTGCCGGCCGACCCGAGCTTCCCGCTGGCGTTCGCGGCGCTGCTCCACGACGTCGGCAAGCCCGACACCAAGGGCTTGCAGAACGGCCGGGCCAGCTTCCACAACCACGAGCAGGTGGGCCGGGCGATCGCCGACCGGATCTGTCGAGGGCTGAAGCTGGCCAACGCCGAGCGCGAGCGGGTCGCGTGGCTGGTCGAGTTTCACCAGTATCTCGGCGAGGCGACCAAGCTCCGCGAGGCCAAGCTCAAGCGCATCCTCGCCGAGCCGGGGATCGACGACCTGCTCGCCCTCCACCAGGCCGACGCCCTGGCCAGCACCGGCGACGTCGGCCAGGTCGACTACTGCGAGGCCTACCTCCGCGACCAGCCCACCGGCCCGATCAACCCGCCCCCGTTGCTGACCGGTCACGACCTCGCCCGCCACGGCCTCCGCCCCGGCCCCCGGTTCAAGGACCTCCTCGAACAGGTCTACGAGGCCCAGCTCGAACGGCTCGTCCACGGCAAGAAAGACGCCCTGGAATGGCTCGACCGCCTCCTCGCCGCCGAGGCCCCGCCCCCCCCTCAAGCCGACCAGGACTGAACGCCGTCCGCGTGCTTCACCTCGATCCGGGGCCGATCCTCGCCCGCGACCAGGCGGAACGAGAGCGGCAAGACCTCGCTACTCAGGGCGGCCGGGTTGCTCAAGTCGGACTTGCCGACGAGGGCGAGGACCCCGGCGACCAACCGGTACAACTCCAGCGACCACGGGTAGCGGTCGACCAGCAGCAGCTCGCGGACGCCGATCCGGGCGTAGAAATCGAACTTCTCGCGCGATCGGTCATCTTGGCTGACGATCTCGACGAGGAAGTCAGGCCCCCCGCAATAATGCGTCCCGCATTCCTTGGCCCGGCCGCCGGGGAAAGTGACGGTGACGTCGGGGACCCGGTAATTCTTGGCCCATCCCGCTTCGCGGTCGCTGACGTTCGCGCCGGCCAGCACGACGGCCGGCGAGTCCCTGGTCAGGGCCTCCTGGATGATCGACGCGAGCCGAAAGGCGAATCCTTGATGCTCCAGATTGGCGAGCGGGGACATGACGTAGACTCCATCCCAGACTTCATCATAGCGGTCACCGCCGGATTCTTGACGCTCGCGGATCAGCCGCTCTTCTTCGAGCCGATCGAGCAACAGCAGGGCCATCGGTCACTCTCCGATCCGAGGGGTTCGCTCAGGCCGACCAGGATTGAACGCCGTCCGCGTGCTTCACCTCGATCCGGGGCCGATCCTCACCCGCGACCAGGCGGAACGAGAGCGGCAAGACCTCGCTACTCAGGGCGGCCGGGTTGCTCAAGTCGGACTTGCCGACGAGGGCGAGGACCCCGGCGACCAACCGGTACAACTCCAGCGACCACGGGTAGCGGTCGACCAGCAGCAGCTCGCGGACGCCGATCCGGGCGTAGAAGTCGAGCTTCTGCCGCGATTGGTCGTACTGGCTGACGACCTCGACGACGAAATCGGGCCCGCCGACCCAGTGGGTCCCGTGGTTCCGGGCCGTCGTGCCATTCAAGAAGATGGCGACGTCGGGCCCCCGGTAGTTGTGCTCCCACTGCTCGACCCGGTCGCTCACGTTCACGCCGGGCCGGACAAGGCCCAATCCGGTGAGGCCGATCGTCGCTTTGAATGCATAGTACAAGCCGCCCACGATGTCCTGATGCTCGTCGTTCGGCAAGGGTGACACGACGTAAACTCCTTCCCAAACCTCGTCGAAGCGATCGGACCCGGTTTGCTCGCGCTGTTGAATCAGGTGGGTTTGTTCGAACGGGTCGAGGACGATCATCTCCATGATCCGGCTCCGGTTGGAGGACGACTGGTCGAAAGTGTATCACTGCCTGACATCGGGCGGGATGATGCTGGGGAGTTCGAGGCGGCTTCCCCCGGGCCCCTTGAGCATCTGGTGCTTGGCCTGGGTGGTCTGGGACAGGCCGTGGATCTTGATGAAGCCCTGGGCGGCGGAGGCGTCGTACTGGTCGCCTTCCTCGTAGGTGGCGAGTTCGTGACGGTAGAGGCTGTGCTCGCTCTTGCGGCCGGTGATCGCGGCGTGGCCCTTGAACAGCTTGACGCGGGCGTGGCCCGACACGTATTGCTGGTTGGAGACGACGAAGGCCATCAGGTCTTGGTGCAAGGCGCTGAACCAGAGGCCGTTGTAGATCAGGTCGGAGTACGCCTGGCTCACGAAGGTCTTGAAGCGGAGGGCTTCCTTGGACAGGGTGAGGAATTCGACCTCGCGGTGGGCCTCGTGGAGGACGGTGGCGGCGGGGGCCTCGTAGATCTCGCGCGACTTGATGCCGACGAGGCGGTTCTCGATGTGGTCGACCCGTCCCACCCCGTGGCGGCCGGCGACCCGGTTCAGCTCCTCGATCAGCTCGGCGCCGTCGAGCCGGCGGCCGTCGAGGGCGACGGGCCGGCCGCGGTCGAATTCGATCTCGACCTCCTCGGGCTCGTCGGGGGCGAGGCGGGGGTCGACGGTCCACTGGAAGGTTTCGGGCGGCGGCTCGACCCAGGGGTCTTCGAGGATGCCGGCTTCGATCGACCGGCCCCAGAGGTTCTGGTCGGTGCTGAAGATCGACTTCTTGGTCGCCTCGACCTCGATCCCGTGGTCGGCCGCGTATTGCAGCTCCTGGGTCCGCGTCCACTTCCATTCGCGGACCGGCGCGATGATCTTGAGGTGCGGGGCCAGCGTCTGGAACGTCACGTCGAACCGGACCTGGTCGTTCCCCTTGCCCGTGCACCCGTGCGCGACGGCCACCGCGCCGTGGTCCCGGGCGACCCGGACCATCAATTGCGCGATCAGGGGCCGGCCCAGGGCCGTGGCCAGCGGATATTTCCCCTCGTACAACGCCCCGGCCATCAGCGAGGGGAACGCGAAGTAGTCCACGAACAGGTTGCGGACGTCCTCGGCGATCGCCTCGACGGCGCCGGTCCGCAACGCCTTCTCGCGGATCGCGTTGATGTCCTGCCCCTGGCCGAGGTCGCACGTATAAGCGATCACGTCCAGGCCATAAGTTTCGTTGATCCACTTGACGGCCACCGACGTGTCGAGCCCGCCGCTGTAGGCCAGCACTACTTTATCGCGTGCCACTTCTGGGTCCTCGTGGAGCGTGGGTCGTGAAGATCGTGGGTCGTGGGTCGTGAGTCGTGAGTCGTGGAGGGTGGGTCGTGGGTCGTGGGTCGTGTGGGGCGAAGAAGGTAATGAATCGAGTGCGAGTGGACCGTTTTCTTGTCTTTCACGACCCACGACCCACGACCCACGACCCACGATTTTCAGGGGATGTCGAAGGTCTTGCGGAGGTATTCCAGGCCTTCCTGGCCGCGGTCGTGGTCGGTGGCGACGTTGATCCGGACTTCGCTGGTGTTGATGAGGGCGATGTTGATCCCGCCGTCGGCGAGGGCGGCGAACATCCGGGCGGCGACGCCGGTATGGGTCCTCATGCCGACGCCGAGGACGGACAGCTTGGCGATGGCCGGCTCGACCGACACGTCGCCGAGGCCGACCTCGGCCGCGGCGCGGGCGGCCCTCTGGGTCTCGTGGCGGGGGACGGTGAACGACAGGTGGGTGTTGCCCGCCGTGCTGACGTTCTGGACGATCATGTCGACGAAGACGTCGGCCTCGGCGATCTTGCGGAACACGGCGGCGGCGTGGCCCGGCCGGTCGGGCACCCCGTGGAGCGTCACCCGGGCCTGGCCCTCGTCGAGTTCCACGCCGGAGATGACCAGGTCTTCCATCCCGGGAGACGGCTTGGGGTCCGAGCCGTTGGACGTCGTCGACGGCTTCCGCCGCGAGGCCCGGGTGGCCGACCAGTCGGCCAGGCCCGGCGGCGCGGGCAGGTCCTCGACCGGCTGGTCCAGCGCGAACGCCCGGTGGACCACCCGGAGGGCGGTCTCGGCCGCGGCCCGTTCGACGAGGACGCTGATCTTGATCTCGGACGTCGTGATCATCTGGATGTTGATGGCGGCGGCCGAGAGGGCGTCGAACATCTCGCGGGCGACCCCGGTATGGGTCCGCATCCCCAGGCCGACGACGGACACCTTGGCCACGGCGGCGTCGTGGGTCACGCCGCCGGCGCCGACGGCCCGGCTCGCCTCCTCGGCGACGGTCAAGGTTTGTTCGAGGTCGTCGCGGGCGACGGTGAAGCTGACCTCGGTGACGCCGGCGGTGGCGACGTTCTGGACGATCATGTCGACCACGATGTTGGCCGAGGCGATCGCGCCGAAGATCCGCCGGACCACCCCCGGCCGGTCGGGGACGCCCCGGAGGGTGATCCGCGCCTCGTCCTTCGCCAGCGCCGCCCCGGTCACGCGGACGCCGAGCCGGCGGGCGTCCCCCTCGGCGACGATCCACGAGCCCTCGTCGGGCCGGAACGAGCTCCGGACGTGGATCGGCACGCCGTACTTCTTGGCGAACTCGATCGAGCGCGAGTGCATCACCCCCGCGCCCAGGCTGGCCAGCTCGAGCATCTCGTCGAAGCTGATCCGGTCGATCTTGCGGGCCTCGCGCACGACCCGGGGGTCGGTGGTGTAGACGCCATCGACGTCGGTGTAGATCTCGCAGGCGTCGGCCCCCAGGACCGCCGCCAGGGCCACCGCGGTGGTGTCCGAGCCCCCCCGGCCGAGGGTCGTGATGTTGTAATCCTCGTCGACCCCCTGGAACCCGGCGACGATGACGACCTTGCCCTCGCCGAGGGCCTGCTCGATCCGCTCGGTCGAGATGTTGCGGATGCGGGCCTTGGTGTGGAAGCTGTCGGTGACGATCCCGATCTGGGCCCCGGTGAAGCTGATCGCCGGCACGCCGAGGGCGTGGATCGCCATCGCCATCAGGGCCACGCTCACCTGCTCGCCGGTCGACAGGAGCATGTCCAACTCGCGAGCCGGGGGCCGCTCGTGGATCTCCTTGGCCAGGCCGATCAGCTCGTCCGTCGTGTGCCCCCGCGCCGACACGACCACCAGCACCTTCTCCCCCCGATCATGCGCCGCGATCGCCCGCCGGGCCGCCGCCAGGATCTTCGGCGCGTCGGCCACGCTCGTCCCGCCGAACTTCTGCACCAACAGGGCCACTGGCTTCTCTCCAAGATCGTGGGGCGGGCAGCGTGGGTCGTGGGTCGTGGGTCGTGGAGCGTGGGGCGTGGGTCGTGGGTCGTGGAGCGTGGAGCGTGGGTCGTGGGTCGTGGGTCGTGGGTCGTGGGTCGTGGAGCGTGGAGCGTGGAGCGTGGGTCGTGGAGCGTGGGTCGTGGAGCGTGGAGCGTGGGGGAAGAAGTGGGTCGTGGGTCGTGGGTCGTGGGTCGTGGGTCGTCAGAAGGGAGCATTTGTCTGGCTAACCACGACCCACGACCCACGACCCACCTTTTCGGGTTCGCCGTCGGGGTTCCCGTGGGGTTCCGCCGTCGCGCCGCGGGAGAGGCGCTAGACGTCGAGGAACGCGGCCATGAGCTCGTGACCGTGGGCGAGGGCCGGGCCGTTGGCTTCGAGGGCGGCGGCTTCGTGGTAGGGGTGGCCGGAGGGGGTGGTGAGGCCGGCGCCGGACATGGCCCAGGGGACCCAGGCTCGGTCGTGGGCCCTGGTCCGGATCAGGGTGGCGTGGTCGGGGGAGACGAGGATTCGGCCCCCGTGGGCGGTGATGGCTTGGCGGAGGGGGCCGACGATGTCGCGGTCGATCCGCTCCAGGGCCTCGACCTTGGCGTCGGCCCGGCCTTCGTGGCTGGCCTCGTCGGGGGCCTCGACGTGGACGCACACGATGTCGTGATCGGCCAGGGCGGCGACCCCGTGGCGCCCCTTGGCCGCGTAGTCGGTGTCGAGGTAGCCGGTCGCCCCGGGGACGTCGACCCGGTCCCAGCCCGCGAGGAGTCCCACCCCCCGGACGAGGTCGACGGCGGAAAGGATCGCCCCCTTGAGCCCGTGGAGGACCTGGAACTTCGGGAGCCGGGGCGCCTTGCCCTGCCCCCAGAGCCAGACGGCGTTGGCCGGGGCCTTGCCGTGGGCCAGCCGATCGCGGTTGACCGCGTGGTCGCGGACGACTTCCGAGCCGGCCTCGATCAGGTGGCGGAGCAGGTCCGAGCCGGTGCCGGCCGGCAGGTGGTCGGCCGCCGGCTGGTCGGGCTGGTCGTGGGGCGGCGTGGTCCGGGTGTCGGCGGCGAACGGGGCCGGGCGGCCGGCCCCTCGGTAGATCAGGAGGTTCCGGTAGCTGACGCCCGGCACGAATTCCCACTCGGGCCGGCCGAGCTTCTCCTGGAGGGCCCCGATCAGGGCGCGGGCCTCGTCCGAGGTGATGTGGCCGGCGGTGAAGTCGGACAGGCGGCCGTCGCGGATCGTCATGAGGTTGCAGCGGACGGCCCAGTCGTCGGGGCCAAGGACCACCCCGGCGGCGGCGGCTTCGAGCGGGGCCCGGCCGGTGAAGACCTCCTCGGGGTCGTAGCCGAACAGGCTGAGGGTGGCGACGTCGGAGCCGGGCAGGAAGCGATCGGGGACGTTCCGCGACCGGCCGAGGACCCCTTCGCGGGCGATGGCGTCCATCTCCGGCGTCCGCGCCGCCTGGAGCGGGGTCTGACCGCCGAGCGCGGCGAGGGGCTCGTCGGCCGCCCCGTCGGGGATCACGATCGCGAATTTGTGGGGCATGGCGGGCGAATCCTGGCGGTCGTCGACGGCGGGCGGGCGGCCCGGCGGCTCAAGCGCCCCATCTTACCCGCCGCGAGCCGGGGATTTAAGGGGAAGTCGCGGCGAGGGGGGGACGGCGATTGGAACGAACCTTGCAAACAGATCCGAGGGTTTCCCGACCAGGGCGACCCGCGCCGGGCCCCGGCGACGACTTTTCGAGAGGCAGACCGATCGTGACGAGCCCCCCCCACGACGCCCACCTTTCGTTCCGCGACCGGGTCTTCGGCCGGCGCCTGGCCTCGGCGGAAGAGGAGCATCAGCGGATCGGGGTCGTGGCCGGCCTGCCGATGCTCGGCCTCGACGGCCTCAGTTCCGCCGCGTATGGGCCCGAGGCGGCGTTGACGCTCCTGATCCCCCTGGGCGCGGCGGGCATCCACTACATCGGGCCGATCAGCGGCCTGATCGTGATCTTGCTCGGGATCGTGTACGTCTCGTATCGCCAGACGATCGAGGCGTACCCGCACGGGGGCGGGTCGTACACGGTGGCGAAGGAGAACCTGGGGACGCTCCCGGGCCTCCTGGCGGCGGCGGCCTTGCTGCTCGACTACGTCCTGGTGGCGGCGGTCGGGATCTCGGCGGGGGTCGGGGCCCTGGTGTCGGCGGTCCCGTCGCTCCAGAAGCACACGCTGGCGCTCTGCCTGGTGATCCTGGTCTTGATCACCCTGGTCAACCTCCGGGGTGTCCGCGAGTCGGGCGTGGCGTTCCTGGTGCCGACGTACCTGTTCTGCGGGTCGCTGCTGGCGGTCCTGGCGGTGGGGATGTTCAAGGCGATCGCGGCCGGGGGGAGGCCGACCCCGCTGGTCGCCCCGCCGAGCCCGACGACGGCCGTCGAGGCCGCCAGCATCTGGCTCTTGATGCGGGCCTTCGCCAGCGGCTGCACGGCGATGACCGGGGTCGAGGCGGTGAGCAACGGCGTGGCCGTGTTCCGCGCGCCGACCGTGCAAAACGCCCGGCGGACCCTGACGGCGATCATCGCCCTGCTGGCCGTGATGCTCGGCGGGATCGCCTACCTGTGCCACGCCTACGAGATCGCCGCCACCGAGCCCGGCAAGCCGGGCTATCAGAGCGTGCTCGCCCAGTTGACCGGCGCCGTGGTCGGCCAGGGGTTCTTCTATTACGTGACGATGGGCTCGGTCATCACCGTGCTGGCCCTCTCGGCCAACACCGGGTTCGCCGACTTCCCCCGCCTCTGTCGGGCCATCGCCCAGGACAGCTTCCTGCCCCACGGGTTCGCCCACCGGGGGCGGCGGCTGGTCTATTCGCAGGGGATCGTGGTCCTGGCGGTCCTGGCCGGGTTATTGCTGATCGCCTTCGGGGGGATCACCGATCACCTGATCCCCCTGTTCGCCGTCGGGGCGTTCCTGGCGTTCACCCTCTCGCAGGCCGGGATGGTCGAGCACTGGCGGAAGGTGGGCGGGCCCCACGCCGGCAAGTCGATGATCATCAACGGCCTGGGGGCCGTGTGCACGGGGGTGACGCTGGTCGTGGTCCTGGTCTCGAAGTTCCTGGAAGGGGCCTGGATCACGGCATTGCTGGTCCCGGCCGTGATCGCCTTCTTCTACGGGGTCAGGAGCCATTACCGATCGATCGGCCGCCAGGTCGCCAGCGACGAGCCGCTCGACGCCGGCCGCCTCACGCCGCCGCTGGTCTTGCTCCCGGTCCGGGGCTGGAGCGCGATCACCCGCAAGGCGTTGCGGTTCGCCCTGCGGATCTCGCCCGAGGTGTACGCCCTGCACATCTCGGCGGACGAGGACCACACCAACCACCTGAGCGAGGCCTGGCCCCGCTACGTCGAGGGCCCGGCCCTGGCCGCCGGCCTGCCCGCCCCCCGGCTGGTCATCGTCCCCTCGCCGTTCCGCCGGCTCTACGCCCCGTTCATGGGCTACGTCGAGAAACTCGTCCGCGAGAACCCCGACCGCCAGATCGCCGTCATCATCCCCGAGCTCGTCGAGCGCGTCTGGTGGCAATTCTTCCTCCACAACCAGGCCGCCGCCCTCCTGAAAGCCTACCTGCTCTTCAGCGGCTTCCGCCGGGTCGTCGTGATTAATGTGCCGTGGTATCTGGAGGAATGAAGACGGGGAGAAGATATTAACCGCCAAGACGCCAAGAGCGCGGAGGTAAGAAGAGAGAGGAAGAAAGGGAGAGATAAAAAATATTTCAATTCATATGATATTATTCAGTCTTTATTTTTTGAGTTCCTCGGCTTTCCTCTCCCCTTCTCTTCTCTCTCTTCTTACCTCCGCGCTCTTGGCGTCTTGGCGGTTAATATCTTCTCCCCGTCTTCAATCTTCCACCCCCAGGCAGACCGTCGGCGGCTTGACGACATCCAGCCGGTCGATCTCGCGGAGGGCCGCGCGGAGGTGGGCTTCGATGGCGAGGTGGGTCATCATGACGAGGGGGACGGGGCCGGCGGGGATGGCGTCGTCGCCGGGGTCGTGCTGGATCAGGCTGGCGATGCTGATCCCGTGGTCGCCGAGGACCCGGGCGAGGGCGGCGATCACCCCCGGGCGGTCGGCGATGGTGAACCGGAGGTAGTAGCGGCTCCGGACCTGGTCGGGGGACACGAGCCGGGGGGCCCCGGTCGAGCCCGACCACAGGTCCAGCTCGCGGGACGTGATCGCGGCGCGGCCGACGATGACGTCGATCAGGTCGCCGACCACCGCCGACGCCGTCGGCATCGCCCCGGCGCCCCGGCCATAGAACAGGGTGTCGCCCACGGCGTCGCCGACGACCCGGACGGCGTTGTAAGGGCCGGCGACGTCGGCCAGCGGCGTCCCCCGGTGGACCAGGGTCGGGGCGACCCGGAGTTCCAGGCCGTGGGCCGACAGCTTGGCCAGGGCCAGGAGCTTGACGGCGTAGCCCAGCTCGGCCGCATAGGCGATGTCGGCCGGCTGGAGGCGGTCGATCCCCTCGCGGGGGATGTCGGCGGTGGTCACGGTCGTCCCGAACGCCAGCTGCGCCAGGATCGCGAGCTTGTGCGCGGTGTCGGTCCCGTCGACGTCGAGGGTCGGGTCGGCCTCGGCGTAGCCCAATTCCTGGGCCCGGGCCAGGGCCTGGGCATAGGGGGAGCCGTCGCGGGTCATCGCCGTGAGGATGAAGTTGCACGTCCCGTTGACGATCGCCGCCAGCCCCTGGACCTGGTTGGCCGCCAGGCCGACCGAAAGGGCCTGGACGATCGGGATGCCGCCGGCGACGGCCGCCTCGAAGGCGATCGCGCGGCCGTGCCGCCGGGCCTGGGCGAAGACCTCGGCGCCATGCTCGGCCAGGAGCGCCTTGTTGGCCGTGACCACGTCCTTGCCCGCCGCCAGGGCTCCGAGGATCAGCCCCAGCGCCGGCCGGACTCCGCCCATCACCTCGACCACGATCGAAACGTCCGGGTCGTCGACCACCCGCCGGGGGTCGTCGACGATCCGATCGGCCGGCAACGGGCAGTCTCGCGCCCGGCCCAGGTCGCGCACGGCCGCCCACTTGATCTCGACCCGCCGCCCCGACCGCCGCTCGATCCGGGCGCCCTGCTCGGCCAGCAACCGGGCGACGCCCGAACCGACCGTGCCCAGGCCCAGCAACCCCACCGCCACGCGTTCCATACGCCCCCTCGGATCGCCCTGTTCCGGCCGGATCGATCAGGCGATCGTCGACGCGAGCCGGCGGAGGATCTCGGCCAACCCCGTCTTGTCGAGCCGGCCTTCGGCGACGGCCATCGTCGCATCGTAAAGGACGGCCGACGAATGGTCGATCGCAATCCCGTTCAGATCGAGGAACGAGAGGGCCGCGGCCAGGCCGGCTCGCTTGTTGCCGTCGATGAACGGGTGATTCTTGACGAGCGAGACCAGATAGGCCGAGGCCATCGCCGCGAGGTCTTCGTGGAGGAATTCCCCGCCGAAGGATGCCGCCGCCTGGGCGACGGCGGATTCGAGGAGCCCCCGGTCCCGGACCCCGGCCGATCCGCCGAAGCGTTGCAGATGGAGGTCGTGCAGGTCCAGGACATCGTCGACGGTCAGGAAGTCGGGCGTCATTCGGCCAGCTTCCGGAAGGTTTCGTCGTGGAGGTCCATCATCTTGCGGGCCGAGGCGAGGACCCGGGCCCGGTGGTCGTCGGTGGCCGGCCGGATGCGAATCCCCGACTCGTCGACGGAGACTTCCAGCCGGGTTGCCTCGTCGATCCCGAGGGCGTCGAGGGTCGAGCGGTCGAGGATGACCGCGAGCTTGTCGCCGATGGTCGTGAGCGTGGTCGTCAACGCCGTCGCCTCCGGGGTTCGAGGTCGTGCTTTCGCCGTGATGGACAGGGGCCGACGCTCAAAGGATCGCCAGGGCCCCGCGAGTGACGCCATATTTGCCGGTCGCCTTGAGGTCGCGCCAGAGGGTCTTGGGGTCGCGGCGGCCGGCGATGGCCTCGGCGTAGAGGGCGAGGGTCCGGGCGACGGCGTCGGGGGCGTCGTCGAGGAATTCGACTCGGAGGTGGCGGGCGCCCCGGGCCAGGAGGCGGGGGAGATACTCGGCGGCGGTCTGGGGGACGGCGTTGAACAGGGTGTTCCGGCAGCCGACGTCGGCCTTGAGCGGGTGGTCCATCCCGACCCGATCGCGGAGCTTGACGTCGTGGACGTCGCACGGCCGGCCGCAGTTGGTCTTGTCGGTCCCGGGCGACAGGAAGGCGCAGAAGACGCAGTGCTCCATGTGGAACATGGGAATCTGCTGATGGATCACCACTTCCAGCCAGGCCGGCGGGACGGCGCGGAGCAAGTCGTCGAGCTGGTCGAAGCTCAGGTCATACGAGGCGGCGACCCGGAGGGCCCCCCGTCCCCGGAAATAGGCGACCGAGAGTTCGTTGGCCGCGTTCAGGGAGAAGTCGGCGACGAACGGGACCTCGTGCTCGGCGCAATGCTGGAGCCCGCCGGCGTTGCGGACGAGCAGGCCGTCTGCCCCTTGCCGGGCGAGGTAGCGGAAGATGTTGGCCTCGCCCGGCTTCTGAATCCGCGGGGTCGCCAGGTAGATCGACGTCCCCGCGACCTTCCGGGCGGCGGCGACGGCCTCGCCGTGGCGCTTGATCTCCGGGAAGTCGGCGTAGATCGTGGCGACCCCGGCGGCGACGGCCGCCTCGACCTGGGCGACGGTCCGGCAGAGGGCGGACAGGGCGGGCGGGCCGGCCTCGGTCGTCGGGTCGACGGTCGGGGGACGGAGGGCTTCGAGGGCGGACCCCTCGACGATCGCCCGGGCCGGCGCGACCGGGCCGGCGTCGAGGCGGGCGACCAGGTCGCGGCGGAGGGCGTTGAGGACGCTCCGGGGGACGAGCGGGCCGCCCTCGATCTCGGCCGAGAAGTCGGCGAGTTCGTAGATCGTGCCGCCGAGGCGGTCGACCTGGTCGCGGAGATCCTCGACCGTGGCCGGGCGGTTCGAGGCGACCCCGAGGGGGGCGTCGGCCTCGACCCGGGCGTGGGCGCCGTTGCCGGCGCGGGCTTCGAGGCGGAGCGGCTCCCCGACCCGGGCCCGGACCGCGAGATCTAGCCCGACCTTGCGGCGGGGGGGCCCCTCGAACGACTGGCGGAGGCGGCGGGTCAGCTCGGGGTCGTCGGTCTTCCAGACCCTCTGGCCGGGCCGGACCAGGCGGACGTCGAGGTCGCGGCCCCCGAAGCCGAGTTCGGCGGGGCCGGCGGCGAGCCCTTCCGGCCCCGCCGGGGTCGCGGCGAGTCGGCCGGTCCGGGACCCGGCGACGCGGGCGACCTCGTAGACCCGGCCGCCTTGCTCGGGGGTGTTCGCCGCGTCGTCGCCGTCGAGGACCAGGCCGTCGCCGGGCTTGACCGGGGCGGCCAGGTCGAGGCGAATCCGCCGGCCGACGACGGCCGTCACCGACCCCACGAACACCCCACGCTTCTTGGCGTGGTCGCCCCGGACGAGGATCTTGTGGTTGTCGCCGTCGAAGAAGCCGTGGCTGAACCCGCGCGAGAAGGAAAGCTCCATCTCGCGGACGGCGTCGGGGCCGATCGCGTCGGGCCGGCCGGCGGCGGCGGCGTCGATGGCCTCCCGGTAGTGGCGGGTGATGTTGGCGACGTACTCCGGCGTCTTGAGCCGCCCCTCGATCTTGAGGCTGGCCACGCCCAGCTCGACCAGCTTCGGGACCAGGTCGTAGGCCGCGAGGTCTTGCGGGCTCAACAGGTATTTGACCGGGCCGAGGTCGCGGACTTCGCCGTCGGAGACGATCTCGTAGGGGAGCCGGCACGCCTGGGCGCACTCGCCCCGGTTGGCCGACCGGCCGCCCAGGGCCTCGCTGGTCAGGCATTGCCCGGAATAGGCCACGCACAGGGCCCCGTGGACGAACACCTCGACCGGAAGCTCGGAGGTTTCGCGGACCTGGGCGATCTCGCGGAGCGACAATTCGCGGGCGAGGATCACGCGCGAGCAGCCCAGTTCCTTCGCCAGCCGGACCCCCTCGGCGGCGGTGACGGACATCTGGGTCGAGGCGTGGATTTCCAGGTCGGGCGTGATGGCCCGGATCAGGCGGGCGAGGCCGACGTCCTGGACGATCAGGGCGTCGACGCCGGCCTCGGCCACCCCCTTGATCGTCGCTTCGAGGCCGGGAAGCTCGCGGGGGAAGGCCAGGGTATTGAGCGCGACGTAGCCCTTGACACCCCGGCGGTGGAGCATCGCCATCACTTCGGGGAGATCGCCGGGGTCGAAGTTCGCGGCCCGGGCGCGGGCGTTGTGGCCGTGGAGCCCGAAGTACACGGCATCGGCGCCGTTCTCGACCGCCGCGACCAGGCAGGTCCGGTCGCCGGCCGGGGCCAGCAGCTCGGGCTTGGCGACCAGCGAACGGGGGGCGGCGGGGGATTCGGCGACGGTCGACACGGGTGGGGCCTTGGGGACGAAGTCGGGGCGATCGCGGATGCAGGCCCCATTATCCGGCCCGGAGGGTCGGACGACAAGGCGGGCCGGCCGGATCGGGGCGCGTCGCCCGGGGGCCCGGGATCTCGATTTGTCGGGGATTCGGCGTTGACACCCCGGGCGATCGCGGGTTTAATCACCACCGCTCCGCACCCGTCCGCCGAAGAGGTCGGACCGGGTCGCCGGCACGACGAGCCCTCAAAGGACGAGGGGCGCGTGACACCAGGAGTAGGCAACGCTTCGGAACGGACTCCGGATGGTCCCACCCCATCTCGGCCGACCCCCACGATAGACTCGCACCGATCCAAGCCCGGCCCTCACGGACCGAAGTTCTCGAGTCGCCTCGTCGTCAGAATCGCCCAAGATTGGCCTCGAACCGCCCGAGCCTCGGGGGCCCGCCGCCCCCGGCGCGCCGTCGCGGTCCGGATGAGTTGGACCATTTGCGCCGCGCCGTGTTTCGCATCTTTCCGACGCACTTGATCGAGCAACCGGGAAAGATCCGATCGACGGCCAGCTCCAAGGAAGAACCCACCATGCATCGGATGCATCGCCTCGCCTTGATCGCCGGCTCGACCGCGCTGCTCCTCGGGGCCCTCGCCCCTTCCGCCTCGGCCGACCTCCTCCGGCCCAAGGACACCCGGGAATTCCCCGACATCACGGCCTACGCCAACGGCTATCAGACCTACAACTTCGACCGGGCCAAGCAGACCGGAACCTTCCAGCTCGCCAACGCCCCGTTCCTCCTGACGACCGGCAAGACGACCGACGGCGGCTTCAACCAGGCCGACGTCGTCGCCACGCCCGAAGGCGTCCGGGCGCAAACCCTGACGGCGGTGCTCGACTCGACCGGCCACCTGGTCGACAGCCCGCTCAACACCTTCCAGATCTACGGGAAGGTGGTGGTCGCCGGCACGACCTATTCCGGGCTCCTGCTCCAGGGGACGCCCACCGCGTTCGGCTCCGACCCGCTCAAGCCCAGGGCCCAGACCGAAGACATCTTCGACCTCAACCTCCACGTCACCGGCGGCTCGATGGCCGACCTTTACGGCAAGAACGCTTACATGCGGGTCACCGTCGAGGCCAACAGCACCTTCGACGGCGTGTTCAACACCGACTTTTCCAGCGAAAAGGTGTTCACCAACACCCACGCCATCGCCTCGGTCCTGCCCAAACCCGCCCCCGAGCCCACCGCGCTCTACGTCCTGCTCGCCTGCGGCGCCGGCCTGTTCTACCGGGGCCGTCGCCGGATCGCCGCCCGCGACCTGATGGGCTGAAGGGCAAGGCGAATGCGATGGGACCGCCAAGGCGCCAAGATCGCGGAGAGAAGGAAGACGGAGGAGAGCATCAGTGGGGTCGAAGACGCAGAGACTTGAATCCTTGAATATTCATCCCTGATTCTCTCGACCTTTCTTACCTCTCTCCGCGGTCTTGGCGCCTTGGCGGTTCAATCTCTTGCCTTTCAATCCGCCGCGAAGGTGGCCGAGAGCTTGCCGAGCGCCTCGTTCTCGATCTGGCGGACGCGCTCGCGGGTGAGGCCGAGCGACTCGCCGATCTCCTTGAGGGTCTTGGGCGGGGCGTCGTTGAGGCCGAAGCGCATCCGGAGGACCGTCGCCTCGCGCTTGTCCATCTCTTCGAGGCGGTGGAGGACGAGCTTGAGGTTGTCGGCCTCGACCATCTCGACGTCGGGCGGGCGGTTCCGCTCGTCCATGAGCATTTCTCCCAGGCTCCAGCCGTTCTCGGGCTGGTCGGTCTGGGGGACGAGGTTATAAACCTTGATGGCCTTCTTGACGATGGCCAGCTTCTTCTTGGGCAACTCCAGGGCGTGGCCGATCTCCTCGACCGTGGCGGGCCGGCCGAGCGAATCCTGGAGGTCGGCGGCCATCCGCCGCCACTTGCAGAGCAATTCGACCATATAGGCCGGTATCCGGATCGGCTTGGCCGTGTTGACCAGGGCCCGCTTGATCGATTGCTTGATCCAGTAGCTCGCATAAGTGCTGAACCGGGTGCCGACGTTGGGGTCGAACCCTTCGACGGCCCGGAGGAGGCCGAGGTTGCCCTCCTCGATCAGGTCTTGGAGCGCCAGGCCCTTGCCGACATAGCCCCGGGCGATGTTGACGACCAGGCGGAGGTTGGCCCGGACCATCCGGTCGCGGGCCGAGCGGTCGCCGCCGGCGATCCGCCGAGCGAGCATCTTCTCCTCGTCCGCATTCAGGAGCGCCGTTTCGTTGATCTCCCGGAGGTAGGTCTCCAGGGGGCTCTGCACCGTGTCTCGGCGGTGTCGGCGTATACGGGCCATGAAGATCCTCGTCGTCGGTCGGTCGTGAGTGGTTCCGCCCCGGCGGTCGGTCCGAGCCGGCCGGATCGGGGTCCACGGGGAGTCGCCCCGTCGCTCGAAGGCGAGCCGTCCGCTCCACGTCGGGCCGCGACCAATCCTCGAAAGCGTGCCATCGTCGATGCCCGCGCGGCCTCCGCCGCAGGCACCGGGTCGCCGTCGCGCCTCGCGACGGTCCGGGAGATGCGCCGCCGGCCGCCCAGGCAAGGCCGCCGACCTCCCGCGACGCCCTCCAGCGTCGGGGCCGGTCGCCGGGCCGAATGCCTTGGCGCCCAACTACCACTCCCACCTGCGTTGGGATATCGGATGTAAAGCGGGGGAACTTAAGAGGCTTTGGAGGTGTAGGAGTTAAAGGAAATGGAGTGGTTCTGCGGGATTTGCTCGATGGGAGGATCAGCGGGGTTTGGTCGGGCGATTCTGGCGATGCGCAAAAAAACGGCCATCGTCCTCGGGTGGGGGACGATGGCCGTCGACGGTCGTCGGGCAGGGATGCGCGAAGGGTTATTCGGCATCCCGTTCGGGGGCCGGTTCGTGGACCGGCTCGGCGTCGGGTTCGGGCTCCAGCTCGCCGTCGGGGTCGAGGTCGGTTTCGGGCCCGGGGTCGAGTTCGGCCGCGCCGGTGTCGGTCGCGCCGATGCTGAAGAGGGGGCCGCCGCCGCCGAGGCCGCCCTTGAGCCCTTCGGCCTTGGGCTTGGCCTGGGCCTCGGGCTTGCCAGGAGTGGGCGAGGCGACGGTCGGGGCGTAAGCGGCGGCGGCGGTCGGCTCGGCGCCTTCGCCACCCTCGCCGCCTTCCTCATCCCCCTTGCTCCAGTGGGCCTTCTTGCGGGACAGGCCGATCTTCCGCTCGGCGCGGTCGACCCGGAGGATCTTGACCTCGATGTCGTCGCCGACGTTGACCACTTCCTCGGGGCTGTCGACCTTGTGGTCGGCCAGCTCGGAGATGTGCAACAACCCTTCGAGGCCCTGCTCCAGCTCGACGAAGACGCCGAAGTTGGTCAGCTTGGTGACCTTGCCGGTCACCACGTCGCCGGGTCCGTAGCGGGCCGGGATGTCGGTCTCCCAGGGGTCGTCCTTGAGCTGCTTGAGCCCGAGGGCGATCCGCTTGCGATCCTGGTCGACGTTGAGGACCTGGCAGCGGATCTTTTGTCCCTTCTCCAAGACCTCGTTGGGGTGGCCGATCTTGCGGGTCCAGCTCATGTCGGAGATGTGGAGGAGGCCGTCGATCCCTTCCTCGATCTCGATGAACGCCCCGTAGTTGGTGAGGTTGCGGACCGTGCCCTCGATCATGGTGCCGGGCGGATACTTGTGCGCGACCTGGTCCCACGGGTTGGTCTGGGTCTGCTTCATCCCCAGGGAGATTTCCTGCTTCTCCTTGTTGATGCCCAGGACGACGACCTCGATCTTGTCGCCGATGTTGACCAGCTCGCTGGGGTGGTTGATCCGCTTGGTCCAGCTCATCTCGGAGATGTGGACCAGCCCCTCGATCCCCTCTTCGAGCTTGACGAACGCCCCGTAGCTCATGACGTTGACGACTTCGCCCAGGACCCGCGTGGTGACGGGGTACTTGTCGGCGACGTTCTCCCAGGGGCTGGCCGACTTCTGCTTGAGGCCCAGCGCGATCTTCTCGCGGTCCTTGTCGACGTGGAGGACCATGACCTCGATCTGGTCGTCGATCTTGACCATGTCGCTGGGGTGGTTGATCCGGCCCCACGACATATCGGTGATGTGGAGCAAGCCGTCGATCCCGCCGAGGTCGACGAACGCGCCGAAGTCGGCGATGTTCTTGACCGTGCCGCGGCGGACCTGGCCGACCTCGATCTCGGAGAGCAGGTTCTTCTTGAGCTGCTCGCGGGTGATCTCGATGAGCTTGCGGCGGCTGACGACGATGTTGCGCCGGCCCTCGTCGATCTTGAGGATCATGCACTCGATCGTCTGATCGATGTAGTCGGCGATGTCGGAGGGGCGGCGGATGTCGACCTGGCTGGCGGGCAGGAACACGTTGACCCCGATGTCGACGAGCAGGCCGCCCTTGATCTTGCGGGTGACCTTGCCCTTGACGACGTCGCCTTCGTGGTGCTGGGCGATCACCTTTTCCCAGGCGATCATCCGCTGGGCCTTCTTGCGCGACAGGACGATCTCGCCGGTCTCGTCCTCCATCCCTTCGAGGAGGACCTCGACGGTGTCGCCGGGCTTGGGCGGGTCTTCGCCGTCTTCCCACTCGTTGAGCGGGACGAGCCCTTCGGACTTGTAGCCGACGTCGACGATCACCTG
>JAABUQ010005646.1_pt1 | contig 19695 bp, 21 predicted proteins | sample 5560001 | NCBI WGS metagenome assembly JAABUQ01 (sample SAMN10711888, study PRJNA513371) | rock metagenome | isolation source: Antarctica rocks | place: Antarctica: Victoria Land, Finger Mt nord | collected 2015-12-18
TGACCCCTCTTGCTGGTTATGCGCATCAATGATTTTCTGGCGCAGGTCTACAGAGTATGCTTTCATCCGGATTCTGTGCAGTCTACTCCTTGACTGTATTTTACTCAATCAAGAACCGCTGTAAATACATTGTGGCGATCAAAGAGCACGTGTATGAGGTGGATGGAGACACGGCTCTGCTGGTAGGCATTCCAGATGTCTCGGTACAAAGTTCGCTCTCTTTAGCGCCACCGACTGCATCCAATCTTGCGGTTGCTTCAACAACCCAGCCGATCGAGGTGATGCTACCGATGCCAGAGATTCTGAGTGAGGGATATTTAGAAATTCGCGCCGTGGAAACAGAGGAAGTCGTGACCATTATTGAGGTGCTTTCTCCAAAAAATAAACAGACAGGAATCGGGCGGCTGCAATATGAAACTAAACGGCTAAAGATTTTAGGCAGTGCAACTCATTTTATTGAAATTGATTTGTTGCGTCAGGGAAATCCGATGCCAATCGGGGGACACCCCCAAAGTCACTATCGAATTGTGGTGAGCCAGAGCGAAACTCGTCCGAAAGCTCAACTGTATGGGTTTAATTTGCCGAATAGAATGCCTGAGTTTCCAGTGCCGCTGCGGGCGGGTGAACCTGAACCCATTCTCAACCTGAAGCCATTGCTCGATCAGATTTATGACGAGGGCAGCTATGACTTAAGGATTGATTACCGTCGCCCTCCGATTCCTGCATTGTCGGAACTTGATCTAGCTTGGGTGAATGAGACATTGCAACAGCAGGGATTGAGCTAGATGAATTCTGACTTTTAACCTTTAACTTTTCGCCTCGGTTAACAATTACCCGATAAAATGTTGATGCTGCTCTGTAACAAGCCCCTCCTGCAACATGCTCACTACCGTTGCTAAGTCCCCAGACAGCAGAGCAGCTTTCGCCAGCCATAAGCCTCCAAAGGTTTCGGAACAGAGAATGCCTTCGGAGTTAGTTTCTAGGAGAATGTATTTGCCTTCGCGTAGGCGAAACCAGTCGAAAGCAGCGTCATACACACGCCAGATCAAATATTCTTGTACCTGGTTGCGGCGATAGACTTTAAGTTTTTCATGCAGATCGATCGAGGCACTACTGGCAGCAATTTCGACAATTAGTTCCGGTGCCCCTTCCACATAGCCATCTTCACTAATCGTGGATTGTCCGGCAAAGGCGATTCGCAGCAAGGCATCGGGTTGGGGTTCGTTGTCAGCATCTAGACGGACGGTCGGGTTATCCCCCACCTGCACGCCTGGGGTTGCCACCCAATAAGCCCCTAACCACGTCATGATCCGAGCATGAGGGTCTCCATGTTGGGTGATGCGGACAGGGGATGTCATGTAAACGGTTCCTTCAATCAATTCAGCTTTTTTGACCTGGGGCATGGTTGCGTAGCGCTGCTCGAATTCAGCGCGGGTTAGTTTGTCACCACTTTCCAGAGGCAGAATGGTTAAGGGAGGCATTGTTGAAGTAGAGCGTTTCATGGGTTAATCCTCAATCTAGCGAGCGGATACTCATAATTTTAGAGAGGGAAGGGGAGTGGGGAAAGTTCTTTCTGGAGCAGGGGGAGAGGAGGCGATCGCCTGACCTCATGCCCAGATCCGCCCGCGCCGAAATGGGGGATCTGCCTCTTGTTACCTACAAGTTGAAGCATCACTTTTCCTGTGTTTTCTAACTGGCCCAACCCTAGTGAACAGAGGAGGCTCGCTCACCTGCACCTCCTTTACCTAGAAATAGCAACAAGGACAGTGAGGCAAGGAACACAACCCCGACGAACAAAAAAATGTCAGCATAAGACATAACGGCAGCTTGTCCATTAACCGTGCGATCGATTAAGGCAATTGCTTGTTGATGAGCTGTCACTGGCTCCATCCCCCGACTTTCAAGTGCCCCAGTCAGCAAGTTGAGGCGCTGCAACGTTGCTAGATTGTAAAGACTAACATGCTCCACCAGCACCGCACGGTGAAAAGCCTGCCGTCGAGTTAGCAGGGTAGTAAGTACGGCGATACCGATGCTACCGCCCAGCTGGCGGGAGAGATTGAAGAAGCCAGATCCCGCTGAGACATCTTTCAGGGGGAGTGGACCTAGAGTGGCCAAGCTTAGGGGAAGAAACATCAGTACTATAGCAGAGCCGCGCTCTAGCAGTGGCCAAAATAGATTGTCTGGCCCAGTCTGGGAAGTAATGGCAGCCAGTTGCCACATGACTGAGGTCGTTCCAATAGCCCCAACCGCAATCAGCAGCCTGGCATCAAGCTTGCTAGACAGCTTGCCCAATAGCACCATTACGACAGCTGATGCCAGGGCACTGGGAGCTAGCAATAGTCCCGTCTGCGTTGCTGTAAATCCGAGTACGTTCTGGGTAAAGAGTGGTATAGTAAGTAGCGCTCCATACAATCCCATCCCCAGAATTCCTGAGTAAAGGCTCCCGGCAGCCAGGGAGCGGTGACGTAGCACTCTTAGATCGACAGCTGGGTGTTTACTCGTAAGTTCGCGCCAAATGAAAAGTCCCAGGCCGCTCACACCAATGATTGCCAGATTCCTAATCAAGCTAGAAGCAAACCAGTCGTCTTGCTGACCTTGTTCGAGTACAGTCTGTAAACTGCCTACAGTAATGGCCAACAGTGCAATCCCTAGCCAATCTACCGTCCGGTTTTTGAGCTGAGCATAGGAGCTATCCGGTGGCAAAAATAGCACGGCCATGAACACGGCTAGGAGGCCGAAGGGCACGTTGATAAAGAAAATCCAAGGCCAACCCAAATTATCGGTCAAGTAGCCACCGCAAGTCGGACCGATGGCCCCAGACTTGCGCATAAGTATAAGTCTTCTCCCACCATCCCAGAGGACGTTCAAGAGGCTGCTAGAGCTATCCGAGAAGGCAGACCTCTACCAGAAGGATTTGTTACAGATTTCGAGTTGAAACGTGCCCTTGAACAGACTGATGATCGAACTCGATCCCAAGCGGGAGCGTAACAAAAAGGTTTCTTACACTATTTTGTGACATAACTCCCTTGATTCTTTGGCATTATTGCAAATAGATTAGGCTGAAGTTACTGGATTTTCGTAACGCATTCTCAATAAGCTGAGTTCATTTGAAGTGTCAGTGGCCAGCTACTTATCTATCTACAACTGTTGTACTAGATTAAAAAGATGGCTACCGACGATTGCCCTGTAGTTCAACGCGCCGCAAGAACAGGTAAGCTATACCAGCAAAGATGACAGCCAATTCAAAGCCAACGTCTATACCATATGGCTGATTGAGCAAGCCAGCGATCGGACCCACAAATTTCTCCTGTGCTGCACCGAGGTAGACTCCAAAAAGACCAATCGTTAGCGATGCGATCGCTGCCCAACCCACGGGGAGTCTGCTGCGGTTATTCCAGTCCTCAACGTTGTAATGCCCGTGACGGAAGACAAAGTGTTCTAGAATCAGAATAGTTGACCAGGGACCCAGCCAGTAGGCAACGAGTAGCAGAAAGCCTTCGAGTGTTTGGTCAAAGTTGTTAGCGGCAGGAAGCGCGATCGCCACATAAGCAATTGCACCGAGTAGCGTCCAGACCGCACGATTGATACGCTGGAACCAATAACCCAGTACCTGCATCGAGAGAGCCAGGCTATAATCGTTTGGGATGTTGTTTGCCACCACCGAGAGCGCAAGCACAACCAGGAGTAACGTTCCAAAACCTCCCAATGGACTTACAGCAGCGGCAAACAGATCGCCGCCTCCCTTGCCGTTGAAGGCGGGAACAGTCGTCAAGGCAAGACCCAGTATTTCTAGCAGCACACAAGGAATAAAGCAACCCAGGAAGGTTAGCCAGAAGACGCGGCTAGGGGGGGTATTCTCTGGCTGGTTGACATTGTAGTCAGCAGCGTAGGAACTCCATCCAGTACCGAAACCATAGACTGCACTACCAAAAGACATGAAGGCAGCAAATTCAGCAATTCCTGTTGCCGAAGGTGCTACAGCACGAAAGTTTGGAGCAGACATAAAAAACATGATGGAAAAGATAAAAAGCATCGGCAGCCAGGCGTACCGCTCATAACGATGCACGTACTTGTAACCATAAAGGCTGACAAACGTCGTCAGTGCTGCGATGACGAGAATACCGACCCACCTTGGAACTGCTCCACCAGTAATCCGGTAGACTAGTTGTCCCCCTACGATCACGTTGACAGCAGACCAGCCAATGCAAGCCGCCACGTTAAACAGTGCCATAATCATGGCACCTATCCAACCAAATGAGAATCGTGAGATCGTCATCTGACGAAGTCCCAACTTTGGACCTAGCGTGGAGAAAAAGGCAACGGGTAGGACGGCAAGGATATTGAAAATAATGATAGCAGCGACACTCTCCCAAAACCCAAGCTTAAAGACGCCAGTAGCCAAAGACCCAAGGGCAACCGTGGAGAGTACCAGGTTAGCAGAAAGCCACAGGGTAAAGTTGTCGAAGATGCGAACGTGAGTGCGATTTGCTGGAGACACTCGTTCGATACCATGTGCCTCAATTCCTGCTGTGTTTTCTACCTCTAGAAGGCGATTGTCAACTTGATTACTCATATTCTCCTGAATTTCCAGATTCTGTTCGCATTGCCTCTGCCAGAATGTAAACCATTACTATAAAAGTAGTTGCTGCTAAGACTTCTAGGCACAGGTTGGCGTTGTGTTCATTAAACTTGGAGTAGCGGGCGATCGCTAATTCTGTCCCTGGTTTGCTCCACTTCGCCATGCACTTTTAAGAAAGCTGCTAGCCTTTTGCGCATGACAATTCCCGGCTTATCCGTGAACATGTGCTGCTCTTGACTGAGACTTAGAGGCACATCGTAATCAGTCGTCTCTAAGATCCGTTTGTCTTCCAGAGTCACGGCGCGATCAAACGCAATCACATCACTGCTTTTTGTCTCTGCTTCGGTGTCGTTACGCAGACAAAATTGCACCATTTGTGAGGTAGAGTCGTTGATCGGGGTCATCGTATTCACGATGATGTGAACGAGTCCGTTAGGGTAGGCAATCCGCAGCTTGACCGTGAATGGCATAAACCAAGTCATATCTAATGTTCGGACCGTCTTATCTTCGTCCATCTTCAAGTTCTGTTGTTGTAGCAACGGATTCACTACACCCAAAACCCCATGAACGTGTAAACCCCATTCGGTTTCTGTAAGCTCCATCAAATCAGGTGTCGGATGTTCTTCACTGCCAAACGTTGTCGTATGCACAAAAGTTGGGTGAGCCAGATCAAATTCGTTTTCTACCACCCGCAGACCTGCACAATTCCAGCGCTCATAAAATTCATGCAGCAGACGGTACTCTGGGTTAGCTGCCTCGGACATCTCTGGAATGTCTGTTAGCGGTTCTCCTAAGCAAACCCAGACATACCCATAGCGTTCATTACAACGATAGGCTTTCACCTTGTAGCTTTGGGGAATCGAACAATCTTTGAGCTGAGGAACGTGTACGCAGACTCCATTAGAGCTAAACTCCCAACCGTGATAGGGACAACTGATGTTGCCGTCAATCACTTTGCCAATTGAAAGCTTGGCTGAACGGTGACAGCATCGGTCCTGAACTGCTGCCGGATGCCCCTGGGCATCTAACCAAAGGACAATCTGCTGACCAAGCAATTCAAAGGATTTAGGTCCATCTGACAGAGCTTTGATTGGGATGACGGGATACCAAAACCGCCGAAATACAGGTTGCTTTGTAACTAGCATAAACAACACCAACAAAATGGGACAAAGTGATGATTAAGTACAATAACCCCGGCTTTACTTGCCGTCGAGTGACCTTGAATTGCCTGCATTGCAGCTTCAAGATGGCATTGGGCAATCGCCTCGTAATATCTGACGAAGCTCAATCCGACTCTCTAAAGCTATTCCACCGGAGCGGCTGTACAAACATAATTAAAACCAAGGCTCCTCAAGCTTAAAAATCCGGTATTTTGAATTATGTATACAGTATACAAGTCTTGAATTAAGATTTTGTATTTTTAGATACTATTTCCCCTTTTGGTTTCCAAATTATTCTTTTTATGAGTTCAAAGTTACAATTCACAAGAGCTAACCTCGGATAGACGCAGAATAGCGTTCGCTTGCTCTACCGTTTGATATTGTGTTTCATCTACTCCCCATGTATTCTGCACCTCAAAACGGTCACCGTCGCAAAGAAATTCTTCGGGGCGTTCTTGCCGTCTCTATCATCATCGTCGGCATCACCCATTTTCTTAGACCTGAGCAATATGCCCGCATTGTACCCCCACCATTTCCGCCATTGGCATCCGTCTACATCAGCGGTTTCTTCGAGATTTTGGGCGGCATTGGCTTATCGATTCCATTTGTCAGCGTGGCTGCGGCATGGGGACTAATTGCCCTGTTCATTGCCGTGTTCCCGGCCAACATCTACATGACTTTGCATAATATTGAAGTTGAGGGAATTCCCCACAGTCTAGTTGCTTTATTGGGCAAGGCTGCCCTTGCAGGCAGTGTTGATTGCTTGGGCATACTCGTACACTCGCCAACCAGAGGCACAACTAGGAGCATCGGAAGTCGCGGCAAAGGCAGAGCCTTTGACTCATCAGTGAACGTTGCAGTTTATACAGATCCTTTCCGCTTTTCCAGAGCTTGTAGAACGCTCATAGCAGGTGCAGTCCAACCGACAATGCCACCTTGGGCTCGAATCATTTCCAGGGTGGATTGTTTAAATTCCAGAAAATAGCTTTCGGTTGCATCCTCTACCAGCAGGCACTCAAATCCTCGGTCGTTAGCCTCTCGCATCGTCGTCTGAACGCAGACCTCAGTCGTTACCCCAGTCACAATCAGATGGGTAATCTTCTGTTCGCCCAGTAGCGAATCCAGTTTGGTGTGGTAGAAAGCTCCCTTACCAGGCTTGGTAATCACCTTTTCGTCCGGAAGGGGCTCCAAGTCTGAGATAATGGCATTGCCAGGTTCACCCAGAACCAAAATCCGTCCCATCGGCCCAACATCACCAATTCTCAGCTTACCCTGACCCCGCTTTTGCTTGGACATCGGACAATCTGAGAGGTCGGGGAGATGACCTTCGATGGTGTGGAAGATCGGAAGTCCCTGCGCCCGAAATGCTTCTAACAACTGCTTGACTGTAGGCACGATCGCCTGGAGTCGGCTGACATCATTACCGAGAGCGTCACCAAAGCCCTCAGGTTCCAAAAAGTCTCGCTGCATGTCGATGATCAGTAGAGCGAGACCATCAGAAACTGGCAGTTCATAACCGTAGGGTTGAGCAGATATTAAGACCATAAAGAGATAGGTTTTTCCCAAATTGCCAGAACGATACAGCCTGTTGGACTCATGACAGCGTGGTTACTGCCAGGTGGATTGATCACAAGTGTTCCAGCCTCATGTTCGCCATTTTGATCGGTCTGTGACCCAGAAAGGACGAAGATGTGTTCGAAGCCTTGATGTCCGTGTCTTGGCACACTAGCACCAGGCTGATAGCGCAAAAGAGCCGCAGCACAACCTGCTTTGCCATCGCCATAAAGTCGATAAATATCAATCCCCTCGCGGAATGGTTGCCAGGGCAACTCATCCTGTAGCAGAGCAATATTGAGTAGATTCTTGAGAGTTAAAACTTGTTGCATTAGTGTCCTGCCATGCTTTGACCGATGGTGGCGAAGTCGGCATCAGCGATCGCACTCTCATAGACAAACTTCCCACCACTGATCGCCACAATCCGGTCAGATAGTTTCAGCAGTTCGTCAAGGTCTTCGCTCACCAGCAGCACTGCCACTCCTCGGTTTCGAGCTTCAATAATCTGACTATGAATGTACTCCACGGCAGTAAAATCAAGACCAAAGCAGGGATTGGCAGCAATCAGCAACCTGGCGTCTTGAGAGGAAAGTTCACGCGCTAAGACAGTGCGCTGCACATTTCCCCCAGAGAGATTGCCGATCGGTGTCTCCGCCGATGGGGCTTTAATCGAAAAGCGGGTAATTAGAGACTGTGCCATCTGGCGAATTGCCTGTTGGATGAGTAACCAGCCCCCTTTGGCTTGCGGAGAACGGTCAAACGTCCGCAGTGCCAAATTTTCTGCCACACTCATGTTCGGCACACAAGCATTGCGCAACGGTTCCTCTGGTAGTGAAAAGATTTGGTGGCGGAACATCTCGGCTCGCGTTGCCCTGTAGATTTCACCATTAACCAATACTTGCCCAGCAGTTGCCGAACGCTGACCTGCTAGAACCTCCACCAGTTCTCGCTGACCATTACCAGAGATCCCAGCAATGCCCACAATTTCTCCGCTATGAATCGTCAGATTGACGCCTAGAACTGCCTCCAGCCCATTGTCTTTGTTGGCATGGATGTCTTTGATTTGGAGGACAGGAATAAAAGATGATTGTGCTGTCTTTTCAACCTGTTGCGGCTCACGCCTCTCACCCATCATCATCTCAGCCATGTCTTGAACACTCAGATCCTTTACCAATCCGCAGCCTGCCAACTTGCCCTTACGTAATACGGTGATTTCATCAGCAAAGGCTATCACTTCACAGAATTTGTGGCTGATCATCAACACGCTCAACCGTCCAGCTCGGACCTCAGCCTGCAGTAACCCCAAAACCTCATCAGCTTCTTTTGGTGTCAATACGGAAGTGGGTTCATCCAAAATCAAAATCCGACTCTTGAGATAGAGCTGCTTGAGAATTTCTAGTTTCTGCTTCTGTCCGGCAGCTAACTGGGCGATAGGGATATCCAGAGGAATCTGGAATGGAGCTGTTTTCATAAACACACTTAACTGCTCGTACTCCGCTTTCCAGTTGATCAGGTTGGGACTGTCAAAGCGAGACAAAACCAAATTTTCCGCTACAGTCATAGCGGGCACAGAAGTGAAGTGCTGGTAAACCATACCAATGCCATACTTATGAGCATCGCGGGGACTGGCGATCAGGCATGGCTGCTTGTCAATTAGCACCTCGCCTGAAGTGGGAGTGTAAAAACCCATGACGCATTTGACCAGCGTACTTTTGCCCGCTCCGTTCTCACCTAAGAGAGCATGAAAGGTTCCTGGCTTCAGCCGCATTGAAACGTTGTCAAGTGCAGTCATCGTCCCAAACTGCTTGGTCATATTGACCACCTCTAACTCTAGAGGCTGCAGAGGGGGTTGAGCGAGCTGACTTGCTTCAACTTGGGAGTGGATTGAGTTTTGAGTTGTATCAATTCGATTTGACATGGCAAGGAATTTGAGATGAATATTCTAAACTGGGAGCGAAAGCTAGCCTTAAGTCCCTATTAGGGATTGAAACGAAATGCGGCAACAAGGGCTTCTGAATCTGCGATCGCTCCGAATACACCCCCTTGCATCTTGACCATCCTCAGGGCTGCTAGGTGGTTGCTATAGTCGGTGGCGCCAGTGCAGTCGGATAGCAACAGGCACTCATATCCCCGGTCATTAGCGTCCCGCATCGTGGTATGGACGCAGACATCGGTAGTAATTCCAGCCAAGATGATATTCTGGATACCTTTACGTTTGAGCAGCAAATCCAGATCCGTCGCATAGAACGATCCTTTCCCTGGCTTATCGATCACTGCTTCTCCAGGAAGGGGCGCAAGTTCCGGGATGATTTCCCATCCCGGTTCACCCCGCACCAGAATTTTGCCACAGGGACCAGGGTCGCCGATACCAGACCCAATCTGACGCGATCGCCACTGCTTATTCTCTGGCAAGTCAGACAGATCGGGTCGATGTCCTTCGCGGGTGTGCATGACATGAAATCCAGCTCTTCGCGCTACTGCTAGGACTTTGCGGATGGGTTCAATTGGAGCCCTGGTCAAAGACAGGTCGTAGCCCATCCGATCGACATAACCACCGATGCCGCAGAAGTCGGTCTGCATATCAATCACTAGCAGCACTGTATTTTCTGGGCGCAAATCTCCGTTATAAGGATAGGGATAGGGTTCAGCCGCAATAAAGCGTCCCATGTCCAGCCTCCACGCACATTCGACATGCTGCTAGTCGCAGGTAGTTCTTCTCCCTGATAAGTTCGGGTGGGAGCTGGAAAACCGCAGGAAGTACCGTCTTTATGTATTACCTCATCTTCCCAAGGCAGGCGATAGCAGCCGTTGACTAAATCCTGCATATAGGTGTAAGGACAGTCCTGAGCGCCTCCTTTCACCGCCACATACCCCCGGTGACCAAACTGGTAGATGTTGTTTTCCACACTCCAAAGCCGTCTTGCTTCCTGGACTAACTTAGGTCGGACCTCGGCTGTAATAATTTCATTTGGACGACTACTACCCATGACCAGGGGGATACCATCAAAGTTGACAATCATGCCCTCGCCCATCGAGTCAAAGCTGCCATCGCTGCCGCACATACAGACTGAGGCTGTATAGATCAGATTGCAGAAGGCATTGGTTTGATTGGTAATCTGCCAGGAATGACGAATCGGGGCCGTGTAGCCTGCTGTCCGGAGCATGATATCTGCACCCTTATAGGCACATTCCCGTGCCATTTCCGGAAACATTCCATCGTGGCAGATGATCAAGGCTAAGGTGCTGCCATTGGGACCTTCGCAGACGGGAATGCCTAGATTGCCTGGTTCCCAAGGTTCCACAGGCACCCATGGATGTAGCTTCCGGTAGTAAAGCCTGAGTTCACCTTGATCGTCGATGATGATGCCACTGTTGTAGGGGAACCCTGAGGGATTTAACTCCATAATCGAGAAACAACCCCAGATTTTGTTGTCCCGGCAGGCTTGCTGGAATGCCTCAACTTCCGGTCCATCCAGGCGGCACATAATTTCTGGGTTGGTGTCCATAGATAGCCCGTGGAGAGAATATTCCGGGAACACAACTAAATCCATTGTTGGGAGGTTGCGCCGCGCCTTACCAACTAGGTAGCAAATCTGCTCTGTCTGGGCTGCTAGGTCGTCGGGGGTGACTACAGTCGGCAACTGTAGTTGCACTAGCCCAATCACGACTCCATCTGGTGATTTGTTGAGACCGCCAAGTCCGCTCATGTTGTACCTCCTGACAAATTTAGACACTTGAAAAATCTCTTTGCGACTCCATGTAGGTCCGCCAACCACCCCACTGGGTAATCTCCTGCCGATTTTCACAGAGAAACGGTTCTCCCAAAACTCCCATCACGACTTCACCGTCCTCAAGCCGAACCTTGCCAATGCACAATCCTGAAGGTTCCTGCCATAAAATTTGGCCCAGACCAGCTACAGGCACTTGCCAAACTTCGACAGCGATCGTTGCCCCCCCAGAAGCAACTCGCAGCATTGCCGGATGGCGGTCATCAATTGACCACAGCCGATAAGCTGGTTCTGTTGAGGCTTCTCGCACAAAAGTCGCTCCAACTGCCAGGAGATTGCCGTTCAGCTCCAATCCCCGCATCAACGTCCCATTCACTGCCAAGTTTAAACTTTCTAGCATTCTTCCCCCTACTCCCTACTCCCTCTTCATTGACTACTGCCCAAGGCACCTGGAGCACCACGCAGGGTGCGTTTTGGCGAACAGGTCACTATCATGATCGCCAGGGTGAGGATATAAGGTGAGGCATTAAACAGGTAGTAGTAGGACTCCACACCGACAGATTGCAGGGCGGGACCGATCGCCTGAGCACCGCCAAACAGCAAAGAGGCATATAGGCACTGGAGCGGATTCCAACGGGCAAAAATGACCAGTGCCACTGCCATTAGCCCCTGACCGCTAGAGATGCGCTCAGTCCAGCTACCGGGATAGAAGAGAGATAGGTAAGAGCCACCGATTCCAGCGAGGAAGCTCCCAGTAATGATGCAGAGCATCCGGACTTTGGAGATAGAAATCCCCATCGCTTTAGCGGCATCGGGACTGTCGCCAACAGCGCGAACCAATAAGCCCCAACGGGTTGATTGGAAAAACCACTGCATCAGGGGGACGATCGCGACACCAATCAAGAACAGGGGACAAATTTTCAAAGCTGACTGCACCTGAGGCTGACTGCTCCAAGCACCCAGCTCCAGAACAGGCAGTTGGGGAGCAATAGGTTGGATAAAAGGTTTACCAAAGAAGAAGGCAACACCACTGCCAAAGATAATCATGGCAATGCCGACAGCAACGTCATTGACCTTGGGCTGTTGAGACAAAAAGGCGTGGATCAAGCCAAGAACCATCCCCGCCAATCCGGCAACCAGAACCCCTAACCAGGGTGATTGCGTCAGGTAAGAGATGGCATAGGCACTCATCGCCCCTGTCAACAGCGTCCCTTCCAGCCCTAAATTAATCTTGCCGCTCTTCTCGGTCAGACATTCTCCCAAGCTGACGAATAGAAAGGGGGCACTCCCGCGCAACGTACCTGCTGCGATTCCCAGAGGCACTCCCCACCAGCCCAATGCTTCTGTTGCCACTTGAATTTCTCCTGAATAAATATGCGTTGGCGATCACCCCTGTCCCCTGTCCCCTGTCACAAAGTCGACGGGCGTGGGACATATGGTGCTGACGGCGGACTACTGACGGTTGGTCGTTCCTGGAAAATTCCTAGCCGTCCGTAAAGTGATTCACTATATAGAACGACTAGAAAGACTAATCCTTGGAAAACCAGAATCGTAGCATCCGGCAGGCTATGAACCCGCTGTAGGATACCGCCACTAGCAAGAATACCACCGAGTAAAATCGCTACCAGGCTAGCGGCAAGGGGATTGTGTCTAGCAACAAATGCCACTAAAATCCCAGCGTAGCCGTAGTTAGCATTGAGCGACTCATTGGCTCGACCCTGTACAGCTGCTACTTCCACCATCCCCGCCAACCCGGCACAGGAACCAGCCAAAAAGCAGATTGCTATCGTTAACTTGCCCACTGGCAGTCCAGCAATCCGAGCGGCTCGGATGTTGCCTCCGGTGGTGCGAGTGGCGAAGCCAAAGGTGGTGCGATTGATCAGGAAGTAGGCGATCACACAGGCAATCAAACCGTAAATCAACCCGTAGTGGACGCGGGTTCCCGGAATACTCCCCAGCATATCGAGTTCAGGAATTGGGTAGGTGGAAGGCTTATTTAAACTGCTGGGATCTTTCATCGGTCCACCCACTAAATGATTGAGGAAGGCGATCGCGATGTAGTTTAGTAGCAAGCTACTGATCGTCTCGTTGACTGCCCGGTAGTAGCGTAACGCTCCCACAGCCCCAATCCAGAGCCCACCACAGATAATCCCTGCCAGTGCCATAGCAAGCTGTACCACTGTGGGGGGGGCGCTGGTGATCGCTAGCCCGACTGCCACAGCTCCTATACCACCGATAACAAACGCACCCTCGTTCCCGATAATCATCAAACCCAACTGTGCCGGGAGTGCTGTACACAGGGAAGTCAGCATCAACGGTGCTGCCCGGATCAGAGTGTTTTGGAAGGAAAACCAACTGCCAAATGCTGCCTTGTAAATCGAGGCATACACTGCAAAGGGATTGGCACCGGCGAACGCACAAAAAATGCCAAACAGTACTAATGAAAAGAGGATGGCAGCGATGGGAATGCAGACTGCTTCCAGAGTCCCACGCCAGTTGTGACGGTTAATCATAAATCAAGACTTCTAACTCGTGACATTGCCAACAACGCCTGCAACCAGCCAATTCATCTTTTCTAAGGTGCTATCCTGCTGTTTGTAAGCCTGACCAGCGGGAATCACAACTTTGCCCGTGTTATCTTTCATTTCTCCCTGGTAAACCACGATACTGCCGTCCTGGAACTTTGCTTGAGCCACATCAGCATCCTTTTTCGCTGCAGCACCGACAGCTGGACCGTAGGGCGACAGCTTCACATAGCCTGACTTCAACCCACCTCGCACCGTATGCGGAATGCCCCCATTCATCAGTGTCTTGCCATTGTGAATCAATTCAGCATAGTTGGTATAGACACTTGTCCAGTTCCACTCTGCACCCGTCAGATACCCTTTGGGAGCTAGCTTGGCTTGATCGGCATGGTAGCCGCTACAGAAAATGCCGCGCTTCTCAGCAGTTTCCATCACGATTTTGGGGCTATCAACATGACAAGTGAGTACATCAATTCCCTGGTCAGCCATGCTGTTAGCAGCCTCAGCTTCTTTCACGGGCAAGGACCAGTCTCCAGTAAAGATGACTTGAGTCGTAATTTCTGGCTTAACACTGCGTGCGCCCAAGGTGAAGCTGTTGATATTGCGGAGGACCTGGGGGATGGGTTTAGCAGCAACAAACCCTAGTTTGCTAGTTTTGGAGGTATGGCCAGCAACGATGCCTGCCACGTACTGTGCCTCATCAATGTAGCCAAAGTAGCTGCCTACGTTTTTCGGGTCTCCCTCCTTATACAGTCCGCCGCAGTGGAAAAATTGAACATTAGGGTACTTTGGGGCAAGTGTCAGGATATGGTCGAAGTACCCAAAAGATGTGGGAAACAGAACTGTTGCCCCATCCTGCTCGATCATATTCCGCATCGCTTCTTCTACGTCCGTAGTTTCAGGGACACTGGCTTGCTCCTCAGTTTTTACCCAAGCCAGTTTGGTAACTCCTACTTCACCTTCATGGTGAGCTTGGTTGTAGCCGTAGTCGTCTTTAGGACCGACATAGATAAATCCCATTTGGATTGGTTTGCCTGCTGCATCTGAGCTTGCTTGACTCTCATTAGCAGGAGTGCATCCAGTCCAAAGTCGTGACGCGACACCAAACGCTGTAGTCGCCAAAACACCTCGGATGACTTGGCGGCGGGGTAGATATAAAGACCTTCTTGCGTTCACTTTACTAACTCTCTTTCCCTTAAGGATGTAGCTCCCTTTCCCGTAGGAGTCGGATGAAGAATAGAGCTGGGTTTTCTAACTTTTCTTTGTACTTGATGAAAAATAGATTACCAGTATTTGTCAATCTTTATGGCTTAAAAATAGTGGCAAAAAATTTAAAATAATGTTACTAAAGTTACAAAACGCAGATTAAGAAAGGTATACAGTGCGTCACTGATGAAGCTCAAAAACTGTCCCTTTTAGCCATTGCCCCACCACCTTTCCCAGTCCAGTCGACTGAGGTTTAAAGCCGAGTTGCTCGTAAAATTCGATAGCATCATCCGTGAACAAGTAAACATGCTGTCCTTCAAGCTTGGCTAAGAGCATCTTTACCATGTTGCTTGCGATTCCACGTCTACGGTATATTGTCAGTGTCCAGACATCGACAATATAAGCGTTGCAAACACCGTCAGAGAGTACCCTAGCAGTACCGATGATTCCCCCGTTAGCATAGGCAATGATGGTAGCATAGCTATTTTCAAAGGATTCTCGGAGTTGTCTTGGGGTTCGTCCATTGTCGAAGTGATCGGTAGCTAATGTCGATTTCATCTGTTGCCAATCGACGTTCCCCAAAGCAGTTTCGTATTGTATTTCATCATTCAATGCAGCTTTTTCTCCTTGCTTAATCTTCCAATAACAGATACACCACTTAATCAGTCACTTGGTTTTGCAAAACGAATTACTCAGATGAGCTAAGAGCTAGAAGAAATGGCTTCAGAGTAGAAAACAGAAGCTAAGACGATTGTTAAAAAAAGGCTAATTTACTCCTATCCTGGTACAAGGTTCTTTAATCACTCCTCCTAATCACCTGTCTGTATGCAGATTCGCCCTTTTGAACTTGCTGACGAGTCCGCAGTCATCGCGTTATGGGAGCGATGTGGTCTGACTTGCCCGTGGAATGACCCGAAGAAGGACATCAGCCGCAAGCTCCATGTTCAATCTAACCTTTTCCTCGTCGGTTTAGTAGAGCGAGAGCTTATAGCAACAGTAATGGCAGGATATGAAGGGCACCGTGCTTGGATCAATTACCTTGCGGTTGCCTCTAAGTATCAGCGAAAGGGATTTGGACAAGCCATGATTGCGGAAGTAGAACGGCTACTTTGTGAAGCGGGTTGCCCCAAAATTAATTTGCAGGTGCGGTCTACAAACAGCCGAGTTATTGAGTTCTATCAACGTTTAGGGTATACCGTTGACGATGTTATTAGTTTAGGCAAACGGCTTGAATATGACGAGTAAGAACAGATTCAGCGGTTAGCCAACAAGCATATTGGTATCGGTAGATTGATATAGCAACTTGGACATTCCGGTTGAGGCTTACGGTAGCCATAATGCTGTTGAATCTCAAATGCATGTTCCCAACGGGTATCTTCCCGCTCCAGATAACGGGCTAAACACTCAGAGTTAGCAATGCTCAACTGAGTCGCTACATAGGTCACAGCTCCAGTAGGTACGTCCGTAGGATTGGTCAGAAAGGTACTCAAAAATCTGACTGTGCATAGCTGCAAAGCAAAACCGAGGCGGTTATGGTCTCCACGTCGCCTACTAACCAGCAAGCGGTCAGCATCATCTAAATGAAAGTTGTTCTATTCCATCAATATTCACTGACTCAACAGATTAGCATTCAATCTCATTTCGCAATTGCTACAAAAGAACCTTGAACGAGTTGAAGGTAGTCTATGGGAGCTAATCCCACAATTAAGTTAGGCTTTCCAGCAGACACCCAAATTTGTTCCAAGTCTTCTGCCCTGCGATCCACGAAAACGGGATAGGAACACCGACAAGCTAGGGCTGTAACCTCACCCGGTTTATATCCAGTGAGCGATTCCACCTCACTGCGTGGAACCAAATGTGTATTCTGGTTAAGCGAACATTGCGCTAGGGCTTTAAAACTAAGCTGAGTATGGAGTGGTAGCACTGCCAGCAAGACACCCAAACAGTCACCACGAAGGACCAGCGTTTTGAAGGACTGCTCGAGGGGAATCCTTGTCTGACCTGATGTGAATGCAGGTACTGGAATACCAGAGTTAATGTCATATTCCTGAAGTTGGTAGGGAATATTTAACGCTTCAAGTGCAAGGATGGCATTAGTCTTCATCATTAAATATCATCGGACAACTTGACCTCCTGTGCTTATGACTCAGACAGCAGTTCGCCCGTGCATTACAGCGGAGACAATGAATGCGTTAACCAGCAGATGTGCTTCGTCTCTCAGTGCGGCACGTTCAGGCTGAAACAATGTACAAATGAAAAACGGGTGCGTAGCCAGCTCGACAGCCCTCACCTCCCCCCCTGTATCCCGTCCGGTGATTCGAAGCTCTGTACCGCTCAAACGCGATTCAAACTGTGCATTCAAACCGTAACTACAGTGGTAATCTTCCTCAATTTCAGACCTACCATAGATTGTCTCTAAACGCGATCCTTTCGCCAAGATGACCCATCCAGATTTCTCCACCAAGGCGCACGCAAGCGATGTAATGACGAGCACCCCCGCATTTGGATTCGACTCTGCATGCTCTGCATCGTTGAGTCCCATGACGTTCCTGGCAAACTCCAATAAAGCGTGTTGAAACCCGCCGCAGGTGCCTAGAAAGGGCCGTCCAGTCTCTCTCGCGTAACGAATGGCATGAAGGGCACCGTCCTGGCTGGCATACGGACTGGCTGGCACACACCATATAGCATCGTACTGTGATAGTTGTTTTGGCGCATCCATTACGATAGTATCGGTACCGACCCATGTCCATTCGACGGCACTTTCACAAGCGCGAGAGGCCAGCTCCAATGCGCGCGGAATGGCTTGGTGTGCTGTGACCGTTGGATTGTAGTCGCCGATCAATACAACTCTTGTGATAGTCATAGGAACTTTTATCTATAGTGACATCTGCTTTGCCGCCGTCTAACCGCAGAGTCCAGCGGCAGCAAATTACCTTGAATTTAGCACCAAGATTATTCATCTGTACGCTGCGATGCAGTTGCCTACCAAAACATCACCCGGACTGGATTTTTAACATCTCATTTCCACCCCGTTGGAGTTCGTAGTCTACCTTTAAAATTTCAGTGGAATAGCCTAGTTGGTTCAATTCCTGCAAAATTAGCTTTAGGTGAGGAGATTGCTTCAAATCTAGTGTCAATAACGGAAAAATTCTAATCTCATGTGATTGCTTCAGTAGATTTAGAATTGAGCGCCGATGAAAGTCATAGTTAAATTGTCCTGAATACAGAAATAGAAAATGAGAGCATAAAACCAGATCGTAATGTTCCTCAAGTAGGATATCTGGTAACGCACCATAAACATAGCGCTGTTCAGCTTTGCCTCGCTCATAATCTGCTAGAAAAGTAGTTAAGGCTTTTTCCCTATTTCTCCGCAATTCCTCAGCTGATTTATGATAGTTCCAAACCCAATTTTTAGGGGTTGTTCCAACTTGCTTTATAATGCTATCCACGCATTCGTCAAAACGTTGCTGAATTTCTTGACCACTAAATTCATAGAGCGGATCGATGGATGTGATAAAGCAACCAAGTTGATGCATTTCGGCATTAAAGCTGGCAGGACCTTCAGCAACGTCTAGGATTTTGCGTTCCATATCCTCAGATGTGAGGTGGAACATGAGTTGATATTCAGTAAGCAGTCGTCCGAATGGAACAACCTTGTCGAGTTTCATAACCATATTGGTTTCTCCTTGTAAAGATGGGTGGATTGCAAAAACATGCGCTCTAATAAAAGAGTTGATTAGGGTGGAATCTGTTTATGCAGCTTATGCAGCAGCTCCAAGAGTTTCGGCTGCGGAGTTCCTCTTGGTAAAGATGTCTCCTTCGCTTGGGATTCATTTTGGAAGATAGCGCTGTTCGTACAGTGGGTAATACCAAGAACTTCTACCAACCTATCGTCAGCTTCTGCTTGACCCTAGACAAATTTACCAATCAAATCAAATTTGTTCGAAGTCCAATTCAAAATTGATTAACTACTTTTCATTGCTGAACGTACAGCATTCATGACTTTTTGCGCACGCATACGGCGCGGACAAGTCTCTCCCGCCACACATTCCAGATGTAGTCTTCTTCCTGCTCAAGTTCGGCTCGTCTGGCTAGAATTGGCACCAGAAACTGATCGAGCACTGTTGAGAGTTCGCGGTTGACCTGCACATTTCCCAAAATGCGCTTTCCCTCTGAAGTGGCTTCACCTCTCGGGTGATCGCCGGTCAGAATTCTTTTTTGCGCCATGGCTTATAAATTTTCGAACGTTGATTGAGTCAATTAGGCACAAGCGTGAAGGATGATTTAGCTACACCATCGCCACGCCTGCAAATCTTCAGCCCGGTTGTACTCAATCAAGTTTCGATTCAACTTTTCAGTCATGCCAAGGAGCAATGTAAAGTCTCAGTCATTAACGATAACCCTAAAAGCAGCACATTGCAATACTCAACTTTGGACAAGTTCACCAACTCAAGCGAATTTGTCCAAACTCCAACTCAATGCAGAAGCCTTGAAAAGAACTGTGCCGCCAGCTAGCTGCGGCTTGAGAGCAGGATTTTCAAGGGTTTCAATCGGAGCGTGAGCAGCTTTACTTAGTGCCATTCGTTCAAGGGATTCCCCTGCCCGAACACTGTAAGACAAAGTCGGCCACCACCCTTTTCGCGACCTCAATACCAAAAGAGCACTACAGTTGTAGATAGCTGAGTGAGTGCCTGAAAAGCCCATTCTTTCGTTCAGATCTGGTTAGTGCCATACCGCATAAAGTCGAAAAACTGGGACTTCTGGCTCATCTACAACTGTAGTGCAAGCACTTTAAATGATGGAAGTTAGAGCGCAAGCTGACGGGGCGACAATACGGCCTGAAAAGCTTATTTGATAAAGAGTGTAGCGTTTTATGGTAAAAAAAGATAGGTCTAGTTATGTCAATAAGACCTATCTAATGATAATGTTGTCTGAATTATACC
>JAABUQ010005647.1_pt1 | contig 19693 bp, 19 predicted proteins | sample 5560001 | NCBI WGS metagenome assembly JAABUQ01 (sample SAMN10711888, study PRJNA513371) | rock metagenome | isolation source: Antarctica rocks | place: Antarctica: Victoria Land, Finger Mt nord | collected 2015-12-18
GTCGCGGCGTTGTTCCACCCGCCGCCGCCGGTGTCGCCCGGCATCCATCCGTCCGCGTGCGTGGACGCATCGGCGACGATCGACCCGAGCGCCGAGATCGGTCCGCTGGTGGTTGTCGGGGCCGCCGCCGAGATCGGTCCGCGCGTGCGCATCGCCCCGCTTGCAGCGATCGGCCCCGGCGTGGTCATCGGCCCGGATTGCCGGATCGGCACGCAGGTCGGCATCAGCCACGCGCTGCTCGGCGCGCGGGTGCGCCTGCATCCGGGCGCCCGTGTCGGCCAGGACGGGTTCGGCTTCGCGACGACGTCCGCGGGCTTCCTCGACGTGCCGCAGCTTGGCCGCGTGATCCTCGAGGATGACGTCGACATCGGCGCCAACTCCACCATCGACCGGGGTTCGGCGCAGGACACGGTGATCGGGGCGGGCTCCCGCCTCGACAATCTCGTGCAGATCGGACACAACGTCCGCCTCGGCCGCTGTTGCGTCGTGGTCGCGCAAGCCGGCATTTCCGGTTCGACCGAGCTCGGGGATTTCGTGGTGGTCGCGGCGCAGGCCGGCCTGACCGGCCATCTGCGGATGGGCGCGCGCGCCAGGATCGGCGCGCAGGCTGGCGTCATGGCGGATGTCGCGGCCGGTCAGGACGTGGTCGGTAGCCCGGCGCAGCCGGTGCGCAGTTTTTTCCGCGAGGTCGCGGTGCTTCGGCGTATGGTGCGGGAGCGGCGCGGCGGCGCCGGCGGGGCAAGCGGCCCCGGCGCTCGCGGCGAGGGGACTGGGACGGACACGGACTGAGCGCCATGGACGGCACGACGCAGGAGCATGGCCCGCCGGGAAGCACGATCGACGTGCTCGACATCGCGCGCATCATGCACGCCATCCCGCACCGCTACCCGTTCCTGCTGATCGACCGGGTGGTGGACGTGGTCCGCGACCAGTCGGCGATCGGCATCAAGAACGTCTCCGTCAACGAATCCTATTTCCAGGGGCACTTCCCCGGCCACCCGGTCATGCCGGGTGTGTTGATCATCGAGAGCATGGCGCAGACGGCGGCGGTCCTGGTGGTCGAGACGCTCGGCCCCGAGGCCGCCGGCAAGGTGGTGTATTTCATGTCGATCGAGGGTGCCAAGTTCCGCCGCCCGGTCGCCCCGGGCGATCAGCTTCGCATCCACGTCACCAAGGAACGCCGCCGCGGCAACGTTTGGCGGTTCGGTGGCATCGCGCGGGTGGACGGCGTCTCCGTCGCGGAAGCGACCTACGCCGCGATGATCATGGATCGCTAGAGCGGAATTCTAGCCGAAACAGAGCGTTACACGGCGATCATCGTAATATCCGGCAACAATGATTGAGTTGGTCGCGGGCTGGGCAGGGCCTAGCGTCCTACTTAGCACAATGCCGAAGGCGCGCTTGATGAATGCATCGCTCGAACGGATCCGCGTGAAGACCGAGCCGGCCGGCTCGATCCACCCGACGGCGCTCATCGCCCGCGGCGCCGAGCTCGGCCGCGGCGTGCGGATCGGCCCGTACTGCACGGTCGGGCCCGACGCGGTGTTGGAGGACGGCGTCGAGCTGGTCTCGCACGTGGTGGTGGACGGGCTCACCCGGATCGGCGCCGGCGTTGTCGTCTACCCGTTCTGCACCGTCGGCCTCGCGCCGCAGGACCTGAAGTACAAGGGCGAGCCGACCCGGTGCGAGATCGGCCCCCGGACGCAGATACGCGAGCACTGCACCATCCATCGCGGCACGGTGACCGGCCGGGGCACGACCAGCGTCGGCGCCGACTGCGTGCTCATGGCGGTGGTTCACGTCGCGCATGACTGCGTGATCGGCAACAATGTCATCATCGCCAACAATGTCGTCATGGGCGGCCATGTTGGGATTGGCGAGAGCGCGGTCATCGGCGGTGCCTCGGCCCTGCACCAGTTCGTCCGCATCGGGCGAGGGGCGATGGTGGGCGGCGCATCCGGCGTGGAGGGCGACGTGATCCCGTTCGGCAGCGTGCTCGGCAATCGCGCGCGACTGGCCGGGCTGAACGTCATCGGGCTGCGGCGGCGGGGTTTCGACAAGACGCAGATCCTGACGCTGCGAGCGGCATTCCGCGACCTGTTCCACCAGCACGGGTTGTTTGCCGCCCGACTTGCGCGCACGCGGGAGCAGCACGGCACCGATCCGCTGGTGGCCGAGGTGCTGGCCTTCATCGATCAGCCGAGCCATCGCGGGCTGATACGGGCGGAACCCAGTACGGCAGACGCCGACACGGCGGCTTGACACGGCGGCCACGCCGCCCTGCCGCATCCGCCCGGCTGACAAGCGGGGCGTTTCAGTGCAGCAGGCGCGGGGGGAATGTCTCGGTGGCGAGATCGAAGGCCGGGTCGTGGCGCTCGGACGCACAGGCGTCGATGGCGTTGTGCAGGGCGACCAGGGTGCGGGTTAGGTTTAGGCTGGCTGCCTCGTCGGCCAGCATCCGCAAGCATTGCAAGATGCCGGTGGCCGTCGCTTCGCAACCGAAGCTATCTTCGTCGTTCATCGGGGACTGGCCCTTGGCGAATGGACGTGCCGAAATTCACGAATTTCTGAAAAACCGATCGGTGTATGGCTTCACCGGCAGCAGCTTGCAACGAGAAACCGCCTGTTTGGAAGGCAACCAACTGTTAAAACGGCCGAGTCACCGTGAATCCTCAGTAATGCCGACAGTTCGTCAAATTCTCGTCTTCGTCGCGTGACTCGGGTGTGCTCGGCTCATAATTGGCACACGGGCGCACTCGGCATCATCGCCGGAGGCGGGGTCCTCCCGGCCCGGGTCGCGGCCGCCGCGCGCGCCACCGGGCGCCTGCGCGTCCTGATCGGTCTGCAAGGGTTCGCTGACCCCGCCCTGCTCGCCCCCTACCCGCATGTCTTCGCCCGGATCGGCGCGGCGGGGCGCATCCTGGAGCTGCTGCGGGCGCACCGGTGCACGGAGGTGGTGCTGATCGGCGCGGTGCGGCGGCCGTCGCTGCTGGACATCCGCCCCGACGGCGAGGGCACCCGCATCCTCGCCCGCATCGGTCGCGCGGCCTTCGCCGGCGATGACGGCCTGCTGGCAGCGGTGGCGCGCGTGCTGGGTGAGGAGGGCTTCCGGGTTGTCGCCGCGCACGACGTGCTGGGTGAAGCGCTCAGTCCGCCTGGGCTGCTGGCCGGGACGGCGCCCGATGCGCTCGCCATGGCCGATATCCTCCGCGGCACGGAGGTGGCGCGGGCGCTCGGGCGCGCCGATGTGGGGCAGGGCTGCGTGGTGCAGCAGGGGATCGTGCTCGCCGTCGAGGCGGCGGAGGGCACCGACGCCATGCTGGCGCGCTGCGCAGGGCTCGCACGGGAGGGGCCGGGCGGCGTGCTCGTCAAGCTGGTCAAGCCCGGCCAGGACCGGCGCGCGGACCTGCCGACCATCGGGCTCGAAACGGTGCGCGGCGCCGCGGCCTGCGGGCTGCGCGGCATCGCCGTCGAGGCGGGCGGCACGCTGCTGGTGGATCGCGCGGCGCTGTTCGACGCCGTGCGCGCGGCGGGGCTTTTCCTCTACGGCCTCGACCCCGATAGTGCGCCCGGTCTCGTCAACGGAGGATCGTCATGAGTCGCTTCCTGCACACCATGCTGCGCGTCGGCGACCTCGAGCGCAGCGTCGGCTTCTACACCGGGCTGCTCGGCATGAAGGAGTTGCGCCGCCGCGATGTGCCCGACGGCAAGTACACCCTGGCCTTCGTCGGCTATGGGGATGAGGACCACGAGGCGGTGATCGAGCTCACATACAACTACGGCACCGAGAGCTACGAGCAGGGCACCGCCTTCGGCCATCTCGCGGTCGGCGTGCCCGATGTCGCCGCGGCGTGCGAGGCGGTGCGCACGGGCGGCGGCAAGGTGACGCGCGAGGCCGGGCCGGTGAAGTTCGGCACCACGGTGATCGCCTTCGTCGAGGACCCGGACGGCTACAAGATCGAGCTGATCCAGCGCGGCTGACCAGCGCGGCTGGTACGGCGCGGCGGTCGGTCCGACGGTGAGCGGCGCGTCCGGGATCCCGTTCCTTCCCGGGCGTCGCGTCCTCAGGGTCGGCGTCACCGGGCTCTCGCGGGCCGGGAAGACCGCGTTCCTGACCTCGGCGGCGGCGAACCTGCTGGCGGTCGGCAGTAACCCCTCGGCACTGCCGGCACTCGCAGGCCGCACCCTGCGAGCCTCCATCGCGCCGGCCGGGGCGGAGCCGCTGCCGCGCTTTGACTATCGCCGGCACCTCGCGGCGCTGGCCGCCGACCCGCCGCGCTGGCCGGAGCGGACCGGGGCCGTTTCGCTGCTGGCCCTCAATGTCGATATTCCCCGCGCCGGCCTGCTGGGCTCGGCTCTCGGCAGCCGCTCGGTGCGGCTCGAGTTCCTCGACTACCCCGGCGAGTGGCTGCTCGACCTGCCGCTGCTCGGGCAGGACTTCGCCCGCTGGTCCGCGACCACCTTGCGCCGCCTCGAGACCGCCGAAGCGGCGCCGCTGGCGCGCGACTTCCTGGCCTACACGAGCGGCCTGCCCGCCCGCGCGCCGGCCGACGAAACCCTCGCCGCGACCGGCCACCAACTGTATCGCGCCGCCCTCCTTCGACTGCGCGACGAGGCGGGCCTGTCGTTCCTGCAACCTGGCCGGTTCCTGATGCCGGCACCGGGACCGGAGCCGCCCTGGTCGGCGTTCTTCCCGTTCACCGGCGGCGGCGCGCTGTCGACCTTGCTGGCCTCGCGCTTCGACGCGTATCGCGAGGCCGTGCGGCGCGATCTCGTGGCCCCGTCCTTCGGGCAGGTGGACCGGCTGGTGGTCCTCGCCGACATCCTCGCCGCGCTGCACGCCGGCCGCGCTGCGTTCGGTGACATGGCGGGCGCGCTCTCCGGGGTGGCGGAGGCGCTGTCGTTCCGCCGCCCCTGGACCGACGCGATCCCGTTCCTGTCGCCGCTGCTGGACGCGCTGCCGCTGCCGGCGTGGCTCACCGCCGGCGGCATCCGGCGCGTGGCGTTCGCGGCGACCAAGGTCGACCACGTGGCCGAGCGCCAGCGCGGCAACCTGGCCGCGCTGGTGCGGGCGCTGACCCGGCTGCCGCCCGCCGCCGAGGCGGCGAAGACCGCCGCGTTCGCCATCGCCGCGGTGCGCTGCACCGAGGATTTCGTCTGGACCCTGGAGGGCCGCAACATCTCCGCCGTGCGCGGCCGCGTGCTCGGCAACTCGGCGCTGACCCGCTCCTACCCGGGCGAGGTGCCGGACCGGCTGCCCGACGACGGGTTCTGGGCGCACGAGTTCCTTGCCCTGCCGGCGTTCGAGCCGGCCCGGCTGCCCGCTGACGGCCGCCTCGGCGTTCCCCAAATAGGCATGGACGCCTTGCTGGCGTTCCTGCTGGAGGACGTTCTGTGACCGAGACCCTGGACCTGCCGCGCCCGCGGATCGAGCTCGAACCGCTCCCCTCGCCGCGTCTCGAAGCCAACCTCCCCGCATTGCTGCCGGAGGCGAAGCCGGAGCGCGGCCCCGGCACGATCCCGCTGGTGCTCGGCGGCGTCGGCCTGCTCGTGCTCGGGCTGTCGGCGCTCGGCACCGTCAACTTCGTGCTCGATCAGTTCCTCCGCTCGGCCGCCCTCGGCTGGCTGACGGCGGCGGTCGGCGCGGCCGGTTTCGGCTTGATCGCCGCCGGCGTGTGGCGCGAGCTGCGGGGCCTGTTCTCCGTCGAGACGGTCGATCGCCTGCGCGTCGCCCTCGCCGGCCCCGACGCGCTCGGCGCGCGCCCCGCGCTGCGTCGCTGGCTGGCGCGGCTGCCCGAAGGCGCGCCGCTGGCCGACGCCATCGATGCGGTGGACGACCCGGACACCCTGCGGGCCTTGCTGCGGGCGGGACCGCTGGCCGATCTGCGGGCGAAGTCGGACGCGCTCGGGCGCACCGCCGCGCTGCAGGCCTTCGCCGCCGCCGCGGCGGTGCCGTCTCCCGCCCTGGATGGGCTGATCGTCGCCTGGCGCGGCACGCGGCTGGTGCGGCAGGTGGCCGAGCTGCACGGCCTGCGTCCGGGCCTGTTCGGCACGCTGTCCCTGCTGCGGCGCACGATGCTCTCCGCCGCCGGGGTGGTCGCCACCGACGTCGCCGCCAACACGCTCACCCATGCGGTGCTGTCGAACCCGCTGCTGCAACACGTAGTCGGCGACGTGGCCGGCGCCGGGCTCGCCGCGCGGCGCATGATCGTGTTGTCGCGCGCGGCCTCGGCCGCGTGCAGCCCGCTGGCGCCCGATCAGGGCTGACCACGGCCCCAACATTGCCCGGATCCGGGCTCCCCGGGAGGTGATTATTGCCCGGATACGGGCTGTTCGGCGGGTGATTATTGCCCGGATCCGGGCTGCCGAACATGGCATCAGGGTCGCCCGACGAGGACCGGGACCGCGTACGACGGCCGCTTTGGCGGTTGATACAAGTCTCATTGACGAGAACTCGAAGCCGCGTCATTGCGAGCCGCCGCTTGGCGGCGTGGCAATCCAGGGCCGCGGGACGATATCGGGGTCGTCCCTGTATTGCTTCGTCGCAAGAGCTCCTCGCAATGACGAGTTTTGTCGGTAGGAGTCAGCGTCTCCGAGACTTGGTTAATGACGCTACCCTTCATCGCCCTCGGGTTGCGTGATCTTCCACGCCGCCCACCGCCAGCTCTCCAGAATCGAGCTCCGGTCCTCCGATTTCATCAGGTGGACAAAGAAGTCGATCTCGTTCGCTGCGGTGCCGTGGATTTCCGTGCACGCGAAGCCCAGCACGTCCAGCTCGGCCAGGGTAGCCATGATGGATACGAAACTTTCTGGCGTGAAGACCCAGCAGTGGACGTCGTGATAAATGTCGCGCTCCTTCGACTCCCTCGCCAGCGCCAGCGCCGCCTGGATGTTCTCGCTGCTACATTCGCGACGACCAGGATAGTCTCCTTGCCAGGCCGCCGAGCGATCGACGGACTGGTAGCCCAGCCAGAAGTCGAGAATGTCCCGCGATCCGGGCCGGCGGCGGCGATCGACGTATGCCGCCAGCACGTCGGCGATCGTGCTTTCGCGCCGTTGGTGATCGAAAGTATACTGCTTATCCGGAACGATGAGGCGAACGGAGCCATACGGCTTGAGGACCGACCGCAGCTCCGACAGCCACCACAACAGGTCCGGAACATGCTCGCAGACATGCGACGCCACGACGTGGTCGAACCGCCGGCCGGCGACCAGGCGATCGAGATCTTCGTCTCGCCAGACGATGTCCACCTCGACAATCGCGCCGACCGCGACGTCCGGAGCAAAGGCGTACTTTTCCCGTAACGCCTCGGTATCGGCATGATCCACATAAAGAACGTTGGCTTCGGGCCGGCGGAGGGTCGGGCTCTGCAGCGCGCCGATCTCCAGCCCGAGGCCGCCCTCCACATCCAGTCGCGTCAGCAATTTCGTCAGACGGTCCACTGCCCGGCCCTTCGCGTGGCCATCTCATAGCGCGAAGCCTGATCGATCGTGAAGGCCGGAGCGCGTTCGGGCGCAGTTGCCGCGGAGCGGGGCTGGCTGTATCGATTGCCAGCGGCAAGAAAGAACCGAGAAGGATGTCCACCACCGCGTCACGCCCCATTCGAGAGGTCGCGGCGATTCATCCGGACGTGCTGCGCGCGCTCCGGCCGATCGACTGCGACCTCCATCCCGCTCCCCCGGCGATGCGGCAGCTGCTGCCCTATCTCGATACGCATTGGCGCGAGGCCATGGTCACGCGCGGCATCGACGGGCTCGACCTCGCGGCCTACCCGCCCGGCGCCCCGCTCAGCGCGCGTCCCGATTGGCGCGAGGGCACCACCCGGCCGGCGGCGGACGTGACCGCGATGCGCGCGCAGGCGCTGGATCCCTGGAACACGCGGATCGGCATCCTCAACTGCCTGCACGGCGCGATCGCCATGTACGGCGAGGACATGGGCGCCGCCCTGGCGCGCGCGGTGAACGACTGGCTGGCCGCCGAGTGGCTGGACCGCGAGCCGCGCCTGCGCGCGTCCGTGACGGTCTGCATGCGCGACCCGGTGCAAGCCGCCGCCGAGATCGAGCGCCGGGCCTCCGACCGCCGTTTCGTCCAGGTGCTGCTGCTGGTGAGCGGCGACATGCCGCTCGGCCGCCGTCCGTTCTGGCCGATCTACGAGGCGGCGCAGCGACACGGGATGACGGTCGGCATCCATGCCGGCAGCACCTACCATCACGCCGCGACTCCGGTCGGCTGGCCTTCCTACTACGTCGAGGATTACGTCGCGCAAGCGCCGGCGATGCAGAACCAGCTGCTCAGCCTGATCGCCGAGGGCGTGTTCACCAAGTTTCCCGACTTGCGCGTGGTGCTGCTGGAATCCGGCTGGACCTGGCTCGCGCCCTTCCTGTGGCGGGCCAACAAGACGTGGCGCGGATTGCGCTCCGAGGTGCCCTGGGTGGATCGCGCGCCGGCCGACATCGTGCGCGACCGCGTTCGCCTCAGCATCCAGCCGACGGACGCGCCGCCCGAGCCCGCCCAACTCGCCCGCGCCATCGAGCAGATGGGTGCCGACGATCTGCTGCTGTTCTCCACCGACTACCCGCATTGGCAATTCGACGCCGTGCCGCTGCCGCCGGGTTTGCCCGAACGGCTGCTGCCCGGCATCGCGTGCGACAACGCGCTGGGTTTCTATCCGCGCTTGAAGGAGGCCATACAATGAGCGACGTGCTGCAGGAAACGGTCCTGGCGCCGGCTGCCAAGCTCCCGGCTGTCAAACTCAAGGTCATCGACTGCGACATCCATCCGATGCTGCGTTCGTCGAAGGCGCTGCATCCGTATCTTTCGCAACGGTGGCGCGATCATCTGGACAGCTACGGGGCACGCACGCGCCAGCCGTTCATCGGCAGCCCGCCGTATCCCAAGTCCACCCCGGCCCTGTCGCCGCGACAGCTGGCCGCCGGCGGGCGGGCTACCGGGCTCCGACCTCGCCTTCATGCGGGAGCAGCATCTCGATCCGCTGAACATCGAGGTCGGCGTGCTGCAGGTGCTGTTCCCGAGCGGCAAGGATCAGCGCGACCTCGGCCTCGGCGCGGCGATGTCGCGGGCGCTGAACGACTGGCAGGTCGCCGAATGGACCGAGCCCGAACCGCGCCTGCGCGGCTCGATCGCGGTCGCCTGCGATGATGCCGAGGCGTCGGTCGCCGAGATCGAGCGCTGCGCCGGACGCCGCGACTTCGCATCGGTGTTCCTCACGCCGCGCAGCACCGAACCGATGGGGCGCAAGCGTTACTGGCCGATCTACGCCGCGGCCGCGGCGGCCGGGTTGCCGATCGGCGTGCACACCGGCGGCACCAACGGGCACCCGATGACGGCGGGCGGCGCGCCCTCCTTCTACATGGAGGATCACCACGGCAACGCGATGGCGATGCAGTCGGCGCTGGCCAGCCTGGTGTTCGAGGGCGTGTTCGAGCGGTTCCCGACCTTGTGCTTCGTGATGATCGAGGGCGGCTTCGGCTGGGCGCCGTCCTGCGTGTGGCGCATGGACAAGCAGTGGGCGCGGATGCGCGACGAGGTGCCGCACGTCAAGCGTCCGCCGAGCGAGTATGTGCGCCGGCAGGTGTGGTTCGCGACGCAGCCGGTCGAGGAGCCGGAGCAGCCCGGGGATTTGCGCGAGCTCTGCGAGTGGATCGGCTGGGACCGGATCGTGTTCGCCACCGATTACCCGCATTGGGACATGGACGACCCGCGCTTTGCGTTCAAGGTTCAGCTGACCGAGGCGGAGCAGCGCGCCGTGTTCGCGGACAATGCACGGGCTGCTTACGGATTTTGATGCAAGCGGTATCGCCCCAATTCCGTCATTGCCGGGCTTGACCCGGCAATCCATGCCGCCGGCCTCTGTTGTGCGGCATGGATGCCCGGATCAAGTCCGGGCATGACGATGAGGGGAGGACGGTCCCGAACGATACGACTTCGATTGCTCGAATCTCTCAACGGGGGAAACGAATGACTTGGCGAACCGGCCTCGCGGCCCTCGTCCTGAGCGGCTGCGCCCTGGCGCCCGCTTGGGCACAGACCGTGTGCCCCGCTCCGGTCAAGGTGCAGGGCCTCAGCACCTGCGCCGACGTCGCCAAGGCCGAGCAGGAAGGCGCGCTCGTCGTCTACAGCACCGACCCGGAGGACGGGACGGCGCGGTTGCTCGCCAGCTTCCACCAGTCGTTTCCGAAGATCGCCACCAACTACGTGCGCCTGCAAGCGGGCGCGCTGTACGCCAAGGTCACGTCGGAGCGGCAGGCCGGCGCGCATCTGGTGGATGCGCTGCAGCTTTCCGACGTCGGCTTCGTGCTCGATTTCCAGAAGCGCGGTGGTTACACCCGATACATTTCGCCGGAAATGGCCGCCTACAAGCCGGAGTACAAGAGCACGCCCGAGGGCTTCTGGACCTGGGGCAGCATCATCATGGCCGGCATCGCCTATAACCCGAAGGTCGTCCCGCCGGACCAGGCGCCGAAATCCTGGCACGACCTGCTCGACCCGAAATGGAAGGACAGCGTCAGCGTCAAGGTCTCCAACTCCGGCCTGCAGCACGAGACATGGTTCGAGCTGAAACGACTGTACGGCGACGAGTACTGGACCAAGTTCGCCGAACAGAAGCCGCGCGCGTTCGACAGCTACGTGCAGCAATACGACCGCGTGGTGAACGGCCAGGACAAGATCATCGCCACCGCGCAGTATTCCGGTTACGTGCAGTTCAAGGCGAAAGGCGCGCCGATCGCCTTCGCCTACCCGGAAGACGGGCTGCCGGCCGGCCCGGAAACCTGGGGCGTCGTCGCCGACGCGCCGCATCCGGAGGCCGCGAAGCTGTTCATGGACTGGCTGCTCTCCGTGCCGGGTCAGACGGCCTACGGCCAGGCGCTGTTCCTCAACTCGGCCCGCGCCGACGTGCCGCCGCCCGAGGGCGGCCGGAACGTCAGCGAGTTCAAGCTGCTGTTCCCGGCGGACTGGCAGACCTTCCTCGCCAGCCGAACCCAGTTCAGCCGGTTCTGGGACAAGATGACGGGCATGCGGTGAGCCAGTCGGCGGTCCCGTTCGTCGCCGAGCCCGCCGGGCGCGGCGCTTGGCGGCTGCGTGGCTTCGCGGCGCCCACGGGCCTGCTGCTCGCGGCGCTGCTGGTGCTGTATCCGGTCGGCTTCCTCGTCGAGGAATCGCTGAACGTCGGCGACCCGCAGCAATTCCCGGCGGCCGAGTTCGGCCTGGCCAACTACGCGGCGATCGCCGAGGACTTCCAGGTGATCCTCAACACCGCCGAGGTCACCGCACTGGCGACCGTGCTCGCGATCCTGTTCGGCTTCACGCTCGCCTGGATTCTCACGCGGACCAGCATTCCCGGTCGCGGGCTGATCGAGCGCCTGTTGGAGCTGCCGTACTACATGACGCCGCTGGTCGGCGCGCTCGCCTGGGGCATCCTGGCCGGGCCGAAGAACGGCTTCATCAACCAGGCGGCGCATCGGCTCGGCGCTGCGGGCGACATTGTCGACGTCTACACCCCGTTCGGCATCGCCTGGGTGATGGCGCTGTTCGAGGGCACCGTCGCCTTCGTGATGATCTCGGCGACCATGAAGTCGATGGACCCGTCGCTCGAGGAGGGCGCCCGCGTGCTCGGCGCCGGCCGGCTGCGCACCATCCTGACCGTCACCGTGCCGATGGTGGCACCGGGCGTGCTGAGCGCCTGCGTGTTCGTGTTCGCCGAGATGCTGGGCGCGTTCGCCGCCGCCTTCGTGCTCGGCATCCCCGGCCGCTTCTTCGTCATCACCACGGAGATCTGGGAAGCGACGCTCTCGTATCCGCCCGATTACGGCCGCGCCGCCGCACTCGGCCTGTCGCTGTTCGTGGTGATGCTGGGCACACTCGGGCTGGCCCGATGGCTGACGCGCCGCGGCGGCTACGCCACCATCTCCGGCAAGGGCTTCCGCCCGAAGCTCCTCGACGTCGGCCGCACGCGCTGGCTGCTGCTCGCGTTGTGCTGGGGCTACATCGCGCTGGCGGTGATACTGCCGTTGGCGGCGCTGCTGCTGACCTCGTTCCAGCGTTTCGCCACGGTCATCCTGTCGCAAAGCCAGTTCACCCTGGCCAACTACGCGACCGCGCTGCAGATGGGCGCGCTCGGCCTCGCCCTGCGCAACAGCCTGCTGCTCGGGTTCAGCGTCGCGACGATCGGCACCATCGTCACCTTCGCGCTGGCCTGGGTGGTGTTCCGCAGCCGCACGCCGGGACGCGGGCTGTTCGAGTATGTCGCGATGTTCCCGCAGGCCATCCCGCGCATGGTGTTCGGGCTCGGCCTGCTGTGGGCCTGGATCAATCTGCCCATCCCGATCTACGGCACGCTGTGGCTGCTCGGCATCGCCTACGTCACCGTGTTCCTGCCGCTCGGCATGCGCACCCTGGCCGGCGTGATGCTGCAAGTGGACCCGAGCCTCGAGGAGTGCGCGCAGGTCTGCGGCGCGTCGTGGCTGCGGCGGATGCGCACGGTGACCTTGCCGCTACTGCGACCGGGGTTGACCGCCGCCTGGCTGCTGCTGTTCATCGCCAGCGTGCGTGAGCTCGGCGTGTCGATCTTCCTGATGGGGCCGAACTCGAAGGTGATCGCGCCCGCCATCGTCAACTCATGGCTCAGCTCGAGCTCGGAACTGTCGGCGGCGATGGCGCTGCTGCAGACGGCGACCGTGTTCGTCGCCGTCATTGTTCTGTTCACCGCCGTGCGGCGGGTCTCGGGAGAGGTGCGATGAACGCGCTCGGCCGTCGGCAGCGGCAGCCCGCGGCGAGCCGGTCCGCCGCCGCCGGCATCGAGGTGCGCGGCTTGGCGGTGCGCTACGGCGAGGTCGCCGCGGTGCAGGATGTCAGCTTCGAGGTCGCGCGCGGCGAGCTGGTGACGTTGCTCGGCCCGTCCGGCTGCGGCAAGACCACGACCCTGCGCGCCATCGCCGGGCTCGAACAGCCGCACGCCGGACTGATCCGGCTCGCCGGCCGCCCCGTTTACGACAGCACCGCGCGCGTCACCGTGCCGACCGAGCGGCGCGGCGTGTCGATGGTGTTCCAATCGTACGCGATCTGGCCGCACATGACGGTGGCGCAGAACGTCGCATACGGCTTGCGGGTGCGCGGGCTGCCGAGGGAGGAAGTGGCCGCCTCCGTCGACCAGGCGCTCGGGCTGGTGCAGATGCGGCCCTACGCCGACCGCATGGCGACCCGGCTGTCCGGCGGCCAGCAGCAGCGCATCGCCGTGGCGCGCGCCATCGCCTTCGACCCCGAGGTGCTGCTGTTCGACGAACCGCTGTCCAACCTCGACGCCAAGCTCCGCGCGGAGATGCGAGTGGAGCTGCGCGAGTTGCAGCAACGGCTCGCCATCACCTCGCTGTACGTGACGCACGACCAGGAGGAGGCGCTGGCGATCTCCGACCGCGTGATCGTCATGAACGCCGGCCGCATCGAGCAGGAAGGCACGCCGGAGACGGTGTACAACCGCCCGGCGAGCCGCTTCGTGGTCGATTTCGTGGGCTCGGCCAACCTGATCGAGGGCCGGGTGCGCGGGGCGCAAGGCACCGAAATCGTGTTCGAGACGGCGGACGGCGTCGCGCTGCCCCTGCGCTGCGCCCGACCGCCGCGCGGCGATGAGACCACGCTGGCTCTGCGCTCGGCCTACCTGGCGCTCGCCCCACGAACCGGCAGTGGTTCGGCGCCGAACGCATGGGCGGGATCGATCGCGCGCCGCATGTTCCACGGCGATTGCGTGCAGTATATCGTCGCCTGCCCGGCCGGCCGTCTGATCGTCCGCCGACCGCCGACCGATCTGCTGGAGGAAGGCACGGACGTAACCATCAGCTTCGCGCCTGAGCACACGCTACTGCTTTGATTCCGGCTACACACTCGCGTCGAGCGCCCCTTGCAGGATGGCCGCCGCCGCCATGCGATCGACCGCCGCGGCGCGCCGCCGATGGTTCAGGCCGGCCTGTTCCACCAGGAAATCGTTGACGGCGGACGAGGTCAGGCGCTCGTCCCACATCGCGGCGGGCAGCCCGGTTGCCTCCGACAGCGCCCGCGCCCAATCCCGCGCCGCTTGCGCCGCCGGGCCGAAGCTGTCGTCCATCGACAGCGGCAGCCCAACCACCAGCCCGCGCGCGCCCTCCCGCCGCGCGATGTCCAGCACGTCCACCGCATTGGCGCGCAGCTTGCCGCGTCGCAGGCTGCCGTAGGGCGAGGCCAAGGCGAGCCGCACGTCGGACAGCGCGACCCCGATCACCTTACTACCCGGATCAAGCCCGATCAGCCGCTCCCCCGGGCGCAATGCGGCGCGCAGCTCCGTCATGTTGAACAGCGCCATTCTCGCCGTTATGACCGCTTCCCTCAGTCCCGCCAATGATCGTGAGCGGGTGATGGAAGCTTGCGAGCGTCGCCTTACTTCCTTACTTCTGGCTCATGATCGCCAAGCTCACCTAGCGAGCGATCGACGCGCTCGAGCAGCCAGCCTGGCCGGTATGAGTACGAGCCGATCCCCATCTCGCGGCACTCGGATTGACCGAGTGCGACATCGGCGACGCAGTCGCCTGGGCGCGTAAGCAGCAATAACGCGAGTTGCCTCCGATCCTGGTGCGAGCCCCGTCGCGTGCCGGGATCGCGACGATGAAGTGTTCCTCCATCTCGCGCTCGCGGCCACCGTGATCCTCGTGACCGGCGATCAGGACGTCGCGGCTTTGCGGCAGGTCGCCCCAATCGAAGTGCTCTCGGCGGCGGAGCTGCGACTGAGGCTGGAAGCAGCGTAACCACGCAACGCGGCGCAGCCCGTCATGTTGAACAGCGCCATCCCCGCCGTTATGGTCCGGCCCTCCACGACAACCAAGGCTCGTGCCCCGCCATGTCGCTCGATCCCGCGACCGTCCGCCGCATTGCCGCCCTCGCCCGCATCCGGGTCGAGGAGGCCGAGGTCGCGACCTTGCAGACCGAGCTGAACGGCATCCTGGGCTGGATCGAGCAGCTCAACGAGGTGAACGTCGAGGGCGTCGAGCCACTGACCGGGGGCGCGCAGATGGCGCTCAGGATGCGCGAGGACGCCGTGACCGACGGCGCGTACCCCGAGCGCGTCCTCGCGAACGCGCCCGAACGCGCCGGCGACTTCTTCGCCGTGCCCAAGGTCGTCGAATGACGCTGACCGACCTGACGCTCGCCGCCGCCCGCGATGGAATGCGCGAAGGCGCGTTCACCGCGCGCGAGCTCGCTCGCGCGCATCTCGACGCCATCGAGAAGCTGAACGGGCGGCTCAATGCCTACATCACCGTGACCGCCGACCGCGCGCTCGACGCCGCCGACGCCGCCGATGCGCAATTCGCGCGGGGAGAGGCCGGCCCGCTCGCCGGCATCCCGCTCGCGATCAAGGACCTGTTCTGCACCGAGGGCGTGCGGACCACCGCGGGCAGCCGCATCCTCGGCCCGTTCGTGCCGCCTTACGAGAGTACCGTGACGGCGAACCTGCTGCGCGACGGCGCGGTGTTCCTCGGCAAGGCCAATCTCGACGAGTTCGCGATGGGCTCGTCCAACATCACCTCCGCCTACGGCCCGGTTGCGAACCCGTGGCAGCGCGCCGGCGACCGGGATGCCGTGCTGGTGCCCGGCGGCTCCTCCGGCGGCTCGGCGGCGGCGGTGGCGGCGCGGCTCGCACTCGGGGCGACGGGGACGGACACCGGCGGCTCGATCCGCCAGCCGGCGTCGTTCTGCGGCATCCCGGGCCTCAAGCCGACGTACGGCCGGTGCAGCCGTTGGGGCATCGTCGCCTTCGCGTCCTCGCTCGACCAGGCCGGCCCGTTCGGCCGCACGGTGCGGGATTGCGCCATCCTGCTGCGCTCGATGGCCGGCTTCGACCCCAAGGACAGCACCAGCGCGGAGCGTCCGGTGCCCGACTACGAGGCGGCGTGCGGGCGCGGTTTGAACGGAATGCGCATCGGCATCCCGCGCGAGTATCGCGTCGACGGGATGCCCGCCGAGATGGGGGCGCTGTGGCAGCAGGGCGTGGCTTGGCTGCGCGACGCCGGCGCCGCCATCGTCGACGTCTCCCTGCCGCACACGAAATACGGGTTGGCGACCTACTACATCGTCGCCCCGGCGGAGTGCTCGTCCAACCTCGCGCGCTATGACGGCGTGCGGTTCGGCACCCGCGAGGACGGCAGCGACCTGCGCGACCTCTACGAGCGCACGCGCGCGGCCGGCTTCGGCGCCGAGGTGCGGCGCCGCGTGCTGATCGGCACCTACGTGCTCTCCGCCGGTTATTACGACGCGTACTACTTACGGGCGCAGAAGGTGCGCGCGCTGATCCTGCGCGACTTCACCGAGGCATTCGCGCAGGTGGACGCGCTGCTGACGCCGACCACGCCGTCGGCGGCCTTCGCGCAAGGCGAGAACATGGACGACCCGGTGCAGATGTACCTCAACGACGTGTTCACGGTGCCGGCGAGCATGGCCGGCGTGCCCGCCTTGTCCGTGCCCGCCGGCCTCGACGCGCAAGGCTTGCCGCTCGGCCTGCAGGTGATCGGGCGCCCGTTCGACGAGGAGACGGTGCTCGCGGTCGGCGCCGCGCTGGAGCGCGCGGCGGGCTTCACGGCGATGCCGGCGCTGCGTGCGGGAGCCGATCATGTCGTATGAAATCGAGGGCGCCAGCGGCCCCTGGGAGATCGTCGTCGGCCTCGAGGTCCACGCCCAGGTGATCAGCCGGGCCAAGCTGTTCAGCGGTGCCGCGACCGACTTCGGCGCCGAGCCGAACACGCAGGTGAGCTTCGTCGACGCGGCGTTCCCGGGGATGCTGCCGGTCATCAATCGCGAATGCGTGGCGCAAGCGGTGCGCACCGGGCTCGGCCTCGACGCCCGCATCAACGTCGTCAGCCGGTTCGACCGCAAGAACTACTTCTACGCCGACCTCCCCGCCGGCTACCAGATCAGCCAGTACCAGCACCCGATCGTCGGCGAGGGCCGCATCGACATCGAACTCGCCGACGGCAGCACGCGGCAGATCGGTGTCACGCGCCTGCACCTCGAGCAGGATGCCGGCAAATCGTTGCATGATCAGCATCCGAGCCAGAGCTACATAGACCTCAACCGGGCCGGCGTCGCGCTGATGGAGATCGTCAGCGAGCCGGACATGCGCAGCCCCGAGGAGGCCGGCGCCTATCTGCGCAAGCTGCGCAGCATCCTGCGCTATCTCGGCACCTGCGACGGCAACATGGAGGAGGGCTCCATGCGCGCCGACGTCAACGTCTCGGTGCGCCGGCACGGCGAGCCGTTCCGCACGCGCTGCGAGGTGAAGAACGTCAACTCCATCCGCTACGTCATGCACGCGATCGAGGCGGAGGCGAAGCGGCAGGTGGAGGTCTGGGAGGCGGGCGGCGCGGTCGATCAGGAAACCCGCCTGTACGATCCCGCGCGCGGCGCCACGCGCCCGATGCGGAGCAAGGAGGACGCGCACGACTACCGCTACTTTCCGGATCCCGACCTGCTGCCGCTGGTGCTCGACGAGGCCTGGATCGTGGCGCTGCGCGCGGCACTCCCCGAGCTGCCGGACGCCAAGCGCGCCCGCTTTGTGCGCGAGTACGGCCTGCCCGCCTACGATGCCGGCGTTCTGGTGGCCGAACAGGCGACGGCGGATTTCTACGAGACGGTGGCGCGCGGCCGCGACGCCAAGCTTGCCGCCAACTGGGTGATCGGCGATTTCTTCGCGGCCCTGAACCGCACCGGGCGCGGCATCGAGGACAGCCCGGTCTCCGCCGCCTCGCTCGGCGGCCTGCTCGATCTGATGGCGGACGGCACGATCAATGGCCGCATCGCCAAGGACGTGTTCGAGGCGATGGTGGAAACCGGCCGCGACGCCGGCGCGATCGTCGAGGAGAAGGGATTGCGCCAGGTGACGGATACCGGCGCGATCGACGCGGCGGTGGACCGGGTGCTCGCCGCCAACGCCGACAAGTTGGCCGAATACAAGGCCGGCAAGGACAAGCTGTTCGGCTTCTTCGTCGGCCAGGTGATGAAGGCGATGGCGGGCAAGGGCAACCCGGCGCTGGTGAACGAGACGTTGCGTAACAAACTATCCTGAGGGGATCACCGATGCCGATCGAGCTGCACACCTGGAACACGCCGAACGGCCGCAAGATCAGCGTCGCACTCGAGGAGATGGGACTACCCTACTCGGTGCACCCGATCGACATCACCAAGGACAAGCAGTTCGACCCCGGCTTCCTGGCGATCAGCCCCAACAACAAGATCCCCGCGATCGTCGATTCCGAGGGGCCGGGCGGCGCGCGGATCAGCGTGTTCGAGAGCGGCGCGATATTGATTTACCTCGGCCGCAAGACCGGCCGCTTCCTGCCCGAGGACCTGGCGGCGCAGGTGCCCGTGCTCGAGTGGCTGATGTGGCAGATGGGCGGCTTCGGCCCGATGCCGGGCCAGGTGCACCACTTCCTGCAGGTGGAGAACGAGCAGGACCGCCGCTACGGCCTGGAGCGCTATGCCAAGGAAACGCGCCGGCTCTACGGGGTGCTCGACAAGCGGCTCGGCCAGGCGGCCTACGCCGGCGGCGAGGCGGTCTCCGTCGCCGACTTCGCGATCATCGGCTGGGCTTGGCGGCACGAGCGGCACCAGGTCGATCTGGCAAATTTCCCCAACGTGAAGCGCTGGTACGAGGCGATGATGGCGCGCCCGGGGACCAAGCGCGGCTTCGAGGTCGCACTCACCTGAGGTTTGACGCTGCCCGGTCGAGGCCCTAGAAGCCACGGTGCAAACGCAATGTCCGGCCGGGAAACCGGCTGCACTCCCGGCGGAGGGGTGGCCGAGTGGCTGAAGGCGGCGGTTTGCTAAACCGTTGTACGGGGTCAACCCGTACCGTGGGTTCGAATCCCATCCCCTCCGCCAAATGCCGCCGATTGCGCGACGTTCTGCGACGTCGCCGCGCGCAAAGCGATTCCGCAGCTGGGCCGCGGTCGGGGCTGGCTCAAAGCGCCTGCCGCCAGTGCGGATAAGTGACGTAGGCAGTCAACGCGCCCTTCTCATGCGAGCGGATGGTGACCACCTCGCCTTTCGGCATATGGACGATTTCGCCCGGACCGGCGGTGAGCGTCCCTGCGTCGGTCGAGACCGAGAGCCGCCCTTCCAGGACCACCATGACATCGTCGACAGCGAGCGTCACCTCGATACTCTGGCCAGGCGCGTAACGTCCGTAGCCGATCGTGATCGGCCCGCCGTGCCGTTCGTCAATTAGATTGCCCGCGAACACGTCGCCGTCCTGCCCGGGGGAGCGTTCGAACGAAGCGTCGGCGATTGTGAATTTACGAACGATCATGGCCTCTCTCCCTCTGGCGCGGTTGAGTGCGGTGGCAATCATAGCGCTATGGCGTAGATATAGTGCTCATCTTCGTCGAGCCTGGCCCGCCAACCGACGCCCCGGTATCCGTTGACGTTCCAATGTCGCCCCCGACGCGCCATAGTCCGCACCGATAGTTATTGATGGGGCACGGCAGCGCCAAGCTTCCCTGGTTCTACAACAACGACAAGCCAGAGCGGAGGTGTGAAGCTACCCCGATTTGGTGGACAGTCGTTTGCCTATGAGGGTTACGCCGTCACCGTCATCTCCTGCATCTGTGTCTCGTAGTCGATGGGCGACCGGTAGCCGAGGGCGGAGTGCAGCCTGAC
>JAABUQ010005649.1_pt1 | contig 19686 bp, 14 predicted proteins | sample 5560001 | NCBI WGS metagenome assembly JAABUQ01 (sample SAMN10711888, study PRJNA513371) | rock metagenome | isolation source: Antarctica rocks | place: Antarctica: Victoria Land, Finger Mt nord | collected 2015-12-18
GCAGGAGTAGTTTCAACCTTGGCGGGCATGGGGCTCCAGATCGGCAGGATTGGCGTCAGCACCCACATCCTACGCTGGATCAAGGGCTTGTACTATGCCCGCCAACCCTCATGAATTTTTCAGGCTAACTGCCCGGGAATTTGCCCAACTTACATTGCATGAAGCGCAAACTATTGAAACAACACGCTTTCGAGATCGGCACTTTTGGCAGCGAGGTTACGACAAGGCCTTTCTGCGTCGTGAAGCCCCAGCGTGCCAAGTCGGTTCCCTCGGCTCGCGCACCGCCAAGCGCACGCGCCGCAACGCTGCTCAACCAGCGCCCGCACCGCAGCCCCGCGCAAATCCTACGGATTCCGCTGGCTCCACAGGGCATAGGGCAGGCCCAACGCGTCCGGCAGGTGCCGGCCGGATCAGGCTGCCAACCTCCGCCTCCTGCTGCGGCGTGAGGAGCCGACCCGTGCCAGGCGCCGGACCGCGAGGTCCGCTGGCAAGCCCTGCCAGGCCCCGCTCGGCATGGCGCCGGCAGATGCCGAACACCCCGTTCCGGGTCAGGCCCGTCTGCACCGCAATCGCATCGCGGGTCAGGCCGCCCTCGCGCAGTCCCACCACCTGACGCCGACCCTCTTCTTGCGCTGCCGCCAGCGGCTTGCGCATGTCCACGTGAACCATCCCGCCAAGATGCTCCGCGCAGTCCCGTGTTCCAAGATCACCCCAGCCGGATCAATAGGTGAGGAGACTCCTACGCTTGACGATATTATAAACATATAAGATCGTTCTCTATGCTCAAAAGACTCGGCTCGACCACCCTTGCCGTCTTCACGCTGGCAGCCGCGTCCCCGGCCCAGGCGTATCGGCACGGCTCCGAGGAGTATGACCGTTCCGTTCATGTGTCGATAGTTTACCAGCCCACCCGCGTGAGCATCAATCGCAGGGGCACCACCGCCATCTGCGCTGACGGACACCGTAGATACTCGCATCGTCCTCAGGAAACATGCTCCCACCATGGTCGCGCCCTGGGCTGGCGCTGGTTCAGGGAATCCAGGAGCAGGCGATACCGTTGGCGGATTTAGCCAGCATGCCGAAAGGATGGTTTGGTATGGGGTTGGCCATCATGCGGCAAGGAATGCGCTATGGGCCCAGTTCTCTGCAAGCACCACAACGACAGGCGATCCGATTGCCTAGGACCGTAAGCGCATGACGGCGAACAGGCCGCTGCGTTTGGGCGACGTCCTGCTGATGCGTGGGTTGGTTGCCGTGAAGGACCTGGAGGCTGCCCTGGATCGGCAGCGCAAGCAGGGCGGTCCGCTGGGAGAAAGCGTCGTCGCCCTGGGCCTGCTGTCGCCTGAGCAGCTTCAGGCTGTTCTGCGCGAGACCCCTGCCGTGCCGTTCACGGTTGATGCCGCGGGCGTCAGCCGCAGCGCCCTGCTCGGCCTGATGCTCAAGTTCATGCGCATGGAGGCCTGCGAAACGCTGCCTGAACTCAGCGCCCGCATGAAGCTCCACCAAGCGGTGCTGCAAGAATTGCTCACCGAAGCCACAATCCAACGCCTGGTGCAGGCGCTCGGCTCAGTGCAGCAAGGGCTCGTCAGCTACGCGCGCCACTCGTTGACCGACCTGGGCCGGGTCGCTGCGGCGGAAGCCCTGGCCCAGTCGCAGTACCTCGGACCCGCGCCGGTTTCGCTCTCGGCGTTTCAGGCGCAAGTCAGCAAGCAGGCCATTGCCAACGAGAACCTGGTGGAGGATGCCATGCTCCGGGGCTTCTCCGGCTTGAGCATGCCCGCCAATTTCGTGCGCAAGCTGCTGCCTGCGGTCCGGGCAGGACGCACCGTCCTCCTGTATGGCCCACCCGGCAATGGCAAGACGAGCGTGGGCAGCAGGATCGCGGACATGTTCCGGCACGTCGTCTACGTCCCATACGCGGTCGAGGTGAGTGGCCAGGTCATCAAGGTGTTCGACGGCACGCTGCATAAGCCCTACGGCGAAGGAATGTCGGCGGCTGCACTGTCGAGCGGGGAAAGCCTGTTGCTGGAAAGCTTTGACACCCGGTGGCAGGCGTGCCGGCGCCCGGTCGCGATGGCGGGCGGAGAACTCACGCTCGAGATGCTCGACCTCGGCTTCGACGCGAGCACCAAGTTCTATGAAGCGCCGCTCCACATGAAGGCGGTGAACGGCGTTCTGCTGATCGACGATTTCGGCCGCCAAAAGGTCAGCCCGGTCGAGCTGCTCAACCGTTGGATCGTGCCGATGGAGAGCCGCATCGACTACCTCAAGCTCAACTCTGGCATGAGCTTCCAGATCCCCTTCGACGAGCTGATCATCTTCTCGACCAATCTTGACCCTTCGGACCTGGTCGATCCCGCCTTTCTTCGCCGCATTCCCTATAAGATCGAGGTTGCTGGCCCGAGCGTCGAGGAGTACCGCCGGGTTTTCCTCGTCGCCGCGAAACAGCGGGGTCTCGCGATCGAAGGCGAGACGTTGGACCACATCGTGCGGCGACTGCAGGAAGGCCGTCACGACCTGGCCTACTTCCAACCGCGGTTCCTGTGCGAGCAGGCGTTCCAATTGTGCGCCTGCTTCGCCCTGCCGCCCGTCATCACCCGGGAGGTCGCCGACGAAGGGCTGGAGAACCTCTACGTCGACCTGATCGCAAAGGAACCTCGGTGAGCGCCTGTGAACTGAACCCGGACATCGCGCCAAATAGGAGAGCATCAGGAAGTGTGGGGTGCTCGCCGGGACTGTCGCAAGATTGGGGGTCAGGCGGCGATTGCCATGGGCAGGCAAAGGTCGTTGGCTGGCTGGAACTTCTGTCCGAAGCCGGAGCCGAGCGTGCCATTGTAGACAGCGCAGCGAACCTGCAGCAGCAGATCGGCGCCGCGTCGCGACCAGCGCATCTGCTGCGACTTGCTCATCCGGCGGTTCACCAGGAGGTTAGCCGTTTCTTCGATGATCGCGGTGCCGACCCGCAAGCCCGCGCGGTGCCGCTCGGCGCAGTCGGCCAGCCAGACGCTCTGGCCGGTCAGAGAGCTGCCCAGCGCATGCAAGGCGGCCCACAGCTTCCGTGATGGCGCGATGGCCGTTCGTCTATCCGGGTCACCCTGAAAACAAGGCATGACCGCGCGGATGCGATCGATGCCGACTTGGGCATCCTGGGCTTTGCCGTTCCAAATGCGCCAGTGCAGCCGCTCGACCTCCTCGACGATCACCGCCTTTGCCGCCACCCGCGCCGGATCATCAGCCGACAGGCCGTTGGCGATCTGCTTCAGGTGCTGCAACCGCATGGCGACATGGAACCAGTCGAGCATCGGCCGCGTGACGACGCCGGCATCGGCGAGAATGCGCCGCAGGCCCGGGCAGCCGTCAGTGAAGGCGGCCAGCGCCGTGTCCGCGGTTCGTCCGGCAGCGTCGAGGTTGCGGCGGATCAGCACTCGGATGTCGGTGACGGCTTTGGCGACGGCACCGAAAACCTGGCGGCCACCGGACTGCGTTTCGACATTGCCGAGCCACACCTCCAGATGCCGCTCTCCGTCCGCGCAGCTGCGGATGAACGTCGAGGCCAAAGTCACCGCAATCGCCGACGCTGCTGTTTCCGGCCGGTTCACGGCGCACTCACCAGGCGCCTCGCCAACCTTCAGAGTGTGGCGGCGCAAGGTCGCATGATGCTTTCCAGCGTCGACCGGGAACATCTGCTCCAGTAGGTCAGCCGCCGTCCTGTCGGTCGTCACGGCGCAGAGATGCGCCTGAAGCCGGTCCAGCTCGGGCGTCGACCGGCAGTGCGATGGCCAGCCAACGCCCGCCTCGATCCCGCCGCACGCGGCAAGCGAAACCGGGGAAGCCGCACCGTGACCTGGCCGAACAGCGTCGCCACCGCATGGTCCCGGCAGTCCTTCACGCGGCAAGCGCCGCCACAGCGCGGGCAATCCGGCCGCCAAACGGCGTGCTCCTTGGCCTGCGCGGCGACGATCTCCTGTTGAACGCCCGCCAGCAACCGCTTCGCTTCGGCCAGGGCCAGGCCCAAACTGGCGAGATCGACGAGATCATCGGGCCGGTTGATGTCCATGACGTCCGTGCATGGCCCCTCGCCCTCAGTTCCGGTCTCACCAACCTCAACGTCCAGGCCACGCATCCACCCCAGGTCAGAGAACGGACGCGAAAATACCCAACTCGCCCTCGCACCCCCAATCTTGCGGCAGTCCCAACGCCCGGTTCGCCCCGTGGCTGGCGCACAGGTCGTCGACGTGCGGCACGACGGCGCGCTCACCCGGCAGGCCAGGAAGTTGCTCAAGCATTGCCGGGCAGTATGCATGACGAAGGCCTGCACCTTTCACGGGCCATCATCCGTGGCGAAGCAATCGCATGACGGTTTCCCTTTGGCTGCTCCGTCGTCTCATAGTGCCTTGAGCAGCGTTATGGCAGCTTCGCCGCCATGAGCGAAGCCGCCAACCGCCGCATGAGCCTCCATGAGTTCTGGGAATGGCAGGACGGCCAGCAGGACCGGTATGAGCTGATCGAGGGCGAGCCGGCCGCAACGGCGGGGGCGCAGCAGCACGGCCGCATCGCCTCAAGCGCAATGACCGCCATCGGCGTGCATCTCCGAGACGGCCCGTGCCGGGCGGCATACCCGCTATCGGGCAGCCTCCATCAGCAGCTTCTCCGTCCGCGCATCCTCGATCCGGTTCACCATGCGGGAATTCTCATGCAAGTCCCGCTGTGTCTTGGTCATCGTGATGCAGGACTGCACCAGCATCAGCACGCCGATGAACAGAAAAGCCCGCATCCAGAAGTCGATGGGGAGGATCGCGATGCCGAGGACGAGCATGCCAAACGAGGCGCAGAAGGAGATATAGGCGAACACCACCCAGGCGGGCGCGTGCACGTCGCTGCGACAGGATCATGCGCGTTCTCCTTGGGCGGCCGACGCTTTGAGCCGGGCCAGCACGCTGGCGGCGGTGGGCCGCACGGCAAGACCGAAGCCCGCCTCCGCCAGCCGCTCTTCCACGCTTTACGGGCAGGTTTCAGCGATGATGCCGTCCAGGAAACCGTCAGCCGCGGCGGCCTCCGTTTGGCGTTGGCGCAACCGGGCCAGCGTCGCCTCCGCCTCCGTCAGCGCGCCGTGCCCCGGCGGGGCCGCCATCCGGCCGCGGCGCGAGGCCCTGACCGCGTCCGCCACCCGGGCGACCCGGCGGCCGCGCTGCAGCTTGCCCAACCGCCGCTCCGCGTCCGACACGCTGCGGCGGAGCTGGGCGATCTCGCCCGCGAACAGCGCCTGCGCCTGCTGTCCGGCATCCCGCTCCCCTTCCAGCGCCGCGATGGCCTCCGCCGCCTCCCTCGCCAGGTCCTCGCGCTGCCCCGCCAGGGCGGCCCGCGCCCGCGTTTCCAGGGCCGCCATCCGTTGGCCTATGGCCTCGCTGCGCAGCGTCTCCTGCGCCTGCTCCGCCAATGCTACCGCCAGGGCGCGCTGAGCCCGGCCGAAACCTGCCTGTGCGTCGCGGATTTGCTGGTCAAGCAGCAGCAGGGCATGCGCGTCGGCAAGCGGCTCCACCGCGGCGCCGGCCGAGGCCCGGCGCAGGGCGATCAGGGTCTTGAACATGGGCCGTTCTCCTGTATGAACGTGGTTCAAATCACTGTTGGCCGAACCATGAACACCATTCAAGAAAAATCTGAACAAGGTCCACACCGCCCGGCGACCGTCGCGCGCCACCACGACCTGCACGACCGGCTGGTGGCCGCAGCCGAGGCGGCGATGGCTACGGCCGGGCTGGCCAGCCTGCGCGCGCGCGCCTTGGCGGACGCGGCCGGATGCTCCGTGGGTGCCATCTACGGCGTGTTCCCCGACCTCGACGCCTTGGCGCTGGCGGTGAACGGCCGCACCCTGGACGCCATCGACGCCGCCATGGGCAAGGTGGCGCCCGGCGGCGATCCGGTGGAGCACCTCGTGCAACTGGCCCTGTCCTACCTCGGCTACGCGGCCAGCAACCGGCAGCGCTGGACCGCCCTGTTCCAGCACCGCATGGCGGAGGGACAGCCCATCCCGCCGTCCTATGCCGCCCGGCAAGCGGCGGCGTTCTCCCATGTCGAGCAGCCGCTCGCGGCGCTGAGGCCGGACCTGCCGGACGAGCAGCGGAGCCTGCTCGCCCGCACCCTGTTCTCGGCGGTGCACGGCGTGGTCGCGCTGGGCTTGGACGAGAAGGTAGCGGCCATGCCGGTTGCCGTGCTGGGCGCCCAACTGCGGACGGTCGTGGAGGCAATGGCCCGCGGCTTGGCGCGCTGACCTCGCGGGCTAAGCCGCCGCCCGCTCCTCCGCGGCCTGGCGCGTGGCCGCGGCGTAATCGACCTTCCCCGTCCCGAGCAGCGGCAGGGCCGGCACCACGCGGATGACTTTGGGAACCGCGATTTCCGCCGCGCCCTTCGCCCGCGCGTGGGCAAGCAAGGCCGGGACCGCCGCATCCGGCTGCGTGGTGAGCAGCACCAGCGCCTCGCCCTTGCGCCCGTCCGGGACGGCCACCACGGCGTGCGCGGCGCCGGGCCAAAGCGCTGTGGCCAGCGCCTCCGCCGCGGGCATCGACACCATCTCCCCGGCGATCTTGGCGAACCGCTTGGCCCGGGCCACGAGGGTGACGAACCGCTCGGCGTCCACCGTGCAGATGTCGCCGGTGTCGTACCAGCCATCCGCCAGCCGTTCGAGCACGCCGGGCGCCGACGCCCGCAGGTAGCCCAGCATCACGTTCGGCCCCCGCACCACCAGCCGCCCGCCCTCTGGGATGCCCTCGACCGGATCCAGCCGGTAGTCGATGCCGGGCAGCAGCCGGCCGGCGGCGCCCGGCTTGCCGTGCATGGGCGTGTTGAGCGCCAGCACCGGCGCGGTCTCGGTCGCGCCGTAGCCTTCCAGCACGCGCACGCCGAACCGCTCGGCGTAAAGGCGCCTTGTGTCCTCGCGCACCCTCTCGGCACCCGAGAAGATGTAGCGCATCGCGTAGAAGTCGTAAGGGTGGGCGAAGCGGGCCCAGCCGGTCAAGAAGGTGTCGGTGCTGAAGGCGATGGTGCTGTCCGTGTCGTAGATCAGCCCCGGCACGATTCGGTAATGCAGCGGCGACGGGTAGAAGAACGTCCGCACGCCGGACAGCAGGGGCAGCAAGGTGGCGCCCGTCAGGCCGAAGGAGTGGAACATCGGCATGGCGTTGAACACCCGGTCGGCCGAGTTGAAATCCACCACGGCCGCCACCTGGGCGATGTTGGACAGGATGTTGCAGTGACTCAGCACCACGCCTTTCGGGCTGCCCTCGGACCCGCTGGTGAACAGCACCACCGCGGGCGTGTCCGCCGCCACGCGTGCGCCGGGCAGGCGGTGCGCGATGCGCGCGTCGCACCAGCCGCGCAGCTTGGCGCCGAGGCCGAGGCCGGCGCGGACGTCCTCCAGCCACACGAAGCGGGCCTGACCCTCCATGCGCGCCACCGCCGGGCCGAGCTTGCCGCGCTCGACGAAGGCCCGCGACGACAGCACGGTCGTGACGCCCGCGGCAGTGCAGGCGGCGATCATGCCCTCGGCGCCTGCGGAGAAGTTCAGCATCGCCGGCACCCGGCCCCAAGCCTGCAGCGCCATGAACGTGACCACCGCGCCAAGGGCGTTGGGCAGCATGACGCCGACCGTGCCGCCCGCCGGCGCCAGGCGGGCCAGCCGGCGGCCGAGCACGGCCGATCCCAGGATCAGCCGGCCATAGCTCATCGGCTCGCGCGCGATGTCCTCCGCGACCGGCATGTGGCTGCCGAACCGGGCGCGGGCGTCCAGCAGGGCGCGGAACAGCGGCCGGCCGGTGTTGGCCACCGCGAAGCCCGACTGCTCCATCACGCCGCCCAGCACCGTGCCCACCGCCCGGCGGCGCGCGCGCCCGCGCAACCCTAGGTCTACGTCGAGCGACACGGGGGGCAGCACATGCAGCGACAGGCGGGGGAACCAGCGCCGCGGCACGCGCCCGTCCATGCGGGACAGCCGGGTGAACTGCAGTCCGTCGATGCGGACGGGGACGATGGCCGCGCCGGACTTGTCCGCGACCATGCCGGCGCCCTCGTATACCTTCATCAGGGTGCCGGTCTTGGTGATGCGGCCTTCGGGGCACACCACCAGCTTGCCGCCGTCCTTCACCGCGCGGACCATGGCCTTGGCGCTGAACGGGTTGGCGGGGTTCACCGGGAAGTGCCGCACCGCCGCCAGGAACGGCCGCGCCCACCAGCGCCGGGCGGTGTGGACGTTGACGGCGAACACCGGGCTGCCCGGCAGGAACGCGGCGACGAAGCAGCCATCGGCGAAGCTCTGGTGGTTCACGACGTAAACGGCGCGCTGCCCTTGGCCGGGCAGGTTCTCCAGCCCGGACACGTCCACGCCGTGGAAGGTGATGAAATACCAGCGGAACACCGCCCGCAGCGTGTCCTGCGGCAGGATGCGGATAATCCACCCGGCGACCAGCAGGTTCAGCCCGGCCAGGCTCACCAGGACGGAAGCCGGCGTCACGCCGAGCACGGCAAGACCCGCCGCCGCCACGGCGCCCGCCGCCATGGCCCCGGCGTTGACCACGTTGTTGGCCGCCACCATCCGCGCCTGCTCCGCCTTGGGCGAGCGCTCCTGGATCAGGGCGTAGAGCGGCACGGAGTACAGGCCGCCGCACGCCGCGAGCAGCAGCAGGTCGAGCAGCATGCGCCAGCCGGCCAGGCTGTGCAGCACGGCGGAGATGGTGGCCAGCCCGTCGGCGTGGCGCACGGCCAGGCCGAAATCGCACAGGAACACCGACAAGCCGATGGCGGCGAACGGCACCAGCCGGGCCGAAACCTTGCCCCGCAGCAGCCGCGAGCACAGCACGGAGCCGGCGCCGACGCCCACGGAGAAGAAGGCCAGCATGAGGGTGAACACCGGCGGGTCGGCGTGCAGGTCATCCCGCACCAGCGTCGGCAACTCGGCCAGCAGGGTGGCGCCGAGCGTCCAGAACCAGCTCAGCCCCAGCAAAGACAGCCAAACCGGCCGATGGGCACGGGCAGCCCGCAGCAGCGCCGCAGTCTCACGCGGCAGGTTCCAGCCCAGGCGCAGGCCCAGCGCGTGGGACGGCGCGCGCGGCACCAGCGCCGCGCTGGCCACCCCGGCCAAAGCCACGGCCATCCCGGCGGCCGAGACGATGGCCGGGCCATGCTCCAACCCAAACAGGGCGCTGCCGGCGACCGTGCCGGCCAGAATGCCGAGGAAGGTGCCGGCTTCGACGAGGCCGTTGCCGGCCACCAGCTCATGTTCGGCCAGGTGGCTGGGAAGGATGGCGTATTTCAGCGGGCCGAAGAACGTCGCCTGCACGCCCAACCCGAACAGCACGGCGAACAGCAGGGGCGTACTGCCGAGCAGGAACCCGGCCGCCGCCAGCGCCATGAGCGCCACCTCCGCCAGCTTGACGACGAGGATGGTGCGGGACTTCTCGAACCGGTCGGCAACCTGCCCGGCCGTCGCCGACAGCAGCGCGTAGGGCAGGATGAACACGCCGCCCGCCAGCGCCACCAACGCCGGCCCGGACGACCCCGCCGCCCGGAACAGGATCAGCACCACCAGGGCGTTCTTGAACAGGTTGTCGTTCAGCGCCCCGAGCGTCTGGGTCAGCAACAGCGGCGCGAGGCGGCGGGAGGTGAGCAGCGACATGGGCTTGATCCTTTCTGAACACTGTTCAAATCTACCATATTCCTGAACAACGTTCAGGCATCTCGTCGCATGAGGTTTTTGAGTCGGCCACTACGCCGCGCACGCCTGCCGCCGTGTGCTGGGTGAGCGCGGAATGCGGTGCTTGATGAGCCGCAAAGGGGACTGCTGGTCAAAGAATAATTTGTTCTGATTTACGTTGTGATTTTGTATAGACACGCTTACCATGTTCTAATCGCTCATCAATTTCGCGATGATTTCTATCCGTTTAGTCCTCCGCTGGGCGCGATGCGGCGTTCGCAGGAAAGGAAGCTGGCGTGCCGGATACTATGCCGCTGTTTCAGCCCCAACCCAGCCTGAGCAGCGCTTCCTTGCCGACCCTTAGGCAACGCGGCCTGGCTGGCAGATCTCCCGGCCCGTTCTGGCCATGGCCATACAGGCCATCGACTTCGCATTAGCTCCACCGCCGGCCTGCGCCGCATGGCCGACTGGTTCGAGAGCTGCGGCGTGCGGACCGTGGCGATGGAGAGCGCCGGGGCCTCCTGGCTTCCGTCCGACGCGGCATTGGAACAGCGCGGCCTCGCGGCGGCGCCGGTCAACGCCCGCGACGCCAGGCACGTGCCGCTCCGGCCGCTTTGCGGCCGTCTGCTTCGCAGCCTGCGCAAGGCGCCGACGCAGACGAGCCTGCAGCCGCGCGTCGCGCGAAGGCGCGTGCCGGACCGCGTGGCCGGCGGACGTCGCCGGCGCGGCCGGCCTGCGCGTCGTCCGTGCCCTCGTGGCCGGCGCCGCAGGGCGGCCGAGGAGGCGATCCGCAAGGCGCTGGCCGGCAACGGCCGCGAGGAGCACGTCTTCGCGCTCGCGCCTGCGGTACGCGCGTTTGCCTATCGGCAACAGCCTGACCGACACATTCGTCCATGTCGAGGCGAACGACATCTCGTAGCAGCATGTCGAGGGCGTGGTCGTCGACGGCGAGCGGGACGAGGACGGACAGTAGCTGCTGGATGGCGAGTTCACCGTGTTCACGACCGACGAGGAACTGATTCGCGTGTCCGATTGGGTGTGTGAATTTCACCCGAAACAAGGCACGGTGGCGGTCGAACCCGGCCTCAGCAGAGCAATGACCCGTCTCCCCCGGCCTGCCCCCTGCGCGTTCCTGTCCCGCCCCGGGTGCCAGTAAGCGTGACCGCGCCGGGCGGCGCTGGTGATCGCCAAGCTGGACCGGCTGGCGAGGAACGCGCGCTTCCTGCTGCACGTCGTCGAGGGCGCCGGCGAGGCCGGCGTCGTGTTCTGCGACCTGCCCAGCGTGCCGCCAGGTCCGGTGGGCAAGTTTCTGCTGACGCAGATGGCCGCCGTCGCCGAGCTGGAAGCGGGATTGATCTCGCAGCGCACGCGGGCGGCGCTGGCCGCGGCGAAGGCGAGGGGGACCAGGCTCGGCAACCCTCAACTGCGCTCAGGCGCGCCAGAGCAAGCGCGCGTGGCAGCAGCGGCCAAGAGCGCACAGGCCCGCCGGGCCAGGGCTGCCGACGTCCTGCCCTACCTGGAGGCGCCACGCCGCGCGGCGCGCGCACCCTCTATGAATTGGCCGAGGCGCTCACCAACCGCGGCGTGCCTACGCCGGCCGGCCGTAGCACTTGGCGACCCGAGCAAGTCAGGCGGGTGCGGGCTGCGGGAGCCCGGCCTGTGCCGCCGGCCAGCATGGATGAGGTATCGTGACCGGCTGCTCAACAAGCAAGGTTGGCCTTGGCTCCAAACAACCGCTATGCTGTCATTGCAGCAGTTGACAGCATAGGAGGCCAGCCATGGCCACCCTGACCGTGCGGAACCTTGACGAGGATCTGGTGAAGCGCCTCCGCATCCGTGCCGCCGAGCACGGGCGCTCCGCGGAAGCGGAACACCGCGAGATCCTGAGAGCCAACCTGGTCGGCAGCGAACAGCATGCCGCGCGGGAGCAGGCCACCTCGCGTTTGGCCGAGTTCCGGCGCCGGACTGCAGGGCACGGATCGCCACCGTCCGCCGACCTGCTCGAAGAGTCGCGCCGTGGCCGGACCGAGGACTTGGCCGGCAAGGGCGGCTGACGCTGGCGCTTGTCGTCGATGCGTCGGTCGGCCTCAAGTGGGTCCTGCAGGAGCCGGACAGCCATCTTGCCGATGCGCTGGCCCGCAGCGGGGCCGATCTGCTCGTCCCTGACTTCTGGCTGAACGAGGCGACCAACGTCCTGTGGCTCCAGGTGCGCAGGAAACTGCTCACGCCGGATGAGGCCAGGGAAGGTCTTGGGCTGCTGCAAGCCCAGCTTGCACCGACGCCGACCGCGGACATGGGCCTGCACGACGTCGCCTTGGACATCGGCCTGGCCGTCAGCCAATCCACCTACGACACGCTGTATGTCGCGTTCGCGCTTGCCATGGGCGCCACGAACGTCGTCGTGGCTGACGGCCCCTTCGTGAAGGCGATGGCCCGTCACCCCGACCCGGCCCTGGCCGGGATGCTCCTGCCGCTCGGCGATTGGGCCAGAGCGTATGAGGCTTGAGCATCGTCCAGGGGAATACAGCGCATCCTCTCTTGCACTGGGCAAACGGGGAGGGAAGGTGGCAGAAAGCGTTTACCAGCCTTATCGGCGCCTGCTTCATCTGCTCTGGAGACTTCTTGCAGGGTCCTGGCCGGGCATGCGGTTATCGCGCGTAGTGCATTTGCCTGGCCTGCCTTCGTGGGCGGGGGCTGTCATCGGCCGGGGCGCACCCGCTTGTCGAAGTGGTGGAGAGCAACGGATGCTGACCCTGTTCTTCACGCCGGGCGCAAGCTCGATGGTAAGCGTCCGGTCTCCCGCGCGGAGTACCTGCTTGACGTTCATGGTCGTGGCGAGCGCCGAGATCGGATTGAACCGCGCCGGGTTTCCCGGAGGCTCCAATTCCTGAGAAGGTGGAGCCATGACGACGAAAGCAACGAACAAGTTTTCGCCCGAGGTGGGCGAGCGCGCGGTGCGGATGGTGCTGGACCATGCGGGTGATGACCCGACGCGCTGGGCGGCAGTCGGCCTGCGCCGCGACGAGCTGGACCTCGACCGCGCCCGGCTGTGGGTGTGCCGGCTCAAGGGCGGGCTGTCCGTCGAGCAGCCGATCGCCGGCGACGAGCTGCGCGCTGTCAAGCGCCACCTCGCCACCCGCACCGACGCGCTGCCTTGGCTGTTCATCTCCGAACGCAGCGAAACCAGCCGCAAACGCTTCGCGTTTCGGCGAGCACATGCGATTTGCGCGTGCCAGCCGCTCACCCGTCAGGCGGTCGACTACCTGATCACCGCCGCAGCCGAGCGCGCCGCCCTGCCCGGCGTGCATCCGCACACGCTGCGCCACTCCTGCGGCTTCGCGCTGGCCGGCAAGGGCCACGACCTGCGCCTCATCCAGGACTACCTCGGCCACCGCGACCCCAGGCACACCGTCCATTACACCCGCACCGTAGGGAGGAGGTTCGAAGGCCTCTGGGGATGCTGACCATATGGCGTCGAAGCACACGGTCACCTTGGACAACCTGACGGCGCTCGGCCCGGAACGCCTTGCCGCGATCCTCGTCGTGCTCGCGGACGGCGATGCCGAGGTCAAGCGGCGCTTGCGCCTGGAGCTCGCCGCACAGGCCGGCGGGGACGCCATCGCTGCCGAGATCGGCAAGCGCATCACCGCCCTGAGGTCCGCACGGTCCTTCATCGACTGGCAGAAGCGGCGGGACTTCGTGCGCGACCTCGACCTGCAGCGGGCGATGATCGCGGACCGGGTCGCGCCCGCCCGCGCCGACTTGGCGCTGGACCTGATGTGGCGCTTCCTGGATCTCGCGGAGCCGGTGCTCAATCGTGTGGACGACAGCACCGGCTCGGTCGGGGACGTCTTCCATTTGGCCTGCGAGGATCTCGGCGCGATCGCGGCCAAGGCCAAGCCCGATCCGGCGGGCCTCGCGGACCGGGTGTTCACCGCGCTGCTGGCCAACGGGTACGGCATCTACGACCGCCTGGTGCCGGTCATGCTCCCGGCCCTCGGCGACGCGGGTGCGGCGCACCTGAAGAGCCGGCTGGCGCAGGCGTTGGCGGATCGGTCGAAGGCGGGCGGACGGGACTGGCGTGCGGGCGCCATGCGCCGGGCCTTGCAGGACATCGCGGATGGCCAGGCCGATGTCGACGCCTTTGTCGCGCTGGTGCCTGTGGCGGAACGGAGCAGGCCGCACACGGGTGCGGAGATCGGCCGCCGTCTCCTCGCCGCTGGCCGGGCCGCCGAGGCGCTTGCCGCGCTGGAGGCGGCGAGACCGAAGCAGCGTACTGCCCCGGCGCGGGATGACGAGGACTTGTATCTCGCGGGGCATGGCGACGGCAGCGCGTGGGAGGAGGCCTACATCGAGGCGCTCGACGCGACGGGCCGGCAGGAGCAGGCGCAGCGGCTTCGCTGGGCGGCGTTCGAGGACCGGCTCTCCGCCACGCAGCTGCGCGCCCACCTGAAGCGGCTGCCGGACTTCGAGGACGTTGAGGCCGAGGATCGGGCCAAGCAGCATGCGCTTGGGTTCGGGAGCTTCTCTGCCGCACTGCATTTTCTCCAGGAATGGTCGGATCAGGCCTATGCCGCGCAGCTCGTGCTCACGCGGGCACCGGAGATCGACGGGAACCTGTACTTCCTGCTCGACCCGGCAGCGCGGCTGATCGAGGGCAGGCACCCGCTGGCGGCGACCCTGCTCCGGCGGGCGATGATCGAGGACACGCTCGATGGCGCGAAGTCTACCCGCTACAAGCATGCCGCCCGGCACCTGCTCGAGTGCGCATCGCTCGCGCCGGGCATCCGGGCCTTCGGCGCCTTCGAGACGCATGATGCCTTTGTCGGCCGCCTGCGTGCCAGGCACGGCCGGAAGACCGGCTTCTGGGGCCAGGCGGGCGAAGCGTCGGGAAGCGGCCGACGCTGATGCCCTCCGGATAGCCAAGGCCGATGGCCATTTTGCACGGCTTCGCGGCCAGGACGGGCAGCAGGGCCATTCAGTCCCAGAACGCAACACAGCCGATCCGGGCACCTCCAGAGCCATACCTGAAAGGCATTCAGTAGCCGTGATGTTGAAACTCCTCCGAGCCAGCGCTGCGCAGCTTTTGGCGGACCTCGCCACCCACGCCGCCGCACGTCCGCCCGGCATCGCTCCTGCCGCCGGGAGCAAGCTGCTGACCGTGGACTTCGGGTCGCCGACAGGCCGGATTGCCCCGGCCACGCTCTGGGGGATCGCCTGCGCTGCTCCGCAGAACCGCGACTTCGCATTGTGCGCCGATCCGAAGTTCCTGGCCGCTGCCGCGCGCATCGCCCCCTCGCTTCTGCGGCTGAACAGCAACGCAGGCGTCGGCAGCACCGGCTCCGACTACTGGAGCGATGCGATCTTCGCCGACGGGGTGGATGCGCCGAACTGGAAGGTCCTCGAAAACTTCACCCGCAACGCAGCGAAATTCATCCGTCCAAGCTGCCGCCTGATCGTCGGCGTGAGGTTGGACGGGCGCAGCCCCTCCGACTACGCCTCGATGTGCGCCCAGATCGTGCGGCGGTTGGGGAAAGCCAGTCTCAACGTCTGGGGGATCGAGGTCGGCAATGAGAACGACAAGCTGGCGATCGGCAGCTATTGCGACTTGTTCAATGCAGCCGCAGACGCCATCCACGCGATCGATCCAGCCATTCGCATGATCGGCACCGTGGACAGTTGGTGCAACGGCGGCCGGTTGGCCTCGTTCGCCCAAGCGTGCGGGGACCGGATCGGGGCCGTGTGCTTCCACTCCTACCGCTACGGAATGGGGAAGGGGGAGGTGCTGACGGACGCGCAGTTGTTCAACACGCGCTCGGCCGACGACATGCGGACCGCCCGCGCCGCGCTGGCCGGCACTGCTGCGGCTGATGCGCCGATCTTCATCGGGGAATACAACATAGACTTCGACGCCGCCAACGAGGTCCGCCAGCAGCGGCCGGTCGGCGCTGTGTTCGCCGCCTACTTCATGCTCACGGCGTTCCAGACCGGCTTGGGCCTCGACATGGGCGCCCTCTGGGAACTTTTCGGCGACGGGCAGTACGGCGTGATCCGCGAGGACTACAGCATCGGCCCGCAGGGGCGGCTGCTGTCGAAGGCGGCAGCGGTCATGGGCGGAGCGGAGGTTTCCGCAACGCTTGCGGGCGCCAACGCCTTGGCTCTCGCAATCACCAACGGCGACAGGGTCGGTGCGATGATCGTGAACCATGGAACTGCGCCATTGTCAGGACCGGTCGCACTCAGCCGCATGCCCCGCAACGCCGACACGATCAACCGCTGGGAGATGAGCAGCGCCAGCCCCGGCGTGTCTGCCACGATCAGGGTCAGGGCCGGCATGACGGACGCGCTCGCAGTGCCGCCGATGAGCGTGGTGATCCTGCATAGCTGATGCTTGCAAGTGACCGGAACCCAGAAGAGGTCCGTCAAACCCCAGCCGGACCTGATCTGTTACGGAGGGGTGCGGGTGCCAACCGTCAGGCTTTGACCACTGCCGGCCTTTGCCAGGACGCGGCGGCGCCACCGGGCACGGCCAGGGTCGCACGGCCAGGGACCGGATCAGCAAGAACTTCGCTGACCCACCAGTTCAGTCACAGACCCTGGTGGCAGCGCTGCTGGGCCAGGGCCATGTTTGCAGTTCGCTACAGGTAGCCAGACGGCAGCTTCACTCGCTGGTTCATAGCGCCATTATGGAGCAAACGCCACAAATCTGACCCAAGACCCAAGCGTGATCAAAGGATTGGGCGTTACGGGAGACCCGCCGAGAAAATCGGAACGAAAACCACTCCTCCATCATGGCCTTAGCGGCTTTATGGTGGCGTTTGCTCCATGATGCCGGTTCACAGCAGCACGCGCCTTCTGGATAAAGGCGCGCCCATTCAGCAAGCATTGAGTCAGCCGCAAATGGGACGAGACGTCGGAGGCCGTATAAACGGCCTCCGACGTCCTTTCAACGGTGAAGATCGAAGCGATCGGCTTCCATCACCTTGACCCATGCACTAACGAACCTGTCCACGAACCTATGTTCCCCGTCGTTGCTGGCATAAACTTCGGCCAATGCACGCAGCTCGGAGTTGGAACCAAAGACGAGGTCCGCGCGCGTGCCCGTCCACTTCGCCTGCCCGTCGACGGTTGCCTCGAACATCTCCGATTGCCGATCCGTCGGTCGCCACGTCGTTCCGAGCGCGAGCAGGTTCACAAAGAAATCGTTGGTCAGCGAACCCACGCGGTCGGTCAGCACGCCATGCTTGCTGCCCTTGTGCGTCACACCGAGCACACGCAGTCCGCCGATCAGCGCCGTCATCTCGGGCGCGCTGAGATTGAGCAGGTTGGCGCGGTCAATCAGCAGATATTCGGCAGGAAGCCTGCTGTCCGGGCTCTTGTAGTTGCGGAAGGCGTCGGCGCGCTGTTCCATCTGCGCAAAGGATTCGACGTCCGTCTGCTCCTGCGTCGCGTCCGTGCGGCCCGGGGTGAAAGGCACGGTGATCGTGCGTCCCGCCGCCTTCGCCGCCTGCTCGATGCCGACGCCGCCGGCAAGTACGATCAAGTCGGCAAGCGAGACCGCCTTTCCTCCGGCAGCGCCGCCGTTGAAGTTGGCGGCAATGCTTTCCAGCGCGGTCACGACAGGGCTGATCGTCGCCGGATCGTTGCTCGGCCAGCTGCGCTGCGGCTCCAGCCGAATGCGCGCGCCATTCGCGCCGCCGCGCTTGTCGCTGTGGCGGTAGGACGAGGCCGACGCCCAAGCGGCCGTCACCAGCTGCGTGACCGTCAGGCCGCTGTCGACGATACGCTGCTTGAGGGTGGCGACGTCGCTCGCATCGATCGCGGGACCGGTGGGCGCCGGCAACGGATCTTGCCACAGCAACTCTTCTTGCGGCACTTCCTTGCCCACGTAGCGCGCCTTGGGTCCCATGTCGCGATGCGTGAGCTTGAACCAGGCGCGCGCAAATGCGTCTGCAAAGCCATCGACATCGGCGAGGAAACGACGCGAGACCTGCTCGTACGCCGGATCCACGCGGAGCGCGACGTCGGTGGTCAGCATCTGCGGCGCATGCCGCTTGGAGGGGTCGTGCGCGTCAGGCACGGTGTCCGCACCCGCACCGTCCTTCGGCTTCCACTGGTGTGCGCCTGCCGGGCTCTTGGTCAGCTCCCATTCGTGGCCGAACAGCGTCTCGAAGTAATTGTTGTCCCACTTGGTCGGCGTCGCCGTCCAGGTCACCTCCAGGCCACTCGTGATCGTGTCGCCACCGTGGCCGGTGCCGAAGCTGTTCTTCCAGCCCAGCCCCATCTCCTCAAGCGGAGCGCCCTCAGGCTCGGGTGCGACATAGTCGGCGGGATTGGCCGCACCATGCGTTTTACCGAACGTATGGCCGCCCGCGATCAGCGCGACTGTCTCCTCGTCGTTCATCGCCATGCGGCCGAAGGTCTGGCGAATATCGCGCGCCGAAGCTGCCGGATCGGGGTTCGCGTTCGGGCCCTCGGGGTTGACGTAGATCAGGCCCATCTGCACCGCGGCGAGTGGGGTCTCGAGCTCGCGATCACCCTCGTAGCGCTCGTCGCCGAGCCACTCGTTCTCCGGCCCCCAGTAGACGTCTTCGTCAGGCTCCCACATGTCGACGCGACCACCCGAGAAACCGAACGTCTTCAGCCCCATCGATTCCAGCGCGACGTTGCCCGTCAGCACGATCAGGTCCGCCCAGGAGAGCGACTGGCCGTATTTCTGCTTGACCGGCCACAGCAGGCGCCTTGCCTTGTCCAGGTTTGCATTGTCCGGCCAGCTGTTGAGCGGGGCGAAGCGCTGCTGCCCCGCACCAGCGCCGCCGCGTCCGTCCGTCACGCGATAGGTTCCGGCGCTATGCCACGCCATGCGGATCATGAACGGGCCGTAATGGCCGAAGTCCGCCGGCCACCACGGCTGCGACGTCGTCAGCATGGTCGCGATGTCGGCCTTCACCGCGTCCAGGTCGAGCGCCTCGAACGCCTTCACGTAGTCGAAGTCCTCGGGCAGCGGGTTGGCCACCGCCGGGTTCTTCGCCAGGATCTTGAGGTTCAGCCGCTTCGGCCACCACTCTTGGTTCGGTGCGCCCTGGGTGGGATGCGCGACACGATCGTGCGCGATCGGGCACTTCTGTCCAGCGGCGACTGCGCCGTCGGTGTTCATCTCGGCTTCGACCGCGTCGCCATGCTTTACTTCAGCCATTGCAATCTTCTCCTAAAGGTTCGCCATCAGGGGCAGGACGGGCTGCGGAGCGCGCTGCAGAACACGACCGGCAGAGTCCGCGGTGAATCACTTCGGCTTCGTCGATGACGAAACCCGCCGCGTCGGCGAGATCGAGGCACGGAGCGGCGCCAATCGCGCAATCCACGTCGACGATCAGCCCGCATGCGCGGCAGACGCAGTGATGGTGATTGTCGTGCGTCCGCGTCTCGTAGATTGCCGGCCCGCCGTCCATGATCAGGCGACGCAACAACCCAGCCTCGGTCAGATGGGCGAGGCAGTCATAGACGGCTTGATGCGACACGCCCGGCAGAACGGCCGAAACGATGGCGAGCACCGTCGCCGCACTCGTGTGCGGCTTCGCCTCGACCGCGTCGAGCACCGCAACACGCTGACGCGTGACCCGCAATCCAGCCGCCCGGATCAGCCTCCCAGAATTCTGAACAGCAAGATCGGTCACAGCCCATATGTAGCACTCTTTTTTTAACGATTCAAGAAAGCAGCATCGGCGTGGCCGTATTGCACGGATTGGTGCGATATGCGCAGTGATCCCAGCTCCGCCTGGGTTCAGGCGACACGGACGGAGATCGGGCGTCCCATCTCCAGCATGCGGTTGAGCGCGTGGACGGCGACGTCCACCTCGGTCGCGCGGCGCTGGTCCGTGCGTGAGCGCGCCCATTACCGATCACCTGCTTGAACCGGCCGATTGTCGCCTCGGCTCGGGCGCGACTGGCGTACCCGGACGCCTTCTGCCAGGCTGCTCAACCATGCTTGGCGATGAACTAAGATG
>JAABUQ010005650.1_pt1 | contig 19686 bp, 16 predicted proteins | sample 5560001 | NCBI WGS metagenome assembly JAABUQ01 (sample SAMN10711888, study PRJNA513371) | rock metagenome | isolation source: Antarctica rocks | place: Antarctica: Victoria Land, Finger Mt nord | collected 2015-12-18
AATGCGCAGACGCAGTTGCTGAATTAATGAGACTAACTCGCAATAAGTGGAAGTATTATCAACGAGGTCTGAGGGCCAAGGAGCTTATCCTGTCTGCATTACAGACCTCCTTGTAACCCCTTCAGCAGTTAAATATTCTTATTCTACCAGTTTAGTAACGATTTGTTCCAAGTTACGACGCTTTTTATTTCCTGCCCCCGATCCAGAGATAGGATTGTAATATTTATCGAAGAATGGTAAAAATTCTGAGGTTATAACTATTTCCTTGGATGTATCTGGTACAAGCACTCCAGAGACAGGTACATCAACATGGTAGGCTGGGGATTTTCCTGCCCAACTAGTTCCTGACATCAGCAATAGGTGAGGACTTGCAATATTATCTCCTTTAATCAGTCATAGCTAAAAAAGTCAGGTTTAATTGGGGCTACAACCTTCAATTACAAAAAAACATTTTCTAGCTTGCAGATTGCTTTCAGAACTTGCAGCAGCTGGATTGTGCGCTCAGAGTCAATCAAGTTCAGTTCCGGCAATAGTTGATAAATCGGGGGATTCCCTTGCTCAAGATACACAAACCGATAACTCAGTCCATTCGTCGTCAACCCCCAAACTGCTGCTTGATGCTCTAGGCTTTTATAGGCATAAGTAAGCAATTGGGGTAAACCCTCTAAGGCTTCAACGCTACTGTTTTTAGCTTCAACCACCAGTATCCAAAAAGGCGTAGTAATTGTTTTCGCTTCAGTCTTATTGACTGCTAAAATATCCATCCGTCCTTTGCTGATTGTGTCTTCATCTTCGATGGAAATATCAGCAATATTCTCTTCTAGAGTGATCTTAATGGTGGACTGATAGAAGCCAGATAACCACATCAACGGAGCAAGGGTCAAAAATTTCACTTGACCTTCAGAAATTTTACCCCATGAGTAGTAGTTATCAAAGTTATTGCGGATTTCCTCTAATTCTTGCTGTTCAACCTCTGTCAGAGGTTCTAGCGACAGTAATGATGTGAACGAGTTATTGAACCGCCTCTCTAGTTTTAAAACACGATAAACATCTTCTAAAGTTAGATTCCTTGAATCTAGAGTAGTCGTCATTTATTTATTGCTCCCTTCTAACCTAACTAACTGCTATTATCCCATCTCGGCAAAATGCTCCCGCAGCAAGTTGTGGATGAAGCGATCGCGCTTAGTGCATCAATGGAGCCAGCTACTGCTAAGATGATACCTTTAGAAGAGAGCTAATTGGTTGAACATAGGAGGTGAGTTTTCCTCCAAAAGTTCATGTCCTTTTTCAACATGAACAATCCGCTCGGCAATGTACTTGGCGACGTAAACTGTAACTGCATTTCCTAAGACTCGGAATCGACGAGAGTCCAATCCACAGGGAAGCCCTGAAGTTTCTCGTACTCCGAAGGAGTCATCCGTCTTACAGACAACATCTGAGCTGCCTCTTGAATCAAGCGTCCAAGTTTCTCCATCATTACGAAATCCTTTTGACTGCGGGCCTGCTGTATGCTTTCTTCCAACTGAGGCATGCTGGATAGAATAGAGATTTGATTCTTGATTGCTTTTTCTAGAGCCGTTGGAAGTGGTTTCTTCCTGGCATCGGCTCGCTCTAGTAGTGACTGTAAATGGTCGGTCGTCAAGAAGAACCTTAGCGGTACGAATTGATCCAAGACTTCCGACAAGAAAGACTCTTCGACGTCTTTGGGGTGTTCCAAAGAATTTAGAGTCAAACACTCTCCACGAAACACCATACCCGCTCCCGGCCAACGTATCAAGGACAACTGCAAAATCTCTTCCTGAGTTGCTATTGAGCAATCCGGGGACATTTTCAAGAATAATCCATTGAGGTTGTCTGTCTTCAACAAGTCGCATAAACTTATGGAACAATCCACTTCTTTCTCCCTCTAAACCCTTTCTTTTACCTTGATTCGCTAATGACAAGTCTTGACATGGAAATCCTGCGACGTAAACATCAGCATGGGGAATTTGCTCCCTCTTGATCTCGGCAAGATCACTATACAATGGGACATCAGGCCAGTGCTTCTTCAGAACCTTTCTACAAAACGGGTCTATTTCGCACTGCACGACGACTGTCATCCCAGCCATCTCCAAGCCGAGATCAAAGCCTCCGATCCCTGAAAAAAACGATGCTACTTGCAAACGCCTTTCCATTATGCTCATATCCATTTGGCTGTCCACTGTTCGCTCATACATGAACATAAGTTCAAGATTGACCTGATTAGAAGCAAGTTAAGCTAAAGTTATTTGCTTTCCACTAACTTTAGGCTTAAACCTATACGCTGTAGTCGAAGCATAGCGCCTATGCTAACCTATTGAGCACATTGATACACTTCTACCTCAGCAGCCCAGCTAACCAGCGCCCATGGTCTACGTAAAGCGCCTGGAACTATCCCACTTCAAATCCTTCGGCGGCACAACCCAGATTCCGCTGCTGTCTGGGTTTACAGTCGTTTCTGGGCCAAATGGGTCAGGTAAATCGAATATCCTGGATGCCCTGCTGTTTGCCCTAGGTCTTTCCAGTTCTAAGGGAATGCGGGCAGAACGCTTACCCGATTTAGTCAACCACAATCAAACTAATCGGGGTCGTTCCACTCTGGAAGCGAGCGTCACCGTAACCTTTGACCTAGAACAGGACAGCGTCAGTGATCAGGAGTCAGAAGGGAAGAATTCAGGAGAGTGGAGCGTTACCCGGAAGCTACGAGTCACCCACCAAGGCAGTTACACATCGACTTATTACATCAACGGTCAACCCTGCACCCTTACCGAACTCCACGAGCAGCTCAATCAGCTGCGGATTTATCCAGAGGGCTACAACGTGGTGCTACAAGGGGATGTCACCAGCATCATTTCGATGAACTCGCGCGAGCGAAGGGAGATTATTGATGAATTAGCTGGGGTGGCGACGTTTGACCGCAAGATTGTTCAGGCTAAGGAAACTTTAGATGAAGTGAAAGAGCGGGAAGACCGCTGCCGCATTGTGGAAAAAGAATTAATTGCCCAGCGCGATCGCCTCGCCCAAGACCGCACTAAAGCTGAAAAATACCAAAAGCTAAGGGCAGAACTTCAGCAAAAGACCGAGTGGGAAGCACGGCTGGTGTGGCGATCGCTCCAAAAACAAATTCAACAGCTCGTTGACCAACTCCAAGCAGGCGATCGCACCCATGCGGAACTAAAAAACCAGCTCACGGACCTAGCAACGCAAATCGAACACTCAACCGCAGAACTTGACCAGTTGAATGCGCGTGTGAAAGCACTGGGAGAACAAGAACTCTTGGCACTCCAATCAACTCTAGCCACCCAAGAAGCCGAACAACGTCAATTACAGCGCCAGGAAAGAGAATTAAACAGTACTACGCATAATACTAAACTCAATTTAGAACAAATCCATCTGGAAATTCAACAACACTCTTCAAGTTTGGAACAGGTGGTTCAAGAACAACAGATGGTAGAGCAAAACCTAGTATTCCTAATTGAACAACGAGACGAAGCACAAGTTGCCCTCGACAATGCCAGAGAAGCAGCTGATGCGATCGCGTCCGCCTCCGACGCCTGGGTACAAGAAAAAACCGCCCTCAATCGGCAAATCGAAACCCTGCTGCAAACCCTAGAACCCCAACGCGCAGAGCAAGCCCAGCTCTGGGAGCGTAATAGCCAGCTGAGTCGTCAAATACAGGACCCTCGCCAGCTGATTCTGACAATAGAACCTGAAATCGCTGACAAACAGACTCAGGTGGCTGATGTAGAGACGCGAGCAATCGCGAATTCTGCCCAAATCGAATCGTTAGCCCAGTCCCTGGCGGGTACAGAACAAGAGCTGCAAATCCAACAGCAGACTCAGACCCGATTATTGCAAGAGCAACGGGAAAAACAACGCCAGCAGGATAAACTGGAGGCTCAGTCTCAAGCCCTGCAGGAAACTCAAGGAACTTATGCCACAAAAGTTATCCTGCAATCCGGACTCTTAGGTGTAGTAGGGTTGGTTGCCCAGCTGGGGAGAGTTGAAACCCGCTACCAGTTAGCTCTGGAAACAGCAGCGGGTGGACGTTTGGGGCAGCTCGTGGTAGAAGATGATGCCGTGGCTGCCTCTGGAATAGAACTGCTAAAACAAAAACGGGCTGGGCGGGCAACGTTCTTACCGCTTAACAAGATTGCGCCGCCGCGATTCTCCCCAACGGTTGCTCTGCGTTATGCAACTGGATTTATTGACTATGCCATTAACCTGATTGAGTGCGATCGCCGTTATCGGGATGTCTTTGCCTATGTCTTCGGCAACACTGTTGTCTTTGAAACCCTGAATGACGCCCGTAGCTACCTGAATCAATATCGCATCGTCACCCTGGACGGTGAACTGCTCGAAACCAGTGGCGCGATCACGGGCGGGATTAGCACCCAACGCTCTGGATTACATTTTGGCACCGGTGACACGACTGAATCCGACGAAGCAGCTGGGTTGAGCAACCGACTGCAAGAAATTGAGCTGATTCTAGAGCGCTGTGGTGAGGCGATTAATTTACTCTCTGCCAGGACAAAACATCTGGCTCAAGACTTGATGGAAGCAAAGGCTATGCGGCGGGAGAGCCAGATCTTGAGTGAACAGTTACACAAAGAAATTAAGAGTTTGACTCAAGCTCTGGGTGGAGCGCGATCGCACCTCTGGCAAACTACTCAACAATTAGCCACCGCCCAATCCCGTCTGCAAATCTTAGCTCAAGAGATACCGGCGCAAGAAACCCACCTCCAACAACTGCGTCAAGCCGATTCAGAGTTGGAAGAGTCTATTGCCAGTAGCGAATGGCAACAAATCCAAGCAACTATCAAAAGCCATGAGCAAGAGCGGCAATTGCGGACTGGGGCTTTACAGGCAGCCCAGCAGCAGCACAAAGACTTGGAAAATACCGCTGTGCGGTTGCAGGAGAAAATTCAGCTTTGTTTGCAGCGATCGCAGGAGTACCAAACCCAACAGCAAAACCAGCTGAATCAACGTAGAGTTCTAAGTGAGCAGCTTTCAACCCTGAGTCAGCAGGTAGCGAGCACTCAAGCGTCATTGAGCCAGATGCTGACTCAGCTTGGAGAAGAAAAACACTTACGCGATCAGGCTGAACAACAACTGCGCGATCGCCATCTCACTCAACAACAGTTGGCATGGCAGCTGCAAAAACTTGAGGAAACCCAGTTGGCTCGTCGTGAACAGCTAACTGCTCTGCAAGAACAGATGCTTTCTCAGGGATTAGAATTGCCTGAACCCTTGGCGGAGGTGCCGTCTGAGCTGAATCTAGAACAGCTGCAACAGGAGATGAGAGCGCTCTCTAAACGGCTCCAAGCGATGGAACCGGTTAATATGCTGGCGCTGGAAGAATATGACCGCACGACTAGCCGCCTTGAGGAACTCACTCAGAAATTGGTGACTTTGGAAGCAGAGCGAACTGAATTGCTATTGCGGATTGAAAACTTTACCACCCTGCGGCAACGCGCTTTCAAAGAAGCCTTCGATGCCGTCAATCAAAACTTTCAGAGCATCTTTGCTATTCTCTCTGAGGGCGATGGCTACCTGCAACTGGATGACCCCGAAAACCCCTTTAACGGCGGTCTTAACCTGGTTGCTCACCCGAAAGGCAAACCCGTACAGCGGCTGGCTTCTATGTCTGGTGGAGAAAAATCTCTCACCGCCCTCAGCTTTATCTTTGCCCTGCAACGCTACCGCCCCTCTCCGTTCTACGCCTTTGATGAAGTCGATATGTTCCTTGACGGGGCAAACGTAGAGCGATTAGCTAGAATGATCAAACACCAAGCAGAGCAAGCACAGTTTATAGTCGTTAGCCTGCGCCGACCAATGATAGAATCTGCCGAACGTACTATAGGCGTCACCCAAGCGCGGGGAGCTTATACCCAAGTCTTAGGACTTAAATTGTAGTAAGCGCATACCTCTGGAGTGAGGTTTTGTTAATAATAGTAGTGAGCATTAACCGGATTCGAGATCAGGACTCGCCATAGCAATGACCTCTGAACAAATTATTAAACGCTCCGACATCTTGAACACTCAGGTAATTACCCGCAACAATGGCAAGCGACTAGGGATGGTGAGTCAATTGTGGGTCGATATTGACCAGCGGGAGGTTGTGGCTATTAGTTTGCGAGACAACCTGATCTCGTTTAGCGGTGTGCCACGGTATATGTACCTCCGTAGCATCAACCAGATCGGAGATGTGATCCTGGTTGATAATGAGAATGTGATTGAAGATATTGACGTTGAAGCCTATAACAGCCTGGTTAACAGCGAAGTGATCACAGAGACAGGTGAACTTTTGGGGCGGGTACGAAGCTTCCAGTTCAACGGGGAGAACGGTAAAGTTTCCTCCCTGATTATTGCTTCAATCGGACTGCCCCAAATCCCTGAGCAAATTCTGAGTACTTATGAGCTGCCGGTTGAAGAAATAGTTAGCAGCGGTCCCAACCGGCTGATTGTGTTTGAGGGAGCAGAAGAACGACTAAACCAACTGACGGTAGGGGTGCTGGAGCGCCTTGGCATTGGCAAAGCGCCTTGGGAGCGTGATGAAGAAGAAGGATATTTTACTCCCACCACCAGACCAGAGAATCAGCTCAGCAGTGGAGTGCCACTACAAACGCCGAGATCTCAACCGATGAGGAGTACTCAACCTATGGTTCAGGATTCCTGGGATGAAGAGGAGTGGGAACAACCACAGCCTCCGCCTAGACAGCTGCGTCAGCGAGCAATGCAATATGAAGAAGACGTAGAAGAAAACTGGAGTGAAGCCTCGGCTCGTGATCGGTATCAAGAAAAACGGTATGCCGAACCACAACCTTACAATCAGAAGGAAAAAGCCCAAGAGTACGACTACGACGACGAACTAGAGGGCGATGCCTGGGATGATGAACCGAAGCCGGTGAACATTCCGAAGAAAACCAAGGCTCCAGAGTACGAAGAGGAAGATCGTTACTAGGCTATTCCCCTTTGATTGAGAAATGAGGTATGGTGGGTGTGCGATCGCAAGGCATCGGCGAAGTGATAGCGCACCTTTTGTTATAAACCAAAGGTCTATACTGGCGCGACCCATCAGTTGACTGACTTGCATGATTATTAGCATATGAAATAACTGAAAACCTTGGGATTATTGATTAAGTCATACTCACCATGAGAAAGGACGAGACACTCGACCAACTGCTTGACGCGGCACTGCCACGATTGGAGGCTCTATGGCGGCGTGCTAGCACAATGACTGAAGACCAGGAAGTATTGCTGTGGGAGACGCTAGAGGAATTCACAGATGCCCTTCAAGAAATGCAGGTAGTGGTCGAGGAGTTGCACCAACGTACTGAGGAACTGGAAGCCGTTAATCTGTCACTTGCAGCGGAACGTCGCCGATATCAGGAGTTATTTGAGTTTGCTCCTAGTGCTTATTTCGTGACGGACTTGGAAGCGGTGATTCAGGAAGCCAACCAAGCAGCAGCCAGATTACTGAAAATTCCCCAGACTTCGTACTTGGTGGGTAAACCGTTGTGTGTGTTTGTGGCTAAGGACACTCGCAATGACTTTTATGTCCAGCTGAGTAAGTTGCAAACGGGTAAGCAAATCAGAGATTGGCAGTTTCGAGTGCAGCCCCGGCAGGGTAAGCCTGTCCCCACTATCTGCACAGTCGCTGTAGTACGAGACTCGGAGGGTGAGGGGGTGGGCTTACGCTGGCTGCTGGAAGACATCAGTGAGCGCCAGCACTCTTCGGAGGAGCCATTGCTGCATGAGGCGCTATATGATGCATTGACGGGCTTGCCTAACCGCGCTTTATTGCTGGATCGGCTAGAACAGGCGATCGCGCGAACTAAGCTACACCAAGATGCTCGATTGGCTGTACTCTGGCTCGAGGTTGACCAATTCAAAATGCTCAACGACAGCTTTGGGCATGTAATTGGCGAGCAACTGCTCAAAGCGTTCGCACAACGGATAAAAGCGTGTCTAAGCCCCATAGATACTGTGGCTCGTTTTGGTTCAGATGAGTTTACGGTTGTGCTTGAGGAGATTAAAAATATCAGTGACGCCACCCGCGTTGCCGAGCGAATTCAGCAGCAACTGGTATTGCCGTTTAGGTTGGAGAACCACGAGGTTTTAACTACTGCCAGTATTGGAATTACCCTGACTACACCCAAAGAGGTTGAGCCGGAAACTCTTTTGCGTCAGGCAGAAATCGCCATGTATAGTGCTAAGGCACAGGGTGGGGTATGCTGCTACGCCGTGTTTGACTCCTCGAAGCTGAGCGCTGGCGACTAAACTTTGACTTCCAGAGACTTGAGCAACTCAGTATTTACACCGGATTCGCGGGTGAGGGAGATTTTACCAGTGCGGGCAACTTCGCGCAGACCAAATCTTTGCAGCACCTGCACAATCGCCACCATCTTGCCTGGATCTCCGACCACTTCTAGGGTGAGCGAATCTTCGGCAACGTCGACGACCCGAGCTCGAAAAATCTGAGCCAGTTCAACAATTTCCGAACGTGTGGAGCTAGTGGCATTGACCTTCAGGAGCATTAACTCTCGCTCTACGCAGGGAATTACGGTAATGTCCTGCACCTTGAGGACATTGATTAGCTTGTAGAGTTGCTTGGTGAGTTGTTCGATCACATGGTCGTCTCCAGGTACGACCATCGTAATCCGGGAGACTCCTGCCTGCTCAGCTGGGCCAACAGCTAGGCTCTCAATATTGAAGCCGCGACGGGCAAATAGACCAGCAATGCGGCTGAGAACTCCCGCTTCATCTTCCACCAGAACTGAAATGGTATGTTTCATTTTTGCCAAAAAGGCTGTAAATCAATAATTATATTTTCCTGTGCTCACTTTCGGCAATGCTGATGGGAGGCTCCTGTATCTGTTAACTGGTTTAGGTGTGTTTAGGTGGGCGAGGCACCCGAGAGGGAATGGGCCCTAGAATTTGGTTGATCTGCCGCAGTTGTTCAGCTGTACCCATGCAGATGAGCAAATCTCCCGCCATTAATTCGGTGTCGGCAGTAGGGCCACCAATCAGGGTACCATCGGTACGGCGGATGGCAAGAACAAGGGCACCAGTTTGCGATCGCAGCCTTGCTTCCCTCAATGTCTGACCGACGCAGGGACAAACAGCTGGGTCGAGCCGGAGTTCTTCCATGTAGAATTCTCGATCTGCACCTGTAAGAATGCCATCCACAAAGTCCATCACTTGCGGTCTCAAAGCGGCAGCTGCCATGCGCTTGCCGCCAGTGATGTAAGGAGAGACAACAGCATCTGCCCCAGCCCGTTGCAGCTTTTGCAGGGCTTCGTGTGTACTGGCACGAGCGATCGCACGGATTTGGGGATTAAGCGCTTTTGCCGAAAGCACCGTATAGAGATTTTCTGCATCCGAAGGCAGTGCTGCCACTAAACCGACCGCCCGCTCAATTTTAACCCTCAGCAGGGTTTCATCCAGAGTGGCATCCCCTTGCAGGGCGATATAACCGAGCTGCTGAGCCGTCTGGATAGATTCAATCTCCAAGTCAACCGTTATAAAGGGGACGCCTTCAGCCTCAAATTCCAAGGCGATTTGACGCCCGGTGCGCCCAAAGCCACAGATAATGTAGTGCTCCGATAGCGATTCCATCAAGCGCCGCTGTTGCCGTAGTCGGATTCCTTCTTGAAAGTAGCCTTGAATTAGGGCTTCTGTAAATCGGTTGATGATGTAGCCAATACTGACCACGCCCATTAAAATCAGGGAAATGGTAAACAGGCGCCCTCGGTTTCCGAGTGGATGTATTTCTCCATATCCCACAGTGGATAGAGTAATCACCGTCATGTAAGCAGCGTCCTCCCAAGACCAGCCCTCAACCAGCCAGTACCATAAACTGCCAATTAGGAAGACACAACCAAGGGCGATTGCACCAGCAGTTAGCTCTTTTTGGATTCGATGATATTTCTGTTCAAGTATCGAGTACACAGCTTTTTGTCACCACTGCCACTGGTTTGAGGATATCCTCAGCTAGCCTAAAATTTAGTCCAAGCTGAGTCAGATTAGACAAAACGTTTTGAGAATTACGATTAAGCTTGCTTAAACAGGATAAAGAATTTAGAGGAGCAACCCGTGACTATAGACACTCTCGTTGAAGATCCCTCAATACCAGCAGAGTCAGGTGCTGTCCTATCTGGCCCTTATGAACCAGGGGGCTTTAATGACTCTGTGATGACCACCTACGCGCGCTTTCCCCTTGCCTTAGAGCGGGGCGCTGGATGCCGCGTTTGGGATACCGAAGGGCGTGAATATCTGGACTTTGTGGCTGGGATCGCCACTTGCACTTTGGGACATGCCCACCCAGCCATGGTCGAAACAGTGACGCGCCAAATTCAGACTTTGCACCATGTTTCCAATCTGTTCTACATCCCCGTGCAAGGTGAGTTGGCTAAGTGGCTGATAGAACATTCCTGCGCTGAGCGAGTGTTTTTCTGCAACTCTGGGGCAGAGGCAAACGAAGGCGCGATCAAACTGGCGCGGAAGTACGCTCATAAGGTGTTAAAAATTGACGAGCCGGTAATATTGACTGCTAACCACAGTTTCCACGGTCGAACCCTGGCAACGATTACCGCTACAGGTCAACCGAAGTACCAAAAAGACTTTAGCCCCTTGGTGCCTGGTTTTCACTACGTGCCTTACAACGATATTAAGGCAGTGGAGAATGCAATCAGCGAGCTAGACTCTGGCGATCGCGGGGTGGCGGCAATTCTCCTGGAGCCATTACAAGGAGAAGGCGGTGTGCGACCAGGAGATATTGCTTACTTCCAGCGCCTGCGCGAAATCTGCCATGAGAATGGCATCCTGCTGATTCTGGATGAAGTGCAGGTCGGTATGGGCCGCACCGGCAAGTTCTGGGGGTACGAGAACCTGGGCATTGAGCCGGATATTTTCACAAGTGCTAAAGGGTTAGGCGGCGGCATCCCAATTGGTGCTGTGATGTGCAAGAAGTTTTGCGATGTCTTTGGGCCGGGAGATCATGCCAGCACGTTTGGTGGGAATCCCTTTGCCTGTGCAGTTGCCCTCACCGTCTGTCAGACGCTGGAACGGGAAAACATTCTCCAACTAGTGCAGGAGCGGGGTGAGCAGCTTAGAGCTGGACTTAGAGCGATCGCGGCTAAATACCCCAATCAAATTGCCGAAGTGCGGGGCTGGGGTCTGATCGACGGCATGGAGTTAAAAGCAGACGTTGAGCTGACTGCAGCGGACGTGGTTAAAGCTGCCATAGCTGAGGGCTTATTGCTCGTCCCAGCTGGCCCCAAGGTGATTCGGTTTGTCCCACCACTGATTGTCACAGCAGAGGAGGTAGATACAGCTCTGCAAGCAGTTGAACGGGCAATGGCAGCGGTGACGGCCTAAGCGCGATGGGGTTCAAGCCCCCGAGCAGTGCTAGCATCTGATTAGTTGATTCAGGGCACGCACTAACGATTAAGTGCGCCCCTGACTGCTGATCTGTTGAGCTTCAACATCTGGTTGCCACCTTTTTGAAACTCGTAAGCAACTGGTTGAACCTGTACATTAAAACCTTTGCCGCCAAGCTCCTGCATAACTGGCTCAACATAGGGTGATGGTGAACAATCAAGTTTTAACAAGGGGAAAATCCGAACTTCTGGAGAGATTCGCAGGAGTTCATAAATAGATGCGATGTGAAAATCGAGCGATAGCTGTTCGGAGTACAGAAAGAGCAAATGAGAACACACGCATAGCTCAAATTGGTTGTCTTCCAGTTCTAAACTCGGTAAAGATTGAGATAAATAGCGCCCTGCTACAATACCCGCTTCATAGTCCAATAAAAATTTCTCCATCGCCGCAATCCGAGCATGACCGAGTTCATCCGCATCGCGAAAGCTCTTCCAAATGTAGCGATTTGCATTTTGCTTAGCCTGTGAGATGATGGGCTCGTAAGTTTCTTGAACTCGCTGTTTGATTTGAGCCGCATAAAATTGATAAACCGGATCAATAGACACAACGTCATGCCCAAGTTCCGTCATTTCGGCATTGAAGCTAGCCGGACCATCGCCACATCCAATAATTTTGGCGTTTAAGTCTGCTTCTGACAGAGCAAACATCAACTTGTATTCCCCTAGGGTTCTGCCCCAGGGCACAACTTCATTCAGTTTCATGAGCGTCTACTGAGGCAATTCTCCAAATCGTTCTCGATAACGAGCCAACAGAGCCTCCATTTGTTCCGCTCGCTCCTCAGCTTGTTCAGCTCGCTCCTCAGCTTGTTCCGCTCGCTCAAGAGCCTGCCGTCGAGCCTTAACCTCTTCCTGAATTGCCTCCCTCAACTCATCCGGAATCAACAACTTCTCTCCCGAATCCTCGCGATAAAAACCAATCAATCCTTGCTCCACAGCCAAGCGTAGCTGCAACGGTTAACTCCGGCTATCCGTAATTGGCTCATAGCTCTCTCCCCGCAGGCGATACCCCCGCAACCGCTGTTCTATCCACTCCCCCTTGGGATCAAATAACCAGTATTCTTGCACCTCCAACTGCTCATACAAGGTTTTTTTGAAGCCTGTATCTTGCTCTTGAGTACCTGCGGAAGTCATCTCAAAGATTACAACTGGCACTTGACCTTCTGACCAGATTTTGTAGTTGTCCCGTCCTCCTGGTTCAACATCAAATATCACCATCACATCCGGAGCAACTCGCAACTTGGGAAAACCCTGAGCGTAGTACAGAAACTGATTGCCCAAGACCGTTGCCTGACGACCCAATAGATATTGTCTCAGGACTTCCAGCGTCGTCAGTAGGGCGTAGAGGTGATCGTAAGTTTCTGCCACTGGTTCACCATCAGCACTGGCATAGAAAGGCTGGGACTGTTTGAGTGTGGGTGTAAGAGCTGTCATAGTCGCAGTTTGCAGCGTTACTGGTCTATTATGACTCTTATCTAACTATCCAACCGCAACAGCCTTCGCCAGTGCTACAGGGAGCAAGGTATTCCCAGATGAGCGAGGATAAACGAGCCCAATGTTTGAGTGCAGGTCTCCACCCTGGATGATTGGCGGTAGAGAGGTATTGTGGATATAATATAATATCGCGCTCGACTCATGTAAGTCAAGCGGCCTAAAGACAATAACAACACATTTGGAACACAAGAGAGCGATCGCTTACCTGGATGCAGTATTATAAATCTTAGAATTGTTTTGTATAGTTGTTTTTAACGCACTGCTATGGAGATTTTGACGCTGGGTTGGGTTTCACTGCTGGTTGTCTTCACCTGGTCAATTGCAATGGTAGTCTGGGGTCGGAACGGACTTTAAAACTAAAGTGGAAACTTCAGTTCTGAATGTTCTTGTTGTAGCTGCCTTTGTCCTGCTGGTAGCTGTTACGGGGGGAATTGCTTATTTGACGGCGGCGGAATGGCGCGATCGCCGTCGCGAAGAACGCGAGCGTCGCTCTGCTAAGGTTGATAAACCGGCTAAGCCTGCTAAGCGACGATAATGCCCCCATCTGTTCGAGTTTGAAGTCAACGTCTGATGGGTCAACCTAAAAAAGGGGATTACCCCTTTTTTAACGGCTTTTCAACAGTGGACGCACAATCAAATAGCCAGCGCTAAACGCCGTAACTATAATCAGCAAGATAGCGATCGCTAACCACCAGCCACTGATTTGTGAAGGACTCTCTGGCTGGGAACGGCGACGGGTGCGGCCTTCTTCCTGTTCTGTAAACAATATTTCTGAATAGACTAAGCCAGTTGGTTCCCCCTTCTGGAAAGGGAATTGACCTTCAACTACACTTTGGACTCCTGAAGCTGGTCTAGAAGTGCGGTGTATTTGACGTGGTTCTGATACCGGGCGGCTGGGTTGGGTTCTGAAATTGGGAGTAGCATTTTCAGTGTACGTCCCACTAACCGCTCCAGCGGCATCAACAACCTGCTGCAGGTGCAAAACCGACTGAACGGCTTTTTCAATTTCCTGTCGCAGCTGTTGATTTTGTTCGGCTAACTGCTGGTTTTGAGCGTTGAGGGAGTCCAGCTTCGCCTCCGCTGCTTGCAACTCTACTGCCAGTTCCCGGTATAGCGAAAGTGGTACAGAGGGAGAGTAGGTATGGGTTGCAGTTGGTGTGTTATCACCATTTGTGCTTGATCGCATCGGTGGCTCGGCAAAAAGAATTGGACTTCATCAGTCTAGCCAGAGCTGCTGTCAGATACAGCTTTGTATAAGACTATCGCCAAGAATAGTCGAAATTAGAACGATTCGACAGCAATTTTTCCAAAACGACTTATCGCGAACGTTGGTCTAGTAAAAGCGGAAAAAAGTGTCCCACTGGTCCTTGCCCTTTGCCAATATCGAGGGCGTACTTTAGTGCAGTGGTGACATAGTCCTTTGCCCGTCGCACAGCCGTCAATCGGTCGTGCGAGAGTGCGAGATTGGCTGCGATCGCCGCAGAAAGTGTACAACCAGTACCGTGAGTGTTTTTCGTATCCACCGGTGCTTTCGTCAAGGTTTCCAGCTTTTGGCCATCAAACCAGACATCAACTCCACGCAAATTGCCTGGCATCCCTCCGCCCTTAACCAAAACCGCCTTTGCACCCAGCTGGTGGATGCGCATTGCAGCGGATCTCATGTCATCGAGGGTATGAATCTCCAGGCCACTTAACATCTGGCTTTCGTACCGATTGGGCGTTACAATAGCTGCTTTGGGGATGAGGATGTGCCGAAGAGTCGCCACTGCCGCATCATCAATCAGCTGAGCACCAGTGCGCGATACCATTACCGGATCGACCACTAGGTTCTCAATCCCTAAAGCTTCTACCTGCTCTGCTACGGCTGTGATGATTTCCTGGTTGAGCAACATCCCCGTTTTAGCGGCTTGTACGCCAATATCCAGAACCACTGCCTCGATCTGAGCCACCACAGCTGCCGCTGGTAAGGCATCAACCCGTGTCACCCCCAGGGTATTCTGTGCGGTTATGCAGGTTAGAGCGCTAGTACCGTGGACACAGTGGAAGGCAAAGGTGCGTAAGTCCGCCTGAATACCTGCACCACCACCACTATCCGACCCAGCGATCGTCAAAGCAACAGGTACATTAGGTGTTGTCACTTTGGCATCTAGTTGCATAATTTACCCTATTATAAAACCCCAAATGGTAACGTTCTCCCTGCTAACCGCCAATGGATGACGCCGCTCTTGAGTAGCACGTATCGCTACGTTCTCCAAAAGAGCTTCAGTCTGGTAAAGAAATGCACAACGTGTGCTAGAGTCAAAGTATAAGCCAGCCCTTTAATAAATCCAAGCAACGGGGTTTTCGTATTATCTATAATTAACGACTCCAGGTTGGTTAAAGTCAGAATAGGCCAAATCAAGTTAGCAAATCCCACATAGCCAATCATTGGATTCTGACCGTTATCAATTAATAGCTGAACCCATTTTTGCTTGTTTACAACGTCTATAATTATTGTAAATAAAATTAAAATAAAAAGCGCTATCCCGGTGGTTAAAAAATAATAACTTATGGTTGGTGGGTCTTTCTTAATACCGCCTTGGAATGGTTCAAAAACTAAACCAAGTATCAGCCAATAACCCCCCCACAGGTAAAGATTATTAATTAATGTTTCGGTTTCAGTTACAGGTTTTACAAATAATAAATAGCCGAAAGAACAAAGTAATGCAGTTACTAATGTTGTTGGCAATACCCACCTAGCTTGCAGTCCAATCAGCAGTATCAAACAGATAGTCAAGAGCAACAGAATAATGCTATAAAAACGACGCCTTGACCAGTAAGTTTGACTGCCATCAACTCTGAGTGGAGTTTGCATCCAGGAGAGAATCAAATCGCCAGCAATGGTTCCTGGAATAACCAAAAACAAATACTGCAAATACTCAAATCGGAAAATCCATGGTAACGGCGATGCCGACCAAAGCCAAGCAACCCAACCATTAGCGGTAGCAGACAACCGCAAAGCGAGCAATAAGCCCAGGCATCCAAGACGTAACAATAAGTTGGATTGGGTAAACAGCCAGACTAGTGAGCCAAAGATAGCAGCGTTTGTCAAGACAACCAGGATAATGTCGCTACGAGCAACTGAAAATCCACTTCCATCCGGATATCTAAGGAGAGCCAGTAGTATAATCGCTGCTAACCAAGCGCAGAGAGTAATCGCTCTGCCCTGACCAGTTGGCCAGGAGTCTGGCCAGCGTACAAACATTAAAAATAATAGGAAAAAACCCAACAAGGCAATCCGCCATGTTTGCGTATTTGGGTTCGGATTTATTGTCAACGGTCGAAGATGCTGAAGAACTATGGCAAATGTCCCTAGCAGAAATCCTCTTTTAAAGATGGATAAAACAATTTTTCTTCTAGCCCATCCTTTTGCAAGGCGACGAGATAGCGCCAGCGGTATGGCTGCCCCCATTGCAAATAAGAACAAGGGAAATACCAGATCGACCCAGGTTAACCCAGGCAGATGAGGATTGAAGGTATGGGTTGGCGGCGGCTCTTGGGCATGATACATCCAGGGCGGCAATATCCCGTAGGCTATGGTGCCGGATAATACCATAGTTAAAACGGCGAATCCCCGCAGTGCATCTAGTGCGTAAGCCCGTTTTTGGGTTGCTACAGCGCTCAAGACTCTTGATCTCGCTTCAGCCAGATGGCACATAGTCCAGCTGCCTTGGCTCCTTGATAGTCTTCTTTAAAGCTATCGCCAATGTGCCAAGCCACCTCAGCTAGGCAGTTATGTTTGTACAACCCAACTGCAAAAATTTTAGGGTCCGGTTTAGCCGCGCCTACCTCTGTAGAAATGGTTACGGAGGTGAAAAACTCTGCTAACTCAAGGGCTTGCAAGACCGAGTAGAGACGGGAATCGAAATTCGACAGCACCCCCAGTTCAATTCCCAGTTGCCGCCCGTGTTCCAAAGCTGGGCGGACATCGGGATAAACAAACCAAGGTTCGGCAGTGGCGAAGTGGGTATAGAGTGCGGCAAAAAAAGCAGAAAAGTCGGGGAATTGGTGGAAAACACCTACTTCTTGAAAGGTGCGAAGCGCGATCGCCTGCCACCACTCAAATTCGCACTGTGGAATATCTTGCGGTTCTACCCCCGGAAATACCGGCGGCGGAGCCGCTGGGAAACTTTGAAAAAATGCTTGGTTTAAGGCATCAGCAGAGACTTCGACGCCAAACTGCTGAGATATCTTAGCATAAACCTGGCCTACACTGCCTTTTATCCCAAACAGTGTGCCAACGGCATCTACAAAAATGACTTTGGGTGGTTGCATCAACAGGCTTTTTTATGTATAAACGCGAAGAGTGAAAGCGTCTTGGCTCTATTTAGTCAGTCTCTCCAGAATCGGACGGGCAATCCAGTTGAAACCGACTTTGAGCTGATGATCTAAAGTTGGCATCCGATACAGATAGGCAAGGCGACGACTGACATAAGCCAGAGGGCCATCTAGTTTTATTCCTAGACCCGTGAAGGTGGCATTGTCCGCTCCCAAAGTCATCGTTTCTCCTAAGTACTGGTAGCGGAAGGGGAGTAAGGCTCGACCTGTTAGAGATGCCCAGAGATTCCAGCCTGCATAGTCGGCTTGTTGGAAGGCAGCTTGAGCCGTCGTAGGAACTTGCTGACCTTCGGCATCACGGCAATCAGCTAAATCTCCTAGGGCAAAGATTTCTGGATGATCTACTACTTGCAGCGTGGGTGTGGTGGTTAGTTGACCGCGCTGGTTTTGCTTGAGAGGCAGTGTACGCACCACCGGCACCACCCGCGTTCCCACTGTCCAAATCACCAAATCCACTGGGATGGTGTCTACTTGATTCTTGTACTCGAGTGTGATCGCATCTGGTTCAATTGACTCAACCTTGGTTTCTAAATCAATCCAAACTCCCCGCGCTTCCAAGGCAATGCTTGCTGCTGTACGGTTAAACTCTGGAGATGTCCGCAGGATTTGGTCAGTGAGTTCAATCAGCCGGAACCGGCCTCGTTCCCCAAGCCGATCTGCCAGCTTGCAGGCCAATTCGACGCCGCTGTAACCAGCCCCGACAATTGCCACCCGGATTTTATCGGCAACAGCTGCTTCCAACACTCGCAGCCGTTCTTCTAGGCGATAGGCATCTGCGACAGTGCGGAACCCGAAGGCATAGGATGTCGCCCCTGGTACCAAATCAAGGGGCGTTTCGCCACCTAGCGCCAGCACCAATCGGTCATAGGGAATTTCTGGGCCATTCTGTAACTGTACCCGTCGCTCGTCTATATCAATTCCTGTCACGACACCTTGACAGAAACGCACCCCGGTGTTAAGGAAAACTTCTTGAAACGGTGGGGCAATTTCCCAGGTTTGCAGTTCGCCGGTGAGCAGTTCGTATAGTAGGGGCGAGAATAAGAAGCGATCGCTCTGATCGACCAGGACAATTTCCGGTCGTTCCGACTTTTCCCAAGGCAGCTGGCTCAAACGCAGAGCCGTGTAGAGACCACCAAAGCCTCCACCGAGAATACAAATGCGTGCAGGTTGCTGGGTCGTCATAGGTCTAATGGGCAGGCGATAAGCGTGCGGGGCAACTTCCTTCAGTCTAACGAAATGGTGCGACACCACGAAGGGTTGCGTACCACCTTCTACGATGGTAGAGGAGCAACCTGTACAGGTAATTGCACCCAGATTGATTGTGCCCCTGCCCGTAGTAGACCTGCAACAGTTGCCAAATCCTAAAAGTCAAGCCCCAGCTTTAGTACCAGTTTCTTGTGAAAGCGTCGCGTGAAACTATCCTCCCTCATGAAGAGGAGTCAGGAGTCAGAATAAAGGGTATAAACGAATTGAAGAACCCCACGACTAGAAGTCGGGGGATTCTGAAGACCCTCACGGATCTTCCCTGCTCTCCCAAAGGAGGCAAAACGTGCTCAGCGACCAACGCCACTGATACCTAGTCTCGCAACTAGCTCCTCGTTCGTAACTTTCCCGTGGACCACGGGTAGCTTAAAAATGATGTATGAATACTCAAGTCCTTTCCTGGTTCCGCACAAAGTTTTACCTTCCCAACGGAAAACCCAAGTCTTTTGGGTTGAACCCTATACTCTGTATTGGTTTTTCCTGGTTCAGAGTTCGCCTTTTCAGACGTAACTTTTTTGGACAAGACCCACAACCCGCAGGATGCATCAGCCTTGTATAAATCATAACATTGTTTTTGAGAAAAGACGAACTTGTTCTAATGATTCCCGTTGGTCAATTGTTTATGTGAGGGGACAAACTTTACCCCGGATCTAGAAGCTAGGGGCATGCAGTTTGTCCCCTCACACTCCCCCGTTTTTCCGGTCAAAAAAGCCAATGTTTCTCGTTGTCCCCACGGACTGGGTTTAACAATACCCCTTATGACCGAAAGGGTACACAACTCCGATGCTATAAAGTGTATTATTTAGATAACACGCTCTGAAATCTTTTTGGAGCGCAAGTTCGACTTTTCTACATTTACTGACAATACTATTAGTTAATACTTTTTCTTAAAAATTATTCTAAAAATTCACTGCTGGAAAATAATACTTGGACATAATTATTATTAACGTAAACAAAAGAGCGTCTCCCTTAGAGGGTGTTTGAAAAGTCGGTTGAGTAGTAAAAAAGCTCACTCAGTGTAAGCTGCGAATATGCACTACACAGCACCGAGAGAGCGTCATGAGTAAAGCTTACCCCAGTAACCTCACTCAAG
>JAABUQ010005652.1_pt1 | contig 19685 bp, 14 predicted proteins | sample 5560001 | NCBI WGS metagenome assembly JAABUQ01 (sample SAMN10711888, study PRJNA513371) | rock metagenome | isolation source: Antarctica rocks | place: Antarctica: Victoria Land, Finger Mt nord | collected 2015-12-18
TACTACTCGCCCTTTCTCCTCGACCGCGAAAGTTTCGAGTAAGCGTGCTAGATGGTAAGCGTTCTGCAAATAGGAAGCTTTGCCGATTGATCGGTACATGTCTAGCAGAAACTCTATATTTCCGGCCAGGCCATGGCACTGAGTAGGGCCGGCCCAACGCGTACCGAGCATTACCGTCTGTGCTGCTCGATGCGCTATTTCTTCAGCATCCGGGATCAGGTCACATTGTGCTGCATGCAAAAAGAAACGGCCTATCCCTGTTGCCCCATGGCACCAGAATGCAGCGGTAGGGTCACCTCCTTCTATTTTGGGCCAATTCAATCCGCTTTGATCATCAAGCGCGGGCATTGCCAGGTGTGTCAAATACCTCCCCGCACGTTGAATAGTCGGGACGTAGCGTTCATCGCCAGTTGCTTCAAATAGATCGCTAAGAGCATCTGCAATCCCTGCTGCTCCATGAGCATATCCCGGTAGTGCTTTACCGCTAAGACTTTCATAGCCATCCGGGATTATCCAGTGAGCCTCTTCTGCGCTGTTTATGTGAGCAGTAGTTATGAGATGTTCACCACAGGCAATGGCGTTTTGCAGATGCTCCTTTTCTCCCGTTTCATCCCATAGGAACAGGTGAAAGCGTAAGCGTCCTGCGGTGCCATTGAAAAGGTCAGGGGATGTAAATGGCAGGGCTGCAATCTCATGTGCGCGTTTGCTGGCCGCAATAATCAAATGTTCTTCTTGTAATACCTGTCCCGCGCGAAGTAAGGAAGCAGCCACACCAGCCTCTCCAACATAAAGACCCGGCAACAAGCCTGCTTCAAGTAGTGGGGATGATTGTAACCAGGAAGCGCCTTCGGCCAGCATAGAGTATGCCTCTGGTTTCTCAAACTGTGCGGTCAGTTCTGCCAGGGCGAGTAATGTTCCAGCATTCCCCGTATGAATATCACGTGCGAGTAGCCCATAGGAAAGTGGGTGAGTACTGACCCATGCAAGGCCATCACCACATGGTGGTTTTTGAGCCGCGCAGCACAAGGTAGTGAGTAGTGCTTCAGCCAGTTCGCGATAGCGTGTTGATTGTAGTGCATAGCTGCATTGGCTCTTCAGTGAGGAACTCTGGATATGGTGTTTCTCATCCAGTTCGATAGTAGCAAGTGCATCCTTAACATCTTCTATCGAGGCATAACGCTCTTCAGGTTGTTCCTGGAGGCAACGAGTGATAAGTGTATTCAGAGAATCTGGCAAACCAGGTCGTAAAAGAGATACAGGTCGATGGAGGAGTGATAGATGCCTGGGTGCCTGTGATGGTTCTGCTCCGGTAACAAGGGTATAGAGGAGAGCCCCAAAGCTATACAGGTCGTCAAAGACTGTTAATGCATCTCCTCTGCATCGCTGAGGGGACATATAACCGCTGGTTCCCCTGCCGTTGCATTCCTTGCTACCTTGCTTATATGTCAGTTCAAAATCAACGAGATGGAGGAGATAGCTCTTGTCGATGATGATATTAGACGACTTTAGATCATTGTAGACAAAGCCTTTTGCATGGATTGTACCCAGCATTTCCGCCAGATCCCGGGCCCAACGAATTGCCTGTGGCAGAGGTATAAAGCGACCTGTACCTGTCATCGTGCTCATATGAGCTGTAAGCGTCTCTCCCTCGATATCTTCAAGAACTAAAAAGATCTGCTGCTCGTGCTCAACCACAGCGAGGAGAGCCGGAAACTGTGGATGGGGAGCAAGTGTTGTAAGTACATCGGCTTCATGTAATGCAAGCTGATTGACATCCTGGGGCGTGCGCTGATAGAGCCAGGCGAGACCTGGACCTTTGACTATACAAGAACATGTGGAATCCAGGTCTGCTGCTAGATACACATTATGAACAGGAGACGAAGCGATTGTGGCAATGAGTAAATAGCGGTCGCTAATGAGCCGAGTGGGTTTAGGTAACTCAGTAGCAACCCCGGATGCGACAAATGGATCATTAACCCACGAGGGAACAGTATAGCGGAGTAATCTTCTGTCAGGTACGAGCGTATTGTCAGGATTTTTTATTGCAGGCGTGAGCATACCGAGAGGGCTTTGTACCAGGTGAAGAGCAGAAAAGCTGCCATAGCGATAATGGACGAGACTACCCGGACGGAGTACGCGATCTGAAGGAATGTTGGGACTATGAAAATCGTCTGTTATTTTGTCTAACAGAACAGCTAAACGAATGGCATCCTGCTCATCTTGTGGGTAAACCGTCACAAATTTACCAATCTGGCTGATGCCACCAGCGCCCTGATTTAAAGCCTGTAACCGGGATAATGAAGCAACAATTTTAAAATGTGCTTTATCGGCAAGCAGGACAGGGAGTACGCGGTGCAATATTTCTTGAGCATTAGCAATTCCTGCTGAAATATGCAGCTTCCAGCCTTGTTGTTGTAGTCGGGTGTTTTTATGAGAGAAGAGAAGCCAGGAGCGATCAAGGCTCCACTCCACATGCCAGGATTGCGCTGGTACATTTGTGCGCTTCCAGATTTCATGGATAATCTGAAGGAAAAGATTATCAAACTCCCCCATTGCTTGACTGGAATAGAAACAGTTCTCCATCGTGCACTCTTCCTTATCTTTTCTGGCAATTCACTCCATGGGGCCTGGGCGTTTATCCGGTTCTTACAGGCCATACTGTTGACCTATCATACTTAAAGAAAGTATAAGAGCCTGATAGTGGTCTCGTGCCGTGAGACCTGGTTTTTGTTTACGAAAACTATATAGCACTGTTTGTGCTAAGAGTGATGGAATGTTGGTGGGTAATGGTCGATAGTAGAGAGTGCACAGGTATTTGCGCAAGCAGGAAGCACATAACCAGATACCTCAGCCTCCCATCCAGCCTCGCGCAAGAAATCTTCAATGACATCATAAGGAAGGCCTTCAGCAACCAGACGATCGACAGGATTCTCGCGGAGTTGCTGTAAGTATGCAGGATTCTGGGCTGCTTGCTGAACTACGACATGCAATTTTGCTCGGGCAGTTCGCAGACGCATAAAAATACCCCCTTATTGTTCTAAAAGTCTGAAGTAAGGAACTAGCGTGAATGAAACAAAGGTGTTAAAGCTCACTATAGCAAATTATAAACAAAAGTTTCATTTATTTCAATATGCCAAATTAGATACCATGGATGAGCCTGATAGGAACTAACCTGAATTTCTCTATACATCTAGCTCCTCCTCTTACTATGCTAGCGAGGCGTAGATAGCCGGCTGACTGATTATCTATTGATCAGTATGTACCTATAATGGTTGTGCATAAAGAGAGAAATCAAGAATGGTAGAACTGAAAGCTTTACATAGCCTGGCCTCACGGATAAGGCTCTCTATTTCTGTTTGGGGTAAACCTGCTCTAGCAAGTGTACCTTGAGGGTCCTGTTTCAACTGCTCTTTGAATGTCGGGTTATCCCTGGCACGTTTAGCAATCTCGCGTGCGAGAGCACGAAGCTTTTGCAGGTTGTAGTCACACATAAAGCTCTTCTTATCACTCTAGAATCGATAGCAAGCGAGAAAATAACCAGGCTCCGATTAGGTAGCACAGAGCTTGCCACGAGCTATAGCTGTTAGCCGCGCCACTTCAATGGATATAATCCTGAATGGCTGCGTGGGTGCTAATTAAGCATTGCAGAGTAGCACCATATCCTACAACATCCCCTAATCCCGTCTCGCGTAAAAAGTCACCTACGAACTCTTCAGGCAAACCAGCAGCAGCAAGTGTTTCAGCAGGGTCCTGTTTAATCTGTTCTCTAAAAGTACGATCAACCTGAGCAAGATGAGCAATTTCACGAGCCTTGAGGCGTACCTGCTCGACGTCATGGGTATCCATTAGAACTCCTTTATCTTTAGCCAGCTACCGTGCCTGTACTGATTTCTCAACTTCTACTACTATAGATACCATGCATCTCGCAAGTTGTCAATGGTTATTGAATATAAAAATACATTGTAACAAAAATATGGAAATTATCAAAGATTATCATAACATATTGAATTTTCTTGCTAATTGTTGTAATTTATAAGAAGATAAAGGGTCTTTTCAAGGAACGAGGAACTGTTGATGCCAGATTTACCTACAGGCACTATTACCTTTCTGTTTACCGATATTGAAGGTAGCACTATACGTTGGGAGCGGCATTCTGAAATAATGCGTCAAGCTGTCGCTCGCCATGATGAAATTCTTCGTGCATGTATGGAAACACATAGAGGGGTTGTTTTTAAGACAGTGGGAGATGCGTTCTATGTTGCATTTGCAACCGCTGGTGATGCACTGCGCGCGGCTATCTTAGCGCAACAAACGCTAGCGAAGGAGCAATGGCCCGCAGAGATTCATCCTTTCCGTGTTCGTATGGCGTTACATACGGGAGAGGCAGAACATCGTGGTAACGATTACTTTGGTCAGTCTTTGAATCGTGTCGCGAGAATTCTGTCGGCGGGACATGGAGGACAGATCTTGCTCTCGCACATTACGTGCGGGCTTATACGTGATGTATTGCCAGCCACTGTTTCACTGCGTGATCTTGGAGAACATCGGCTGAAAGATATTCAACTCCCGGAAACCATTTTCCAGATCATCATGCCGGAGCTTTCTTCCGACTTTCCTCCGCTCAAAACACTGGATCGCCATCCCAACAATCTGCCAACCCAGCTCACACCTTTTGTTGGGCGCAAACAGGAGTTGGATGCGGTAGCCAGGCTTCTCCTGCAAGAAGATGTCAGATTGCTTACGTTGATAGGACCAGGAGGAACAGGCAAAACACGTCTGAGTCTTCAAGTGGCGGCCGAGATGGCTGACGCCTTTCCTGATGGCGTCTACTTCGTGGATTTGTCCGCTTTAAGTGACCCTGATTCCGTCATTACCACTATAGGTCTGGCGCTTAATCTTGTGGAGACAAGCGACAAAACGGTATTAGAGCATCTGAAAGTGTACATCAAAGGTAGAATGCTTTTGATTCTTGATAATTTTGAGCAAGTTACAGATGCTGCACCGATCATCCACGAATTTCTTGTTACAAATCCAGATGTAAAAATCATCGTGACCAGCCGCGCGGCTCTGTATCTGGAGGGTGAACATGAATTTCGTGTTGATCCACTTGTGGTACCTGAAGTTAAGCCACCATTTGACCTTGTCGAACTCGCTCAATGTGATGCTATCGTACTCTTTACTCAACATGCGAAAACGGTAAAACCGGACTTCCAGCTTACCGTTGCTAATGCTTCAGCAATTGTTGAAATCTGTAACCGCCTTGATGGTCTTCCCCTGGCAATAGAGCTAGCGGCAGCACGCATAAACCTGCTTCCGCCACAGGCTATGCTCAAACGGCTGGCAAATCGTTTAAACCTTTTAAAAGGCGGCAAACGCGATCGTACAGAACGCCAGCAGACGTTACGTGATGCCATCGCCTGGAGTTATGACCTGTTAAGCGATGAAGAGAAGGCATTGTTTACGCAGCTTGCCGTCTTTACTGGTGATTTTACACTGGATGCGATCGAAGAAATATGTGTCCTGGACAACCCTGATAGCGATCTGCTTGATACCGTGAAATCGCTCATTGACAAAAGCCTGCTTCGTCAAAAGGGGCAGGAAAGCGAAGAACCATGTTTCGTTCTCCTGTCCACCATTCGTGAATTTGCGCAGGAACAGTTAGCTGGCATCAAGGGAGAGGAAGAACTTCACCAGCGTCATATGCTCTACTATCTCCATCTAGCGGAGCAGGCAGCGCCAGCGCTTATTGGTACAGAGCAAAAGCAGTGGCTCAGAAGATTGGAAGACGAGCACGATAATCTGCAGGCCGCCTTAAGCTGGTGTGAGCAAAAGACAGAAGTAGAAATTGGCTTGCGCCTGGCTGGCTCTCTCTGGCGGTTCTGGCTGATGCATGGGCACCTTTATATCGGACGCCGCTGGCTGGAAAAAATTCTCGCGCTGAGTGATGCAGCGCCATCCCTTGTGAGAGCAAAGGCAATCGAAGGAGCCTGTATTCTCGCTTGTCGTCAGAAGGATGATGAGCGTGCGACAGCATTGGCACATGAAGCCCTTCATCTTGGTCAACAACTTGATGACAAGGCGAGTATGAGCGGCGCGTACAGTACACTCGCGGAAATAGCTATCCGTCTTGGTGATAGCCAGCGCGCTACAGAACTGTTTGAGAAGAGTCTGCAATTGGAGCGTACACTCAACAATAAGAGAGGAGTCGCAAGCCTGCTCAATAATCTGGGCAATGTTGCCCTGCGGCAAGGAAAAATTAACCAGGCGGCGATGTTACTGGAGGAGGGCTTATTTTACTTTCGTGAAATAGGCGATTCCTTCTCCATTGCATCCGTTCTTAACAACCTGGGAGAAGTAGAACGTCATCGCAACAATTTCGAGCAGGCGGCCATTCTATATGAAGAAAGCTTACAACTCAGCCGGGAACTCCAGTATATATGGGGTACTGCCGCCGCCCTCGTCAACCTTGGTGATGTTGCTTATATTCACAAAAAATATGAGCAGGCACTGGGCTACTACCAGGAAAGCCTACAACTTTTCTATGAATTAGGTGATGATCTGGGCCTGGCCTTTTGTCTGGAAGGCATAGCTGAGGTAAGTGCTTCCTTGCAGTTACATGAACAGGCGGTGCGTCTGTTCGCCCAGACTGAGGTTATTCGTCAAGCCATAGGAGCAACCGTTCTACAGTTCGATCATACAGCGCATGAGAGCACAATCGTTGCCATGCAGACTGTTCTGGGGAGCAAGTCTTTTGATACATTGTGGACAACCGGACGCGCGTTGCTACGTGAGCAGGCGATCGCAGAGGCACTTGCTGTCGGGGCCGAGACCAGCTAGGTTTTATATATTAATGCAGCAATATATCTATTGCTGCATTAATATATAATATATTAAAAATGAAATAATACAAGTGACATCATGAGTGAAAGGAAGAGAGACATATGTGTGGTATCGTCGGATGGATTGATTGGGAGCAAGATCTTACCAATCAAGGTCCAGTAATCGAATGTATGGCGGACAGATTGCAGCACCGAGGGCCTGATGCGAAAGGGTGCTGGCTCTCTTCCAGAGCTGTTCTCGCTCATCGCCGGCTGATAGTGATCGATCCGCTGGGCGGAGTACAGCCAATGGCTTATGTCGCCGGGGACCATCGGTATGTGCTTACGTATAATGGAGAGGTATACAATTTCCGTGAACTGCGCCAGGAATTGATATTGCTTGGTCATGCCTTCAGCACGCGTTCTGATACAGAAGTCATCCTCCATGCGTATGTTGAGTGGGGTGAAGCGTGTATTCAGCAGTTCAATGGCACTTTTGCCTTTGGCCTCTGGGACGAATACAAACAGCAATTACTCCTGGCACGCGACCATCTGGGGGTGAAGCCTCTGTTTTATGCGCAACGAGGTAGTGCCATTCTTTTTGCTTCGGAGCTAAAGGCGTTGCTGGCTCATCCGCTGATAAAAGCAGAAGTTGACGCAGAGGGTCTGGCTGAGATCTTGAATTATTCACTGGTGCGTACTCCTGGCTGCAGCGTCTTTCGCAATATCTATGAACTTCGTCCTGCTCATACGCTTCTCTGTACCCGTAACTCTATGCGCGCTCTACCATACTGGCATCTGTCCAGTGCCGCGCATCCTCATGATCTGGAGACAACTGTCGAACAGATCAAACTCCTGCTGGAAGATACCGTCAGGCATCAACTGGTTGCTGATGTACCCCTGGTAACGCTGCTGTCCGGTGGTCTAGATTCAAGCGGTTTGACTGCTCTTGCGGCCAACGAGTTAAGGCGCGAAGAGAGGGAGCTGTGTACATATTCAATTGATTTTGTGGATAGTTCCAGATATTTTCGAAGCAATACATGGCGTCCTGAACTCGATGAACCCTGGAGCAGGAAAGTTGCGGCGTATGTCGGAACCAGGCATAGCACTGTTACCGTAGATACTGCCGAGTTGCTGGAACATATTCTGACGCCATTGTATGCTCATGATTTGCCAGCAACCGGCCAGCTTGAATCCTCCCTCTATCTTCTTTTCAAAGCGATGAAACGGAATGCCACAGTAGCTCTTTCTGGTGAGTCGGCGGACGAGGTCTTTGGCGGCTATGCCTGGTTCCATACTCAGGGTGCACAGCTATCCACAACATTTCCATGGTTTATGACGACACAACGTGTCAAAGAGAATGCTCTCTTGCTCTCTGCGGAGGCGCGAGAAACAATCCAGCTGGAGGAGTATGTAGCCAGGAGGTATCGAGAAGCGCTTACTGAAGTGCCCGGACTGCCAGGCGAAGACGCCCTGGCAGCAAGAATGCGCGAAGTCTTTTATCTCCACCTGACACGTCTGCTGCCAACGCTGCTCGAACGCAAAGATCGCATGAGCATGGCGGTCGGTCTGGAAGTGCGCGTGCCCTATTGTGATTATCGCCTGGTGCAATACTTGTGGAACGTGCCATGGGAGATGAAGACTATTGACCACATCGAGAAGGGCCTCTTGCGTCGCTGCTTTAGCGGCCTCCTGCCAGATGATGTGAGAAATCGTAGAAAAAGTGCCTATCCAGCAATGCAGCACCCTGCTTATTTACAGGCGGTGCGCGAGTGGGTGTTACAGATTGTAAGCGATCCTAACGCGGCGATCCGTCCGTTTATTGACACGACGCTGGTGCGAGCCCTGGCGGAAGGTAAATTACCGGTGGCAGATAGGATACTGGTGGGTATATTTGATCACCTGATTCAGGTGAATGCCTGGCTCAAAGACTATCATGTCGTAGTGTGTTAAAAAGGTATACGGCTGATAAGCATTGAAGACCTGTACAGTGTGTTGAGCAAGCAAAGGAAGGTGCTTCATTATGACGCATGAAGTTCAACAACGGAAAGTTGAGCATGTTCGTGTTGCTCTCGAGCAAGATATTGCTGTATCTCAGCCCGCCAACTGGGCAGACATATATCTTGTTCACCAGGCATTACCAGAAGTAGATCTGGATACAATCGATACATCTGTGGATTTTCTTGGGCAGCGGTTGCGCTATCCTCTTTTTATCTCTTCGCTCACAGGGGGGCACCCCGATGTCGCAGCTATCAACCAGAATCTGGCTCGCGCCGCAGAGGCATATGGTTTAGCCCTGGGGGTAGGGAGTCAGCGCGCGGCTATTGTCAACGCCGAGGTAGCTGGCAGCTTCTCGATTACGCGTGAGCAAGCTCCCAATGCTTTCTTGATCGCAAATATCGGCGCTCCGCAACTTATACCCCAGGAGCGCCATCCTCCTTTTAGCCTTGAGCAAGTGCAACGCGCGATCGCTATGATTGGTGCGAATGCGCTTGCGGTCCATCTTAATAGTTTACAGGAAGCTGTACAACCTGAAGGGGACCGCCATGCCGTCGGTGAGGCTGCTGCACTTCAGCAGCTTACTCATCAGATTGGTATACCTGTCATCGCTAAAGAGACGGGCGCTGGTATTTGCCGAGAGCAAGCACTTTTATTACGTGCTAGCGATATCGCTGCAATTGATGTGGGAGGAGCCGGAGGCAGTAGCATGTCAGCAATGGAGACATTCCGTGCCCAGGCGCGTGGGAATGAGCGGGCGACAGCGATCGGATTACTGTATCGTGACTGGGGGGTACCAACTCCTATCGCTCTCGTTGAAGCTGGCACTGCGCGCGTTCCGCTTATTGCTACCGGTGGAGTTCGGACTGGAAGGGATATTGCCTCTGCGCTTGCTCTGGGGGCCACAGTAGTGGGTATGGGCTTCCCTTTTCTTAAAGCCGCCAGTCAGAGTTATGAAGCAGTGTGCGCGTTGTTAGATGGGCTCATCGCGGAACTGAAAGTAGCGATGCAGCTGAGTGGGGCCGCAAGCGTAGCCGCAATGCATAACGTCGATGTGGTTGTCACCGGCAGAACGCGCGAATGGCTAGAACTGCGCGGCTTTGAAGATGATCTAAAGTATATGGCTCGTCGGCGTTGGCAGCGGCTGAAGAGGGAAGAGACATGAGTTATCCCGAACTTTTGTTTCAAAAGTTCGGGATAACTCATGAGAAGAAAAAATGCGTTCTCGCGCGTGGCGTTCGCATGTCTTTTTTGTGTGTTTGTGTCCTACCTGCGCGAAGCGCAGGTAGGACACAAACACACATCTTTTGTAAACGCCGAAGGCGCAAGAGCTCATATGCTAAGAAGGCGAAGGGCATGGGAGTCTGGCACTCTCTGCGTAAAACGTAGAAAAAAGCACCTGATGGTTTAATAGATTTACCATACTTATACAAATTTTGTATAGCTTATAATAAAATATCCATATTTTGTCCCTGTATTCATTGATTATTATAAATATTTATATTATAATAAACTTTGTACGAGGATGAAACAGGTTTTTGTAAAAAAAGCATCAACACATCCTGTACTGGAAGGAATGGCTTCCTGCCCGAGTAGAATTGTCGTTAGCAACACAGGAGGTATTTGCATGGCTTCAGAGTACGAGCTGAAGAAGGAATTACTTACCCGTCGTTTAGTTGACAAAATTGCCGGCGATGCTAGTTTCCGTGACGCAATGGTTACCAAACCTGCTGAGACGCTTGCAGCGGCCGGATTTACCAGGGAACTGCAAGAGCTGAACGAAGTCGCCAGTGGTGAGGTTGCAGGCTATGTTTCACCTGACTATACGCTTAGCTGGGGTTGTATTACTACTGTAAAGCCGTGATTGCCTCTTCAGCAAAGAGGTTAAATGTAGCTACAGGGTGTAGTGCTCTGCAAGCTGCTACATAGATGCACGGTAATGCAATTGATCGTGTGTCGCATTGAGTAAGTGTGGCACACACTGTTGATGTGATGTTAGCACTAGAATATGTGATAACATCAGAGTAACTTTAGTAACACTATTGTTAACCACAGAGGAGGTATGTACATGGCAACAGAATTCGAGCAGAAAAAGGAACTTCTTACCCGTCGTATCGTTGATAAGATCGTGAATGATACAGCGTTCCGTGAAGCGATTATCACCAATCCCGCGCAGGCCCTTGCGACGGCTGGATTTGCCAAAGATATGCAGGAACTGAGCGAAACAGCCCAGGGCGAGGTTTCTGGCTATGGTTTCACCGATTCCTGGGGTTGCCCCACTGGCATCAGTACCTTCTGCTAAGAGAGAAGATACCTGATGTAAGTATACGGTGTGGGGAAGAGGTCGTCTCTGAAAACAACAGAGACGGCCTCTTCCTCTTGTATGGAGGAGATTGTGCAGCTTCTGTCTCTTGACGCTATACGATGTTTGCATACCTTGTTTGAAATATACACACATTTTTATAATACACACATGTTTTCATAATTTAAACTATGCTTAACAAAAATAAGTATAAGAAAGCATTGACTATTAGAGTTTTTCATATTATAATAACCTTCGTACGATGATAGCGTACGTTGGTAAGAGAAAATCAACGGCGCATCTAGTGCCGGGAAGTTGATACTTCTCATGAAAGTAGAGTTACTGTTAGCAACACAGGAGGTATTCACATGGCTTCAGAGTATGATCTGAAAAAAGAATTACTTACTCGTCGTTTAGTTGACAAAATTGCCAGCGATGCCAGTTTCCGCGACGCAATGGTTACCAAACCTGCTGAGGCGCTTGCCGCAGCCGGGTTTACTAAGGACCTGGAAGAGCTGAACAAATCCGCCCAGGTTGCTGGCTATGCTGCTGCTCAACCTAATTTCACTGACAGTTGGGGTTGTATCGGTCTCTAATTTCACTCACTGTCGAGTGCTGGCTACAGTAGCTATAGTATTGGCTGCTGTAGCCAATCCTCTCAATCTTTTCCCTTCCCTTCCACCTTTTGAACTAATGCATGGGTAGTATTCTCGCTCGGAGGAGGATTTATGTTCACGTTAGCTGATTACACTCGACTCTTACGCCCTGAGATTCCGCGTAACATCATTGCTGACGCAGACTTCAAGCGCATTCTTGACCTTACCGAGCACTTCTCCAGTACGCTGGCTAATGAGATATTTTGTTTAGAGATCCGGCTGCTGAAGAACTCTACGTATGCCGATTTCATCCTACATCTTGAAGCTAAAAGCCGGGCTCAACTACTCAGTTATAGTTCATCTGCCCACCTGTCACGACAGCTAAGCGCTCACCCCATCTGGCAAAAGATACATCGTTTTGCCTTAGCATGGAATGATCCTGCTCATCCTGTATACAACGGCACCGATCATGTCTGGCTTGAGTATGATCTTGATCGTCCTGTCTCCGCTGTCCCTGTTCCAGATCTCTTCTGGTGCCAACATAATCTGGCGGAGCCGAGCTCCACCATTTTAGCGCTGGCTGATATTTTCTACGGTCCTGTGGCGACAGCGCCCCTGGTTGAAAATTTGACGCGCTGTTTGCAGCATATGCCGCAAGGCGCACTACTCAACCAGATAGGCTTTGGGCTGCAGCGCAGCTGTGATGCTATACGTATACACATATTGGGTATGGCACCTCAAGATATACCGCACTACCTGGAGACAATAGGCTGGCGGTTTGCCACTGCCCCTCTTCAGCCTCTGCTCAGTCCGATCTCTCGTTACAATAAGTGGGCGCTGGCATTTGATGTTGCGACGTCAATCAAACCAAAAGTCAGTTTTGAATATATGCACGCCTTTGATCATCGCTTACAGGAAATACTAGACGATTTAGTGGATCAAGGATTATGCGATCCTGTTAAACGCGATTTTCTCACCTCGTTTACTGGCGTGTTTTTGCAACATCTCAATTACCAGGTGAGTGTAACAAGCAAGCTTATGGGTCATATTAAGCTGAGCTATCACCCTGAACAACCTCTTGCGCCACTTGAAGCCAAAGCATACTTATTCTTCCTCCCGTCCTGGTACTCTGCGCAAGTCAAGGAAGATGTTGCTCTTTTGCAAAAATAGGCAAGAGAGCCAGACTTCTAACTACCATGTGCACCTTTCCTTGTTCTTTTATACATGTTCTTCTTTCATCGGGAGGTATTTTATGCTAAAAGAGGTGGTTTCCGTATTAAACGAGAAAGAGGGAGATATTATTGCCCGCATCGTCGTAGAGATGTGTGGTAATGAGGAAATGGCTGCTCGTGGCTGGCGTGTTAATGTCTCCTCTATAGAGAAATATCCCTGGATATATGTCCTTCACCAGGACGTGGAGCAACGTCAACAAGGATGGAAACTACACATTTCAGCGGCGTCTTCCTCAATTAAGGATGTATTAAGTGCTGCATTGCCTGTTCTGCTCACGGAACCTACGTGTTTCAAAGTGATCGCCTCTTTAGAGCAGTTAAGAAGGCAGAGCCAGGGAAAATCCGGGTTAAGCCAGGTCGGCAAATGTATTACTATCTATCCTGCCGATGATGAACAGGCCGTTCGTCTTGCTCACAAACTTGATCAAGCTACACGAGGATTACGAGGTCCAGCAGTTCGTTCTGATCGCCCACTGCACCGTGGTAGTCTTGTGCATTACCGCTACGGCAGTTTTATGGAGCGCTTAGCGTATCAAAGCAACGGAACATTATTTTCAACGGTCGAGTCACCGACAGGCGAACTGATCGAGGATAGACGCGACTTGACCTATCATGCACCTGCGTGGGTAGAGGACCCTTTCCTGGCAGCTGGTGTGAGCGAAAAGGATGCTGCTGATACATCTCTCCTACGGGGGCAATATTTGTTCGTTGCTCCCATCCACCACTCAGCCACGGGCATCGTTTACGATGCAGTAGACCTGAAGCAAGCGCAGCGTTGTGTCCTTAAAGGTGCCTACCGTGATGCCGCTTTAACCTCTAATTTTCGTGACGCCCGTGATATGTTACGTAACGAAGCTCATATACTTGCTCGATTATCTACCATCTCATCCATACCACGCGTCTATGACTTCTTCGCAGATGGTGATAATGAGTGGCTGGCGCTGGAATATGTTGAAGGTACAGTGCTTAATCGCTATATCGGTTACCATGCAAACAAGGGAGAAACCGTCCCATTTGCAACACTCATGAGATGGGCGCAGAGCCTGGTAGAGGTACTTGACCAGATCCATCAGCAGCAGATTGTGTATCGGGATCTAAAGGGAATCAATACTATTGTTACGCCGGGAGAAAATTTGCGTCTGCTGGATTTCGGTATTGCCCATGATCTGACATCGTCTGAGCCGCAATTCCACGGGGGGACGCGCGGTTGCTCATCGCCACAGCAGCTAGCGAATGAACCTGCGACAGTTGCTGATGATATTTATAGCCTTGGTGCGTTGTTCTATTTTCTGGCGACCGGGGCAGAACCATATCAAGCTCCTCATGAAGCGTTGTTGTTAGAACGACCGCTAGCAGAGATAAATCCACAGATACCATCCAGTTTCTGTCATCTCGTCGCGCGCTGCCTGGCCCCTGATCCGCGAGATCGTTACAGCACAATGCAAGAGGTAGGTGCTGAACTGCAGCGGATCAAGGACGTTTCCACGGTGACGATAGCAGATAACCTGGTGCAGGAACCTGCTAGTGAAGCGGAGCGTTACTACCGTTATGCACAAGAGCTGGCAGAGACGCTATGCGTGGTAGTACAAACGGCGATTGAAGGGAAAGGGCCGACGTGGGCGCTGTTAAAGCGATCACCAGACAGTGCAATAACGCTGCGTGATTTTGGCAGTGGGCTGGCCGGGGTACTCTTTGTACTGGCAGCATTTGTCGAAAGGCTAGATAGCCCTCATCTGCGTACAACATTGCATACCGGAGCTCACTGGTTACTGCATGCAAAGCGCCTCGCCGGGTATATGCCTCCTGGTTTGCTCTCAGGAGAAGCTGGCGTTGGAGTGGCGCTGGCGCGCGCTGGACATCTCCTGGAAGATAGTACGCTGGTTGCGGCTGCTGAGGAGCGAGGCCGTCTTGTTGCAGCTAGCCCCTACGGACTCTATGACATTTTTCATGGTACTGCCGGGCGTGTGAAATACCACCTCATATTATGGCATAGCACTGGTAAAGCTGAACACCTACAAGAAGCGATGCGGGCAGGAAAGACGTTGCTAGAGCAGGCTGAGGAGGATGTGGATGGTATGTACTGGCGCGTTCCCCAGGGGCATAAAGAACTGAGTGGGAAAGTGTACTCAGGCTATGGGCATGGCGTAGCAGGGGTAGCGGATGCACTGCTTGATCTCTATCAGGCTACAGAGTGTTCCGAGTTCCTTACAGTCGCTCAACGTGCTGGAGACTGGCTTGTGGAGCGCGCGGTCGCTGTGGGAAGAGAGCAGCAGGGGTTGGGATGGCCTGAACTGGATAAGGGAGAGGTCTGCGGCGCGTTTTATTGTCATGGCAGTAGTGGTATCGCGCGTTTCTTTCTGCATGCTGCTCAACATCAGCATTTTCCCCAGGCTATGGATCTAGCCCGTGGGGCTGCAAAGGCGGTAGCGGATGGAACGCGCTGGGCGACACCCATACGTTGTCACGGACTGGCTGGAAATATCGAACTATTGCTGGACATGTACGAGGTAACAAGAGAGCAGGAGTGGTTGGACACAGCGTATATCTTTGCTCACCTGCTGGAGGCATCGACAGAGGTGCAAGATGGCATGCGCGTCTGGCTTGCGGAAAATCCTGAGATGATAACCCCAGGCTTTCTCAGCGGATATGCAGGTATTGGCGAAACACTGCTGCGTTTAGGAACAATAGCCAGGCCAATAAGATCACAACTTCCCCGCTTCTGCTAAATGATGATACTGGCGATACAGAGGCAGGAAGCGTCTGCTTAAGTTGTATCAGATACATTTTAAGAGGTATTGGAATCTTTCTCCCATCGCTAAACCGCATATGTGGGAGAGAAGAAATAAACATCGGAGGAACAAAATGTGGTTTAGGCCACCAGCCTGGAGCGAGCAGTTTACCGCTCGCACGCTGCAACAAATCAAGGCAGCATACCCATTTGATCAGATCACACAGGAATGGGCATGGGGAGGAGCCGATGGGACAGGGGTCAAGGTTGCGATTATTGACAGTGGTGTAGACACAGCGCACGAGGCCGTCGGTGAGCACGTCAAAGGATACGTGGCTATACAGGAAGGGCTTGACGAAGAGATGATCTACGACACTTCCCCTCATACAGACGCGTATGGACATGCTACAGCCTGTGCCGGCATCATTCGACGTGTTGCCCCTGAATGCGAATTGTACAGTGTCAAAGTGTTGGGCGAAGATCTTAAAGGACGTGGATTAGTCTTTGCCGCGGGGCTACGCTGGGCTATCGAGCAGGGAGTTCAAGTATGTAATTTGAGTCTGGGAACGACGATGAAGGACTTTTATGCTATTCTGCACGAGTTGACAGACAACGCATATTTCCGTAATATTATTCTTGTTACGGCAAGCAATAATGTTCCTATACCCAGTTTCCCGTCCATGTTTGCATCGGTCATCTCTGTAGCATGCCATGCTGGCAAGGATCCTTTTCAATATTATTACAATCCGAAACCGCCGGTTGAGTTTGGAGCGCCGGGGATTAATGTGAACGTTGCTTGGCGCAACAACAGTTGGATCACGGCAACGGGGAATAGTTTTGCTGCACCCCATATCACCGGCATTGTGACACGCATACTCAGTAAACACCCAACGTTAACGCCTTTTCAAGTGAAAGGCATCCTGTATGCCCTTGCGTCAAACGTTTCAACAGAGACAACGCCGGATCACGTTGACAATGATGTACAGCGTGTAAATGAGGAGGCACCTGAATGACCGTCATGTTTGATCCGATGGTAAAAATCTATAATGCGTATCGTGAGGGGAAAGCAAGAACAGCGTTTGTGTATGTAGAGGATCAGACGCAGGCCCACTTCCAGCAGTTCCAGGAGTGGCACTACGATTTTTCACCCGCTGAGAAGGCAGTGATGGAAATACATAGCGGGCTGATCAGAAAAATCGTGCAGGCTGTTCATCAGAAGGAACTGACATACGCAGCGGAACTTATACGCTCTGATGAAGGCGTCATTTATAGTGGTCACCTTTCTCCAGACGTGCAATGTCTGTGCAAAAGTTATCTGGAAGCTGCGTACCTCGATTATAAGTATCAGCGCTACGATGAGGCCATTGCACGCTTGCGAGAGGCATTAGCCATCGACATACTGGTCGAGGAGCGTAATCACGCGCTTGCCTTTGTCTTGCATGCTCACCGCATTATGCTCCTCGATAATTGGGTCCGTGTCCTTGCTCATCGTCAGCAATACAAAGAAGCAACCAGCCTGGCGTTTCAAACCCTGGATTATCTTGAACAAAAAATCCAGACGTTTTCCTGTCCTACGCTCGCTGATGTATCTACGTCCTGGGACTCGTCGAAACTTGCGGTCTACTCCCCGGATTCCCTCAGTATCCTCTTTCGAGCCGTAACGATGCAGGTCGTAGAATACGCTACTGGAACCGACGTTTTAGAGAGTCCTGAAGGGCCTATAGATCTGCACGATCTGCTTATGTCCAATGCACATCATCATAGTGCAGCGGAGAAATGCTATCTCAGTATTGCCTCACATAACTGGATACACATGAAGCAGGCGCTCTTTGCCGACGATTCCTCTCGCTTCCTCGACCTGGCCGCTGAAATTCTTGCTGCCGGTCCAGGGAAATGGCCTGCGTTGTGGTATGCGACAGTTGTTGAGACGCTCGTTTTTAATCGACGTCACCAGGATATGCATGCTATCCCTTTCCAACAGGAGGTAGAGAAAGATGCATCCTCGTGGAAGCGTCTACCTCTTGCATGGAAGGCTCTCATTTATACTGTATAGCGTAACAATGGATCTGTTGTTAGCTTAACGAGAAAGGATACTGCGCATATGTCAACAATCTCTGTTGTGCAAGATAACATTATTCCGGGGCGGGTTGTACAGGCTCGACGGGAACTGCTGGTGTTTTTTGCTATCCTGATCCCATTGACTGCTGTCGCCTACACGATGATGTTTGCCGCGCATCTGCCTGATTTCTTATTATTGTGGACACCTGCTATTTCTGCTATCGTTGCACGCTTTATCCTCCGTCTTGGTTTTAGTGATGTTTCCTTTCGCTTTGGGGGGAAGAAGACGTTCTCAACTATCCTGTTTGCTATCATCTTCACGCTCTTGATTGCGGGAATACCATATGTTATAGCCTGGATCTCGGGCCTGGCGCATATGATTGCCGTACCAAAGGGTATCATCCCCTCATTTATACCGAGCGCGGCTGATCCTACGCTTCGTTTCGTAGAAGTCTTACTTGTGGCGTTGACACTTGGCCTGCTTGGCTTTGCTTTATTATTTACAGACGGTGAAGAGATTGGCTGGCGTGGTTTCATGCTTACGCGCTTTATCGAAGCAAAATTACCATACCCGCTGCTCTTGCAGGGCCTGGTCTGGGGAGCCTGGCATATTCCATTTATTGTCAGTGATACGTATAAGCCTGGGGGAAGTCCCAACCTGGCGCTGGGCGTTGTCGTCTTTATGGTGACCTCCACTAGCTTTGCCTATTTCCTCGCGTGGCTACGATTGCGAACTGGCAGCATCTATCCAAGCATTATTGCTCATGGAGCCTGGAACTCTTTAACTCAGATCGCCTTTGACTCAGTAAGTACTGGATCGCTGTCTCGATTATGGATTGGTGAGTCGGGTCTCCTGGTTGCTGGAGTTTGTGTACTGGCGGTTTTCGCTCTTTATCGCCTCTGGCCGCTGGATGAGTTGCTGCGAAAACCGGGGCAGCCAATCGGGGAGAGTGACGCTGTGCTTAAAGATGCACGCGTATAATAAATCGTCTGTCAGCATTGAAAAGCGTATTGGGCCTGCCCAGGTCTGAATACGCTTTTTAACTGCATCGCATTTATCCCACCTGCCACACCTGGACCGAGCCATTGCCGCTTGCTGCGACCAGGTGCTTGCTGTCCGCTAGCCAGGTGATGGCGTAAGCGGATGTTGTCCGTATATGATGGATGGAGACGCTGCTCGCTGTAGCCGCGTCCCAGATATGCACGCTATTATCCTTGCTTGCTGAGGCGAGCCAGACGGCATCGGGCGACCATGTAATGGTCGTGACCCAGTCACTATGACCATGATAGCTGACGATCGCGTGCCCTTTATTGTGTGGTTCCCACACGTGTACGATCTTATCTTCACCCGCTGAAGCGATGCGCGTCCCATCGGGCGACCAGGCTACAGCCCTCACCCAGCTATTATGACCACGATGGGTAAAGATTTTGCGTCCCGTTGTGCGCTCCCATACCTGGATCTCACGCCAACTCCCCGATGCCACGTACCTGCCATCGGGGGACCAGGCCAGGGCGCGCACCCAGTAGGTATGACCGCGATACGTCAAACGTTCACTGCCAGTAGCGATCTCCCAGAGATGGACGCTATTGTCTGAGCCGCTGCTACTCGATGCCAGGTAGGTGATATCGGGAGACCATGCCAGGGCGTAGACCATGCCAGCATGGCTGTCATAGGTAGCGATTTTTTGCCCGCTGGTCGCGTGCCACACCTGTATCGTTCTATCCAGGCTGGCCGAGGCTATATGTTTGCTGTCCGCCGACCAGGCAATGGTCGTGACGCTCCCTGTATGTCCCCGGTAGAGCAGCGTACTGGCGCCGCTAGTGGTGCCCCTCACCTGTATCGCGCGATCGCGTCCACCATAGGCAATGCGCCGTCGATCAGGCGACCAGGCCACGGTGTAGATGATATCACTGCTCTGATTGCGCTCGGTGGCATAACTGCTCTCCTGTGCT
>JAABUQ010005653.1_pt1 | contig 19683 bp, 21 predicted proteins | sample 5560001 | NCBI WGS metagenome assembly JAABUQ01 (sample SAMN10711888, study PRJNA513371) | rock metagenome | isolation source: Antarctica rocks | place: Antarctica: Victoria Land, Finger Mt nord | collected 2015-12-18
CCCACTGTTGCACGGCTGCCGTAACCGATAAAGCGCGCATTCGGACGCGTTTGCTCGCGCAAGGTCTTGAGCGTTTCATTCTTGCCGAATACGACCAGAGCGTCGGCATCTTCGGAAAGTTCGCGCCCTGCCGCGGCGCCATTCCACGTAAGCGTCGTTGCAGCGGAAAGGAACGCCGGATGCTCTTCTGCCAGTGTTTTGAAGAATTCGCCGACTAACTCGTCTTCGCGATCTTTGACTACGACGTCGCATTTAGCGCAAAGGGCGTACAGCGCCGGCAGGAGCGCAACGCCGATAGTCGTGCGGCTCGCGATGATGCACACGCGACCGATCGCGCGCGCCAACGCATCCGGGCGCCCGGCGCGGTGCACGAACCCATCCAGAACCTCCAAGCTTCCCAGCTCGCTGCGAATCGTCGAACGTAAGGCCGCTTCATCGAGGGTAAGGAACAATTGATCGAGCGCAATGGCGACCATCTCTTCGGAGTACCCCGTGCGCGCGGCACCTGCGGTGCTGGCGCGCACGCGCGTTGGAAAACCGGGTTCCCGCCATCGTGCGGCGGCGTCGGATATGGCCCGAACGATCTGCTCGGCGCTTAGGTCCTGGAGCCGGCCCGATGCGCGCGCCAACGTTTTCAAGCGTGCAGTAAATCTTCGGCGTTCAAAGAGCATCCGCGCAGTTCGGCATCGGTATCTCGACCAACAAGCACGAAGCCGTCGTGCGTTGCAACGCCGATATCCTCGGTAGCAATCGCCATAACGCTAGAACGATTCGCTAGATCGACGTGCGTCAACGCACCGCGCTCTCCAGGTACGCATGATCGTCCGTCTGACCGTGCAACCACGGTTCGCAACCATGGCGGCCCTACTTTCACGCGAAGCACTGATGTACGCGACGGCGCGCTGTCGTAGTACTGGCTGGTTAGCTCGGTCATTCCGTATTCCGCCACGATGTATTCAGGTGCGATGCCCAGAGATGCGCTCAGGCGCTCGTAAAACGTTTCTCGCTTCACGGCGCGCGCGCGTCCTTTGAAGCCGCCCGTTTCCATTACGCGCGAACCGGGCGGTAGATGCAGTCGCAGATCGCGGCCGGCAAACTCGTCGAGAAAATGAACTAGGGCAAAGGCCGTCCCTGCTAAACATACGGCTTGCTGCCGTGCAACGGCATCGCGCAGGTCATGAACAAGCGAGTCGAAGAGAAGGAGGTCTTTATTAAGATACCAGCCGCTCTGCCCGCGTGCGCGTTGATCGCAAATCTTGCCCATCATGTAGGCCAGCGATGAGCTGGGGGCTTCTGCGGGCGTGGGAAGCAGATTGAAATAACGCAGCGCTGCATTGTCCCAACGCATCGCACGATCGAAACCCGCCAACAGAGCCGCATTATAAAGGCTCGCCACTTCCATATAATGCGCGCCTCTTCGTTGTTGCGTCGTGCCGCTGGTGCGAAACGTCAACGCTGCGCGTTGGGCGGGAAATGTGGTGAGTTCCGCTTCCTTAAAGGCCGCGCTTGGAACCGCCGGAACTGCGGTCCAATGATTTGGTAATCGCTCGGCATCGAAGCCGAGGGTGGCGCAGTAACGGGCGTACGGCTCGTTGTAGCGCATTTGATGCGCGAAGATGCGCAGCGCCAGATCGTTAAATTGATCCTCGCTAAATTCCGTACCGTTTTCGTGCCAGGTGGCGATATGCGCGAGAATCGCGCGATCGAATTGTTCCGCTTCCTCGCGGTATGCGTTCATCGATGCCGCCTGGAAGTCAGCAAACCGCTGAATAAACCGCTGGTGGCTAATCCACCGTTAAAGCGCGCGGATTCAACCTTAAGACAACGATCGACCACCACGGCGAGCCCTGCCCGATCTGCTAAAGCAATGGCTTGCTCGTTGATCACGCCGTACTGAAACCAGATCGCTTTAGCCCCGTATTCAACCGCATCCCGCGCGACCTCAAGGAGTTCTGAGGACTTGCGGAAGACATCGACGATATCCGGTGCGCCGCACGCTTGTGCATACGCCCGCAGCGATGGGTAGGCGTTGATGCCATCAATCGAAGTGAGGGTCGGATTAATAGGCGTCACCGCAAAGCGTCCTTGCGTGCGCAGATAGCTGAAGACGGTGTAACTCGGCCGCAACGGTTTGTCCGATGCGCCAACCATAGCGACGGTCTTGGACCGCTCAAGCAGTCCACGCCGTTCCGCGACGCTCTGGAGGATCATGCCAAAGCGGGTTCGCGCGGTGCCGGCAAAGCCGATCGCAGCGCGCGATCGAGATCCCAGGTCAAGTCTGCCACGTCCTCAAGGCCCACCGAGAGGCGTATCATCTCGGGAGCAACGCCGGCCTTCATTAAATCGGCGTCATTCAGTTGCGAATGCGTCGTCGAGCCTGGATGAATCACCAAGCTCTTCGCGTCGCCAACGTTTGCCAGGTGACTCCACAGTTCGAGGCTGTCGATGAATTTTCGGCCTGCCTCGCGCCCTCCGCGAATGCCGAAGGTGAAGATCGATCCAGCTCCCAGCGGCAAGTATCGCCGGGCCAATTCATAGTGTGCGCTTTGCGGATTATCCGGGTAGCTCACCCATTGCACTTCCGGACGCTGGCGTAAGAATGCTGCGATGATCTTCGCGTTGACGACATGTTGCGCCATCCTTACCGGCAAGGTCTCCAACCCTTGCAACAGCAGCCAGGCATCCATCGGCGCAAGACTGGCTCCCACGTCGCGCAGCACCTCGACTCGCGTGCGCATCAAAAACGCATATTCCCCAAAGGTTTCCGTGAAACTCAATTGATGGTACCCGGGGCTGGGATCCGATAATAAAGGAAAGCGTCCGCTTCCCCAATCGAATTTTCCCGACTCGACCACAACGCCGCCAATAACGGTACCGTGGCCGGCGATGAACTTGGTTGCCGAATGTACGACGATGTCGGCACCGTGTTCGAAGGGCCTGCAAAGATAGGGAGAAGCGAAAGTGTTGTCAATAACGAGCGGTATACCGCACGTGTGCGCGACCTGTGCGAGCTTGCCAATATCGCATACGTTGCCCGACGGATTGCCGATCGTTTCAGCGAAGAGCAATTTGGTGTTTGGACGAACGGCATCGCGGATTGCGGTCATGTCGTCGGACCGCACGAAGCTGGCGTCAATGCCCATCCGTTTGAGCGTCACGCCGAATTGGGTTACCGTTCCTCCATACACGTTCGCCGATGAGATGAGATGATCGCCCGACTGCGCAAGCGCGAGAACGGCGCACAATTGTGCTGCCAACCCGCTGGCGAATGCCACCGCGCCCAAACCGCCTTCCAGGCTCGCCATGCGCTCCTCGAAGGCCGCGACGGTCGGATTGCTGATGCGGCTGTAAATGTGGCCATAGCTTCGCAAGGCAAACAGTTCCGCCGCTTGCTCCGTTGAGTCGAAGACGAAGGCGGCTGTTTGGTAGATCGGCGGCACGCGCGCGCCGGTTGCCGAATCGGGAGGGGTTCCCGCGTGCAACGCGCGCGTTGCAAATCCAAATTGTCGGTCCTGCATGGAGCGTTCTTCGCGTCTTTGCGGGAGAGCGCCCGCAGAGCGGGTAAACGGACATTCGCCGCTCCCATTCGAAAGGACAACTCCCATGGCAATGACGATTACGGAAAAGATATTGGCGCGCCACGCGGGGCTCAAGAACGTACGGCCCGGAGACATCATCAACGCTCGCGTCGATTTAGTTTTGGCCAACGAGCTATCGGCGGCGGTTGCCATTGCATCATTCCGCAATTTGAAAGGCGCCAGTAAAGTTTTCGATAAGGATAAAATCGCGCTGGTCGAAGACCACTTCGTTCCGGCAAAAGACGCTCAATCTGCCAAGCTCGCCAAATTGATGAAAGATTTCGCTGCAGAGCAGGAAATCACGCATTTCTTTGACGTTGGCCGAGGCGGAATCGAACACGTCGTTTTGCCGGAAGAAGGACTGGTCGCACCCGGCGAACTTATTGTCGGCGGCGATTCACATACGTGCACGTACGGCGCACTGGGAGCGTTTGCTACTGGAATGGGTTCCACGGACATTGCCGCAGCGTTTGCGCTCGGCGAGGTGTGGTTAAAAGTTCCACCGTCGATCAAACTAGTGTACAACGGCGAACTCGGCGAGATGGTGTACGCCAAGGACGTCATGTTGAAAACCGTTGCAACTCTGGGGATCGACGGCGCGACGTACCGTTGTATAGAATTCTGCGGTTCCACGGTAGATGCGCTGTCTATAACCGGCCGAATTACGATGGCCAACATGGCGATCGAAGCCGGCGCTAAGAACGGTATTTTCTACGCGGATGAAAAGGCCATCGCTTACGTCACCGAACGCACGGATCGCCCGTTTCAAGCTGAAACCAGCGATGCGGACGCCGAGTACGAACGCATCGTCGAGATTGACTGCGGTACGCTCGAACCTCAGGTCGCTTTTCCGCATATGCCCGATAATGTTCGTGGAATCTCGCAAGTGCCGGACGATATCACTGTCGATCAAGTGTTCATTGGATCGTGCACCAACGGATACATCGAAGATTTGCGCGTCGTGGCCAACATCTTAAAAGGCCGGAAAATAGCTCGCAATTTGCGGGTTATCGTTAACCCCGGCTCCCAGAAAGTTTGGATGCAAGCCGCGGATGAAGGCATTCTGAGGATACTGGCCGCCGCGGGTTGTGCGGTGAATACGCCCGGATGCGGCGCCTGCTTTGGCGGTCACATGGGGACGCTGGGCGATGGGGAGCGCTGCATTTCGACGACAAACCGCAACTACGTGGGGCGCATGGGTTCACCAAAAGCAGAGGTCTTTCTAGCGTCGCCCGCAACGTGCGCGGCCTCGGCAATAGCGGGGAAGATTGTCGATCCGCGCTCGATGGCGCTGGTCGGGGTTTAAGACATCATGCAAGCGACTTTACGTGGAGCCGCCCACCGGTACGGCAAGAACGTGGATACCGACGTCATCATCCCCGGAAAATATTGCAGCATCGTCGATCCGGTCGAACTGGGAAAGCACGCTTTGGAAGGGCTCGATCCGGAATTCTCGGCCAAAGTTCGCCAAGGAGACATGGTGGTCGCCGAGACGAATTTTGGATGCGGTTCGAGCCGCGAGGTCGCGCCTATCGCACTAAAAAGCTCCGGCGTCTCGGCAGTCGTGGCCAAAAGTTTCGCGCGCATCTTTTATAGGAACGCGCTCAACATCGGACTTCCAATCTTGGAATGTCCGGAGGCCGTTGACGACATCGCTAGCGGTGAGGACATCGAAATTCAACCGGCCACCGGCAAGATCCGAAATCACACGAGAAACCGCGAATATCAAGCGGCTGCATTTCCACCGTTCATGCAATCGCTGATCGACGCCGGCGGTCTCGTTCCCTACGTCGAAAAACGCTTAACCGAACAGATTACTGCCCGGTAACGGCTCGTTCGAGGGGTTTGACTTTAGGCCGGTAAGCCGCCGTAAACGGCACGTTTTCGCTGCCGGCTTGCATCATCCCGATCATGTCGGTTTTCCCGTCGACCGTTCCGCTAAAAATGAGCGTCGCGCCGTCGGCTTTCGTGACCACGATTCGTATCGCGTTGCCGTCGAGCGTCCCCGCCAGCGGCGACGTTTTTCCGGCTTGAAGGTAGATTCCGGTTAGCTTATCCACCTGTTGCACTAAGGTGAAGTGCGCGTACGAGGTGTCGTCTCGATGCTGCAGTTGCACTTCCCAGACGCCATCGAGAGTTTTTCTGCTGTTGAGCGGTTGCGGCGAAGCCGTCGGACTTGCAGACGGTGGCGCGCTAGCGGTCGGTAATGCCTTGGAAGGCCCGATCGGAACGGTAACCGGAGAGGTTTCGCGCGGAAGCGGCGGCGGAGGGGGCGGTGGCGTAATCGAGGGTTGCGGCTGTGGCTGCGCGACTGCGCGGGTGGCGTGAAAATTGCGCGATCCGGCAGCGAAAGCGAGCACGCAAAAAGAGATAAGGCAAAGTGCGCGCAACCGGCGGTTCATCGAGCCTCTCCTACTCGAAGGGCCCAGCCTAGCCCTTCGCCCGAGCGGCAGGCTGCTAGGGATATGGCGTGGGCTCTGGCGGGGTCGGCGTCAGCGGCGTCTTAATGGTTATGCCCGCTTGCGGCACGTGGGGCACGTGCCGCTCGGCTGAGGGCACCCCAAGCGCGGAGCTTATCGCTCCGACATCGGTTTTCAATGGTACCATCGCTCCGGCAATGGAGCAGCCCAAATCGGGCGAAGTCCATCGGTGCCAGATAACGGTGGTACGGGTCCCAAAGGAGGCGCTTTTCATGCAGGGAGCGCGGCTCGCGGCGGAACTACGAGCAGTCGACAGATCGTTAAAAAACCTGCGCACCAAGCGCCGGTCGATGTTTGTCCAGCCCCTACGGTTCGGGCCCCGCGCCCGTCCCGCGCTCGACACTTCGATACCGTACCCGCGAGCGTTTGTCGAGCCAGAGTTTACGATTGAGGCACGATCTTCGTGCTGTGTCCGGCTCCCCGCAAAGCTGCACAGGGCGCCCGAGATTGACAACGTTAGGATCGCGACTGCCAGTATAGTGCGCATGTGCTAAAAACGGCTGCGGCGCCGATTTCGTCCCGGGATGCGCTGCTAAAAAGGGTATGACTGGAGGCGGCCCTTGTCCGCCCTGCTATAATTGGAGCATTGTGAAAGAAAAGATCCATCCTAAATGGTACCCGGAAGCACGAGTTCATTGCGCGTGCGGAAACTCGTTTGTGACGGGCTCGACACTCAAGGAGATCGCGGTCGAAATCTGCTCGGCGTGTCACCCGCTTTTCACGGGACAACAAAAATTCATCGACACGGCGGGCCGCGTCGATAAATTTAACCAGCGCGTAGCTTCCGCCAGAAAGAAGCAAGAAGAGGCTGCCGAGCGCAAGGCCAAAAAAGACGCCGAAAAAGCAGCCGCTCAAGCCTAGCGGCGTTCCGCCTGGTGTCCCATGTACGAGAAGTTAGAAACTGTTTCGCAGCGATTTGATGAAATTGAAGCTGCGTTGGCGCACCCGAGCGGAGAGTTCGATCAGGTTCGGTACACGGCACTGGTCAAAGAACGCTCTGCGATAGAAGAAACTGTAGCAGCGTATAGAGACTACCGCAGAACGTTAGCCCAAATCGCCGAGAACGAGGCTTTGCTGGCGCAAAGAAGCGATCCCGAGCTGCACGAGCTGGCCCTCGAAGAAGCGCAAACATTACAGGCGCGGCGCAAAGTGCTTGAAGAGCGGCTGCAAGATCTCATGATTCCGACCGATCCCAACGACCGCAAGGACGTCTTCGTAGAAATTCGCGCGGGCGCGGGGGGCGATGAGGCCAGTATTTTCGCGGCCGATATAGCGCGTATGTACATGCGGTACGCCGAGCGCTTGGGCATGAGGACCGAAATTGTTTCCCAAAGCGACAGCGACTCCGAAGGCTTCAAAGAAATTGTTTTTGCGGTCAAGGGTGAAGAACCGTATCGCTATTTCAAACATGAGTCGGGCGTGCACCGCGTTCAGCGCGTTCCCGTAACCGAGGCGCAGGGCCGCGTCCACACGAGTACCGCAACGGTTGCCGTATTGCCCGAGGCGGAAGAAGTCGATATTCAGATCAATCCCAAAGACCTTTCGATCGATACCTTCAAGGCCAGCGGTGCAGGCGGACAACACGTAAATAAGACCGAAAGCGCGATCCGCATAACTCACCTTCCGACGGGCACGGTCGTCACATGCAGCGAAGAGCGTTCCCAGTTGCAAAACCGGGAGCGTGCTATGCAAATGCTGCGGAGCGTCTTGCTCGACAAAAAGCAGCGGGAAGCGGACGCGGCCATGGGCTCGATGCGTAAGAATCAAGTCGGTACCGGAGATCGCTCCGAGAAAATTCGCACCTATAACTTTCCGCAAGACCGCATCACGGATCACCGCATCAATCAGAACTTTCAAAACATCAAAGCAATCCTCGACGGCGATATGGGAAGATTGGTTGACGAGCTGCTCAAAAATGAGCGAGCGAAACTTCTTGCGGGGCAGACGTCAGCGGCATGATCGTGAAGGCCGTCCTGGCCACCGGGATGCAGACGCTGGGTCCAAACACGGATACCCCGCGCCTGGACGCCCAGCTTCTCCTGTCCGCGACGCTGGGCAAAGATCGAAGCTGGCTGACCGCGCACAACGACGCCGCCGTTCTTTCGCAGCACGCGGACACTTTTTTAACCCTCTGCCGGCGCCGCGCTTGCGGCATGCCTGTCGCCTACCTCACGGGACGAGCTGGTTTCTATGGGCGTGAATTCACGGTGAACGATCGCGTACTTATTCCCCGCCCTGAAACCGAGCATCTCATTGAGGCTGCCCGTAAGTATTTGCGCCAACGCAGAGCGGGCAATCTGCGGCTGCTTGACGTGGGGACGGGATGCGGCGCAATAGCCGTTACGATGGCGGCCGAGTGTCGGGAACTTACCGTCGATGCTACCGACATAAGCGGCGAAGCTCTGCACATCGCCCAAAACAACGCCGAGAGTCATGGCGTTGAAGATCGCTGCAATTTTTTTTGGGGCGACCTGATCGACCCGGTTTCAGGAAACCAATACGATGCCGTAATCGCCAATTTGCCGTATGTGCCCAGCGCCGCCTTGCCGGCTGCGCCTGACCCGGTCTCCTTTGAACCGGCGAGCGCTCTTGACGGCGGCCGGGACGGTCTCCACCTTTACCGCAGGCTCCTCGCGGGAGTCGCGGGCGTAATGTCGCAGCAGGGTGCTTTATTCATGGAAGCCGCGCCGCCCATCGTGGCTAAGTTGCGCGAGCTGGCGACGGCAGCGTTTCCGGATTGCGGCGTACAAAGTTTCGATGATTTCAGTGGGCGAGCCCGTTATGTATGTGTGTACCGACAGGGCGGCGATTGACGCTGCAGAACGATGACCTCCCGTAATGACGAATTTCATCTTCTTTACCGGAGGCGTGGTTAGTTCGCTCGGTAAGGGGATTACGGCTGCGTCTTTAGGGCGTCTATTGAAGAGCCGCGGGATCAGCGTGTCGATCCAAAAGCTCGACCCCTACATCAACGTCGACGCGGGCACTATGAACCCGTATCAGCACGGTGAAGTGTTCGTGACGGAAGACGGTGCTGAGACCGATCTCGATCTCGGGCACTACGAACGGTTCATCGACGAATCGCTAACGCGCGTGAACAATGTGACGACGGGGCAAATCTATGCGTCGGTCATCGAAAAAGAACGCCGCGGCGATTATTTGGGCGCTACCGTTCAAGTCATACCGCACATCACCAATGAAATTAAGGCACACATCAAGCGCGTAGCGGAAGAGAGTAATGCCGAGGTCTGCATCGTTGAGGTGGGTGGAACGGTGGGTGACATCGAGTCTTTGCCGTTTCTCGAGGCGATTCGCCAGATACGCTACGACGTCGGTGACGAAAACGTCATGTTCGTCCACCTCACCCTGGTTCCTCATCTTGGAGCTGCCGACGAACTGAAAACCAAGCCAACGCAGCACTCGGTGCGCGAGTTGCGGGCAATCGGAATATCTCCCGATGCCATCGTGTGCAGAACGCAGTCCAGCGTACCGATTCCCGTCGAGCTAAAAGAAAAGATTGCTCTGTTTTGCGATGTCTCGCCGCGGGCCGTAGTTCAGAACGCTGATGCCGCCACTATTTACCAAGTACCGCTCAACTTAGAAGCGGAAGGGTTGGCGCAGGCGGCGATTGCCAAACTGCGGCTGCCGGAGCGCCGCGCGCAGCTCGAGCAGTGGAAGTCGATCGTTGATAGGATCATGGAGCCCAAGAAGAACGTCACCATTGCAGTGGTGGGCAAATACGTCGGACTGAAAGACGCCTACATTTCGATTACCGAAGCATTGCATCATAGCGGGATATTCCACAACGCCAAAGTCGATATTCAGCGGATCGACTCGGAGACGATCGAAGAGCGCGGCGTTGACTTGCTGCGTGACGTGGACGGTATTCTGGTTGCACCGGGGTTTGGTTCCCGCGGTGTAAAGGGCAAGCTGCGCGCCATCGCCTATGCGCGCGAACATCGCGTGCCGTTCCTGGGCATCTGTTATGGGATGCAATTGGCGTGCGTGGAATTCGCCCGCAACGTTTGCGGCTTGCCCGAAGCGATGACCAGGGAGGTCGACGAAACCACCAGGGATGCGGTAATCGATTTTTTACCGGAGCAGCGCAATTTGGCCGCCATGGGCGGAACCATGCGCTTAGGAGCATACTCTTGCACCCTCCAAAGCGGCAGCTTGGCGGCTGCGGCATATGGCGAATTGCAGGTCAGCGAGCGCCACCGGCACCGGTACGAGTTCAACAATCGCTATACACCGCTCTTCGAAGAGCACGGCATGCGTTTTTCCGGTCATCACATCGTAGATAAAACTACCCTGGTGGAAATCGTAGAACTGCAAAGCGACCTGCATCCATGGTTTGTTGCAACGCAGGCCCATCCGGAATTCAAGTCCCGTCCGAACAGACCGTCGCCGCTGTACCGAGATTTTGTCGGTGCAACGCTTTCTTTCAAGCGATCCTCGCAGCGGCGAGAGTTAGCGTCACCGCTTCCGATCTGAATACTGAAGACATCACCGTCGTCGTTCTGACCAAGAACGAAGAATCCAACCTCAGCCGGGCATTGCAAAGTATACCTGCCGGCTGCGCGGTTTTGGTCATGGACTCGCGCTCGACCGACCGTACCACGGCAATCGCACGCGACTACGGAGCTAGGATAGTAGAACGCGACTGGAAAGGGTTCCTCGATGCGCGCTTGTTCGCACTGGGACAAGTGAAAACCGCATGGACGCTTATGCTGGATGCGGATGAAGCGCTCGACGAGCAGTTGCAGGATGCCATCCGTTCCGTGGACCCGAGTGGCGTGGCGGGTTTCGTTGTGAAACGGGCGACTTTCTTTTGCGGCAAGATCTTGCGGCAATGGGCCGAGGAAAGATTCTTACGTTTGTTTGTGACCGGGCGCGTCACTCTCGTGAGTCATCCGGTAACCGGGGGGGCGGACGTTCAGATTCACGAGCGATGGACCACAACCGGGCCGGTTCGCGAACTCCCGGGGCTCTTGCTGCACTATTCGTATCCCACCGTTGCTTCCTATCGTGCCAAATTCGAAGCATACACTTCGTTGGAAGCGCAATCTCGTCACCCCAAGACCGCTCGTACTCCAATCACCGCAGTGACCGCGCTTTTGCGCTTCCTTCATGCTGCGCTATTTCGCGGTGGCTTACGGGATGGCTGGCGCGGCTTGTACGTTGCCTTTTGGTCGGCGATGTACCCGGTCGTTGTGGCCCGGAAGATTCGTTATCACTAGAAAAGCGCAGCCTGTTGTTGTGCTGGATGGTCGTCAGACGCGACAAATGTCGGTTGGAATGAAGACGTACGCCAGGGAACTGCTGGCGCGGCTTCCCGCGGCTGCGCCCGACTTAAAGTTCGTGGCGATCGAGCGAGGCGCCAATTTCGGAATCGAAGAGCAAGTGCGCCTGCCGTGGCGCATTCGCGACGAAGGCTCGGACGTGGCGCATTTCATGTCGGTGTACGCGCCATTTTTTGCCCCACGCCCATACGTGATTACGATCCATGATTTAATCCATATGCGTTTTCCGGCGTTTTTCAAATCCAAGGTGATTCCGTACTACCGGAGCGTCGTACGTCATGTTGCCCGGCGGGCGGCCCGCGTTATTACCGACGATGAGCGCACGGTGGGTGACTTGCAGCACTTTCTCGGCGTGCTTCCTTCGCGCGTGCGCGTTATCGCTTTGGGCGTTGCAGAGCCGTTCCTGTGCGAACACGAGAGGTACCCGTCGGAGCGCCCCTATTTTTTATACGTCGGCAATCACCGGCCACATAAGAATCTAACTACTCTCATGAAGGCGTGGGACGCGCTGTCGCCGCAAGTGAAGGCCGATCTTTATCTCACCGGCGAGAACGATCTGGGAGTAACTGAGGTCGGCGAAGGCGACGGCCGCGCCATCCTGTTCCTCGGTGATGTGAGTGCTCCCAAGCTGGCATCGCTGTATAAAGGCGCGCTGGCCTTGGTGCAGCCGTCGTTGTGCGAAGGCTTTGGTTTGCCGATGCTTGAGGCGATGGCAGTCGGATGTTGCGTTATAGCGAGCCGGTCAGCGTGTCCAGCAGTCTTAGCGGAATGCGCCTTTACCTTTTCTTCACACGACGTCCGAGAGCTTGCGGGTCTTATGGAAAGGGTGTTCGGAGACGAGGGTCTGCGCCTGGGTATCGTCAATCAAGGTCGCCGCATCGCGCAGTCCCTAACGTGGGAGCGATGCGCGCTGGCCACGGCTGCCGTGTATCGTGAAGTGTTGGAGGAAACTGCGTGTTAATGACCCGTGCTGTTTTGTGCATTGTGTTGCTGATTGGTCTGGGGGCCGACCCCGTCTTGGGCAAAGACCATAACCATAAACCAAACGCCCCGGACGCTGCTCCCCTGCAGATACTAATAAACGGTATCCCGGTTGCATCAAATCCGCCGCCGCGTTTGCAAAACGGACGCGTGTACGTGCCCTTACGCCGCATTTTGGACGCCCTGGGATTAGAGTTCGTGCTGCAAGGCTCTACGGTGACCACACAGGTATCCGATAAAACAGTCTCGTTAAAATTGGGCAGCGCACAGGCGAACGTCGACGACGTGCCGATCGTACTAGACTCGCCCCCCATCGAGATGGATAACACGCTTTTTGTGCCGCTGCGATTCATAACTGCCGCCCTCGGCGCCCAAGCTACCTACGAGCCGCGCGCAAAAAAAGTAGAGATCAGCTCCGAGCTCATCGGTAAGACCGGCAGCGGTCTTTCCCGCTTCGGAGCTCAAACGCAGACGTCGGGAACCGTTACTGCGGTGGATCTGAATTCGGCCCCACCATCCGTCACGGTAACCTCAGGTGCCTCAGTTCGCACTATTTCCATCACTTCTTCGGCCCGGGTCACCGTCAAAGATGTCGTTGCCAACTCCGTGCTGCCCGGAGTTCTGGAAGACGTTCACGTTGGCGATCATGTCGACGTTTTCATCAACAAGGACGGCTCCGTTGCTCGCGTGATTACGGCCTATGCATCGCGCTCCGGAAGTATCGCTGCCAGCACGGGAAATTTTATCGTGCTTAGCGATGGCCACGTCATCACGCCGACCGGAGCCACCGCGATTTCACTCAATGGCGATGCGGTCAAAATAGGTGACCTCAAAATAGGCGATAGCGTTACGGTGAGATACAATGTCAACACGACAGAAACGCGCCAGATCATCGCTTTTCGTGCCACGCCGCCGATCCAGCCGCCGTCCGGCGGCGTCGCCATCACGTCGGTAGACTTTTCCCCGGATCGCCCTCTGCGTGCAGGCGAAACCATCACGGTTACCCTGGCGGGAACTCCCGGAGGCCGCGCAACCTACGACATCGGTCCGTACTTCGCGGATCTGCCGTTGCGCGAGCAAAGCCCGGGCATGTACCGAGGTACTTACAAAATTCCGCAAGGGGCGAATTTCAGCGCCGTATCCATCTTTGGCCATCTGAGCGCCGGCGGCGTTCAAGCGGCTCGTGCAGTCTCGGCGGCGCAACTTTCGGCCTCCAGCTCGCCGCCGAGAATCGAAGACATTGCGCCTGATGACGGAGCGACCGTAAACAGCTCGCGCCCCAGTATTTATGCGACCTTCGTGACAAGCGATGTTCCGGTCAATCCATCGAGCGCGCAAATCGTCATCAACGGTCACGACGTCACCTCGAGTGCAACTCGCAGCCCCGCCTTTATTACCTACGTTCCCTCGATCGTGTACCCCAGCGGTCTGGTGCGCGTGACCGTACGTGTGTCCGACCTCGCCGGAAATTCGACCTCAAAAAGCTGGACGTTCACCGTTCGGTGGCACTGAGTCACCGTACCGCGCAGATCAATCGGACGCTCTGCCCGATGCTGATGTTATTGCCAACCGCTTGCGGTTCGGGCGGTGATTCCGCTAAGGGCGCTGCGACGCAACTGGTAGAGGCGCGGGTCAAGGACGCCGTTTCACTCGATCCGGCGCAAGCCGTGGACGGATTATCACTCAACATCACGTCGGAAATCTTTGAAAATCTCGTGCGCTTCAAACCAGGCACCTTTATAGTAGAGCCGCAAATCGCCCGTTCTTGGCACATGACACCCGACGGGAAACGCTGGACGTTTAGCCTGCGGCGCGGTCTGAAATTTTCAGATGGGACTCCCCTGGATGCTCGAGCCGTCAAATTCAACTTCGATCGCTGGCGACTGATCGACAATCCCTACCACAAGAACGGCGTGTATGCGTACTACGCAGACATGTTCGGCGGGTTCCCCGGTAATATCGTCGACGTGATAGCGGAGACTCCGACCCGAATTTCATTCGTACTCAAACGCCCGCAAGGCCCGTTTCTGCGCAATATTGCCATGCCGTCCTTCGGAATCGGTTCTCCGAGCGCGATTCGCAACGATTCCGAAGGATACGCGCTCAAGCCCACCGGCAGCGGACCCTATGCCATAACCGAGTGGGTGAAGGACGATCACATCACCTTGCAAACCAATTCGCGTTATGCCGGCGCAAAGCCCGCTTACACCAGCATCGTAATCCGGGATATCCCCGACCCCGCCACCAGCGTGCTGTCTCTGCAGAAGGGCGACGTCGATATCTTAACTGATCCGCGCCCCGACGATGCCGTGACGCTCGCGAAACAACGCGGTATCACCATATACCGGCAGCCGAGCAATAACAATTCCTACGTCGCCATGAACCTGGAGAAAAAGCCGTTTGACAATCTCAAAGTCCGTCAAGCAGTGGCCTACGCAATCGACGTGCCGGCTATCGTTCGGGGCTTCTACGCCAGTGGCGCTCAAATCGCGAATAACTGGACGCCACCTGGTATGCTCGGTGAAAATCCGAGCGTAAAAGCGTACCCATACGATCCGGTCAAAGCGAAAACTCTGCTCAAGCAGGCGGGGCTGGCGCGAGGTTTTGCGACGCAGTTGTTCTATACCACGGCACCCCGCCCGTACATGCCTGAGCCGCAACGCATCGCGGAGGCACTTCAGGCCGATCTCAAAAAAGTGGCCATTGACGTTAACCTGGAACCGCTCGAATGGGGTGTGTTTTTGCAAAAAATTCAGAACGGCGAGCATCCGATGTGCCTGATCGGCTGGACGGGAGACAACGGCGATCCCGACAATTTTTTCTATCCCCTGCTCGACCAGGACAGCGCCCACAAACCCAACGCTCAGAATTATGCCTTCTGGCGCAATCGTGATTTTCATACATTGATGGTTGAAGGACAGACTTCAATTGACGAGAACAAACGCTCCCGCATTTACCAACGCGCCAACGCGCTGGTGCACGATCAGGTACCAGCTATACCGATCGTGCATACGACGGTACCGGTAGCATTGCGATCGTCGATTGCCGATTTCGTACCACGACCGGATTCGATCATAAACTTTGAGCTGCTCAAGCCGTACACCAGATCCTCTAGATAGACGATGGATGATCCGGCCCCGCCATGCATTTTCTGCAAAATTATCGCGCGGAAAGTTCCGGCTCGCGAAGTATACCGCTGCCAGGATTTTGTGGTTATTGCGGACTCCAATCCGCAAGCCCCCGAACATCTGCTGGTGTTACCGGTGCAGCACGTGCGCAATCTGTCTACGTTCGCTGCGAGCGCGGACCCGGCGCTGATTGGCCTGCTCTTTCGCATCGCGGCGTATCATGGCCGCGAAAGTTCGCACGACGGCTTTCGCATCGTGGTGAATGAAGGTGTTCGCGGAGGGCAAACCGTCGAGCATCTTCACGTGCACGTGCTCAAGGGGAGACAAATGGGTTGGCCCCCCGGTTGATGAAGCGCTTTTACCGAAGGCGACGATTGGGCGTTTTCCCTCTCGCAATAGCAGTCTCGTCTGCCTTGACGTCGCAGGCAGTCTGCGCGCGCGGCAATTTCAACGGACTCGTCAGTATCGACGGTGATCGAAAAATCTATCTTCAATGCCGGGGTGTGGGTATTCCGACGGTTATTTTGGAAGCCGGGCTACGCGTCCGCTCGGACTATTGGAGTCAGAATAGTGCGAAACCGCCGGTTACCTCGGTGCTGCCCGGCGTTGCGAAGTTCACGCGCGTCTGCGCGTACGATCGGCCGGGAACGGTCATCGGTCTCGGTATGAACGCTCGCAGCAGAAGCGATCCCGTCACCATGCCGAGATCTGCGATGAGCGCCGTGGTTGATGCCGTGCGCCACCAATCGTACCGCGCGACGATTTGACGCTTATGGTGGCCTATGTTACAGTGGCTCCGGCGGTCAGCCAAAAGCCGGCCAAATTTTTTGTGCCCGTATTCCCGCGGCACGTTCGGAAGGGGGGTTGATTAGATGGAAGTTCGCGTAGCTCCAGGGGAAACCATCGAGAGCGCGCTGCGCCGTTTTAAGAAGGCCACCCAAAAAGCGGGCGTCTTGGCGGAAGCGCGCAAGCACGAACATTATGAGAAGCCTAGCGTGCGGCGCAAGAAAAAGTCGGCTGCCGCGCGCAAGCGGCGCGCCTAAGTGTCGCTCAAAGACCGCATCTCTTCCGACATGAAAGAAGCGATGAAGGCAAGAGACCAGTTGCGCGTGGACGCGCTGCGTTCCGCGCTTTCTGGTTTCATTTATAAGAAGACCGAATCGGGGGGGCGGGCAGAGCTTTCAGACGACGATGAGCTGGAAGTAGTGCGTCGGCAGGTTAAACAGCGCAACGACTCGATCTCCGAGTTCTCCAAAGCTGGGCGCCTCGAGCTGGCGGAAAAAGAAACCAAAGAGCGGGACATTTTGGAGGCGTATCTCCCCGCGCAAAAGTCGCCGGATGAAATTCGCAGCATCGTGCAAAACGCTCTGGGGGAGATTCCGGCCGAGGCACGCAGCCAAGGTGCCGTCATGAAAGCCGTCATGCCTGCACTGCGAAACCTCGCCGACGGCAACCTGGTTCGCAAAATCGTCTTGGAGGAGCTGGCTTAGCACCCTTTGCAACTTTGAGTCAGCCAGGCGGTAACTCAACACGGATGGTTGGATTGCTGCGTTTGAGGTTTCCGCTTGCGCTCGTTTTGTGCCTCAGTGGCCTTGCCGCCGGAGCTGTGGGGGCCCTCGATGCCCCGAAACCCGCGAGTAGTCAATCCGTTCTCATCATTCCAATCCATGGCACCATCGACGAAGGGATGGCGCATCTCGTGACGCGTGCCGTGGATGCGGCACAACGCGACGGCTCATCCGCCATAATCCTGGATGTGAACACCTTTGGGGGCTTAGTAAGCTCCGCGACGGAAATCCGCGATGCGCTCCTTGCATCTCGAGTACGAACAATCGCCTACGTTTCGGAACGGGCGTGGTCTGCCGGTGCTCTAGTGACCCTGAGTGCCCAGCGGATCGCGATGGCCCCCGCATCGAGCATTGGCGCAGCAGAACCGATCCCAAAGACCGTGAAAACTGTTTCCGCTTTGCGCGGGGAATTTGAATCGACCGCCTCGCGCAATCACCGGGATCCGCGCATCGCTGCGGCGATGGTCGACGTCAATGCGGACGCTCCGCAATACAAGAAAACCGGAGCGATTCTGACGCTGAAAGCAGAGGACGCAAAGCGAGCGGGGATCGCAGACAGCATCGACCCGGAACTCGCCGACGTGCTGAGCGAGAATCATCTTGCAAACGCGTCGACGCATACGGCTGATTACACGTTCGCAGAACAACTGGCGCGGTTTGCAACGAGCCCCGAAGTCAGCGGGCTGCTTCTGACTCTGGGCATGCTGGGCCTGTTGATTGAAATGCAGACTCTGCACGGCATAGCGGGAGCCATCGGAGTCGGCTCTCTGGCTCTTTTCTTCGGCACCCACGTGTACGCAGGGTTTAGCAATTCGCTCGTGATCTTGCTGGCGGTTCTTGGCCTGCTCGGCATCCTGTACGAACTGCACGTCGTACCCGGACACGGTGCGCCCGGCATACTAGGGGGAATCGCGCTGCTGCTTGCAGTGCTGCTTGCCTTTGGCGTACCGTTCTTCTTTGTGGCCGTGCAGTCCATCGCCATGGCCATCGTGCTAACCGTGATTTTCTTCTGGCTTGCCACGAAGGTCTTTCCCGAGAACGCCTGGATGCGGCGCTTGACCTTCGCCGGCGCTCAAGGAGCGGAGTACGTCACCAGTTCTGACTTTTCGCTCCTTCGGCACAGTTCCGGCGTGGCAGCCTCCTTCTTGCGGCCGGCCGGGATTGCGACCATCGACGGTAAACGAGTGGACGTGTTAACGGAGGGCGACTTTATCCCGGCGGGTACGCCCATACGAGTGACGCGGGTAGAAGGTGCGCGCGTGTTCGTCGCTCCCCTAGAATTACCCAGTAGGAAGGACTAGAAGTGTTCTTAACGTTGGGCTTCACGATCGTGTTCTTCGTCGCGATCGTTCTGTTTTTTGTCTTCCTCTATTACTTTCCGATCGGCTTATGGATTCGAACCATCGCGGCCGGCGTACCGCTTTCGATCGGGGCCCTCATCCGCATGCGTCTCATCGGAATTCCGCCCGGCCTCATCGTAACGAATCTGGTTCGCGCACGTAAAGCGGGCCTGCCTCTCACGGTCGACCAGATGCAATCGCATTTCTTGGCTGGCGGCAACGTGGAAAACGTGACCCTTGCTATGATCGCCGCCCAGCGCGCACAGATTCCGCTGGAGTGGCAACGGGCGGCGGCCATAGACCTTGCGGGCCGCAACGTACTGGAGGCGCTGCAGACTTCGGTCAATCCCAAAGTTATTGAGACTCCGACTTTTCAGGGCGTGGCACAAAACGGCATTCAGCTCAACGTCAAGGCGCGCATTACGGTGCGCAGTAACTTGGACCGTTACGTTGGCGGCGCGGGCGAACCCACCATCGTGGCAAGAGTTGGAGAAGGCGTGGTTTCGGCGGTTGGCGCTGCCATCGATCACAAGGAAGTTTTGGAATATCCGGATCGCATATCCAAGGCGGTGTTAGCCAAAGGCCTAGATGCGGGAACGGCCTTTGAAATCGTGTCGATCGACATCGCCGACGTCGATGTCGGCAAAAATATCGGTGCCGAATTGCAGACATCGCAGGCCGAGGCCGACCGGCGAATCGCGCAGGCAAAGGCTGCCGAGCGCCAATACGCCGCGCAAGCCGGCGAACAAGAACAGAAAGCGGAAACGCAAGCAATGCGAGCTCGCGTTGTCGAGGCGGAGGCCAGCATTCCGCAAGCCATCGCCGATGCTTTCCGCAACGGGAATCTCGGCGTCATGGACTATTACAAACTCAACAATATCAAAGCGGACACCGAGATGCGTGGAGCGATTGGTGGAACGGTAAGCAAAGAGGATACACCGCCTCCGGCGCCCGGAAAACCGTAGCGATTTCCGCACCTCGTGGATGAGTTAATCGAGCTCGCGCTTCGGGCGGCGGCGAGAAAAGCGCTGGTGCAGAGGCGATCTGCGGTGCAGCTGCAGACCGGCGTACCTGCCGCGCGGCGGGCACAGACTGCCGTTCCGGCTGCGATGCCGGCGCAGACTGCGGTCCCCGCCGCGGCCATAGCGCGCCCCCCCGGCGCACCGCCGCCGGTTGCTCGGCAAACAGAGGGGCTGCGTGAAATGTTCCGGGAAGGGAACAGTTTATTACGCGCGGTTATTGCGGCCGAAGTGTTGGGTCCCCCGCGCGCGCTGCAGGAGAGTGTCTACTGGCGGGCGTCACGAG
>JAABUQ010005654.1_pt1 | contig 19682 bp, 14 predicted proteins | sample 5560001 | NCBI WGS metagenome assembly JAABUQ01 (sample SAMN10711888, study PRJNA513371) | rock metagenome | isolation source: Antarctica rocks | place: Antarctica: Victoria Land, Finger Mt nord | collected 2015-12-18
GGCTCCGCGGAGCCAACAGACCAACCCGCTTTCCCGACCGCGAGAGAGGGGAGCGGAGGCGCGGGCGCTAACTCACGGACGGCTGGTGTCCTGGTCACGGGGTCACTGCGTACGGTCGGAGAAGCTATGATACACATGGGTATTGGCGCGGGAGCGACGACCGCTATAGAGGCAAGCGTGGACACAGAGATAAGGCAGGGCTCGTGAAAAGTCGGCGACGGGCGTTTCTACTGGGACCGCCGCGGTCCCCGCGGCTATGGTCGGGGGCGCGGTGTGCTGGACCCGGACGAGCGTCCCACGCCGGTGTGCCGCGGGGACCACGGCGGTCCCAGGGGGTGACCCGCGTCCGCGGCGGACAATTTACAGACCCTGACAGAGATAAGGGCATAACCGAGACACAAGGGAAATCGCCGCTGAATGCACTGGGAGCGCGGGCGGCCCGCCCGCCACGTTTTGCTTCCATGACGGTGACGAGTGTCGACCCGCCACATTCCGCCTCCATGACGATGGCAAGCGTCGACAGCGTGGCGGCGACGGAAGCGGGCGGGCCGTCCGCGCTCCCAGTACGTCATCCCGATCATCCACGAGCTACGCCGCTACTCCCCTCTCCCGCGGCAGGGGCTAGGAGTGAGGCTCCCGTGCCCCCCTCTCCCGCGCATGGGAGAGCCGGTTGGGCTGTTGGCTCCGCAGAGCCAAGAGCCCAATCCGCATGGGGCGGGGGTGAGGGCTCCCGGGGTGAGGGCTCCTCGCGCGTGCTGGCCCTCGTCGGTCCGACCGCGACGGGCAAGACGGCGCTGGCCATCGAGCTGGCGCAACGCCTGGGCGGCGAGGTCGTCAACGCCGATTCGCGCCAGGTTTTCCGCCACATGGATATCGGGACGGCCAAGCCGACCCCGGCCGAGCGCGCCGCCGTGCCCCATCACGGGCTCGACCTCGTCGAGCCCGATGAGCCCTTTACGCTGGCCGACTACCTGGACCATGCGCGCGCGGCGGTCTCGGACATCGCCTCGCGCGGCCGCCTGCCCATCGTGGTCGGCGGGACCGGCCTCTACGTCCGCGCGTTGGTTCGGGGCTTCGACGTGCCGCGCGTGCCGCCTGACGAGGCCTTGCGCGCCGAGTTGGAGACGCTTGCCGCGGCCGGCGGTCCGCCCGCGCTGCTGGCGCGACTACGTCGCAGCGATCCCGTCGCGGCCGAGGCGGTCGATCCGCGCAACCCACGGCGTCTGGCGCGGGCCATCGAAGTGGCTGAGGCGGCGAGCCGGACGGCCATCGCTGATGCCTGCGCGCCCGCGGACAACCGCGCGCCGCGCGGCGATGCGCCGCGCTACGACGTGCGCCTCATCGGTCTGACCGCCGAGCGATCGCTGCTGCACGCGCGGGCCGACCGGCGCGTGGACGCGATGGTGACGGCGGGCTTCCCCAACGAGGTGGCCGCGTTGTACGGTCGTGGGTACGGGCCCGACCTGCCCGCGCTCTCGGCCCTGGGCTATCGTGAGTTGGGCGAGTACGCGCGCGGCCTGCGCCCCCTGGACGACGCGGCGCAGGCGACCAAGTGGGCCACGCATCGCTTCATCCGCCGCCAGCTGACCTGGTTCCGTCGCGAACAGGACCTGCATTGGCTTGACATAACGGACGGCGACCTGGCGGCGCGGGCGCTGGCCACGATAGAGCCGTGGCTGGCGCTCGACCCCTCACGGCATCGGCCGGTCACGGCGGGGACCGCGCGGCGGGGAGGGCAGGGCGCATGAGCGGTTCGTGGTTGCCCTGGACCGTGGCCGCGCCAGCGCGCGAGGCGGCGTCCCCGGCCGACGTGACGGGGACGCCGGAGGGCACGCGCCGCGTGGTCCTGGCGGCCCTGCTGCTCGGACTGGGCGTGCTGGCCGTGTTGCTGCTGGCGGCGCCAGGGGTGATCGACGTGGCCGACGGGCAGAGCATGTTTGGCGTCACGCGCGCCATCGTCGAGCGCGGCGACGTGGCCATCCAGGCGGCGCCCGGCTACACCAATCCCGGTGTTCCGGGCCTTCACGGGCAGTTTTACTCCAAGTATGGGCCGGCCCAATCACTGCTTGCCGTCCCCCTTTACCTGCTGGGCCGGGCGCTGGAGCCGCTCGTGCCCGGCTTCTACCGGCCCGAGTTGCCCAACATGGCCGCGTCGGCGCTGCCGGTGCTGGCGACGGCCGCCACGACGGCGCTGCTGGTGCTGTGCGCGGTCGAATTGGGCGCGGCGGTGTGGGGCGCGCTGGGGCTGGGGCTGATCTATGCCCTGTCCACACCCGCCCCCGTCTACGCCGCGCAGTGGTTCAGCGAGCCATTGACGGCCTTGTTAGTGCTTGCGGTGTTCTACCTGCTGCTGCGCGACCGGCGCGACCGGCGCGGCCCTACGGTGTGGCGTCCGCTCCTGGCCGGCGTGGCCCTTGGTCTTGCCGTGGCCACGCGCGTCGAGACGCTCTTGTTCGTCCCGCCCTTCCTGCTCTACGCGTTGCTGCCCGCGCGGCGGCGCGCCGTCCGCGTCGCCGCATTCGCGCTGCCGCTGGCCGTCACGCTGGCCAGCCTTGGCCTCTACGATGCGGTCCGCTTCGGGTCGCCCCTCGACAGCGGCTACGTCAACGCCAGCGCGTGGGACCAGCACGACCTGCACCCCGAGCACAGTCTGCCGTCGCTGCTCGACGGGCTCTACGGCCTGCTGCTGAGTCCGGGCAAGGGGCTGCTGGAGTACGCGCCGGTGACGCTGCTGGCGCCGCTGGGGGCGGTGCTGCTGTGGGCGCGCCGGCGGGCCGAGACCGCGCTGCTGCTCGGCGTGATCGGGATCGACACGGTGGCCCACGCCAACGTCCTGATTCGCTGGCTGGGGGGCTGGTCCTGGGGGCCGCGCTTCCTGATCCCGGTGGTACCCCTGGTCCTGCTGTTGCTGGTCCCGCTGCTGCGCTCCGGTATCGGCGCGCGGGCCGGCCTCGTGGGCAACCGGGCCAGTGGAGCAGCCCGGTCAGTCTCTCGGCGTCTGCGGCCCGTTCTGGTAGGGCTGGCTGCCCTGGGGGTGCTGGTACAACTACCGGCCCTGGTGGTGCACGAGCCGCACATCTATATCTGGGACCTCCAACCTGCTTACCACGCCAACGGATACAACGTGCCGATCAGCAGGATGCTGCGGCTGGAGAACGATTACGTGCATAACCCCGCCCTCTCGCCGATCCTGGGCAGTTGGCGGCTGCTGGGCGACAAGGGTACCTGGACCCCGGCCACGGCGCAGGCCGTGGACCCGGCCAACGTGGCCCAGAAGAGCGAGACCGTGGCGCCGCACACATGGTGGCGTCTGCTCTATCTGCAGGGCGCGCCGGCCGGTCCGCTGTACGCCGCTTGCGCGCTGCTGGCGCTCCTTGCCCTGGCTTGCCTGGCCGGCGCGCTGTCCATCGCCCGGCCGAAGACGCCGCGACAGGGCAGCGTGGATGCGCGCACGCCCTACCGGCCGCCCTGGTCCGCCGCGTCACGGGAAGCCGGTCGGGGCCGGCGGCGGGTGGCGACGGATTAGCCTGCATTATTCACGAGGAGAACCTCCTGGGAGCGCCGGCTGGAAGCCGGCAAGCCCCTCCGCGGCAGGTTCGTTCGCCGCTCGCAGAAGCGCGTCAGGCGGCCGGGGCCGGCTGGCAGCGCAGCGAGAGCCGGCGCTCCCAGGGGGATGTTCACGGGCACCGCACCCGTCATGGGCGTCGTGGCCTGTCACGTTGTGTCGCCGCCGGGCACGATGTTGAGCGAGCGCCAGAGGTACCAGGTGGCGACGGTACGGTAGGGCGCCCAGGATGCGCCGAGCCGGTGCGAGGTGGCGCGGTCGGGCAACCCGGCCAGGCCGTAGTGGCGCTGCAGCGAGGCGCGCAAGCCCAGGTCGTCGACCGGCAGCACGTCCATGCGCCGCAGGCTGAAGATCAGGAACATCTCGGCCGTCCAGCGGCCGATACCCTTGACGCGCACCAACTCGGCGATGACCGCCTCGTCGTCCCGCGCGGCCAGACCCGCCAGGTCGAGTTCGCGGTTGGCCACACGCTCCGCCAGGTCGAGCACGTAGCGCGTCTTGGGCCCGGAGAGGCCCGCGCCGCGCAACGCCTCGAACCCCAGGACCAGCACGCCCTCCGCCGTGACGCCGTCGTCCGGCGGGAACAGGGCTTCGATGCGGCCCATGATCGCGGCGGCGGCGCGCGTCGAGATCTGCTGCGAGACGATGGACGAGAGCAGGGCGTAGAAGTGGCCGGGACGCCGCGGTAGACGGAACGGGCCGACCGCCTCGATCAAGCGCGCCAGGACCGCATCGGCGGACCGCAGGTGCGCCAGCGCCGCCTCACCCTCGTCGGGCGCACCGCCATCGACCGCCGCGATGGTCTCCCCGACCGCCGCGATGGTCTCCCCGACCGCTTGCGGCGTCGCATCCTCCTGCCCCTCACCCGTTATGTTGTCGTCCATCACGCTCCCCGTGCCGGCGCTCGGCCTCGCGCTCGCCCGCTATGGTTTCACTCTTTTCCTATCAGTCCCCCATGGCTGCTGCGGCGACCACCCTCCAGTGTAAAATCAGAGGACAACATTTGATGCAATGCGTTCCTCAACCGACCGCAGTCGGCCCGTGGTTTGCCATGCGACCGCAGTCGCAGGTCCGGCGACTAGCCAACACAGGCGAGGCGCAGCAGGTCGCCGAAGACGCCGGCGGCGGTGACCTCGGGGCCGGCGCCGGGGCCGGAGATGTTGAGCGGGCGCTCGTCGTAGAAGCGCGTGCGCGCGATCAGGATGTTATCGGTCCCACGCAGGCGGCCCACCGCCGAGACGCGCGGTACCTCGCGCAGGCCGACCTCACAGCCATCGGGCAGCACGTGCGCCACGTAGCGCAACACCAACCCCTGCTCGCTGGCCGCCTCGGATCGCGCGGCCATAGTGGCGTCGTGTTGTAACAATGCGGCCAGCCAGGCCTCGACCGGCCCCTCGTCGAGCGGGACCATCGGCGCCGCGGGTATATCGTCGGCCTCCAGGGGCAAGGCCATAGTGCGCGCCAGGATCAGCGCCTTGCGGCGTACGTCGGCGCCGCTGAGGTCTTCGCGCGGGTCGGGCTCGGTGAAGCCGCGGTCGCGGGCCTCGCGCACGATGGCCGAGAGCGGTTGCCCGTCCTCCAGATGCGTGCAGAGGTAGCCCAGGGTCCCGCTGAGGCAGGCCATCAGGTCGACCAACTCGTCGCCCGTGTCCGCGAGCGCCCGCAGCGTCTGCACGATGGGCAGGCCCGCCCCGACCGTGGCCTCGTAGCCGATGCGGCCGCGCGGGTGGGTGGTGAGGCGCACGAACGTCTCGTAGTCCTCGCACAGGGGTTTCTTGTTGGCCAGCACGACATCGGCGCCGCTCTCCAGGGCGGATAAATGGACGGACGTCATGCCGTCCGAGGCGGTGAGGTCGAGCACCACCGCGCCGGTCAGCCCCGAGGGCGCGAGATCGGCGACCAGGCGGGACTGAAAACTGGCCGGATTCGAGCCGATCGATTCGCCATCGCTCAGGCCGTTGTCGATGACCCGGCGGATGCCTTCGGGGTCGAGGAACGGATCGCCCATGGTGAGGTAGCGCGAGTTGGCGATCACGGCGACCGGCATGGCGAGCGCATACCGTTGCCGCAGATACTCCGTGCGCCTGAGCAGTTGGCGGAGAAACGCGCGCGCGATGCGGCCTGTCCCCAGGATGACGAGCGGGCGTGTGATCATGGCCTCTCCACTTCTCCCTCATGAACAACGAAGCCGTCGATCGGTTCGAGCATGCGCCGCGTCGTCGCTTCCACGTCTATGTCATCGGATGCCACGCGGGATCATGAGCCGAGCGCGCGGGTATTTTCGGGCACGTTGAACTTGCCAAGTGTATCATATCCCCATCCCGTCCTGATCCCGTGGCGCCGACAGCGATGAAGCCGCGCGCCACGTACCAGGTGTAACGAGAATGTAACACACAATCAGGAGCAAGCTCCACCCGTTCTGTGATATGATAGCTTCAACACGGTAAACCCTCCCTCAACCCGGTCTCGCAATCCAGCTTTCCACCTCCTGTTACAACCACGGCGACCCAATCATCGCGACGGAAAAAGTAACACCGTCTGCCAGAATCGTATCGTATGGGCAGATATAGGAAGAGGATGACAGATGGGCAGAACACCAGGAGTTGCCGCCCCCGACCCCAGTCTGCTTCGACGCGACCGCGCTCCCCTGTTCGACCTCGAGGTGAGCGTCGTGACCCCGCTCTTCGGCGGTAGTGCAACACCGGCAACTGCGGACCCCTTGCGCCCTGTGCGGGCGTCCTCCGTGCGAGGCCATCTGCGCTTCTGGTGGCGTGCCTGCAAGGGCGCTACTTTCGCGACTGCGGAGGAGTTGTTTCAGGAAGAGGAAAGCATATGGGGTAGTACTGCCTATCCCAGCCCAATCACAGTCACGACATCGGTCGAGGCCGAGACGGCAGGGACATTAGTCCAGCCTGGAGAATACCAGCGACGCGACGACGGACGCTTTCCCGCCTATGCTCTCTTCCCTTTTCAAGAGATAGAGAATGCGGCGCTAGAGAGCGTGCGGTTTCGCCTGCTGATCGTCGTTGACGAGCCCGCGCCGCGTGGAGACAAGCCGTGCAAGACCAAAGAGGAACTTAGGCATGCGGTCGAGGCCGCCTTGTGGGCATGGTTTACTTTCGGTGGTATTGGCGCGCGTACCAGGCGGGGCTGTGGCAGCCTATTCTGCCGTGATTTCGCTCCCGACTCTACGGACTCCTTAACAACATGGCTTCGTAATGGGGCAGCACGGTACGTTGACGGGCGCGCGCGCCAAGTTCCTATGCCGGTACTGCAAGAGGCGAGGCTAGTTGTCGGTAACAGTGACGACGCTGGAAATCCGATTCAAACTTGGCAAACCGTTGTGAACGTGATGCGAAGCTTCAGGCAGGTACCGATAGGGCGACGTCCCGGCAAAGTTCCTCGCCACAGCCGTTGGCCTGAAGCCGATAGCATACGTCGGACGTTGCATCGATATGACCCGGAACGACCTCGTGAACATGGAGTAGAGAGTGGCCAGTACTATCCGCGTGCCGACCTTGGTTTGCCCATCATCTTCCAGTTCAAGCAAAACAAAAATGGTTCCGAGCCTCCGAACAAATACACGCTTGAGCTTGCGGAGGAGGGAGCCGCACGAATGGCCTCGCCAATCATCCTCAAGCCGCTGGCACTCTCGGCGACGAAAACTGTCCCATTCGTCGTTTGTCTGGACGCTCCCCACGTATGGGAGATAAAGAAGGGCGAAGACGAATCCGCGCCCGTTGTCCTTAAGGAGAAACAAGAACATCAGGCTGCGCACGTTGTCGGTTCAGTTACCAACGAACAACTAAATAATCCGACACTCAGCCCATCTGTGCCCCCGTTGCGTCAGTTTGGGGCCAACAAGGCGCGCGACGCTTTCCTGACACACGCCGCGCAGGAGTTGAACGGTTCACGAACGACGTTCAGGCACAAAGAGAGGACTCGCTGATGCCGTACTTGCTTGCCCTCTCGATCGGCCCGGTGCAGGAATTCATCGCCGCGGCGCGTAAGACGCGCGACCTCTGGTTCGGCTCGGAGTTACTCAGTCGGACGGCCCGCGCTGCCGCGCTCACGCTGCAAGAGCAAGGAGCACGTCTCATCTTCCCCGCGCCAGAGAGTTTGCAGGACGAAGAGTACGTGCCAGTACCGAATAAGATTGTCGCCAACACGGACGATGCTCCGTCGACGCTCGTCGAGCAGGCCCGCGTGGCGGCGCAAGGGTACCTACGAGAGCAGCGCGCAGCAGCGGAGCAGTATGCTCACAGGCGTGGCGGCGATCGTCTCGTCAACTGGACGCTCGTCGACGAGCAACTGGCCGACTTCCTCGAGTTCTACGCCGCGTGGTGGCGCTATGACAGCGAGGCGGGCTATGACGAGGCGAGGCAGAACGCCGACGCACTACTGGCCGGCCGCAAGGCGTTGCGCGACTTCAAGCCCTCGCAGGGTCACGATGGCGTCCCTAAGAGCATGTTAGATGGTGGACGTGAGACGGTCATCATCCGGCCCAACAGACTCGACGACAAGGGTTTGCGTCGCCTCGACATGAAGCGGGCCGAGTTGCTCGACGGCGTGTCCCTCATCAAGCGCCTGGCAGACCAGCGCCGCTTCGTCTCGGTCTCGCGCATCGCCATCGATCCTCTAATCCGCCGTCTTAACGCGAGCGACAAGCCGCGATTGGAGACGTTGAACCGGATTGCCGCCGACCTCGCGGGCAGGTCCAACTCTCAGTTCGTGCAGCGCATCCCCGTCGCCCTGTCTGGTCTGGAACACTTCGACCCCTTCCCATACGACACGGAGTTGTTCTACGATAACGGCGCGCGGGAGGACGCGGCGGAGGACGACGAGAAGGAGCTAGGACTTCGGTTCTACGAGGCCGTGCGTAACAAGGGCGGGTCCGAGCCGCCGCCGTATCTGGCGGTGCTGGTGGCCGACGGAGACCACGTCGGCGCGGCCATCAGCCACATGGGCTCGTCTGATAAGCACCGCGCTTTTTCCCGCTTGGGGAGCGACTTCGCGCGCGAGGCTGACGAGATCGTGGCCGGGCATAACGGGGCGCTCGTCTACAGCGGCGGCGACGATGTGCTGGCCTTTCTGCCGCTCGATAGGGTGCTGGGGTGCGCCGATGAACTACGGCAGAAGTTCACGGAGGCTATGAAGAACCAGGAGCTGAGCCTCGGCGATAAAGCGCCGACCTTGAGTGTTGGTGTGGCAATCAGCCACTTCAACGACCCGTTGCGCGACCTTCTGAAGCGAGGCCGCGACGCCGAGGGCGCGGCCAAACGCACCAAGAACACGCTAGCCGTGGCGCTCCACGTGCGCGCGGGAGGAGGCGCGGCCGTCACAACCGCGCGCTCATGGGCCGACAATCCGCTAAGGCACTGGGAGCGATGGGTGCGCTGGTACCGTTGCGACAAGATTCCGGATGGCGCCGCCTACGAGTTGCGCCAACTGGCGCGCGAGCTACGCCGTCTGGCGGATAAAGGGCACGCAGCGGAGGCCAGGGCACTGGTCCCCGCCGAGGTCGAGCGCATCCTGAAGCGCAAACGGGGAGGGCATGGCACACGGAGTCTGGCGTCATTAGACATCGAGATTATCCTGCGCATGCTCCGCACGCCCAAAGCGGACGGTACGGCCACTACGAAGGCGGCGACGGTTGTCGCAGAGGAGGCTGGGCAGGAGCGGGAGGAAGACGAGCTAGACCGGTTGGAGACGCTGGTCGACGAGTTGATCATCGCGCGCCACATCGCCCGAGTACGTGACGTAGCCGAGGGGCGATTGGTCGCCGGCAAGGGAGAGTGCGCATGAGCGAGGTGATGGGCAATCAGGCCGGGGCCAGCGGGCGGGATGTGCTGTTGCGGCCGCGCGACCCAATTCTGGCGCGGGACGGCCGTCCCTTTGGCGCCACGCCGGGAGCGCAGGCCGTCTCGCTGCCATGGCCGCTGCCCGGAACCGTAGCCGGGGCGTTGCGCACACGCATCGGCACGGATCGCGCATTCGACTGGCACGGCAACGGTCCTGACCTCGCACGTAGCATTGTCATGCGCGGTCCGCTGATGCTAGCGCGCCGGCCCGGCGACGAGCGGTGGACAGTCTACTTCATGCGCCCTAACGATGCGCTCGTCGTACGGCCGCCTGAAGGGGCGAAGAAGGACGCCGCGCCGCGCGTGCATGCCTTGCGGCCGTTTGACAAGCTACCGGATGGCGCCGACAGCGACGTGCCCGATGGGCTGCGCCCGCTGCGCATCCCTGACGCAGGGAAGGTCGACGCGACGCGCCCCTACTGGCCGCTCGACGCCTGCGTGGCGTGGCTGGCGGATGCGACACGGGGGGAGTCCGCCGAGCCGGAGGGGGCGTTAACCGAGGTGCCCCGGGAGACGCGCATGCACGTCAAGATCGACCCACAGACCGGGGCCGGCGAGCAAGGTTTCCTCTTCGCGACGGTCGGGCTGGCCTTTGCCGACCAGCCGCGCGTGTCGGACAAGCCCAAGGACAAAGACCGCGCGGCTTATGCGTTGTTGTGCCGCGTATCCGGGACGGAGGTTGATGGATGGAATCTGTCCCAGCCCTCCACGTTCATCACGTTAGGTGGGGAGCGGCGTCTGGTCGAATTGCGTATCGGCGCGGTGGAGTGGCCGAACGTACCCGCACATCTATCCACGACGCTGATGGGCGCGCAACGCCTGCGGCTGGTGCTGGCGACGCCCGCCCTCTTTGACGGAGGCTGGAAGCCCGGATGGCTCGACGACCAGCTAGAAGGATCGCCGCCCGGCCTGACGAATGTGCGCCTGCGCTTGGTTGCCGCGGCGACGGGGCGGCGCGCGCCCGTGAGCGGGTGGAACATGCAACGGCACAAGGATGATGCCGGGCGATGGAGAGAACGAGGACCCAAGGCGGCGCGCTACACCGTCCCGACGGGCAGCGTCTACTTTTTCGAGGTGGCGCAGGGACCTCTCGACGCGGACGCGATCTCCAGGTTATGGCTGGCGCCGCTGAGCGACAAGGCGCAGGATCGCGCCGACGGGTACGGGTTGGCTCTGCCAGGAGTGTGGTGATCGTAGGGTCGTGTAAGAGGCGTCACGCGGACGTCATGGGTCATGACGGTACAAGACAGGGACATGACGGATATAACTGGGAGGAGAGGATGACGACGTGGACGCGCGGATGATGTATTTGCACGCGATCTCGCCCGTCCATACAGGGACGGGCCAGGCCGTGGACGTGATCGACTTGCCGGTCGCGCGCGAGATGACGACGGGCTGGCCGTATGTTCCTGGTTCCAGCATCAGGGGCGTGCTGCGCGGGCTGTGTCGTCCACCGGATACTGCGCCGGCAGAAGAGAAGGAGCTATTCATCCGGGCGTTTGGACCCGAGACGACGGATGATGACGGCGGCTCCGCTGGCGAGTTGCTCTTCGGCGACGGCCGGTTGCTCTGCCTGCCCGTGCGCAGCCTGTTCGGGACCTTCGCCTGGGTTACGTGCCCGCTGGCGCTCGACCGCTACCGGCGCGACCACGCGGCATCTAACCTCACCGCGCCCTCTGACGCCGGCCTGAGCAGCTTGCAGGACGATGCCATTGTCGTCGGCAAGAACCAGCGCATCGCCGACGCCGGGACGGTCTACCTGGAGGATCTGGATCTGCACATGAGCGACGACGAGGCGGCGACGGGAGCGGCGGAGACGCTGGCAGAGCATATCGCCGCTGGCGTCTTCGACGACGATCGCTGGCGGGACCACTTCATGGCTCGCTTCGGCCTCGTCTCCGACACAACCTTTTCCTTTCTCTCCGAAACTGCTACCGAAGTGACGGCGCGCATCCGGCTCGATGAGAAGACCAAGACAGTGGCGGAGAGGCAGTTATGGTACGAGGAGGCTATCCCAACCGAGTCAATTTTTAGCACACCGCTGCTGGCAATGCCGCGCAACGGCGGCGAGGCGAAACCGCTATTCGATCTCGTGGCCACGCCTCTAGCCGAGCCCGTGCAGATCGGGGGACACGCCGGTATAGGACGTGGACTGGTGCGGGTCAGTTTGACGGAGGCACAACAATGACTGTGAACGAGGCGCGAGAAATGCCAACCCCAACGCGTGCCATGACACGCCAGCAGCGGGACCTGGTGCGCGCGCTCGACCACGTGACCGCGGTGTCGCGTAAGGACGAAGGGGTGCGCAAGATCTACGGAGGGCTCTGCCACTCCTTCCCGGTGCTAGTGCGCACCTGCGGGCTGTGCCAGGCGCTGGCTTTTGTCGAGGCCAAGGCGACCAGCAGGGATCAGAATCCGAATGAGAGAGTGCAGGCTTACAGAGCATTGCGTGAACACGTCGCTGAGTTGCTGGGTAAGACAGCGTCCACTCTCCTGGAGACGGTGCGCGATGACACCATGACCGACTACATGCGGCACACACGCACGGTGCTCGGCGCCTGGATCTACTACAAGCGCTTCGCCGTCTCCATCCTCAAAGTCGAATCCGCCCAAGAGGCCCAGGACGCGGAGGATGGCCGATGACGGCGGCACGACGCGCGCGGGTCGCGGAGGCATATGGGCGCGTCCTGGAGGATACGTCCGTCGGACTCGAGGGGAGGCACGCCGGCCTGCTGCTGGACCGGGGGCTGAAAGATAGCAGCCCACCCGCTCCTGGGCAGGCAACCTCGGCGAAAGCAAAGTTGATCGGCCGCGTCGCCGGGGTGACCCCGGATGAGGTGTACCGCGACGCGTACGCGCGCTGGAGGACGATGCTGGAGCGTCGCGCCAACGTCGAACACCGCGACCTGACCGTACGCGGCACGCTGATTGTGGGGCTGGGCGGCGAGGGCGTGCTGGAGACGGGGATCGCGCTGCAGCGCGCCTACGGCATGCCCGTCATCCCTGGGTCCGCCCTCAAGGGGCTGGCACGGCGCTACGTCCAGGGGCGGCTAGCGCCGCAAGCGGGAGAGACCGACGAGGAGCGGGCCAAGTTTGCGCCCGAAGGGGTGTACCACGAGACCCTGTTCGGCCATCAGAAGAGCGCCAGCTACATCACGTACCACGACGCCTGGTGGATTCCGGATTCGGCCGACCGGGCGGCCAACGACGCGTCCGATGGCGATAGGGTGCAGGGGCCGCTGGCGCCCGACGTCATCACGGTCCACCACCCTCGGTACTACACCCCCAGGGCAGGGAGGCGCGAAGCGCCGCGGGACATCGACGATCCCAACCCGGTGTCCTTTATTGGCGCGCGCGGCTGTTTCTTCGTCGCCGTGGAAGGCCCCGACGCATCGTGGGCGCGTGCTGCGATGGAGGTGCTGATCGCAGCGTTAGGCGACCTTGGAGCCGGCGCCAAGACATCCGCAGGGTACGGACGGCTCTTTGCAACGGCTACTGATGCAGCCGGTGGTGCAACTCGTATGGCCGAGGGAGCAGCTGCGGAAACCCTACCAGCGGCTGCGACCAAGCTAGAGGTGTCAGAGGCGAACGAAACCAAAGTTGGAGAGGCTCAGTTGGCGCATAGAGAAGACGGGCGCACGCTGAAGCTTACCCCGATAACGGGCGACGAGACCGCCGTGAGCGAGTCGACCGTCACAACTGATAATATCAAGGAGTTGCGCCCTAATACCACCAGTGCCGACGTCGTGGGGATGTCGCCGGATCAGGGCGGTTCGGAGGTGAAAGAGGAAGAAACGACACCGCCGGTGCAACCGGCACAAAACGGTATCGACACGGCGCAGGTTAAGAAGCCAGTACGGGCCAAGATCCTAAGCGTCTCGAAGGGAGGACGGCGTCTCAAGGTGCAACTGCTGACTGTCCATAGGGAGATATTGGACGTCGACATGCCGGTGATCTATGGCGTTGCTCCCCTAGATAGTTCGGCGGTAGGCCGCGTGATTACGTTGACCGTCACGGAGATGGAGCGAGGCAATGGGCAGCAGCCAGGACGTGTGACGAGGGTTAAAGCATAGCGACGTTGTGGCCGAGGTGCAGGGTATCCGCCCAAGAAAAGCCGAGGGGATGCACGATGCGGACTGTCGGCAAGGCCAGAATCGCGCGTTTGATCAAGCCTCTGTTCCAGCAATGATCGAGAGAACGAGCCAGACGTAGCAAAAGGGGGGCCAGGTATGCACAAAGTCGTCACATTCCTGGGGATTTTAAGGCCGCAGCCGCAGCCGGCGATTAGGCCGCAAAGCACCGAATACTCTTATAGCGGGAAGACGTACTCGGGACAGGTTTTTGCCGAAGCGTTGCGCCAGTTCTTGGGCGACTTCGACCAGATGCTCGTCTTTGTCACGGAGGGTGCGTACAAGAATACGTATCCGGTACTGGATGCGCTGCACGATGAGCGCATCCGACCCGTGCATATTCCAAATGGCGAGACAACCGAGGAGATGTGGACTACTTTCGAGGCTGTGACCAACGCCGTCGACGAAGGCGACACCGTTACATTCGACATCACCCATGGCCTGCGGTCCATCCCGTTCCTGGTGTTCCTGGCCGCCGCATTCCTGAAGAGCGCCAAGCAGGTCACCATTCAAGCCATCTACTACGGGGCCTTTGAGTTAAACAAGGATGCGTCCGGCGCGCCGCGACCCGCCCCGGTCATCGAACTGACCGACTTTGTCAGCCTGCTCGACTGGCTCAACGCGAGCAACCAATTTGTCTGCCTGGGCGACGCGTCGCCGCTCGCCGCGCAACTGTTCGCGGCCCAGCCGCACTATACGCTTCGCAAGCAGGACGACGTAGCGCGCCAACAGAGCAAGCAACTCAGCGATGCGGCCGGCGCGCTCAATAGCGTGTCGCTCGCGCTGCGTCTGATCTTGCCCGATCAAGTGATGGAGGCAAGCCACAAGTTGCAGGGCACGCTGCTGGGCGCGACGGCCGCGACCAGACAATGGGCACGCCCATTCACGGTTCTTGCTGAGCAAGTCGCGCATGCCTACGAGCCTTTGGGGCTATCCGACCCGCATGCTGAGGAGAACCGCGTCACCAGCTTGAGCAAAGAGCTTGCGATGGTGCGGTGGTATCTCGACCGTAACCTCATCGTGCAGGCGGTCGTCCTGGGCCGGGAGTGGCTCGTGACGTGGGGCGTGGTGCAGGCGGGGCTGGGGAACCCTTACGACAATAAGACGGTGCGCGATGAAGTGGAAAAGGCCTTCGGCGCGGCCTCCAGCGGCAGAGGGCACTATCCCGATCACGTCTTCTCATCGGGTCGATGTCTCCACGGGCTGCCCTCACAGGAGCAAGCGATACGGCTGTTCGGCCAACTCGGAGAGGTGCGCAACACCCTCTGCCATGCCAATAAGCGTCTCGATCAACAAAAGGCACAGGGACTTGAAAAGAACGCCCGGAAATGGTGCCAGGAACTCAATGACCTTCCCATCTCCGACCTACAGCATGCGTCGCCATGATCCTGCTTAACTTTGCCCATCCCCTGACACCTGACCATCTCGCCGCCGTCGCCGCCTTGACCGGCGGCGACGACATCACGGTCCGCGATATACCCGTCCATTTCGACCTGGAGCAGCCTTTCGCGCCGCAAGTGACGGCGCTGGCCGACGCCTGTGATTTGTCGGCGATCGAGTGGCAGACGACGACCATCCTACTTAACCTCCCCTCGCTCAACACGATCGCGGCGGCGCTCCTGGCCGAGCTCCATGGCCGCATGGGCTACTTCGCGCCGGTCATGCAGTTGCGGCCGGTCGAGGGAGTGGTGCGCCGCTATGAGGTGGGGGAGATCCTGGACCTGCAGGGCTTGCGCGACCGCGCGCGGCAACGACGAGCATCGTAGATAGTCCCGAAGCCTCTGCCCTTCGGCATGACATGGGCGACGCGCAATGAACGCGGGGGTCCGAACAATTTTCAGTCACACCCCGCTATGCGCTTACATGTGGGATCGTCGTCCCGATTGGGATCTACCCTTGCGGCTGCGCCAGGTATCGTTGGATGAGCGAAGGCGACGTGCCGATGGACACGAGGGCCCGTTGCGCTACGACCTCATCGCTGTCGAGGACGCGCCTAATGGCGCCCTGCTTGTCTAGCTCCACCAACGGGATATCCTGGCGCACGTACTCGACGTCCTGATTCTCGTCGAGCGTCGCCAGGATCATCCCGGCGCTCATGGCCGCCGTGCCGCCGGTGAAGTCGGCGATAATGTCGCCGGGCGCGAGCGTGCGGCCGCGATAGATCCCTTCCACCGCTACCAAGGTGTGGGTCAGGTCATTCGCGTCGTCGATGGCGACCTGATGGAACGCGATGTCGCTTGCGGGGACGCACGCCCGCAGCACGTCCCTGGCCGTCTCGTACTGGCGCCACGACCCCTTCTCGCCCTCGGTGCACAACAGCCAACAGTGTTTCAAGCTCGGCGTATGGTGCTCGACCGCGATGGCGAGCGGGCCCCAATTAGATTGCAGCAAGGCTTCGTGCCAGTAGTGCGCATCCGTGGGGTGGCTAGCGGCCTTAATCAGATTCCGCAGCGCATCGAACGTGGTGCTGGCGGCGGCGGTCGGTTCGTTGTGGCGCATGGAATAGGGGCTGAGCATGAGGATGAGTCCCGCGTGCTTCGGGGGAGGCTCCAAGGCGGACATCCTCTTGGACATACCGCTCTTGTATTTGAAGTAGAAAAGGAGTGCCACGACACCCAGGAAGGCCAAGGACAGGAGCAGGGCCACCACGGCACTGACCACCGCGGTCGACGGATTCGACGCGCCTTTGAATCGGATGTCCCACAGGATTGCCCCACTAAGGGCGGCGAAGACGCCATAGCAGGCGTTGGCGAGGACGCCGACACAAACCACTGCCAGGGCGAAGCGCACGATACCCCAGATGGTGGTCTGTCCGCGATGGTAATCGAACACGTCGGCGAGCACCGCCTGGAAGCGTATCCGTCGCTCCATCGGCCATTGTCCTCCTCTGTCATCGTGTGACATGCAAGTCGGCGCGCGGACCAAGTCGCGGACGAGCGGGTAGTCGAGCTTGGCGCGTCGGCCCGCCTCGATCTTGGAGACCGCGTTCCCCTCCAATGAGCGGTTGTATCGCATAGACAAACAACCCAACACCTCCGCCTGCGTGAGATCCAATCGCTAGCGTTGCGCCTTGTAGTACCGGTCGAAACGCTGGTGCGCCGGAGGATGCATGTGCCACGCCGGGATCGCGGCATGGCCGTGGCAGCGTCATTATAAACCGGGCGCTCCATCGCGCGTCAAGGGGATTGCGGTAGACTGCATGCGACAAGGCTCCTCCCGGTTGCATGATGTGTCAGACCTTCATCCTACCGGAACGCCTTGGTGCCTAGAACTCACGGGCCCAGCACCCAGCCAGGCGGTCGGGTGCATCGACCTGCTCCACGCGGAGCACGGTCATCATGCGGTACACTACTTCTGGCGCTAGTGGTCGGGTTGACGTGGGTGCGGCGTGGGCGCCCGCGCGGAACGTGGGCCTGCTCGAGCTTCCCGCTTCGGGTGGAGCGTCGAGTGTTAGACGTAGCGGGTGATAGCGGGTGATAGCTGATGGCTATGCCGGAAGATTGTGGCCTGGACGAGCATAGGTACGCGCTGCCAGTGGCGTCGCTGCGCTTCGTGGCGACGGCCGAGGAGGCGATGACGCTGCCGGCGTACCTGGGCAGCGCGTTGCGCGGCGCGTTCGGGCATGCCTTGCATGAGGTGGGATGTTTCTACCGGGAGCGGGGCGCGCCGTGCGAGGGGTGCGTCGAGAACCAGGAGGCGGTGGCCGCGGGCCGGCCGACGCGTTGTGTCTACGGCTACCTGTTCGAGACGCCGCACCCGCCCAGCCCAGAGTCGCGCGGGGGCCAGCGGGAGGTCGCGCACCCCTACGTCATCCGCCCGTTGGGCAACGGCGCCGGCGGCACGAGCGGTCGCGATGGCCGGGGTAAGGATGAGGCAAGGCTGACGCCGGCGGGCACGCGGGTGGCGTTCGAGGTGCTGCTCTTCGGGCGCGGGATCGACCACGTGGGCCTCGTCGTCGAGGCAGGCAGGCTCATGGCGCGGCGCGGCCTTGGCGTGGGCCGTTGGACGGCCGAGGTGCGCGAGTTGTGGGAGCATCAGCCGTTCGGGACGGAGCGGCGCGCGCTGCCGTTCCTGCTCGACCGCTCCGCGCTGACCCTTGTCGCGGGCTGGGATGAGGCTGTAGCCCGAGCGCGCATGCTTGCGTCAGGGGCGGTGGCGCTGCACTACCTCACGCCGACGCGCCTGGTGCGGGACGGATACGACATACATGTGCCGACCTTCCCGGTCCTGGCGCGGGCGCTGCTGCGTCGGCTGACCGCGCTGGCGCAGGCCCACGGCGGTGAGGCGCCGACCGCACACTTCGCCGCGTTGGCGCGGCAGGCCGAGGGGGTGCGGCTGGTGTCCTGGGACGGAGAGTGGCGCGACTGGGACCGCTACTCCACGCGGCAGGAGCGGCGTATCACCCACGGCGGCCTGGTGGGCGTCGCCGTGTACGAGGGGGAGCTGGAACCTTTCTTGCCGTACCTGGTGTACGGGCAGGCCGTCCACGTGGGCAAGCTGTGTACGTTCGGCGCGGGACGCTACCGCGTCGTCGGCGGGGGCCTGCCGGACGAGTAGCGCGGGAGTTGGCAGACGGCGCGTCGACGAGGCACGCATCAGTTGGCACCAGGGCGGGCCGGTGGACGGATAGGGAGGCGGTACGGGACACGCGGAGCCATGGACCCGAGTTTGCGCCGCCAAACGCATTTTGCGGGTGTCGGGAGGCATTTCATGCCTGGCGACCGCTGTCGGTGGGTCGATTCGCACCTATAGTCGTCGATTCGCACATGGAGTAGACGGCGACGGGGCCGATGTGGTACGATTGGCTACGAGGCCGCCAAAACAGGAGGAGAGATAGCGCGAACAGCCATGATTCACACGGGATTCGCGGGCTGCACAACGGTGCAAACTCGCCAGGGTCAGCAAGGTCGCCCCGATGGCTAGGGGATTGAAACGCTGTTGGATGCGGCGCAACCGGCCGCCGTCCCAGTACGTCAGCAAGGTCGCCCCGATGGCTAGGGGATTGAAACGGGTCATGGGCCCCCAGGGGCTCTCCTCTTGCTCCCGGTCAGCAAGGTCGCCCCGATGGCTAGGGGATTGAAACGGCCGTCAGGCTTGCCAGCGTCAACCCCTGTATATGTCAGCAAGGTCGCCCCGATGGCTAGGGGATTGAAACGAGAAGGCACGCTTGCGCGTTGCACAAGTCCACAGGCGCATCGTCAGCAAGGTCGCCCCGATGGCTAGGGGATTGAAACCGGCGCTCCCGGTCCGGCGCACCTACGGCTCATCCGTCAGCAAGGTCGCCCCGATGGCTAGGGGATTGAAACGTGCGCTGGTCCCCCACCGGCGTGCTGGTCGTCTGGGTGGTTGAGTCAGCAAGGTCGCCCCGATGGCTAGGGGATTGAAACGCATGCCTGTGAGAAGAAGGTAGCTCTTTCGCGTGCATCCAGCACGCGAAAGAGCTACCTTCTTCTCACAGGCATGCTTCTCACAGGCATGCGTGTCAGCAAGGTCGCCCCGATGGCTAGGGGATTGAAACGGACATCTATGCCCGTGAAGGCCCAGGTCACTAATCCCCCGTCAGCAAGGTCGCCCCGATGGCTAGGGGATTGAAACGAGATGGCCCGAGGCTACATCGCGCTCCACTATTGTCAGCAAGGTCGCCCCGATGGCTAGGGGATTGAAACGCTCCGGGAACACCTGTACGCGATCCACCACGATGGTCAGCAAGGTCGCCCCGATGGCTAGGGGATTGAAACAAGGGGTTGGCAAACGTGAGCGTGAAGAAGGTCGCATGTCAGCAAGGTCGCCCCGATGGCTAGGGGATTGAAACGTGCCCTCCCGACCGGCCTCGTCTTCATATCTCAGCGGTCAGCAAGGTCGCCCCGATGGCTAGGGGATTGAAACCATCGGCGGTGTGTCCGAGAAACGACAACGAGTCAATGCAGCAGTCAGCAAGGTCGCCCCGATGGCTAGGGGATTGAAACGCACGGTTAAACTGATAGGTATACCGTGGCCGATACTGGCGTCAGCAAGGTCGCCCCGATGGCTAGGGGATTGAAACGCAGAACCTCGTCGAGGTTGTGCACGAGATGACCGATGGCTGTCAGCAAGGTCGCCCCGATGGCTAGGGGATTGAAACTCTGG
>JAABUQ010005655.1_pt1 | contig 19681 bp, 19 predicted proteins | sample 5560001 | NCBI WGS metagenome assembly JAABUQ01 (sample SAMN10711888, study PRJNA513371) | rock metagenome | isolation source: Antarctica rocks | place: Antarctica: Victoria Land, Finger Mt nord | collected 2015-12-18
CTCATGCAGACCCTGATCGACTCAAAACCGCCGCCCCACGTCGAGGCCCAACTCACGCGGTGAGGCTAATGCAGCCAAACAGCCAATTAGAATTGCTGATGTCTGGCAGTCCTTGTCCGTGTGCCGATTGCACCGCCATAGTTCCAGACAATGCAGCCGCCGCGAAGATGGAGAGTTTAGACATGATCAATGCCTCCATTCAGATTGCTGATTGGCACAACATCGCACTGGCGGACGCGAGTGGCTCCGCTCTGGCAATCCCGAAAACGGAAAAATGATTGATGGCGCAGATCGTGGGTACTCTAGCATTACAGTTGCAGGGTTCGTCCTAGATCGGGTATGTCCTGGCAATTTGGAGTGCGTGGATGTCAGGTGCCTCGATGGAGTCGACGTTGGAGCTGTGGGCGTCGTCGTTGCGGGAGATCAAGGGCCGTATCCGTCCCTTGTTCACCCAAGAGCGCGTGGCGCACTCGGCGGGGCTGTTCCTGGATGGCTTGCTCGGGCCGGAGCGTCGCAAGACCGGCTGGATGCGGGCTGAGGCGGCGGGCGACCCTGGGCCGTGGCGCCAGCAGGCGATCCTGGGCCGCGGGCGGTGGGAGGCGGATGCGATGCGCGACGTGGTGCGTGACTACGCGCTGGAGACGTTGGCCGACCCCGATGCGGTGCTGGTGGTTGACGAGACCGGGTTTCTCAAGCAGGGCAAATCGTCTTGCGGCGTGGGGCGCCAGTATACGGGGTCGGCGGGCAAGATCACCAACTGCCAGGTCGGGGTGTTTGCGGCCTACGTGTCCCGGCACGGCCATGCCTTCATCGACCAGGCGCTTTACTTGCCCAAGGCATGGACGGACGACAAGGCGCGGCTTGCGGCGGCGCACGTGCCGGAAGGGACCGGCTTTGCCACCAAGCCCCGGCTGGCCGTGCGCATGATCGAGCGCGCCCTGACGAGCGGCGTGCCGTTCGCATGGGTGGCAGCCGACAGCGTCTACGGGGTGAGCGAGGTCGAGATGGCGCTACGCCGCGCGGGCAAGGGCTACGTGCTCGGTGTCAGCGCCACGCACCCGTTCCACTCCTGGAACCGCAAGCCTGCGGTGTCCGGCACGGCCGAGAGCATCGCCCAAAGCCTCGGTGCCTCGGCCTGGCAGCGCCTGTCCGCAGGCACGGGCACCAAAGGTCCCAGGCTCTACGACTGGGCCTACCGGGAGTTGGCCGACCTCGACGCGGACGAGTTCAATCCGACGTTGGACGGCACTTGGACGCGCGGCCTGCTGATCCGGCGCAACCTGGCCGACGGCGCGTGCGCGTTCTTCACCACCTGGTGTCCGGCTGGCACCGGCATCGAGACGCTGGTCCGGGTCGAAGGGCAGCGCTGGGCCATTGAGGACAGCTTTGAGACCGCCAAAACCGAGCTTGGGCTGGACCACAACGAAACCCGGTCCTGGCACGGCTGGCACCGCCACGTGTCGCTCGTCACGCTGGCGTTCGCCATGATGGCCGCTGTCCGCCACCGCGCAAACCAGCCCACCCCACAAAAAACGCTGCCGCACTTTCCCCAACTGCCCCGGCCCTCATCCGCTGGTCGGTCCAGGAAATCCGTCGCATCGCGACCCGCCTCGCGCAGCGCCGCATCCAGCCCGCCCACATCATCTCATGGTCACTCTGGCGCAGGGCGCACCAAGCCACCGCGCAACGCTCGCATCTGAAACGAACTACGCAACTGTAATGCTAGTGCAGACCGGCACAGCATCTGGCATTCGGGCATAAAATGAGGCTTCGAAATCCACTGTTCGCGCCGGCAGACTCGGAGCGCAAAGTCATCAAAGCGTATGCCTCGGAAGCGGACGCTGTGATCCTCGACCTAGAGGACAGCATCGCCCCTTCGGCCAAGGCGGCTGCCCGCAATGCAGCCACGGCACGGTTGGCTTCAGACACCGGCCGGCCTGGCATCATCGTGCGTGTCAACCCGCGCGACACCGAGTGGTATCTGCCGGACCTCGCCGCCGTGGCGCCTCGCCGGCCCGACGCCATCCTGCTGCCCAAATGCGCGGCACCTGCCGACCTACAAGCGCTCGACCACCACCTGGAAGCGCTCGAGGTGGCCGCGGGCCTTCCGGTGGGCGGCATCGGCGTGCTCGCCCTGGTGACGAAGACGGCGGCTTCCCTGCGCTGCATGGATTACGCCGGCGTCACGCCGCGGCTCTTCGCCTTGCTGTTCGGCGCCGAGGACCTGGCCGCTGACTTCGGCATCGGGGCGCGTGACGCAGACGGGCGCACACGGCGCCGGTCGCCGCCGCCCGTTCAGTGCTGCTGCCGCGTCCGGCGATGGACGAGCGCCCGGGCGTGATCGAGATCGACCTGGCGGACGGCACGCGGCTGCGGGTGGACGCGTTCGTCAACGAGCGCGCGTTGCGGCGCGTGCTGACCGTGTTGCGGACGGCGTCGTGATCGCCGTCGCTCCTGGAACCCGGGTGTATCTGGCGTGCCGCCCGGTCAGCATGCGGTTTGGCTTCGACGGGTTGGCGGCCCAGGTGGCGCATGTGCTGGATGCTGACCCGTATTCCGGACACTTGTTCCTGTTCCGATCCAAGCGAGCCGACTACTTGAAGTGCCTGTATTGGGACGGGACCGGCCTGTGCCTGTTTGCCAAACGGCTGGAGGCCGGCAAGTTCGTGTGGCCGCCGATCGTGGACGGGGGCATGGTGCTGATGCCAGCGCAGTTGGGGCTGACCTCGGTACAATCCGGCCATGTCCTTGGCGAGCGCTCCTCTTCCGACCGACCCGGACGCGCTGCGGATGTTCGCCGCAGGCCTGCAGGCGGAGCTGGCGCGCAAGGAGCCGCCAACCCCCAACGCCGCCGCATCGAGCCGCCAACATGCCACCCCGACGTGGCCGCGTATCCGCACGTCTCTACAACTATCACGCGAGAAACGCCCGTCTCAGCCGGGAGCGGCTTCAGGCTCATGAATAATGGCGGCCAAGCGTTTATGGAAGCTTTCCAGCCATCGTTATTGATCCACTTGCCACGGGCGATTCGCTTTGCTTCCCGCTTCAGGAGAACCGACCCATGCCGAAAGCCGTGATCTTCGACGTCGATGGCACTTTGATTGACTCCGTGGACCTGCATGCGAAGGCATGGCAGGACGCGTTCAGCGAGTATAGCCGCACCATCGCGTTCGACGACATCCGCAGCCAAATCGGCAAGGGCGGCGACCAGTTGCTGCCGGTGTTCCTCAGCAAGGACGACATCGCAGCATTTGGGGAGGCGTTGGAGAAGCGCCGGGGCGCGATCCTGAAAGAGCGCTACCTGTCGAGGGTGCAGGCGTTCCCTCGCGTGCGCGCCCTGTTCGAGCACATGCAGGCCGAGGGTCTGGATATCGCCCTGGCCTCGTCGGCCAAAGAGGATGAGCTCGAGACTTACAAGAAGGTGGCGCACATCGAGGATCTGATCGACGAGCAGACCTCGTCCGACGACGCCGAGAGCAGCAAGCCGCACCCGGACATCTTCCTCGCTGCCTTGAAACGGCTGGGCAACCCTGACCCGCGGGACGTCATCGTCGTCGGCGACACGCCTTATGACGCCGAGGCCGCGGGCAAGGCCGGCCTGCGCACGATCGGCGTGCTATGCGGCGGCTTTCCGGGGGACAGCCTGCGGGAGGCCGGCTGCTTCGCAATCTACCAGGACCCGGCCGACCTGCTCGCCCGATACGAAAGTTCGCCTTTGGCCGAGGAGTCTGCGTTGTGAGCCGGCCTCTTGCGTGGCTGGCGGCCGCCCTGCTTCGCACCGGCTGTGCCCTGGCGACGGCCACGCCGCCGCAAGTCGAAGTAGCAGACGTCCAGCTGCGCGGCATCGGCCTGCTTACCCAGACTTTGGGCGTGACCCTATGCGTCACCAGCCCGAACGCCTCGGAGCTGGCGTGAACCGCGCCGGGTTTGCTACAGGCGTGTTGGTTCGAGTGCTACGTGGCCGCGGGCATGTCGTCCAGCGTGGCGTAGTGGTTGGCTTCGGCTTCGGCCGGCGGGATGTTGCCGATGGGTTCGAGCAGCCGCCTGTTGTTGAACCAATCGACCCACTCCAATGTGGCCAACTCGACGGCCTCCAGGCTCCGCCACGGTCCGCGGCGGTGGATCACCTCGGCCTTGTAAAGGCCGTTGATCGCCTCGGCGAAGGCGTTGCCATAGCTGTCGCCGACGCTGCCCACCGACGGCTCGATGCCAGCCTCCGCCAGGCGCTCGGAATACTTTGTTGAAACATGTTGCCCCCTCTGTCCGAGCGGTGAATGAGCTTGCCGCCAACCGGCCGCCGCTCGTGCAGCGCCTGCTCCAGCGCGTCCAACACGAAGCCGGCATGGGCCGACCGGCTCACCCGCCAGCCGACGATGCGCCGGGCGAACGCGTCGATGACGAACGCCACGTAGACGAAGCCAGACCAAGTGCTCACGTAGGTGAAATCCGACATCCAGAGCATGTTCGGGGCCGGTGCCCGGAACTGGCGGTTCACCCGGTCAAGCGGGCAAGGCGCCGCCTTGTCGCTCACCGTGGTCCGCACCGGCTTGCCGCGGACAACGCCGGCAAGCCCCATGTCGCGCGTCAGCCGGGCCACCGTGCAGCGGGCAACCGGGAAGGATTGGCACGCCGAGCCACATGCTCGTGAAAGATAGACGGGGCAATCTCGCGCAAATCGCCCTGCGATTTCGCTGGCAGCACCCTGCAGATCGGCTCGACTCCGTAGGCCCCGCGATGCTTGTCAATGAAGGCAACTATCGCTTGAACGGGCGGTCGAGCTCCGCCTGGGCAAAATAAGCCGACGCCTCGCACAGGATCTCGTTGGCCTGCCTCAGCTCACGGTTCTCGCGCTCCAGCGTTTTCAGCTTCTCCGCAACCTCGCTGGGCAATCCGGCGCGCTTGCCGCCGTCAACCTCGGCCCTTTTTGTCCAATCGTGCAGCGTCTGCGCCGCGCACCCGATCTTGGCCGCGATCGACACCATGGCCGTCCAGCGCGTCGGGTACTCGCCTGCGTGTTCCACACCATCCGCACCGCGCGTTCATGCACCTCGGGCGAAAACTTGTTCGTTGTTACCTTCGTCGTCATGGCTCCACCCTCTCAGGAGTTGGAGCCTCCGGGAAACCCGGCGCGGTTCATCGTGCTGGTCTGGGGCCTGCACAAGTAGCCCGGCCAGCACGGTGCGGCCTTTTCACGCGGCGGTGTCCGGGTGCTCGTCCAGCGCCGGCGCCAAGGCGCGCAGCTCCCCCGCCAGGTCGCGCAGGCTGGTGTCGCCCTTGTTCAGCACCTGGCTCGCCCCGCGCAGGCGCTTGCGGTCCTCGCTGGTCAGGTCGCGCGCCGAGAGCACGACGACCGGCACGTCGGCGCAGCCCGGCCGCTCCCGCAACGCCCGCAGGAAGGAGAACCCGTCCATGACCGGCATCGTGAGATCAAGCAGGATCAGCTTCGGCACCGCATGCGCGACCTGGTCGAGCGCCTCGAGCCCATTGGCGGCCTCGGCGACCGTCCAGCCGTTCCGCTCCAGCACCGTGCGCATCCGCTGGCGCGTGTCGGCGTCGTCGTCCACCACCAGCACGTCGCCATCCCCGCCGCGGAAGCGGTCCATCACCTGCCGGAACCGCTCCCACTCCACGGGCTTGAGCACGTAGTCGGCGGCGCCCAAGGAGTTGGCGAGGCCGCGTTGGCTGACGAAGGTGACCATCACCACCGGTATCTGCGCCAGCTCCGGGATGGCCTTGAGCGCGCTCAGCACCGACCAGCCGTCCATGCCGGGCATCATCACATCCAGGAGGATGGCCCGGGGCCGCAGCGCGCGGGCCAGCTCGATCCCGGTCGGGCCGTCCGGCGCCGTGCGCGCGCTGAAGCCCTCGCGCTCAAGGAAGCGGGTCATCAGGTCGCGCTGCGCCGGGTCGTCGTCGATCACGAGCACGAGGTCGCCGCTCGCGTCGTCGTGCTCTGCCTGCGCCTCGCCCTCCGCCCTGTCCTGTTCGGCGGTGAGGTTGGCCGGGAGCCTGACGGCGAAGGCACTCCCCTGGCCCGGCGTGCTCTCCACGTCCACCTCCCCGCCCAGCATGGCGCTGAACGCCTTGGTGATGGACAGCCCGAGCCCGGTGCCGCCGAACCTTCGGGTGGTCGAGGCGTCCGCCTGCTGGAAACGCTGGAACAGCTTGGCCAACTACTCCTCGGTCATGCCGATGCCGCTGTCGCTCACGCGGAACGCCAGCCAGTCCTTGCCGCCGGGGCCGGAGCGGCGCTCGGCGGAGAGGGTGATGCTCCCGCCTTCTGTGAACTTGGCGGCGTTGCTGAGCAGGTTCAGCAAAATCTGGCGCACCTTGGTCACGTCCGAGTGCATCGCCCCCAAATCCGGGGCGAGGTCCAGGGTCAGCGTGTTGTCCCTTTTCTCGACCAGCGCTTGGACGGTCGTCGCCACGGTGCCCGCCATCTCGGCCACGTCGAAGGTCTCCGCAAAGACCTCCATCTTGCCGCTCTCGATCTTGGAGAGGTCGAGCACGTCGTTGATCAGGCTGAGCAAATGGCGTGCGTTGCTTTCGACCTTGCGGATGTCGTCCCCGAGCCCGTCCGGGTCGCCGCTGTCCTCAAGCTCCTCCTGAAGCATCTCGCTATAGCCGATGATGGCCGACAACGGCGTGCGCAGCTCATGGCTCATGTTTGCGATGAAGGTGCTCTTGGCCCGGTTCGCCTCCTCCGCCTCGTCGCGGGCGGCCTGCATCGCTGCCTCGGCGTCCTTGCGCTCGGTGACGTCGGCGTGCGTGCCGATCCATTCGGCAACGGTGCCGTCCTCGCTCAGGATCGGCACGGCGTGCGCCTCCATATGTCGCCACGCCCCATCGTTGCGGCGCACCCGGTGCTCGACCTCGTAGCGGGACCGGGTCTCGACGGCGTAGCGCCAAACGTCGAGCGTATGCGCCCGGTCCTCCGGATGGATCGCCTCGACCCACCCGGCGCCCCGCGCCTCCTCGAAGGCCTGCCCGGTGAAGGCCGTCCAGCGCGGCTGCGGCCACTCGAACTCGCCGGAGGCCGCCATGTTCCAGATGATGGAGGTCGAGGCGTCGAGCACGGTGCGGAACCGCTGCTCGCTGCGGCGAACCCGCTCCTCCCAGGCGCGCTGCTCGGTCACGTCCGTGTTGGTCCCGAACCAGCGCACGACTTGGCCCGCCTCGTCGCGGATTGGCACGGCGCGGGAGAGGAACCAGCGATACTGGCCGTCCTTGCCCCTCAACGGGAAGGTGTCCTCCCAGGTCTCGCCGGTCTCGAAAGCTTTCTGAAGCTTGCTGACCACCCGTTCGAGGTGGTCGGGATGGTGGACCTCGCGCCAGCTCCAGCTTCGCATCCGCCCGAAATCTGTGCCGGTGTAGTCGTACCAGCGCTGGTTGTACCAGAAGATCGAGCCGTCCCGGTCGGCGATCCAGGCAAGCTGGGGGATGAAATTGGCCAGCAGATGCAGGTCCGCTTCGCTTACTTTGGGCGCGGAGGCTCCGTTGGACGCGGCCACGGCCGGCGGCACGGCGCCGTCTTCTGGCGAAAGCTGATCGTTGTCCATCGGCATGCTCTCCGCTTGGTCTGGCCGTGCGCTGTGTCGTAGGGGCGATTGTACGAAACGGCCGCTTTTTGCTGGTTCTGTGCCGTCTTAACGCAGCCGATAGGAAACGGTCTCACACTTGCCGTGTGATACCGGCAGCCCTTTGGGCTGACCGGTATGCGCGCGGGGTTGGTGGGGCGGCCGCGCGCCAAAAACGACTCTGATACCGGTCGCCCCAAAGGGCGCCGGGTATGAGGCAATTGGTATCAGTCACTCAACATCCTGGAGTCCGGCATGAGCCACTCGTCCAAGGCACCACTCCCATGCGCGCCGTGTGCCCATTGAGGTGGAATCTATCAGCACCGCACCCAGAAAGCCCCTGGTGCGCCAACAACATTCCAAGTGCGACTCCCCTGCCACCAACCCGGCTGCTGGTTGAACAACTTTATGCCATAGTCAAAATTAGGGCGTCTGCAAGCGTGGTGCAGGGATCGGGCAGGGCTATTGCATATGACTGGTGAGGGCGAGGGTTGCCGGCGGCGCCGTGGCTGGCCTCTAAACGCGGGGTTCAGCGTTGAGGCCCTACCATGGAAGAGTTCGTCGCCTGCTTTGCCGGGGTTGTTGACTCTTGGCAGGATAACGCCCGCCACGATCTGCATGAACTGCTGTTGATCGCGCTCTGCATCATTCTGACCGGCGGCAAGGATTGCTCGGACATGGCGCTGTTCGGCGAACTCAGGAGCCGTTCCTGCGGCAGTTCCTGCGCTTGCGGCACGGCATCCCGAGCCACGACACCTTCAGCCGGGTGTTCCGGCTGCTCGATCCGGCCCCGTTCGAAGCCTGCTTCACGCGCTTCATGCAACGCTTCGCCAAGACATTGCAGGGCGTGGTGGCGATCGGTGGCAAGACATTGCGGCGCTCCTTCGACCGGGCTGCGGGCCAGTCGCCGCTGCACATGATCCATGCCTGGTCGGCGGACCAGCGGCTGCTGCTGGGCCAGCTTGCGGTCGAGGGCAAGTCCAACGAGATCACGGCGGTGCCGAAGCTTCTGGACCTGCTGTCGCTCAAAGGGCGCATCGTCACCGCCGACGCACTCAACTGCCAGCGCGCCATTGCCGCCAAGGTGGTGGCCCCGCGCAAATCCACTTGGATTTCGCTGGGGCGGCGACTACGTCCTGGCCTTGAAGGGCAGCCCGGATCATGGCGACGATCTGACGCGACTCTTTGCATCGACCGCGCTCTCAAGACGCAGCCCGGTTTCCTGATCAAAGATGTGCAAGTGATTGGGAGGGAATGACACGCAAATCGTTTCGTGTATTGATGTGGAATTCGCGACCTTCGCGGTCAGCAGCGAACCACTCGGCAGGCGGGCGTGCACCAGGGTCTCGGACCCGAGCGGCTCGACGAGATCAACCGGCAGGCTCATCCCGGAACGGTCAAGAACGATATGCTCTGGGCGAATGCCGACAGACAAAGTGTGGCCATCACCGCCGGGGTAACGCTGGCTATCCAGCAATACTTCGGCACTGTGGATGATCACAGCCGTGCCATTCCGACTGAGCGTTGCCGGCAAGATGTTCATGGCAGGCGTGCCAATGAAGCTGGCGACATAGGTGTTTGCCGGGCGCTCGAACACCTCCATAGGCGTCGCGAGCTGCACGGGAACGCCGAGGTGCATCACCAGCAGGCGGTCGCCTAGGGTCATCGCCTCGACTTGGTCATGGGTCACGTAGAGGCTGGTCACCCGCAGACGACGCTGCAGGCGGCGTATCTCGCCGCGCATCTGCACGCGCAGCTTGGCGTCGAGGTTGGACAGCGGCTCGTCGAACAGGAACAGCTTGGGGTCACGCACGATCGCCCGGCCCATGGCCACACGCTGGCGCTGCCCGCCGGAAAGCTGGCGCGGCTTGCGGGCCAGGAGCTGTTCCAAGCCCAGCAGCAGCGCCGCCTCGCCGACACGCTGCTTGATCGCGTCCCTGGACAGCCCACGAATGCGCAGGCCATACGCCATGTTGTCGAACACGTTCATATGGGGGTAGAGCGCGTAGTTCTGGAACACCATGGCGATGTCCCGGGCCGACGGATCGACCTTGGTGACGTCGCGGCCATCGAGCATGACCCGGCCGCTCGTTGGCGTTTCGAGCCCCGCCACCAGGCGCAGCAGTGTGGACTTGCCGCAGCCGGACGCGCCGACGATGACGAGCATCTCGCCGTCGGCCAGGGTGAGATCGACACCCTTGAGGATTTCGACCGGGCCGAAGCTTTTGCGCAGCCCCGTCAGCGTCAGGCTGGCCACTACTTGTCGCCTTCCGTCAGGCCTTTGACGAACCAGCGCTGCATCAGCAGCACCACCGCCACCGGCGGCAGCAAGGCCAGCACGGCGGTGGCCATCACTTTGTTCCACTCGGTCGCGGTGTCCACCCCGATCATTTTTACGATGCCGATCACGACCGTGTCGAGCTTCGGGTCGGTCGCGACGAGCAGCGGCCATAGATATTGGTTCCAGCCATAGACAAACAGGATCACGAAGAGGGCTGCGATGTTCGCGGCCGAGACCGGGATGACAATGTCCTTAAGAAAGCGCAATGGCCCAGCCCCGTCCATCCGTGCCGCCTCTATCAGCTCATCCGAAAACACCAGGAAGGTCTGGCGGAACAGCAGCGTGGCGGTGGCCGAGGCGATCAACGGCACGCATAGCCCCGTGAAGGTGTTGATGAGGCCGAGGTCGGACATCACCTGATAGGTCGGGATCAGCCGCACCTCCACCGGCAGCATCAGCGTGATGAAGATCAGCCAGAACGCCGTCATGCGGAACGGAAACCGGAAGAACGTGATGGCATAGGCCGACAGGATCGAGATCACGATCTTGCCCAGCGCGATGGTGAACGCCATGGCCGCCGAGACCAGCAGCTCCCGCCATACCGAGCCCGCGCCGGCGGCGCCGTTCCGCAGCACATCCGCATAAACGCCGAGCCCCGACAATCGAGGTATCAGCGAGATCTGCCCGCGCGCGATGGCGGCCGACTCCTGCGTCGAGCCGGCGATGGCAACCCAGATCGGCACCGCGAACAGCACTACGCCCAGCAGCAGGACAGCATGCGCCAACCAGTCGCGCCGGTCCGTCATGTGACGGTCTTCTGTCCCAGGAAGCGAAACTGCAAGGCGGACAGCACGATCACACCCGCCATCAGTATCACCGACTGGGCTGCCGAGGAGCCGATGTTCACGTTGACCACGCCGTCAAAATACACTTTCAGCACCATGGTTTGGGTGGACTGGCCGGGTCCTCCGGCGGTGAGCGCATAGATCGTGGCGAAGGTGTCGAACGCCGCATAGACCAGGTTCACGATCAGCAGGAAGAACACGGTGGGCATCAGCAGCGGCAGCACGATGGTTCGGAAGCGGTAGAAGCCGTTGCTGCCATCCATGCGCGCCGCCTCGACCACTGTCTTCGGGATCGATTGCAGGCCGGCCATGAAGAAAATGAAGTTGTAGCTCACCTGTTTCCAGGCGCTCGCCAGCACGACCATCGTCATCGCCTGAGGGCCATTGAGCTTGTAATCCCAAGCGACGCCGTGGCTGTTCAGCCAGGCGCCGATGAAGCCGATCTGCGGATGCAGCATCAGCACCCACAACACGGCCGCCATGGCCGGCGCCACCGCGTAAGGCCATATCAGCATGGTGCGATAGAATGCGCGCCCGCGTATCTCCCGGTCGGCGAACACCGCCAGCGCCAGCGCCACTCCCATCGAGAGGACGGCGACGCAGACGCAGAATACCAATGTCCGCTGGATGGTGGCGACATAGAGCGGGTCGGCGACCAGGTCGGCGAAGTTCTCCAGCGCGACAAATTGCGTGCTGGTGCCGAACGCGTCCTCGCGCATCGTGCTGGACCAGATCGCCTGACCGGCCGGCCAGAGGAAGAACACGAAGGTCAGCAATAGTTGCGGCAGCACCAGCAACGCTGGCAGAACCCGTCCCGGAAACAGCGTGCGCCGCTCCATCAGGCGTCATCCCATGTCGCTGTATCGGTCGTCCCAGGCGAGCGGCTGCGGCTCACCCGCGTGCCGATTTCTGAAAGTCGCGCAGCACCCGGTCGCCGCGCTCGGCCGCACTGTCCAGCGCCTGCTGCGCGGTCTGCTGGCCCTGCAATGCCTTCTCGATTTCCTCGTAGATGATGTTGCGTATCTCGGGCAGCCGGCCGAGGCGCAACCCGCGGGAGTTCGCGGTCAGCGTTCCCCGCGCGAGCTGCTGAACCGGCAGGTCGGCGCCCGCGTTCTTTGTGTAGTAGCCTTGCTGCTTGGACAGCTCATAGGCGGCGGTCGTGACCGGCACGTAGCCCGTGTTCTGCGAATATAGCGCCGCCTGCGCGGGCTGGCCGATGAACTGGAAGAACTTGGCGACGCCCTTGTATTCGGCTTCGCTCCGTTTCGGCGCAGTCATAGTCCACAGGCTGGCGCCACCGATGATCGAGTTGTTCGGCTTCGGATTGACCGCCGGCTCATAAGGCAGGAAGGCTTCGGCGTAGTGGAACTGGGCGTTCTTGACGATGTCGGCGCGGCCGGAGGAGGAGCCGAAGCCGATGGCAGCCTGGCCGGAATAGAAGATCGCGTCCGGCGCCGTGTCGCGGCCGGTATACTTGAAAGATCCGTCCTTGGACATGTCGAGGAAGCGTTGCAGTTGAGCGACCAACGGCCTGCTGTTGACCACCAGCTTGGCATCCAGCCCTTTGTAGCCGTTGTCCTCGGTGGCGTAGGGCAGGTCGTGCATGGCCGCGAACTCTTCCAACTGGATCCAGGTCATCCATGACGACGTGCTGGCGATCGGGGTCGGCGCCTTGGACGCCAGCGTCTGCGCCGCCTTGATGAAGTCGGTCCACACCAGGGGCGGCGCCTCCGGGTCGAGCCCCGCCTTCTCGAACGCGTCCTTGTTGTACCACATGACCGCCGTGGACGAGTTGAACGGCATCGAGGCGAGATCGCCGTTTGGCAGGCTGTAGTAGCCGCGGACGCCGGGGATGTAGGCCTGTGGGTCGAGCACGAGTCCAGTCTCTTTGGCCAGCTGCCAGACCGGTTTCACCGCCGGGCCGGCCTGGAGCATCGTGCCGGTGCCGACCTCGAAAACCTGAACCATGTGCGGCGCCTGGCCAGCGCGGTAGGCGGCGATCGCCGCTGTCAGCGTATCCGGGTAGGTGCCCTTGAATACTGCCTCGAGCTCGACATCCGGCTGGCTCGCATTGAACTCGCGCACCAATCGGTTGACCTCCTCGCCGTTGGCGGCTGCCATCGCATGCCAGAGCACGATGTGCGTTTTGCCGCCTTGTGCAGCGGCGGAAGCAGCGACGGCTGTTGCGGCGAGCGAAACGGCGCCGGCCAGCAGAGTGCGACGTTGCATTCTGTGTTTCCTCAGTCTCGGAATCAGATCGTCCCGTTCCCAAGGCAGAAGAGACGATATCGCAGAATGCGGCAAGTGCCTCAATCAGTCAGACCTAACAGGCTGCGGAAAATCGCGCGATTTGCGAGCTTCTGAGCGGTTTCTTGCAGCTGAAGCGGCTTGCGGGTGGATATTTTGCCCAGTTTTGCCTTCCAGATGGACGAAAACCATGACCCTGGACAGAGTCCGGGCATGATCATGCCACGCCAGCCAGCAGCTTGGGCTGGCGCACCAAGTTGTAGGCGGCCGCGACAAAGGTGAACATCCAGCCGACACGCTCGGTGCCACGGTGCCGGGTGGGACCGTCGCAAGATTGGGGGTGCGGCGGCCAGTTGGCTATTTTCGCGTTTGTTCTCTGGCCGAGGGTGGATGCGTGGCTTGGATGTTGAGGTTGGTGAGGATCGGGGCTGAGGGCGAGGGGCCGTGCGCAGACATCCTGGAGATCAGAAGGCCCGATGACCTCGTCGACATCGCCAAATTGGGTGTGACCCTGTTCGAAGCGAAGCGGTTGCTGGCGGGCGTTCAACGGGAGATCGTCGCCGCGCAGGCTAGGAGCCATGCGGTTCGGCGGCCGGAGTGCCCGCACTGTGACGGCGTCTGTTGTGTGAAGGGCTACCGGGACCATGCGGTGTCGACGCTCTTCGGCCAGGCTACGGTGCGGCTTCCCCGCTTTCGTTGTGCCGCGTGTGGCGGGATCGAGGCTGGCCTCGACTGGCCCTCGCATTGCCGGTCGACACCCGAGCTGGACCGGCTTCAGGCGCATCTCTGCGCCTTGATGACCTACAGGACGGGACTGCCGCAAGATTGGGGGTTGTAACATTGTCGGGCACCGGGCGACGTGGTACGCAGCGTAGGCGGGGGCTGTTTCGTGTCGGATACCGGCCAGCACGAGCCTCGCTTCCGACCGGATCAAGCTCGACAATGTTACGACCCCCAATCTTGCGGCACTCCCCTTGACGGCGGTGATGAAATCCGCCCCGGAATTGGCAAGCACGACCACCTGCGCCCCGCTGGACTGCGCGCTGGCGAGGAAGCTCGCGAAATCCCCGCTGTTCAGGGGGTGGCGCACCCCGCCCGCCACCGTGCCGCCGCCTGCGCGCACGGCCGCCGCCATGTCGGCTTCCACCGCGTGGCCGAACGCATAGTCCACCGTGATGAAGTAGTAGCCCGTCTTGCCAGCGCGCAGCAGCCCGCGCGCCAGGCCGTTGGCGTCGGCGTAGGTGTTCTGCGCCCATTGCACCCCACGCGCGCCGCAGCCGCGCCCGGCCAGCTCGCTCGTGGTGCTGGAGACATGCAGGATCAACCGGTCGTACCGCACGGCTACACGCGGGCCGCCAAGCGCCTGCTGTGCAAGCTGATGAAGCGGCAGTGCCGGGTGCCTCGTGTCATGGTCACGGACAAGCTGGCGAGTTACGGCGCGGCCAAGCGCGCGGTGATGCCGTCTGTCGAGCACAGGAAGCACAAGGGGCTCAATAACCGGGCGGAGAACTCGCATCAGCCTGCGCGACGACGAGAACGGCAGATGAAGCGGTTCAAGTCGCCTGGCCAGGCACAACGCTTCCTCTCCGCCCATGACGGGATCAACAACCTCTTCCTGCTCCGCCGCCATCAAGTGCCCGCCACCCAGTATCGAGCCGCCCGGACCCAAGCCATGCAGGTTTGGGCCGAGGTCAGCGGCGTCACCGCCGCGGCGTAGCTGCGAGTACGCCGCCCTGATCGCGTGCCGTCGCAACCTTAGCCCGACAAATTGACAGTGCCCCACCAGCTACTCGCCCGCGCCGTAGACCTTCAGGCCGGTCGCGTCGATCACCACGTGCACCGGTCCGTTCGCCTGGGCTTGCGCCAGCGCCGTGGCGAGCACCAAGCCGGGGCTGCGCCGGGAGAAGGTGGCGTGGCCGGAGCAGCACCGTGATCGAGCGCAGCAGGCCCTCGGTCTGCCGCCACGGCCGGCCAAAGGCCAGGCGCAGCAGGTGACCGGTCTCGATCGCCACGTCCGAACAGTCGCGCGGACGGCCGCGCCCGCCGGTGTGGGACGGATGCCAGGCCGCGAGCGCCTCGGGCGTGACCCACACCGTCAGGCTTCCACGCTGCTGCAGCGCCCTGTCATAGTCCGGCCAGTTGGTGCCCTTGTGGCGCGCCCGCGGGATCTTGTGACGGCGCGGCTCATTGGCCTTGTAGGGCATCGGTCATCCAAAGGACGAGGAAGCGGCTCTATACGCTCTGCATTCCCATCGCCAAAACCCACACCCTCCGAATTGTGCATCAACGCCCAAATTTTTGACACTCCTACCGGGACCATGGTTTGAGCTCCGCAGCGGTCTGCGCCAGGCACTCACTTCAGGTGCTGGGCGAGGAGCTTGTTCATCTCGAACATCGTGGCCTTGTCCTTGCCGAACACCTTGCGCAGCTTGTCGTCGGCGATGATCTCACGGCCGTCGTCCGGGTTCTGCAGCTTGTTGGCTTTGATGTACTCCCAAACCTTGCTGACCACCTCGCCCCGCGCCATCGTCCCGCCGCCGACGACTGCTGCCAGGTCCTCGGACGGCTGCAACGGCTGCTGCAGGGCGTTCGGCTTGCGCCCGGCCTTGGGCTTGTCGACGGCGGCGCCCTTCGGCGGCGCCTTCTTCTCTGGGGTCTTCGTCACCGGTTTTCTCCTTGGAACTGACCATGGCTTGGGGTGGGAGGTCTGTAAGGCACAAAGGGGCGCATGGAGGAAGTGCTGCCAAGGCTGTCTTGGCTGCCAGCCGGCGTGGTCCGGGCCTGTTCGATACGAGCAACGCCACGTGCCGGCGGTTTGTCGCATTCCATGCCGACACGCCACGTCACTTCCGGCAGCGCTGTCGCCCAAGCGCCACGGCCTCGCTGTATCGGGACGCACAACTGAGCCTGTCATGGTCCAAGCGGAAGAAGCTCCGCCTGCGGCGACGCCGGAAGCAGCGGCGCAACTCGATGGCCGCGGACAGCTCGCCCTCCTGATCGAAGGCGGCACGGATCGCCGCGGCATCTTCCCCGGTGAGGGTGAACGCCTGGGAGACATGGGGTCCCTGCCACGTTGCGAGCGGGTGCCATGTGGTCCACGGTTGCACAATGATCGGTCGTGAATTCTTTCGAGCGAGGCGGTTCCTGCCCACGACCCGCCGGGAGCGAGCGCTGGCCGCCAAGCTCGACGACACCCGGACGAGTCTTGCGGCCATTGCGGCCGTGGTCCGCAATCTTTCGGCGTTCGAGGACGAGCAGGCGCACTTGATCGTCAAAGCCGCCCGCGAACGCCGCAGCGGGACGACGGAAGGCGCTGCCCGCGATCCGGCGTTGATGCCGTCCCAGGGCATCGCGGCCACGCACGTCGACAGCGCCGTGGCCCAGTCGAAGAGAACGGCCGAGCTCCTGGACCGGGTCACTGAAGCCTTGGAGCGAGTTCCTGCTGCCGGAACAGGTGGTGGTCGCACTCAAGACCGAGGCGGCGCAGCGGGGCACATCCATGAGCGTGCGCGTGCTGGAGATACTCCGGGACGCCGGCTATCCGGTCCGCGACCAGGACTTCATCGACCTGCGGAAGCTGCCGCGGAAGTGAGGCCGACGCCCCAGGGCGGCTCAAGCAGCCGCCAGTATCCTGCCTGGCGAGTTGGGACGCCACGCACGGGCAGGAGAGGTGACTTGGGGCGCCTGGCACTCAGGGCACGTCCTTGAGGTCCTTGGCCGCGCGGAACGCGACCTTCCTGCCGGCTTTGACCTGAGCCGCTTCGCCGGCCGCCGGGTTGCGTCCCATGCGGACCGGACGGTCCTTGACCTCAAGGATGCCGAGGCCTGCGATTCTCACCCGATCTCCCGACTTGAGGTGGGCGACGAGCATCTCGAACACGCCGGCAACGGCCGCCTCTGCCTGGTTCTTATCCATGCCACGCTGCCCGGTAGCCCGGCCGAAAGGCGGCGCAAGGTGCTTGCCGGTGCGTCGCTCTGATCTGAACGGCTGCCATGCCGCGAGCGCCGGGGCGACGGGCCGGAACAACGCCGTGTGCAGCCTACAGAAGCCGGCGAACCGCTCTGGTTGGCAGCGGCGGTCCGGTGCGGGATACTCTGTGCGGGATGGACCGCAGCGACCAAGCCAGCGCAGAGGTGACGCCATGAACAACCGAAGCGCGCCACCGCGCGACGCCGCCGGGCAGGGTGTCCCGCCCGGCTTTGAGCTGACACCGGACGACACGGCCGGTGCGGGCCGGGCACAGGAGCTCTGGGCCGGCCGCCTGCGCCAGGCCCTGGCAGCGCGGTCCCCGCAGGCGCGCGACGTCGCCGAGGAGGCCCTGCGCGCCTTCCCGGCCGATCCCGAACTGCTGCTGCTGGCGGCGCTGGCCGCCCTGGCCACGGCGCTGCCGGACCGCGCGCTCGTCCTGCTCAAGCGCTACGGCAAGCGTTACGGATCAGGCAGGCCGGTGATCCTGCTCACTTGCCTGGCCCTTGCCCAGCAGGGACACGCCGCCCGGGCCTGGACAACGTTGCAGGGCGCGGGGCTGGACACCGGCCGCGCGGCGCTTCCCTGGTTCGTCGGCGCCGACGCCATGGGGGACTGGCTGCATGACCAGCTGCACGCGCTCCGGCGGACGCAGGGGCGCCCGCAAGGGCAAGCACAGAAGCGCCCGGCCACGCCGCCCCGCAGCGACGCGGGCGCTCCGCCCGCCCGCAACCGCCCGGTCGCGCCCCGTCCCGCCCAGTCGCCGGTTCCGCGCCCTCCGCTCTCCCGCGCGCGCCCAACCGCTCCCGTCGCGCCCGGGCTGCCGGAGGTTGCCGACCTGCCGCGGCTGGAGGCACGCTTCGACATGACGTTCGAGCTCGCCAACGCCGACGCGGTCGAGATCGCCGGCCCCGACACGAGCCCGGACGCACACCCCGGCCTGGCCGCGTTCCGCCTGCGCGCCGAGCTGGTGCGGCTGAGCCTGTTCGAGGGCTTCGACGAGCTGCTCTGCCTGCCGGCGCTGCACGGGGTGGAGGCGCACTGGTATCAGGTCGAGACCGTGCGCAAGGTGCTGAAGCAGTATCGCGGCCGGGTGCTGCTCGCCGACGAGGTCGGGCTCGGCAAGACGGTCGAGGCCGGGATGGTGCTCAAGGAGTATGTCCTGCGCGGCATGGCCGAGCGCGTCCTGATCCTCGTCCCGGCCTCCCTGGTCGGGCAGTGGCGCGACGAGATGGCGGCCAAGTTCGGCATCGAGTGCGCCACCAGCCACGACGCCCTGCTGCGCAGCGACCCGGAGCGGTTCTGGGCGCAGCCGCGCGTGATCGCCTCGATCGCTGCTGCGCGCCGCAAGGACCACGCCGAGCTGCTGGCGACCCTGAGGTACGACGTGGTGGTGGTCGACGAGGCGCACCACCTGCGCGACCAGGCGAGCGCCAGCTACCGCCTGGTGAACAGCCTGCAGAAGCGCTTCCTGCTGCTGTTGTCGGCGACGCCGGTGCAGAACAGCCTGCTCGAGCTCTACAACCTGCTGACCCTGCTGCAGCCCGGCATCTTCAAGACGCCCAAGGAGTTCCGCGCCGCCTACATGGTGCCGGGCAAGCCGCGCGAGCCGGCCAACCGCGAGCGGCTGCGCGACCTGATGCGCGGCGTCATGGTGCGCAACACGCGCGCGCTTGCGGCACTGCGCATGCCCCGGCGGCACGCCTCCACGCTGCGCGCCACGCCCGAAACAGAGGAGGCGGCCTGCTACGCCGAGCTGACCGCACTGGTCCGCGAGATGGCGGCCGGTGAGGGTGCCTCAGCCGGTTCGGCACCGCATCGTCTGTCGCTGCAGCATCTGCTGACGGCGGCGGGCTCCTCGCCGGCAGCGTCGGCCGCGGCCATCACCCGCTTCGCCGAACGTCACCCACAGGACACCCGCTGGACGGCCCTGCTCGCCCGCACCCGGGCCATCGCTGCCGGTGCCAAGGAGGCGGCACTCATGCGGCTCTTGGCGCAGAACCCGGCCGAAAAGAAGCTGGTGTTCGTCCACCACCGCGACAGCCTCACGCACCTGGCCGACCGGCTGCGCCGCGAGGGCACGCCGTTCGCCAGCTTTGCGGGCGACATGTCCGGTCCGCAAAAGGACGCGGCGGTGGAGGCGTTCCGCGAGCACGTGCCCATCCTGCTGTGCACGGAGTCGGGCGGCGAGGGGCGCAACCTGCAGTTCTGCAACACGCTGGTCAACTTCGACATCCCCTGGAACCCCATGGCAATCGAGCAGCGCATCGGGCGCATCGACCGGATCGGCCAGGCGCGCGAGGTGTTCATCTTCAACCTGGTCACTGCCGACACGATCGAGGACGCGGTGCTGCGCATCCTCGACGAAAAGATCAACATGTTCGAGCTGGTCGTCGGCGAGGTCGGCGCCATCCTCGGCGAGGTCGACGAGGAGGGGGAGTTCTCCACCCTGGTGCTCGACGCCTGGCTGCAGGGCACCGAGCAGGGCCGGGCGGACGCCTTCGGCCGGCTCGAAAACCAGCTGCTCGCTGCGCGCGAGCAGTACGACGGGGTGAAGCAGCTCGACGAGGCGCTGTTCGGGAACGAGCTCGATGCCGCCTGAGACCGGAGCACAACCGCCTGTTGCACAGGAACAGGGCCGGATGCAGGGCTTCGTCGCCGACCTGCTGCGGCACGAGGGGGCGCTGGTCGAGGCGATCGAACCGGACGGGCTGGAGGTGCTCGCCCCGTCTCCGGTGCAGGACGCCCTGGGGCTTGGCGAGCT
>JAABUQ010005656.1_pt1 | contig 19678 bp, 20 predicted proteins | sample 5560001 | NCBI WGS metagenome assembly JAABUQ01 (sample SAMN10711888, study PRJNA513371) | rock metagenome | isolation source: Antarctica rocks | place: Antarctica: Victoria Land, Finger Mt nord | collected 2015-12-18
CCGCCTACCTGGTCTTCCCAGACTGGGCCACCCTCATGCAGACCCTCATCGACTCAAAACCACCGCCCAACATCGCAGCCCAGGTCACCAAGTGACACCCGCGCCGGAGGCCCACTTAGAATTGCTGACAAACACGGCGAGCAATTGACTTTCCTGGATGTTTGAGAATCCTGGATATTTGAGAAATAGCATCAAATGCGGCGGCGACCCGTGATGGATCAGCCGGCGTCATTCCCACCACCTTTCCAGACATCCCGGCGGCGATGCCGCTACATCCCTATTGCTCCGACACAGCACTGCTCCGACACAGGCGCGACTGATGCGGATTGCAACGGCTGCCATATCCCGGCGCCGGATAGCGGCTTCGGCCGGCGGCAAGCCAGGGCACGCAGCCCGCCAGCGGTGCCGTGCTGATGCGGCTGCCGCCCCGCAGCCCGGTTCGCCTGCCGTTCAAACCTCGGGGCCGCGGCCGGGCCAGCCGCCTATCCCTTCTTCACCCAGCCGCGCTCTCCTTGCTGCCAGTAGGTCAGAGGCAGCCCGGCTGCCTTCGCTGCCGCCCAGCGCATCCGTGCCGCGGCCACAGCCGCCGGGTCGCTGCCATCGAATAAGTCGAACACCCGGTCGAACGCGCCTCCATCCACCGCCGAAAGCCCGTCCAGCAGGAACAGGTAGCGCGCCCCGTTCGGGCAATCGTCGCCAGCCGTCAGCCAGATCGGCTGGGACGGCCCCCTGCCCGTCCGCGCGGTCCCGTGCGGCAACCAGGCCGGGTCGGTGCTGGCCCACAGCAGATCGTCCAGCACTGCCACCCGCTCCTCGCTGCCGAGCCGCACCAGGGCGCGCTGCCCGGCGGCCAGGGTGCGGCCCAGCAGCGCCGGGAGGGCGGCGTCCGGCGTGGTGCGGGTCAGGTGGTAGAAGCCGACTTCAGCCAATCAACCCTCGTAGTTGTCCGTCATCAGCCGGTCCAGCAGGCGCACGCCGAACGCGGTGGCGCCCTTTGGCGTGGTGGCCGAGTCCTTGGTGGCCCAGGCGGTGCCGGCGATGTCCAGGTGCGCCCAGGGGCCACGCACAAAGCGCTGGACGAACTGCGCGCCGATGATGGCGCCGCCGGGCCGGCCGCCGATGTTCTTCATGTCGGCGATGTCGGAGCGGATCAGCTTGTCGTAGGCGTCGCCGAGCGGCATCCGCCATACCGTCTCCCCGGTCGTCTTGCCCGCCGCCAGCAGCCGGTCGGCCAGGGTGTTGTCGTTGCAGAACATGCCGGCATGCTCGTGCCCCAGGGCCACGATGATGGCACCGGTCAGCGTGGCCATGTCCACGGTGATCGCCGGGTCGAAGGCGTCCTGGGCATGCCACAGCAGGTCCGCCAGCACCAGGCGGCCCTCGGCGTCGGTGTTCTGAACCTCGATGGTTTGGCCGGACAGCGACCGCACGACGTCGCCGGGGCGCTGGGCGGTGCCGCTGGGCATGTTCTCGACCAGGCCGACGATGCCCACCGCGTTGCAGCGGGCCTTGCGGCCGGCCAGCGCCGCCATGACGCCGATGGTGGCGGCGGCGCCGGCCATGTCCCACTTCATGTCCTCCATCCCCGGCGCGGGCTTGATGCTGATGCCGCCGGTGTCGAAGGTGACGCCCTTGCCGACGAAGCACACGGGCTTGGCGCCGTCCTGCCCGCCCTTCCAGCGGAGGATGACGACCCGCGCCTCCTGGGCGCTGCCCATCGCCACGGCGAGCAGGGCGCGCATGCCGATCCGTTCCAGCTCCGCGGGGCCGAGCACCTCGACCTCCACGCCCAAGTCGGCCAGGGGGCGGCAGCGTTCGGCGAGTTCGGTGGGGGTGAGGACGTTCGGCGGCTCGCTGGCGAGGTCGCGCGACAAGATGATGCCGTGGGCGGTGGCCTGCAGCGGCGCCCAGGCGGCCTCGGCGGCGGCGGGGTCGTCGGTCAGCACCGTCAGGGTTTGCAGCTTGGGCTTGTCGTCCGCGGCCTCCTTGGTGCGGTAGCGGTCGAAGCGGTAGGCGCGCAGCGTGGCGCCCAGGGCGGCGTGGGCGGCGTGGGCGGGCGGCATCCCGTCCGCGGCGATGGCGGCAGCGGGGTCGCGGGCCAGGGCGGTGATGGCGTGGCCGGCGGCTTCCTCCATGGCGCGGGGGGTATGGTCGGAGTCTTTGCCAAGGCCGATCAGGACGACCCGAGACAGCATCTCGTTCGGCGCCAGCACGGTGCAGGCCTGGCCCTTCTTGCCGGTGAAGCCGGCGGCGGCCATCGCGCGGGTCAGCGCGCCGCCGCAGGCAGCGTCGGCCTGGGCGGCCAGGCCCGCCCCGGCGCCCAGGCCGGCCGCCGCTGTGGCCTCGGTCAGAAGCAGGACCAGGGCGCCGGTGGCGGGCAGGTCGGCGGAGGCGAAGGCGATCTCGGGCATTGGGGGTCCTTGGATGCGGTGTGGCGCACCTTAACAGGGCGTTCCTGCTTGGCCAGGGTGCGGGGGACGCTGTTGGGGGAGAGGAGCGTCCTTCTCCCTTTTCCTCCGGGAGAGGGTTGGGGTGAGGGGGTCTTGGCTGCGGCGCGGGGAAGATGCCGTGCCGCTGGCGCGCGGCCCTTTATGGGCAAGGACTGTGCTTGAAGACCCCCTCACCCCGGCGCTCTCCCGCAGGGAGAGGGAGAAGGGGGCACTTTGCGCCGTCCTGGCCGCTGTGGTCCACTGCGCCCCATGGAAGATGCCGCCATGCTGACGCTTGCCGCCGACCTCGCCCGACGCGCGGGGGCCGTAATCCTCGCCGTGCGCGCGCGCGGCTTTGACACCATGCACAAGACCGATGCCAGCCCGGTGACGGAGGCGGACCACGCGGCGGAGGCGCTGATCGTCGAGGGCCTGCGTGCGGCAACGCCGGGCATCCCGGTGATCGCCGAGGAGGAGCACGCCGCCGGCGCCGGGTGGGCCGAGCATCACGAATACTGGCTGGTGGACCCGCTGGACGGCACACGCGAGTTCGCCGCAGGACGGGACGAGTTCACCGTCAACATCGGCCTGGTCCGCGACGGCCGGCCGGTGCTGGGCGCGGTGGGCGTGCCGGCGCTTGGCGAGATGTTCGGCGGCCTGCTCGGCCCGCGCCCGCGTGCCTGGAAGCGCACCGGCGCCGGGGAGCACGACATACGCGCCCGGGTGCCGCCGCCGGACGGGCTGCACGTGCTTGCCAGCCGCAGCCTGGCCAGCGACCCGCGGCTGCGGGAGTATTTGCAGGGCCGCCCCGTGGCGGATGTGACCAACATGGGATCGGCGCTGAAGATCGTGCGTTTGGCCGAGGGGGCGGCGGACCTGTATCCCCGGTTCGGCCGCACGATGGAGTGGGACACCGCCGCCCCCCATGCCGTGCTGGAGGCCGCCGGCGGCCAGATCCGCGCCGCCGACGGCACGCCGCTGTCATACGGCAAGCCCGGCTGGGAGAACCCGGGCTTCATCTGCACGGGACGATGACCGCGCGGGATGCGGGCGCAGGCGGGGCGACCGAGCGTCTGGCCGATGACGATGCCGGGGTGTCCCGTGCTGCGGCGCTGCTGCGGGAGGGCCGGCTGGTGGCCTTCGGGACGGAGACGGTTTACGGCCTGGGCGCCGACGCCACCAGCAACGCGGCGGTGGCCAGCGTGTTCGACGCTAAGGGCCGGCCGCACTTCAATCCGCTGATCTCGCATTATCCCGACGCGGATGCCGCGTTTGCCCACGTGGGGGCGCCGGAGGCCGCGGTGCGGCTGGCGGCCCTGTTCTGGCCGGGGCCGCTGACCATGGTGCTGCCGCGGCGGGTGACCTGCCCGGTGGCGCTGCTGGCCGGGGCCGGGCTGGACACGCTCGCGGTGCGAGTGCCGGCGCACCCGGCGGCGCTGCGGCTGCTGCGCGCCGTGGGCCGCCCGGTTGCGGCGCCGTCGGCTAACCGGTCAGGCGAGGTGTCGCCGACGACGGCGGAGCACGTGCTGGCCGGGCTGGACGGGCGCATCGCTGCCGTGGTGGACAGCGGGCCGTGCACGGTGGGGGTCGAGAGCACGGTGCTGGATTTGTCGGCCGGCGCACCCTTCTTGCTGCGTCCCGGCGGGGTGCCGTTGGACGCCATCGAGGCAGCCATCGGCCCGGTCGGGCGCGGGATCACGCCGATGGCGGCGGAGGCGACGCGGACGCTCTGCTCGCCGGGGCTGCTGGTGTCGCACTATGCGCCGCGCTTGCCGGTGCGGCTGGGGGCGGTGTCGGCGGGGACGGACGAGGCGCTGCTGGCCTTCGGGCCGGCCCCTGCGGGCGCGGGCGCCGTGTTCCAGCTCAGCGCGGCGCGGGATCCCGTGGAGGCCGCGTCACGGCTGTTCGCCGGGCTGCGCTGGCTGGATGCGGAGGGGGCGCGGCTGGGGCTGCAGGGGATCGCGGCGATGCCGGTGCCGGCGGAGGGTTTGGGTTTGGCGGTCAACGACCGGCTGCAGCGGGCGGCGGCGCCACGGGGCGTTGGCTGAGCTGGCACCGTGCCCTGAAGGCTGAAGATTGCTGTCCCCAGCCCGATTGTTGTAGAAGGCTGCGCGTGGCAGCCCTGGCCGGCATGGCGCTGATCGCCTGGTTTAGCGGCGCAGGGCATGTCCGTCTGCGCTTTCGTAGGGACGGACTTCTACCGATGATCAACAATTTTTCGATCTTGTTCAGCATCGTGGCCGTGTTTTGGGTCGGCTTCCGGGCCATTGTGCTGGACCGGAAGGTGCCGTGGTTCGGCACCGCCTCGCAGACGCCGAGACGCCGATGAGTGACCTTCTGGTCGTCCTTGCCTTCGTCGGGTTCCTGGCGTTCGGCCTGGTAGCGCCGTTCTTCCTCACCTTGGGCTATGTATGGGTGGACATCTTCTATCCGCAATTCGTCGGCGCCGGGCTGCTGAGCAGCGTACCGGTCGCATTCATCATGGGCGCTGCGGCGGTGGGAGCCTATTTTCTGGCAGACCGGCGTGCGCCCCCGCGTCCGGGTGTGTCGCTGGCGCTTTACCTACTGCTGGCGGCGTGGATCACGCTCACATCGAGTTGGGCGGTTGTGCCGGAGCCTGCGTGGGGCAAGTGGGACGTTTCTTTCAAGACGCTTCTGTTCTCGGCATTTATTCCCTACGCCGTTCGGTCTCGCGTCCAGATCGAGGCGTTCCTGCAGGTCATGCTGTTTTCGGCCGCGGCCCACCTTCTGCCCTGGGGGCCGAAGACCTTCCTCAGCGGCGGCGGCTACGCGCAAAGCTTGGGGCTGCTAAGTTCTAATTCGGTGCCGCTGTCCGAAAGCAGCGTGGTGTCAGCGGTCTGCATAATGTTCATCCCTCTGCTGATCCATTTGTCCCAACATAACCTAATTATCCCGCCAGGCCGGAAATCGCGCCTGCTGTTCTACGGAATGGCTGCCAGCTTCCTGGTCGGGTGCGTGGGGACCTTCGCGCGCACCGGCCTGGTTGGCCTGGCCGTAATGGGCAGCGGCATGATGCTGCGGTCCAAGCGGAAGCTAGGGTTCGCGGTCGCTGCCGTCGCCGGCCTAGGGCTGATGTTTGCTGTTACTTCTGACCGGTGGACGGAGCGGGTCAGCACGATCACCGACTACCAGACCGAAAGCTCGGCGCTGGTGCGGACGCTGGTGTGGAAGTGGACTTGGGACTTCGCCACCGAGCACCCGCTTGGCGGCGGCTTTGAGGTTTACCGGACCAACCGGCTGGTGCTGCCGATGGCCGGCCCGGATGGGGAGCCGGTCATGCAATATGGCCGGGCATTCCACAACATCTTCTTTGCCGTGCTGGGGGAACATGGCTTCCCCGGGCTGGTGCTGTATGTGTCCATCATGGCGTTGGCAATGCTGGGACTGCAGTCTACCCGGCGTAAGCTGCGCGCTTTGCCCGAGCACATTTGGTGCTACAGCATGGCGGGTGCGCTGCAGATTAGCCTGGCCACCCTGCTTGCGTGCGCCAATTTCGTGGACATTTCGTTTAGCGGCTTGCTCTGGGAATTGATTGCCTTGGCGTTCTGCCTACGGAACTACGCGCGGCGAGTTGCAGGGCCAAGCAGCCTACCCGTGCACAGTCCAGGCATCTCTCAACCGGCTCGCGGCTTGGCAGGTGCGTCGCTGGCCAGCGCGCAGAGACGCGCCGTCACGCCGCCTGCCGCCGAGTGAACCACACTTGCACCCGTTCCCGCCCCCACTCGCGTCCCGGCAGTTCAACAAAATGGTACAAGAGGACCGAGGCCGCCGCCGTGATTGCTAAGTAGGCCGCGAAAACGGTCGCGGGGGGCAGCCCGTTACCCACCAGCAGGAACTTTGACCAGTCCTTGATGAAGTAGTGAACTAGGTAGGTCGAGTAGGATATCTCGCCGATATAGAGCAAAGCTTTGCTAGTGAGAATGCGGGCGCCGATGCTGTGCCTATCCAGTAGGCCGATGATGACCAGCAGCATCGCTAATGGGGCAAAGGCGTAATCTGGCCATTCTGCCATCATCCCAACAGCAAGCACGATCAGGCCTACCGCAAACACGGCATCTGCAGTTGGAAGCCAAGGCGCGACCAAGGCATGCAAGCGGAACACGGTGGCGCCAAGGCTGAATTCTAGCAGGCACCGTAGCAGGCCAGCCTGCGCGATGTCTTCGCCAAGGCCACCCACCGAGAAGCCTGCTGCTATGACCAGGATCAGCACCCCAATCATTGCAGCTAGCGCCTGGGTGGGATTTACAATACGGCTTAGCCACCATGCCAGGACGGGAAAAACTAAGTAGGCACCCCATTCAGTGCTGATCGACCATGCTGGGATATTCCATGCTGGGCCAGGGCCAAATCCCCAATTCTGTATTAGGAACAGGCTTTGTAGAAAATAGTCGGGGTCGTATCGCGTTCCGGGTGTTCCTTTCTGGGAAAAGAGTGAGACCGCCAGCGGGTTGGTGATGAACGCGGCCATGATGACAACGTGCAGCGGATAAATGCGTGCTAGCCGAAACCCTAGGAAGCGCGCGACTGTCCGGATTGAAGGCGCCCGCAGCCCATCCGCATAGTTTAGCGCAATGACGAACCCGCTCATGATGAAAAACAGGTCCACAGCCAGGTAGCCGTGATCCGCCACAATCCGCAGCGCGGGGAGGCCGGACAGGTTCAGCAACTCCCGAAAGTGGTATATGACGACCCACCACGCCGCGAGACCCCGTAGCGCCGTGAGAGCTGGGAAATTGTTCCGCATCAATTTATGCTACAGGCTTGGCACTCTCGACGCCATCCCGCTTCTCAGGCTGGCGCCATCCAAAGATTCGGTGTCGGGCACGCTCTGGATGCTCATGCCGCCAGGAAGCGCCATGCAACGTGATTGCCGCTCATCCCGGTGACTTATATGTAGGATTGCCAGCGTCGCACGTTCATATGGGAAATCCGGCCGTTGCTCGATCACACCGCAGACACCCTACTGCCAGCCTTGCATGCGGTCGTCGGCGACCGCGGGCTGCTGACCGATCCGGCCGACACCGCCCCATACTGCGAGGACTGGCGCCGCCTGTATCACGGCCGCACCCCGGCCGTGGTGCGGCCCGGCGGCACGGAGGAGGTCGCGGCCGTCGTGCGGCTGTGTGCCGCGCGTGGCGTCCCCGTCGTGCCGCAGGGCGGCAACACCAGCATGGTCGGAGGCGCCACCCCGTCCGGCGACGGCACCCAGGTCGTGCTGTCCTTGTCCCGCATGACCCGCATCCGTGCGGTGGACCCGCTCGACCGGACGCTGACGATTGAGGCCGGGGCGCCGTGGAAAACCGCGCAGGACGCCGCTGCCGCCGTCGGCTGCCTGCTGCCGCTGTCCATCGGCAGCGAGGGCACGGCCCAGGTCGGCGGCATCCTGTCCGCCAACGCCGGCGGCAACAACACGCTGCGCTACGGCAATGCCCGCGACCTGGTGCTTGGGCTGGAGGTCGTGCTGCCGGACGGCCAGGTGTGGAACGGCCTGCGAAGCCTGCGCAAGGACAACACCGGCTATGCCCTGCGCCACCTGTTCGTCGGCGCGGAGGGCACGCTGGGCATCATCACCGCCGCGGTGCTGATGCTCGCCCCGCAGCCGCGGGAGGTGGAGGTGGCGCTGGTGGCCGTGCCCTCGCCCGAGGCAGCGAGCGCCGTGTGCCGCCGCTTCCTGGCGCATGACCCGGCGGCGGTGCAGGCGTTCGAGTATATGTCCGGCCCCGGCCTGGACCTGGTGCTGCGGCATATCCCCGGCGCTGCCCTGCCGCTGGGTGCCCCTGCCCCGCATTACGTGCTGGTGGAGCTGGCCACTCCCCGCCCCGACGCCGGCCTGCGGGATGCGATGGAGTCGGTGCTGGAAGCGGCGATGGCCGACGACCTCGTGCTGGACGCCGTGCTGGCCGAGAGCAACGCCCAGCGCGCCGCGCTGTGGCGCCTGCGGGAGGAGCACAGCGAGTCGCAGAAGCGTGCCGGCGCCAACGTCAAGAACGACGTGAGCGTGCCGACCAGCCGGGTGCCCGAGCTGATCGTGCGCGCGACTGCGGCGTGCGAGGCGCTGATCCCCGGCATACGCGCGGTGCCGTTCGGCCACCTGGGCGACGGCAACATCCACTTCAACCTGGTGCGCCCGGAGGATTGGGCCGACGACGCCTTCCTGGCGCGCAGCGCGGACATCATGGAGGCGGTCAATGCGGTTGTGGCGGAGTTGGGGGGCAGTTTCTCGGCCGAGCATGGGGTGGGGCTGCTGAAGCCCTATATGATGCCAGGCTGGCGCGGCGGGGCGGAGCTGGACACGATGCGCCGGATCAAGGCGGCGCTGGACCCGCTGGGGATCATGAATCCGGGGAAGCTGCTGCCGTAGAGAGGCGGGGGTTGGGAGCGGCACCCGGCGGCCGGCGTGGCCGGCGGCAGGTGCCCTTCATCTGAGTGGTGCAATGCTTTGCGCCGGCACCTCGCTGCCTGAGGCGACGTCCACTCTGAACCCTTTCACAGCATGGTGGAACGCCGCACGTACCGCAACGGCGGACTCCGCAAGCTTGCTGGGCACGGCGGTCTTCAAACGTCCGCCCGGCGTCGGATAGCGGAACGTGGTTGCATACTGCGTAAGGTCCGTGATGGCCAGCAGCAGTGGCTTGATGGGATTGCTGTCAGGCACAAGAGCTGCGGCTGGTTCAAGCTGGTGATGCTGGCCCCGCGGCAAATTTTCACGCTTGCTCAGAAGAACGGCAAGGATAATCGCCTCGGCGGCATAGAACAGGTGGCTTGCCGCCGTGCGTCGTTCGGCCTTTACCGCATCGTCGTAGTCGGCCAGCCTGTCATTGGCATTCCGGAGGTGGCTTGCCAGCGTCAACGCCGCGATCCTGCGTTCGTCAGGCGTCAACCCTGATGCCTTCCCGGCTGATCTGATACATCAACGTCGTCGGTATGTTGCGGGCAGCCCAAGCCTCAGAGGCACGGACGCTCACGACGTCAGCGGCCAGGCCTGAGGTGCGGCCCAGTTGATACAACGTATCCGTGTCCTCGAACGTGTCCGGCGCGTTGTCGTCCAAGACCACCAGCAAATCCCAGTCGCTGGCGGGATGGCTGTCTCTCCTTGCCCTGGAGCCAAACAGCCAGACTTCCTTGGCGCAGATGGTGCTTCTCGCCAACTGCGCGAACTGGGCGAGCCTGGGTTCGGCGCGGCGCAACGCTTCGGCCCGCTCCGCATCGCCCTGCGACTGTGTCCTGAACGGCTTGACCACCGGCTCGCCTCCTTCGGGTCAGTGCAGCACCCAAATGCACGAACCGCATCGCGTTCAGGAATGCTACAGGATTCTGGTGCCCAGCGTAGTACTGGATGCATCTACGATCGGGGCATCGGCCTGACGGTGCACGTCGGGCGGATCGCACGGGGCAGCCTGACCAGGCCGGGGTTCCCGGGCTCCGCCCCGTGCTGGACGAGCAGCAGCGACGCCGGGATGGTGCGTAGGTCGTTGCATGCTCGTTTCCCGCTATCCCAAAGTTGCGCGGCAGGATAGGCCGTCCGGGCAGCCACAGCGGCTGCGCCCGCCGGCGGGAACGCCGGCACGAAAGGATGCCATGTCCCTGAGCGCCCTGCCCACCGCACTGCTGCTGCCGCCGGTCAACCTGCTGGTCCCCTGTGCGGCCGGGCTGCTGCTGTGGCGCAGTTGGCCGCGGACGGCGCGGCTGCTGCTGACGGTGGGGATGGCCGGGCTGCTGGTGCTGTCCCTGCCGGTGGTGTCCAGGGCGCTGATCACCTCGCTGGAAACCAACCTGCCGCTGGCGCCCTCAGCCGCCGACCCGCCCGGCGCCATCGTGATCCTGTCCGCCGAGGCGCTGCGCAACAACGGCGTGCTGGAGCCGGGGCCGCTGACGCTGGAACGCCTGCGCGCCGGCGCCGCGCTGCACCGCCGCACCGGGCTGCCGGTGCTCGTGACCGGAGGGGGCGCCGACGACAATGACGACGGCACCCTTGCGGCGACGATGGTCCGCAGCCTCCGTGACGATTTCAACGTGCCGGTCCGCTGGGTGGAGGATGTTTCCCAGGACACAAGGGAGAATGCCGTGCTGAGCGCGCCGTTGCTGCTGCAGGACGGCGTGCGGTCGGCCTATGTCGTGACCCATGCCTGGCACATAAAACGGGCAGTACAAGCCTTCGCCGGCACCGGCGTCGCCGTCACGGCAGCGCCGGTGCGGATGGACGAGGGGTCGTACGGCCGCCTGTCCGACTTCGTCCCGCGCGCCCGGTCGTGGCAGGACAGCTACTGGGCGCTGCACGAATGGGCGGGGCTTGCGGTGGCCTCGTTGCAAGGCGTGCGCCGCCGCCCGGCGGAACAGGCAACACCGACGCTGTCGCAGAGATGATAATGTTTACGCACCCACGGGAGCGTGCCATTAGTTTTGGATTAATAACGACGAGACCCCGCCATGACGGTTGCCGCGCCTTTGCGCCATGACGCCGAACGGCTCCGCGCTGTTAACCGGGAGACGCGCCCGGCTGACCGGCTGCGTGCGCATTATGAGATCGAGCGGGAGCTGGCTGGCCGTCTGCGCGCGTTGCGGCGGGAGGAGCGCGGGTCGCTTTACGGCGAGGTTTACAACGAGCTGTTCACCCGCCTGCCCGACCATCCCCAGCACAAGGCCGACCCGGAAAAGTGCCGCCGCAACACGGCGGTGCAGGTGGCCTTTCTGCGGAGTCTGCTGACCCCTGAAACCGTCTTCATCGAGGTCGGATGCGGCGACGCGGCCGTAACGCAGGCCGTGGCGGCCGATGTGCGCGAGGCGATCGGCATTGATGTCACGTCCGCACTGGTGAACCATGCCGGGGCGCCGGACAACTTCCGCTTCCTGCACACCGACGGGACTACCCTGGCACTGCCCGACGGCGTGGCCGACCTGGTTTATTCCAACCAACTGATGGAGCACCTGCATCCCGACGATGCCCGGCAGCAGTTGGAGGAGATCATCCGGGTGCTGCGGCCCGGCGGGCGCTACGTTTGCTCCACCCCGAACCGCCTGACCGGCCCGCACGACATTTCCTGCTACTTCGACCGGGAGCCTCAGGGGTTCCACCTGCGCGAGTATGACCATAGGTCGCTTGCGGCGATGTTCCGGGATGCCGGGTTCCGGTCCACCCGCGCCGTGGTGAGCGTCAAGGGACGGCGCATGGATCTGCCGGTCGGCCCGGTCAGCTTCGCCGAGCGGCTGCTGGGCGGGCTGCCGCGGGGTCTGCAAGCCCGTCTGACGAGCCTCGGGCCGGTCAGGAACATGTTCGGCGTCCTGCTGATCGGGCAGCAGTAGCGCCCGCCGGCTGCGGCCGGGCAAGGGGTGGATACCATCCCGGCCGTCCATGACGTAAAGCTGCCGCCATGCGCCGTTCCCAGCTTGACCGCTACGTGTTTCGCCAGCTCCTGGCCGCCCTGCTCGCGACGACCGGCGGGCTGGTCGCGCTGATCTGGCTGACGCAAAGCCTGCGCTTCGTCGAGCTGGTGGTGAACCGCGGGCTGTCGCTGGCGGTGTTCCTGAAGCTGACCGGGCTGCTGGTGCCCAACTTCGTCGCCGTGATCCTGCCTATCACCACCTTCGTTTGCGTGCAGTTCGTCTATCAGCGGTTGGCGGGGGATCGGGAGCTGACGGTGATGCGTTCCGCCGGGCTGTCTCCCTGGGCGCTGGCGCGTCCGGCGCTGGGGCTGGCGGCGCTGGTGGTCGGTACGATGTATGTGCTGACGCTCTGGCTGGTGCCGGTCAGCTACACCGCATTCCGCGAGTATCAGTTCGAGATACGCAACCGCCTCGCCGCGTTCCTGCTGCAGGAGGGCGTGTTCACCCCGGTCAGCGACGACCTGACGGTGTATGTCCGCAGCCGCGACCCGGACGGCACCCTGCGCGGCATCCTGGTGGAGGATGCCCGGCAGCGGAACAGCCGCGCCACCATCCTGGCCCAGCGCGGCCGGCTGCTGGAGGGCGGCAGCACCCCCAGGCTGCTGCTGCAATCCGGCAGCCGGCAGGAGATTGACCGCAGCAGCGGACGGCTGAACGTGCTGACCTTCGCGGAAACGACCCTCGACCTCGCGAGCAACACGGCGAAGGGCGACGTGCGCTACCGCGACGCGGCCGAGATACCGTTGGAGGAGCTGCTGGCGCCGGGCAACGGCGCGCTGACCGCCCGTGATGCCGGCAAGTTCCTGGTGGAGGCGCACCGGCGGCTGACTGCGCCGCTGACGGCGGCGAGCTTTGCATTGGTGGCGCTGCTGGCGGTGCTGACCGGGGCGTTCCAGCGGCATGGCGGGGTGCTGCGGCCGGTGGTGGCGGTCGGCGCCGTGGTGGTGCTGCTGGCACTGGGCCTGGCGGCGGCGAACCTCGCGGCCCGGCAGACCGCCCTGATCCCGCTGATCTGGCTGCATGCGACCCTGCCGGGCATCGTGTGCGGCTGGCTGCTGCTGGGTCCGCAGTTGCGGGACGGGCGCAGCCGGCCGGCAGCCGGGACGCCGGCGCAGCCGGGCCGGGCGGGCTAGCATGGCGTTCACGCTCTCGGCCTACGTCGCGCGGGTGTTCAGCCTGTCGGTGCTGGCGATGCTGTCGGCGCTGTCGCTGCTGGTGTCCCTGTTCGACTTCATCGAGCTGCTGCGCCGGTCCGCCACCAAGCCGGATGCGACGTTCGGCATCGTCGCGCAGATCGCCGGGCTGCGCCTGCCCTACGTGTCCATGCAGATCCTGCCGTTTGCGGTGCTGCTGGGCGGCATCCTGGCCTTCTGGCGGCTGACGCGCAGCAGCGAACTGATCGTCGCCCGCGCGTCCGGCGTGTCGGCCTGGGGGTTCCTGACGGCGCCGGTGGGCTGCGCGATCCTGCTCGGCGCGGTGGCGACCGGGGTGGTCAGCCCGTTGTCGTCGGCCATGCTCGGGCGGGCGGAGTCGCTGGACAACGCCTACTTGCGCACATCGGGCGGGCCGCTGGCGCTGTCCGGCGGCAAATTGTGGCTACGGCAGTCAGATCGGGAACTGGACCCACGGGGCGTGGCGATCATCGTTGCCCGGTCCGTCACGTTGCGCGACGGGGCTTTGTCGGGCCGGGATGTCAGTGTGTTCCGTCTGGATGGCGCCGACCACTGGCTGTCCCGGATTGAAAGCGCGCGCGTTACGTTGAGCAGCGGGCATTGGCTGCTGGAGGATGCCCGCCGCATGACTGCCGATCACCTGCCGGAGCCTGTGGGCACCATAAGCCTGCCGACCGACCTGACGGTGGGCCGGGTGCAGGACAGCTTCGCCAGCCCGGACACTTTGTCGGTCTGGACGCTGCCGGACATGATCGGGCTGCTGGAGCGGTCCGGCTTCTCTGCCATCCGGCACCGCCTGCACTTCCAGGAGCTGCTGGCGCTGCCGCTGCTGTGCGGCACGATGGCGCTGGTGGCGGCAGGGTTTTCCATGCGGCCGACCCGACGCGGCGGCGTGGGGCGGATGATCGGGTCGGGCGTGGCGGCGGGGTTCGCGCTGTTCGTGGTCAGCAAGGTGGCCGCGGAGTTTGGGCAGTCCGGGACGCTGCCGGCGGAGCTGGCGGCGTGGGCGCCGGCCGGGGCCGGGCTGATGCTGGCGGTCAGCCTGCTGCTGCACTTGGAGGATGGCTGATTTCCTCTCCGTCCGGAAAGGTAACTATTACTCCTTGAGAAGGTATGGTCAGATGTGACTGAGCGAGCAGGTGCGGCAAAGACTGGATGGATGAATTGGGGGTAACCAAACGGGCGGATGCAGGTTTGGCCGAAGGGGCTTTTCTGTTCGTGTCCGCTGGTTCCCTCTTGGGTCGTTCATTAAGGGGAAGCACCCATGCCGACCGTGGTTCGCACTCAGGGCTTCCGGCTATACTTCTGAAGCCGAGAGCCGAACGAGCCGCCGCACGTTCACGTGGACCGGGGCGGTGCCTCGGCCAAGGTGTGGCTGCAGCCGGTCGCCCTGGCGAGCAACGCGGGCTACCCGGCCCGCGAGCTGGGCGTCATCCTGGCCCTGGTCCGCGAGCGTCAGCCCGAGTTGTTGGAGGCGTGGCATGAGTTCTTCGGCACAAGCTAAAGGAGCCGACATCCGAGTCCGCGACGTGTCGGTCAGCGAGGACGAGCTGACGGTGGCGCTGATGGACGGGCGCACCATCATCGTGCCGCTGGCCTGGTATCCGCGCCTAGCAACGGGAACGCCCGAGCAGAGGGCGCATTGGGAGCTGGCCGGCGCCGGCTACGGCATTCACTGGCCGGAGTTGGATGAAGACCTGAGCACGGAGGGGCTGCTGGCCGGGGCGCGGGCACCGCGCGGCTCGGCATCGTGGCGCTCGCCGCTGCTGGACGGCGGTCCGGCATGACGTGCCCGTTCCGCCCCTACGCACCCAAAGCGGACTTATCGAAGGAGCTGATCGCCTCGATGGGAAACACGGTGCGGATCGTGGCGGGCGAAGTGCCGCCCAGTTAGGGCTTAGAAAGTAATAAGCACGCTACCTGTTTTACTAGAGCACTGTGAACGTTGTGCATTTTATGGAAAATTAATTCAGTTACTTTATGACAGGCCCTTTTAGGTCCATACAGGTGCGAAACTGGCCGGCAGGGCGGCAGGAACAGGCCAGTGGCGAGCGAGCTGCCCGACTCTGCCGTTAGAAATGCGCCAGCAACCGAGGCGCCGTCACCGAATCGGGATGGCAAGTGGGACCGTGGGATCAGCGCAAGCCAGGTTATAGATGTGACGACATGGGGGAGCGAGACACCCGCGTGGTTGGTGTTACCAGTTCTGCTTCTCGTCTCCGGCCTTCTCGCGTGCCCGCTGGCTTGGCTGGCCAGCAAGCTCCGTGGCGGCTGATCCGAATAACTATTGCAACAATCACGGCAAGCATTCGTGCCCGTGTGGGTAGTTCCGCAGCCTTCCCCAGGAATGCCGATGAGTCGGGGCCGGGCTGATGCTGGCGGTCAGCCTGTTGCTGCACCTGGAGAATGGATAGTCCCCGCCCGGCAACGGCAACGCCCGCGACCATGCCGGCCCGTAGCGCCCATGGGCGCCTTGGGCCGGCGCAGGCGGTGGATCAGCCGAACAGCCAAGCCTTGCAGCGCGCGAGGAACCGCTCGAATTCGGCCACGAACTCCTGCCGGCCTTGCACGATCAGCTTGGCCTCACGCGACAACTCATCGAGATACATAGATACATCCTTCCATGGAACTTAGCCCATCATCGGGCAGAAGGACGCTTCCCCGGTGCTGAAGGTAGGCATGGTTATGCTGCACTGCAACATGCCGTTTGCCACAGTCGCAAGGGATACTGCCGGGATGTGCTGGACCAGCACGCCCGGTCCCTTTTTTCCCGCCATCAGCCCGGCTAAGGTACGGCATGGCCGGCACGATTCCCCCTCTCGCCGCTCCGGCGGCCCGGCTGTGCCTTCGCCTCTCGGGTGGCGCTGTGCTTGCGGCGATGGTGCTCGCCGTCCCTGCTCATGCGCAGTTTGCCTCGCCGCGCCGCGCCGCGGGCACCCCGGCGCCGCAGCCGCTGACCCGCACGGACCCGGTCGCCTTCACCGCCGACGAGGTGCAGTACGACCGCGACAACGCCGTCGTGTCGGCCTCCGGCAACGTGGAAGCCTGGCAGAACGACAATATTCTACGCGCCGACAAGATCACGTTCGACCGCAACACCAACGTCGCCGCCGCGTCCGGCCACGTGGTCATCGTGCAGCCGGACGGCCAGGTGCTGTTCAGCGACTATGCCGAGCTGACGGAGGGCCTGCGCGACGGCGTGCTGCGCGGCATGCGTGCGATCCTGGCGGAGAACGGCCGGCTGGTGGCCAACGGTGCCCGCCGCACCGACGGCAAGATCAACGAGCTATCGCGCGCGATTTACACCACCTGCAACCTGTGCGCCGCGGACCCGACGAAGCCGCCGCTGTGGCAAATCCGCGCCCGCTCGATCGTGCAGGACGGGGAGAACAAGCGGATCGAGTATCGCGACGCCGTCGTGGACATCTACGGCGTGCCGGTCGCCTACCTGCCGTATATCTGGCACACCGACCCCTCGGTGCGCCGGGCCAGTGGCTTCCTGGTGCCGGATTTCGGCAGCAGCAAGCACCTCGGCGGCTTCCTGCGCGCGCCGTATTTCTGGGCGATTGACGAGCAGTCGGACGCGACGATCACGCCGAACTTCAACACCCAGAACTACCTCAATGTGAATACCGACTACCGGCGCCGCTTCAACGACGGCACGCTGCGGGTGGACGGGTCCTTGGGCATAGACCGGCGCAAGCCGCAGGCCGCCATCTTCGCGCGCGGCGCCTTCGCCTATGACGACACCTGGCGCTACGGCTTCAACATAGACCGGGCGTCCAGCTCGAGGTATCTCAACGACTACTCCTTCACCGGGCGCGACGATGTGCTGACCAGCAGCATCTTCCTGGAGGGTTTCGGCACCGGCGCCTATACAAGGCTGGACAGCATCGCCTACCAGGGGCTGGTGAACAGCATCAGCCAGGCCCGCCTGCCCTATGTGCTGCCGCGCTACCAGTACAGCTTCTTCGGCGAGCCGGACGCGCTCGGCGGCCGGCTGAGCTTCGAGACGGTGGATTTCAACGTCATCCGGCAGATCGGCACCAACACGCAGCGGGCCGGAGCCGTGCTGAACTGGCAGCGGCCCTTCTCCGGGGCATTCGGCGAGGTGTATGGGCTGACACTGCAGAACGTGGCCGCCGGCTACACCGCGACCAGCCTGAACCAGAATCCCAACTATGCCCGCGTCGGCAGCGCCGAGACGGCGCGGGACCATCCGCAGGCCGCCATCGAGGTGCGCTGGCCCCTGGTGCGGGACGGCGGAGCGCTGGGCACCCAGACCATCGAGCCGATTGCGCAGTTCGTCGCCGGCCCGAACACCGGCGGCGGCCAGCGCACCCTGCGCATCCCGAACGAGGACAGCCTGGACTTCGAGTTTACCGACCAGAACCTGTTCTCGCTCAACAAGTATCCCGGCATTGACCGGCTGGAGGGCGGGCTGCGCGCCAATGTCGGCCTGCACCTGAACTGGACCGTGGGCACCGCGGCGGTGGATGCGCTGGTCGGGCAGAGCTACCGCGCCCACCGGGACGACAGCTTTCCCGTAGGGTCGGGGCTGGAGCGGCGGGCGTCCGACATCGTGACCCGCACCACCGTGACGCCGGCGCCCTGGCTGGACCTGACCGGGCGCACCCGGGTGGACAACCGCAACGGCAACATACGCTTTGCCGACGCCATCGGCAGCACCGGGACGCCGCTGCTACGGCTGAATGCCGGCTACATCTACTCCGCGGTGAATCCCTATTTCTACTATGATACCCAGGCGGTGCCGGCCAGCTACTTGCAGCACCGCAACGAGGTGACGGCGGGAGTCAACTCTCAGTTCGGCCCCTACAGGCTGGGCGCGACGGCGCGGCGGGATGTGAACACCAACAAGATGGTCAGCGCCGGGCTGCGCGCGACCTATGAGGACGAGTGCTTCATCTTCGACGCCAACTTCATCCGGCGTTATACCAGCCTCAACGGTGACAACGGCGCCAGCACGTTCCTGCTGCAGATCACCCTGAAGACGGTGGGCCAGTTCGGCTTTCATCCGAGCTAGACGAGCCGTGATGGGCAGGCGTCACGTAAGCCTTTGTTTACGGCACGCTGGCGTATAAGAACCGCCGGGGGACGGGACACGCCCGGCATCCCCAGCCCCGCCCCAAGTAGGACACGCCGCATGGGACCGACCCGAACCTTCCTCGTACTGACCGCGCTGTTGGCAGGCCTGCCCGCGGCGGCCCAGCCGCGCCGGGCGCCCCCGGGCGCCGCGCCAGCCGCGCGGCCCATAGGCGCACAGGGAGCAGCCACCCCTGTTCCCGCCAGCACAGCCGGCCAGGAGCGCATCATCGCCGTCGTCAACGGCGACATCATCACGACCGGCGACGTGATCAACCGTGGCCGCCTGTTCGCGCTCAGCACCGGCCTGCCCGTAACCCCCGAGGTGCTGGAGCGCCTGCGTCCCCAGGTGGCGCGGCAGTTGGTGGACGAGCGGCTGCGCTTGCAGGAGGTGCAGCGCCGCAAGATCGCCGTCAGCGACCGCGAGATCGCCGAGGCCATCGCCGACATCGAGCAGCGGAACGGGATGCCCAAGGGTGCGCTCAGCGCCAGCCTGAACGGACGCGGCGTCGCGCTGCGGACGCTGATTGACCAGGTGCGGGTGCAGATCGGCTGGACCCGTGTGCTGCGCCAGGAGCTGGGTGCCCGGGCCGAGATCAGCGACGCCGACGTGGCCGAGCAGATCCGGTTGTTCAAGGAGCAGATCGGCAAGCCCGAGTATCAGGTGCGCGAGATCTTCATCCCCATCGAGGACCCGTCGCGCCGCCCTGACGCCCAGCGCTTCGCCGACACCGTCATCACGCAGCTCCGCGCCGGTGCCCCGTTCCCGGTGGTCGCGGCGCAGTTCAGCCAGAGCCAGACCGCGTTGCAGGGCGGGGACCTCGGGTGGGTGCGCGCGAACCAGTTGGACCCGGAGGTGGGTGCGGTCGCGACGCAGATGCCGCCCGGCGCCGTCAGCAACCCGATTGCGGTGCCCGGCGGCATTGCCATCGTGTCGCTGCAAGGCAAGCGCGACATTGGCCGCGACCAGTCCACGGTGATGCACATACGCCAGGTGTTCATCCCCTTTGCCACGCCGTTGAACCCCGGCGCCCCCACGCCGCAGCAGCGTGCCGCCGTGGATCAGGCCACCTCCGTGTCCAAGAGCGTGAAGACCTGTGCCGACATGGAGGCCGCCAACACCAAGGCCGGCGCCACCCGTCCGTCCGACCCCGGCGAACTCCGGCTGGAGGCCGTCGGCTCGCCGCCGCTGCGTGCGCTGCTGACCGGGATGGCGCCGAATGCGCCGAGCAAGCCGGTCGTTGCCAGCGAGGGCGTGGCGGTGCTGATGGTCTGCTCCCGCGAAACCAAGACTGCCTCCGAGCCGTCGAAGCAGGAGATCACCAGCCGCCTGCTGGGCGAACGGATCGAGCTGGCGTCCCGCCAACTGCAGCGCGACCTGCGACGCCGGGCGGTGATGGAGGAGCGTACCTGACGCAGGCGCTTCTCCCTTTCCTCCCGGGGGAGGGTTGGGGTGAGGGGGTCTTGAAGCGTGGCTCTTGCCGAAGCAGGGCCGTGTTCCAGCGGCACCAGCAGTACTCCGCTCCGCAGCCAAGACCCCCTCACCCCGGCCCTCTCCCGGAGGGAGAGGGA
>JAABUQ010005657.1_pt1 | contig 19676 bp, 18 predicted proteins | sample 5560001 | NCBI WGS metagenome assembly JAABUQ01 (sample SAMN10711888, study PRJNA513371) | rock metagenome | isolation source: Antarctica rocks | place: Antarctica: Victoria Land, Finger Mt nord | collected 2015-12-18
GCGAACGGGCCAGTGCCTTTGCCATCACCGTTTTACCCATCCCTGGCACATCCTCAATCAACACATGTCCGTCGCTAAGCAACGCGACCAGCAACAGCGTAATACTATCGCTCTTGCCTATAATCATTCGAGCAACATTGTTCCGAATCGTATCTGCAACGCGCTGTACAGAGGTCAACGAGATGGAACTACTGTCGGTATTCATTGTCCACAATCTCCAATTCCACAGAAAGGGAAACAAAAATATTCTTTATTATATATACGACACATAGGACTTTGAATGTGTGTAAACATCATCTTGCGAATTTTCACGAGCAAATCCGTAGAGACATCCTCCGAATCCTCTTCCATTTGCCCAAGTCCATATTATACCCTTTTGTAGGAGAAAATTCTCCTAGAACCCCTTCCTGATACCTCTTAGCAAAGAGATAGACGCACAAGGCCGCAAGTGACAACGAAAAAATGCTTGCGGCCTTTTTTGTGTTTTTAAAGATTTCCCCTTATAGCTCTCCGTACACAATTCTCCCACCTAATATTGTTGCCTGGACACCATTTTCAGCGATCTTCTCCTGTGGAACATGCAGAATATCCTCACGTAGCACAACAGCATCACCTAACTTGCCTGTTGTAAGCGAACCTTTACGCTGCTCTTCAGCACCTGCATAGGCAGCACCCAATGTATAGCCCCAAAGAGCATCGGCAATATTTAGCGCTTGATCGGGCAGCCATGGTGGACGTTTTGTGGCGGGATCACGTCGTACGGTGGCAGCATAGAGAATATCCAGCGGGTTGAAGCGTTCAACGGGTGCATCGGACCCCATCGCTAGGGGAATGCCTAGATCGTGCATGGTGTGATAAGCGTAGGCGTGGCGATGGCGTTTGCCCCAATAACGTTCTGCTATGTCGCGGTCAGCAACAGCGTGAAAGGGCTGTATCGAGGCAATAACACCCATACGGCGCATACGTTGCAGATCTTCTGGCGTGATGAGTTGTACATGTTCCAGGCGATAGCGCAAGCCCGAATGTACATCTTCGGGTGTGCCTTGCTCCGCCATCAGCATCTGGGCACGTTCAATTGCATCAAGGGCAACCTTTGCTGCTCGGTCACCAATCGCGTGAATGGCGATAGTCAAACCCATCTCGGTAGCATCACTGATGTTATCCATCATCTCCTGTTCTGGAATGGTCAGGATACCGTAATTGCCAGGACTACCCTCAAAGCTTTCGAGCATGGCGGCTGTCTGTGAACCAAGCGTGCCATCGGCGAATATCTTGATACCGCCAACACGTAGCAGGTCGTTTTCTTCATTATTGATGCCTTGTGTACGAAGTTGTGGCAACATTTGACGCGGTAAAATCATCTGTACGCGCACACCAAGTTTGCCTTCATTTCGTAGCTCTTGAAACAGATTGAGCGAGGTATCGCCCTCAATATCATGAATGGTGGTGATACCGCTACGTTGTAGTTGAGCGAGTGTGCGCTCTATCAACGTGCGGTTCATAATCGGGTCAGAAGAGTCAATCACTCCATAGACAAGGCTCGTCGCACCCTCTTCCTGAAGTACACCTGTCGGTTCACCTGAACCATCATGGAGAATTTTTCCTGTTTCAGACTGTGGTGTCTCGGCTGTGATATTTGCGCGTTGCAGCGCTAAGGAGTTGACCCACAAGAGATGTCCATCTTTGCTTGACAATGCAACGGGATGAGAAGGCGCGGCAGCATCGAGTGATGCTTTCGAGGGAAAATTCGTATCTGTCCAAAGATTTCGGTCCCACTGACCGCCCTGTATCCAGTGTCCCTCTGGTGTCTGGCTTGCCCGATTGCGTACAAGCTCCGCTACCTCGGCCTCGCCTGTGGCGTTGCGTGCGTCGATCTGATTCTGACTGTGGGCCGTGTGAAGCAGGTGAATGTGTGCGTCAATAAATCCTGGCAAGACCGTTTTCCCCTTGAGGTCCAGAATGTGTGTATATTGTCCCCCAACACGTCGCACCTCGTCATTTGTGCCAACCGCCACAACGCGCCCGTTTGTATCGTCGATAGCCATCGCCTGAGCGCGTGGTTGTGCAGCATCCATCGTATAGATATTTCCGTTCAGGTAAAGGATGGTTGTCATAAAATATCCTTTCTATCTTAAGTGCCTGTACTATTCCAAACACCCTTAATGTGATGCCCTATCGTAGGGACCACGTTTACGCCGTCCGAGGCGCAATTCATTGCGCGAAATCGTACCATCATAACTTGAAGCGGTATCAGTTCGCGTGATAAATCACACGCGGACGGCGTAAACGTGGTCCCTACAACAGACTGTCAAATCAATTAGGTCGGACCCGTACAGAATTTGCTTATGCCATAAAGCGTGTAATGGCCTGAGCCAGGATATGTGGGCGTTGTAATTGAATGTCGTGTGCTGTATCGGGCATCCACAGGATGGAGCACTGTTGAATGACTTCTGCAACTTGAGCCGCCATGTAGCCTTTGGCCTCGGCAAATTCGTCGGTATGCTCAAGGCGCTCTGGAAATTCTTTGTTGGGTTGCGGCTCGCCAGCAGCAGGAATGAGCAAGACAGGACAGGTCAATTTACTATAGTACGAGAGGGCACGGTCATCCCACAGCGACTCGCGGATACGACGCTGAGTGTCTGGCTGCAGACACTCCTCAAGTCGCCCATCGGGAAGTTCTTGCACCGTTTTGAGCAGAATAGCCTGCACCTCTGGCGACCAGAACGAGAGCATTTCCTGGCGCATGGCGTTCACAAACGCTGTTTTTGAGACATACAAGTGTTTTGTATCTGTCTCGCGGATAAAGCGGTCACGTGTCATGCCGGGCCAGTGCCGAGGCTCAACATGTGGACAATCAACGAGAATGAGATGACTGATCAGTGCTGGATGCAGTGCTGCCATGACGAGTGCCACTCGTGCGCCCCAGCCATGTCCGACAAGCGCAACCTGACCGAGGCCGAGGGCCGCCATGCCTTGTATCGCATCTTCCGCAATAGTTGGAAGGTCGTAGCCCGTTGAAGGCTTCTCACTTTCGCCATGTCCACGTTGATCGAAGGCTACAACCAGGTGTCTGTGGCATAGGTCTTGTGCGACCAGACGCCATGTGTCCGCCGTTGCGCCAAGCCCGTGCAGCAGTACAATCGGTATCTCGTCATTGCCTTGTACTCCTGCTTGCTGCTGTCCATTCCAACTCCCTGCTAGGTCCCATTCAAGATAATGTAAACGTATAGCATTGGTATCGACGAAAGAGCTACGAGGCTCAATCATAGCCTTCCCTTTCTAACTATTGGCGTGAAAGTAAGAAAACGCTCATCACAATTAAAACGCCACCGATCACCGTGATCGGAGTCAATTGTTCGTGCAGTAAGAGAACTGCCAATACCGTACCAAAAAGTGGTTGTACAAAGAGTGTTACCGCTGCCGCCGAGCCATCTACTTTTGCTAAACCTTGAAACCAGGCAAGGTAGCCAAACACTGTGGCAACAAGAGCCATCCAGCCTAGGCTCAACCACCCAAGTACACTTAATGGATGCCAGCCGAAAGATACGACCTCCCAGCCAGCAAGGGGCAGCCAAAATATCGTACTGCCAACTATTGCAGTGGAAATGACCAGCAGCGGGGAATGCTTGACCAGCAATGACTTTCCGCGTATCGTATAAAATGCCTCGAAAATGAGTGCCAGCACAACCAGCAGATCGCCAAAAATACGCCACACGCCACCACCAGGGGGAATGTTTGGCACAAAACTACGCTCAACAATCAAATAGACGCCTCCAAGCCCGAGTAGCATGAGACCAACACGGAGTAGTTGAAATCGTTCACGTAATAAAAGCCAGGCAAAGGCGGTGGTAAAAAGCGTCTCACTACTAATCAGTAGGGCAACATCAGAAGCGGTGGTTAAGGCGAGTCCGCCATACTCAAGCATTTTATTAATCACGAATCCTGTAAGTGCAAGCAGGAGCAATTGAGGTACGTCACGCCACGTGAGGTGTATGTCTTTGCGTTTATATATCAACAAAGGCATAAGCAAAAGTGAGGCAAGGCACATACGGAGTGCATTAAGCATAGTAACGGAAATATCTTGTAGAATAAATTTTCCTGCGACATAACTTGTTGCCCACAGCATATTTGCCAGAATAAGAAGAAACCAGGAAAATGTATGACGAGGTAGCGACGACGGAGAGATACTACTCGATGTAGTGGACAATATGATACTCCTTAATTACGTGGGCCAGTTTGCTTCTTGTAGTAAGGATATAGGGACGAGGGGGTAGTTGTCAAATATGGTTGACAGCGAGACGTTTGTCTCGTACACTACGTTTGTATAGATAGATTATAATGTTAGAGGATGTACGATTCATTGCGCCCAATATGGCGATTACCTGTTCTCTACCTGATAAAAGATTCCATCAGTGTACTACCTCTCTGTAAAACCTAAAACAGTGTTGAGGGGTAAGGGGGAAGCCGCCAATGAACAGTATTCAATGTCCAAACTGCGAAAAAGCATTGCCAGGATACGCAAATTATTGCGCTAGCTGCGGTGAGTCAATGACTTCACCGGGACATGTATCTGCGCGTTTCTTGGCGGAAAACTCCTCTACAAACGATGCATTTCAGAGCCCCCACTTTTCAATGAGTCAGATAGAAATACCTACGTTACAAGGAAGAAGACCTGCGACAGTTAATGCTTCACGAGATGGACATCCTAATAGCACCTATTTCCTTCATCCTGCACAGCAAATGTCACAACAGAGCTATCAGCAGTATTCTGTACAAGATGTAGTAGCACAACTGCATAAAGAGGATGCGCGGCCTCTAACATGGCAAAAAGTGCTTGATACTCCAGTTGCACCAGAAGAGATTCCTGTTTCACCACGACCCATATCGTCACATCATGTCGCGCTTACTCGGTTGCCAACTAAGAGGCAGGCTGGGAGACGCGTTCCCTCTGCGCTCTTCTTTTGGGTGAGCCTTGTTACGTTACTCGTTTTATTGCTTGGCGGTGCCTTTAGCGTCTCATTTGGACACTTTAAAACAGGAAGCCATGAACCAACGCTGCAAGCTTCGTCGAATATTATCGCCATTGGCGCAACACTGACACTCCATGGAAGCAATTTCAGTCCACATGGACGTATTGGCTTGACCCGCGACACGATACTTCCCATCGCTGACACAGGCGGTGCCTCTATTATTCGGGCTGATAGTAAAGGCAATTTTACAGACACGGTAACAGTTTCTCCTGATTGGCAAGCAGGTGTACACGTAATTAACGCGGAAGATGCAAGATTACATAAGCTAGCGCGCTTCTCGCTCATTGTAACGGGAAAGAGTACTTCACTGCGTCCCGCACATTTTACTCTTTCCGAGACAACGCTTGATCTTGGCACCGGCGATATCGCTACAAACTCAACAAAAACAGTCACGTTAAGCAATACAGGTGGTGGACAAATTACGTGGCAAGGCCATACTGATCAACCCTGGCTATTAATGACACCTGATAACGGCACATTCGCGGCTAGTACAAAGATACAGGTGACAATTGCTGTAGACCGTGCGAATTTGCGCCCTGGCTCCTACACAGGTCACGTGAATTTTTTATCCAATGTCGGAACAAGCAAGGTAACGGTTACTATGCAAGTGGTACCGCTCAACCCTGGGAATAATGCTGTGCTTCAGGTAGGCCCTGCTGTTCTCTCCTTTACCGCTCCTGACGGTGGAACAGCACCACCAACACAGACCATTACGGTAAGCAATCCTGGTGTACGTCCATTGCAATGGAGTGTCTCGACCAGTGATGCATGGCTTTCTGTTTCGCCTGGCTTCGGCAATGTACAAAATGCTTCATCTACTGATAACGTTACTATTACTACAGTAGGGCAGGGTGTTGCTTCGCAGAGTGTCAACGTGAGCATCAACACAAGTACACTCTTGCCCGGAACCTACAGCGGCAGAATTACCTTTACCGGTCAGGGACAGGTCAAGGACAGCCCGCAGGATGTGCTGGTCACCATTACAATCACTCCACAGTGTGGTTTGCAGGTGTCATCATCGTTACTTACCTTTGCAGGAGTCTTTCAGCAATCTTCCCCTGAAAGCAAAACGATCAATGTTGGTGTCTCGCAAGGCAGTTGCACAGCACCTATTCAGTGGAGCGCAACAACGACAGCATCCTGGCTTACGCTTAGCACGAGCAGTGGCACAACGCCAGCGTATCCGTCAGTCAGTGTTAATAGCACAGGATTGGCTCCTGGTACCTATAATGGGTCGATTGTCTTCTCGACCTCGGCAGGTACCGACACCATTCCTGTCACCTTCACCTTGGGCCAGCCTACAACGCCCATAGTTGGTGTTTCAGCAGCTACCCTTACGTATAGTGGAGTTGTCGGACAAACAGGTCCCGCAGCACAAAGCGTTATTGTCACAAACACGGCTGGTGGAGTCCTCAAGTGGCAAGCAACCGTTGCGACCAGTGTGGGCGGAAATTGGCTGAGTGCCGCAGCTAGCAATGGAAGTCTTACAAGTCATCAATCGACTGCACTATCGGTCACAGCACAACTAAAGACGCTTCCCCCTGGCATCTATAATGGTACTGTGACCATCACAGGGAGTGATGAGGCAGATCATAGAGTTCCTGGAAGTCCACAAGTAATTCCTGTAAGCTTTCTCGTACAGGCTGCTTGTACGATTACAACGGACTCAACAGCCCTCACTTTTACAAGTGCTGTTGGACAGTCTGCGCCGACATCGCAAGCTCTGAGTATTGCCGCAAATGGTGCATGCACTCATGCTGTTACCTGGATCACTACATCCGCAGCACCGTGGCTTGTAGCAACACCAGCAACAGGTACGGCTACATCGGCAGCGGCTGGAAAAAGTAGTATTGGTGTTACATCGGCTGGACTTGCGGCTGGAAACTATCAGTCCACACTAACAGTTACAGCTATCGATAGTGTAACTCAGCAACCCATCGGCACGCCAGTTGAAATACCGGTTGCTTTGGCGGTACAGCAAGCGTGTACGCTACAAGCTCCATCGGTAGCAACCGAAGCATTTACAACAGTAGCTGGAAAAAATCCTGCTACGCAGACGTTCTCGTTAGCTGTCAGTGGTGCATGTACAGGCAGTATGACAATTACACCTACAGTGTCGCTTGGGAGTGGCACTGGTTGGCTGACGGTGACACCAACAAGAGCAACAGTGCTGGCAGGTGGTACGGCGACATTTACGGTTGCGGTCATTGGTACGGTAATGAAGGCAGGCTCATACAGTGGCTCAATTACTCTTGCAGGTGTCAACGGTGGTGCCACAATTACGGGTAGTCCTCAAACAGTTGGTATAACGGTAACAGTGTCCTCACCGCCATCGTTTGCAGCAAGTGCAGGTGCCGCTGCTACACACGGAACAGATGGTGTAACAGCACAACCCGTTAACATCGCGAATACAGGTGGTACGGCATTAAACTGGACTGCAACTCTGGCAAACGCGCCTTCGTTTGTCTCGCTTGCGACGAGTTCAGGCACGTTAGCTGCTGGTACCAATACCTCAACAGGTGTTGTCGTGGATGGAGCAAGTGCCATTGCTGGTAGCTACACGGCTAATGTTACAGTTACAGCAATAGACCCTGTAAGCAGTCTCGCTGCGGCGGGTAGTCCGCTAACTGTGTCAATCACAATCAATATTGCACCACCATCGATGCAGGTAAACACGACAAGTTTGACCTACTCAACGCCTGCTGGTACCAAGCCCGCGGCACAATCTATCAACATCACTAATATTGGTGGCGGCACACTCACATGGACAACTGGCACTCCTTCTGCATCCTGGCTCAGCGTTAGCCCAACGAGCGGAAGCGACACGCCCAATGTCACCTCGTCGCCAACGTTCAACGTGAATGCCTCAGGTCTCGCAGCTGGTTCCTATACTGCAACCGTAGTGCTCACCCCTTCAGTTGGCTCTGCTGTAACTGTAACCGTCACACTTACCGTTACAGCAGTCACACCCAGCCCCACCCCGACGGCAACTGCGAACATTGCGCCCAGCCCCACCCCAAAGGCGACTCCATAGAGGTATGATACTGTTGTCGGGAGATGAACGTCCTGTACAGGTGTGATGAAATCAGACCCGTACAGTATTTCAACCCCTTCACTACCTGTACAAATAAACAGGTTCCTTCCAGATAGTTCATACCGCTTCATAAACTGGCGGAACTGGCGGCGTAGAAGAGACGCAGCGCAGCTATACTATCACTGTGCAGAGGAACCTGTTAGTAGAGGACCTACAATTGGCAGCACATTGACTGTGGAACCCGATGTGTAGCTAGTTGTTCACAGAAATGCTCAATCTGTGTATCGTTATCATGCGAGCGAGGCGCGATTGCAAGACACAAACATACTGGGCCATTTCTGTGAGAGGTGTCATCGGATATGACATTGCTGGTCCTCTCTGGCGGGACTCAATCTCTACACAATAGAAATTTATGGAAGAAACACTGTTTGTAGGGAGCGATGTATCGCGTCCTTGTGCGGAATCGATTGCCAGGAGGACATAATACATTGGTCTCTACAGGCAACGATACATACAGCAAAGAGACAGGGAAGGAGCAACTATCATGGGTCAGTGGGCCTACAAAGTTGTCTATATTGACTATCGTGGGCGTATCTCCAGCGAGGGACTTGAGACCTTGATCGGGGACGAGCGGCGTAGCACATTTGCACGTCGCTATATGGATGGCCTGGGCCGTGAGGGATGGGAACTGGTCGGCATTCAGCCGCTGACCTCGAACTCGGCATACTACATCTTCAAGCGTCCCGCGCAGGAAGGTGATTATGCGGAGCCTGCTCCATCAACATCAGCTCAACAGCCACAGCAGCCAACACCCGAAGTGCCACCAACACAAACTGGTGGCCCCACAGTTGAGTCTGTATAGTAAACTTCGTTAAAAGAGAAACATGGGTTGCTGCGAGTGAGGACGGTATCCTCACTCGCAGCAACCCATGTTTCTCTTTTTTTCTTTAGCGGGCTTGCCATGCGAGTGTTATACTGTGCTAGTAGAGTTTTATATTTTGTCTGCTAGGTTGACAGGTGCCTCAACAAACAGGTCAACGATGATACACACTCGATGGGCAAAATTGTCTTTGAACGAGATGAGGAAATGTCCTTGCCCTAACTTTGACTATGTACTACAGACCATAAGTTCACCACCGCTCTGCAAGCAACGCGTTGAGCGCATCATTGTCACACGAAACTGGGAAAATACGCATCCCTGTAACCTCATGCAAGGTACGAATAGCATCGGTGTCAGTGGGGTTTGCCATTGCGATTGTGAGACGATTATGGTCGCGTCCTACTGGCACACATTGAAACTGTGTGGCTACTTGGTATGATAGAAGATTTTTCAAGCGAGCCGATAGCACTGTCGGAAGCCGTAAAAATGGTGCAGGTGTCACATCGGATGTTGATGAAACTACGGATGTAGACTCCTGCATACTGCAAGTCGCGAGAGGTAAGGGAGTATGTTGCGTCTCATTATTCTCCTGCATTGTGAAGTCAAGCGCATCGTGCAACGGCAAAGCACTCTCTCCTGTTGGCATAGAGTCCCAAAGATGTGAAGTAATAGCGGGACGCAGAGTGAAACGGTGAGCAACACATCCTGCGCTTGCGAGTACATGCTCTAGTGATGGTCCCTGCTCAGGATAGCTCCCAATGCCAAGCGCAATGTCGGTTTCGTGTGTTAGTGGTGGCACGATTGTCTCTGCTTGGAGCAAATTCACATTGTTGTATACACGCTCAAGAATGGTATACATCCCTTGTTGATCTACATGAGGAAAGATGATTGCCGCACCTTTCCCACTGTCGAGATACATACTATCTTCTGTACGTATCGCACGGCGTACATTCGTCAGTATCTGTTCTACGACACTTGTGGAGGGATGATAGCGCCTTCGCTTGTGTACTACTTCCATCTCCAGTGTCATGTGGATACGTTCCAACTGCGAGACATGCAATAGCAAAATACTCAACGAAGAAATAGATGGGAACAACGTGTGCAAACGTGTGCGAAGAACCTCATTTAGCGCAGGAGGTGTAGGAAGAATTAGATCGTTCCCTTCATCAGCCCATTCTTGCATCTCGGTATCATGTTCCGTTGCTGAAAGCAGACACAAAGACGAAATAGGAGGGCAAGAGCAGATATCTTCTAGCTCTGCATTCCTGCTCGTCACTCCAGAGAATACACGTTGTTCAATTGCGTGAATCGTTGCATCTTTTTTTCTTCTTGCGCTCATAATTTGTCCTGTGTAGGGACCGATTGAGCGCGGCCTCGGCGGGGTAGCGCTGAGGTTGCCACTCTCTTTCCCAATACATTACCCCTTCCAAACCCACCGAGGCCGTGCTCAATCGGTCCCTACAAAATATCTTGTTCTTGGTTATAAGTAAGTATACAGCATCTATAATGAGGAAGGAATAGGTAGTTTGTTGTGGTATGGTTAAGAAGTATGCAAGATGGTTAAGAGGCGGTCATTTCATACTAGAAGTATCTAACAAGAAATGACCGCCTCTACCTATTGTTCGATGGTAACGGTTGTCGTGAAGGTGTAACCGACACCTGGAACTGTCATGATGTATTGGGGGGTGTTGGGGTCGGGTTCGACCTTCTGACGCAGGTGACGGATATGTGTTTTGACTAAGCCAGAATCGCCAGCCTCATCATAGCCCCAGACGCGTTCGATAATCATATCAGTGGTCAATACTTGGCCTGTATGAGTTATCAAAAGGTGAAGCAAGCGGCTTTCTGTTGGTGTTAAACGTACCTTGACACCATCCCTGGTAACTTCATGCCGCATCGCGTCAAGCGAGATTGGACCAACACTGACCGAAGAGGAATTAGAGGCACCCCGTGTGCTACTTGAACGCCGCATAACGGCCTTAATACGCGCTAAAAGTTGTCGAGGACTAAAAGGTTTCCGCAAATAATCGTCCGCCCCCATTTCCAACCCACGTATCTCATCATCTTCCCGATCATGTGCGGTGAGGATCAAGACCATCGAATTTGTTTCGCTCCGCATCTGGCGACACACCTCGAAACCATCGAGTTTGGGCATCTGCACATCAAGAATCACGAGGTCAGGGAGTGTCTCACGCCAGCGCTTGACTGCCTGTTCCCCATCAAAAGCACGTACTACATCGTAGCCGTGCCCCTTGAGCCAGTAGCTTAGCATATCTACCATATCACGGTCGTCATCCGCCACCATGATTTTCACGAGCATTCCTCCTACGGGTCCGCATTAAGTTCTACGTTGTCGGTCTATGTACCAATATATTTCTGATCTCTCGCCGACTTAGTGCAACGAGAATATAGCTCTTTCTCATTGTCTCACTCTCACCAGTAGTAACGCGGCGAGCATAGGCAGGTAACATCATGATACAATTTGGGCTATAGTCGGGCATTATAACAGTCCTTACTACAGAGATATCGGCATGAACGCACTATTCTAAATGAAAGGTATTATAAACATCATGGATCGCGAGGCATTATTAGCATTGGCACGGGAGGCGGCCTTAAACGCCCATTGTCCCTATTCGCACTTCCGCGTTGGCGCGGCCCTCGTTGCGAATGGCAAGACATATGTTGGAGCGAATATTGAGATATCGAGTTATGGGCTGACCTTGTGTGCTGAACGATCTGCTTTGGCGTCAGCACTTTCTCATGGAGATGCAGAGATTACACATATCGCGGTAGCATGTCTCGATGCACCAGTACATGCACCAGTAAGCGAGCGTACTCCATGTGGAGCTTGCCGTCAGTGGCTGGCTGACCTTGCGCCTGATGCCACACTCTACCTTGATGGCATTAAGCAGGATTTTGTCGCGTCTGATCTGCTACCTTATGCCTTCGGCTTGCCTACGGCCTGAAAAGCCGCTCTCCACTTGACAGAACGGTTGAGACTTGTGTACGCTATAAGTCCCAGACTTCGTAGAATGTAGTTGGTAGCGCGAATTCTGTATATATTGAGCTTCCATCCTGCTTCCACAAGACGTTCTTTACTAAAGAAGAGGTGCTTGCATGAAACCGCGCTTTACGCTCGGAGTCGAAGAAGAATTTCAGATGGTGGATAAACAGACTGGTCAGCTTGCCTCGCATATTCATACAATCCTGGAAAAAGGAACCCCGCTTCTAGGTGAGAGCGTTAAAGCAGAAATGCTCCAGTCAACCGTCGAGTTGGTAACGGGTGTGTGTCCAACGGTGCACGATGCACGCCGAGAGGTACAGCGTCTCCGTGCTACATTAGCCCGTCTAGTTGATGAAGAGGGACTGGCGCTTATTAGCTCTGGTACGCATCCCAACGCGCACTGGCAGGACCAGGTGAGGACGCGCAATGATCGCTATGAATTACTCGAAGAGGAATATCAGGATGTAGGTCGCTCAATTCTCATTTTCGGATTACACGTTCATGTGGGTATAGAAGATCGCACTATCACTACTCCTCTGATGAATCAGGTTCGCACATGGCTCCCACATCTCCTCGCTCTCTCATCAAACTCGCCCTTCTGGGCCGACCGCTTTTCAGGCACAAAATCGTACCGCTCGGTTGTGTGGAAACGCTTTCCACGTTCTGGTATCCCCGACACCTTTACATCCATGAACGACTTTGATATGTATGTAGAGCATCTGATACGCACTGGCTGCATTGATAACGGCAAACGCATCTGGTGGGATGTACGGCCTCATGCTTTTTTCAACACCATCGAGTTTCGCATTTGTGACATGCCTGCTACCGTTGAGGATACACTTGGCATCGTGGCTTTATGTCAGGCGTTGGTGGCAAAGCTGTATTGGATGTACACACATAATATGACAACACATGTACTACCACGTCACTTTATCGAGGAAAACAAATGGCGTGCCATGCGCTATGGGCTTGATGCTGAGGTCGTCGATTTTATGCAAAACCGCCGTCTGAGTATGCGCGAGTCTATCGAAGAACTGCTTGACTTTGTTGAGGATGTCATTGATGATCTCGGCAGTCGGCGCGAGATCAACTATCTTCGCTCTCTGTTAGAAGACCCGAACGGTACAGGCGCAGACCGTCAAATCGCGGTCTATAAAGAGACAAATGATACGCACGCCGTGACCCACTTCTTGATGCAGCAAACACTGCAAGGAATGACGCTTACTCATACCCGCTAGGCTTCAGAATAAACCTGGATGTGTTCTGTTCATGCAGCATGAACAGAACACATCCAGGTTTATTCTGAAGTCATTTTCCATTGTATTTGCGCTTGTTGTAAGCCTAGCAGTTGTTGTTCGAGTTGAATAATTTGTTGTTGTAGTTGCTGCTTCTGTTGCTGTGGTCCGAGCAAGCGCATATCCTCAAACCACTTATACCCGCGCTTAACGATGCCCTCTGGCACAAACGCCGAGGTCTGGTTATATTGTGCACGTGTGGCGGACATCTGCGTATTGACCTGCTTCAGGTACAATTTCATTTGCTTGAGTTGCAGCTTGAGTTGCTTGATCTGATCCTGATAGGGGTCTTGTGGCTTTGCAGGCCGCATGCTTCGCGTTCTACGACGCCCTGGCACCTCTACCTGCTCTTCTTGCACATAAATTGGATATGGATCGATTGGTGGATGTTGCAGCACTGCACCAGGAGCTTGGAGTGCGTTGCCGCAATTCTGACAAAAGTGTGCGCCATCCTGGTTATGTGCGCCACAGTGTGCGCAATACATAGGAAATCCTCCTCTATAAACCTTCTCTTTATTATACGTATAAAGCGAGAAAAATGCTTTCTACAACTCGCGTTTTTCGTTCACGTCATAGCCAAGTAATGTCATGTCAGACCAGAGATAACTATCATTGAGCAATTTCAAGAGTACCCAGGGATGTTTCGTATCATATAATAGCTTTTTTTCCTTTTCAAAGGTCGTGATGAAGTCATCGCCTAGAACATCTTTACCCAAGCGGTCAATGACACGTTGCATCTTCGCTGGTGTAAGGTCCTTGAGATATGACTTTTTTGCAATGTTGTTAAGCATTGTCATCTTCACACGATGCTTTTTACAATCATTGGCAAAGTTATCATAGCCTTCGATAGGAATTTTCCCTCGCACTAATTGCGTCTGAATACTTGTTAGAGCTGTGTTTACCGATTTCTCGATCTCTTCCAAAAAGCGAAAGATTGAGTGAAAGTTCTCCTTCTTGAGAATGAAAAGATCGTCTCCTCGACTGATACAATCAATGTTGTCGTCAAAAAGCAATGTTGGTTCTTCGATGAGATCATACTCGTTTGTTGCGCGAAAGATAGCCCCGAAGAAGCGCGATTGACTAAGTAGCTGTTTACGGTTATAGAAACGGTAGAAGTAGATCATCTCTTGTGGATTGCTCAAAGGCTTTACCACAATCACATAGAAGCGGAGATTGTTAATAAACGTCTTGTCATCATCTTGGAAGGAAAGGAAGTCCTGATATGCTTGCAACGGCAACATTTGCTTCTTGATAAACTGGTAGCCTTCCGCATCGGAGCGAAGATACTCGACTTCATGCTCTTGTGGTTTGCTATCTGCTTGATAAGGATAGATAATACGACCGCCGCTTGCCCATGTCTTACCATAACTTCTGAGAAAGTTGTGTATTTTCTCACGAAACTTATCCGTGAGCTTATCGGAGAGGTTCATCATACGAAATGCCAGTGCCTCTTCACCTTGCTGTACTGTAGATGCAAGACAGACATGCACGTCGCATGTTTCCTCTGCTTTACTTCCAAGTGGTTTCTCTACTTCAAGAGAAAAGAGGTCTTCAAAAAGGGAGACAGAGGGAGCAATCATTATGCAGTACGCTCCTTTACTTGTAAAAAGGTTGTGTCGCCAATCCGGGCAACATGGACTACACTGCGTAGTCCAACTCTTTGGCGTGTAAGTAGATAGAATGACGTTTCGTTCTTAGCTATCTTAATTTCATAAAGATGATAGCCAAAGATATTGAGCATTGGGTTAATATAGATCATATTGGAATTCACATAGATAATCAATAAAACGACGAGAAATACTATTACCGCCCAAAGTTGTACTCCTGCCAGGTCCAGGCTTACAAAAGGTACGAGGTAGCTGGCAACGTAACTAAGTACATCACCATCATGACGATCTAGTTCAGTAATCGTCTCATGTGATTTTGCGCGTCGAGGCGCAATGAGTACGAAATACAGAAACAGAATCACCAGACCAGAGATACCAATAAAAAGGATAATGACCGCCCACAGCAGATGTTTTTCCCATAACAGAATGCAGAATATTACGGCAAGCGGAAAGTAGGAACTGATAAAGAGCAGGCAACGTACAAGAAGACCAGGCATGATGAGGCGCGTCCTTTCCGCAAAGCATATAGTTCATGAATGCATATGTGTCTATATTATCCTTATTCTTTTTAAAACGCAACAAAACGGTATATACAGGTGTTTGCAAAATAGCACGAATGATTGGAGTACTTCAATCATTCGTGCTATTTTGCAAACACCTGTATTATGTTGTTTGCAAATCTCTTAGTGTCTGTATGCCTGCTCCGCTTTTGGTTGGTTATTGAGGCGTCGTCCCAATTCCTCAAACTCACGCTCCATCTCGGCAAGGACATGCTGCTCTGCATCCTGACGTGCAATCATATGCTTACGTGCATACGTAATGATGCGATTGACGTAAGAACGCCCAATCTCTGCACGCTGCCATTTTACCTCTGGCATGGGGCGCAGATTTAAGAGCGAACAAGGGTAAAAGTCTTCGTCATGGAATGCGAGTGCAAGCAATTGTGCATACTCGGAGACTGCTTGACACGCCATTGGGTCCACGAAAAAGCCCACTTGTGTGCTAGAAATGATAAGGACGCCAGAGATGCGTCCCGCATACATGACAGGGCAGGCGGCGGCACTGCGCTCGAACTCATCGATGTCTACTTGTAAGCGCTCTTCGTTGCCCAGATTGTCCCATGTTTGCAAGCGTTGCAGCATTACAGCCGTACCCGCAAGCGTTGTACTTCCCAAATACGCCCTGCTCTCGAGGCTAAAAGGCCAGGGATAATTGCCGCGCATGGTGGCCTCACGCAGAGAATGAATGCCATCCCTGTGCGAGTGCATGAGATTGGCATAGGTGATAGCCATACCACGCCGATCAGAGTCAAGGTGTAACAGTGCATACTCAAAAATCGCCTGTGTCACCTGCCAACAACGTGCATCCTCCTCTGGTGTCGTTGTCACCAAGTCAAGTACACGCCGATAAATCTCTTTACGCACTTCACGGATGCCTAAAGAGGGCGGATCAAGCACACCAGGGAAGGTTTGATTAATTGCATATGTAAGATTACCTCGGTGCTCTGCAAGCACCTCTGGCAAGCGTTTTAAGTGCATCACGCGTGGCTCCGAACTGCCGTTCATCCAACGATACACGGTGATTTCAGCAACCTCTAAATCTTTGGCGACACGTGCAATCTCTGCGCGATCATGACGAAGAATATGCCTAAGCAAGCTACTAAATGGCGAGAGCTTCTCTTCTGCAAGAGTGTATGCAAGCTGTTCGTCATCAAAAATCACATCCTGTGATTGTTGCCCAGACACGCCTGTTTGCATATTCTGTACATCGTATTGTTTTTTTTTAGAACCGAGGGGACGTCCTCGCTTTCTAGGCTGCTTAGGCACGTCCTGGTCTATCTCCATTGAACACGTTCCTTCCTGTCCACCGTAGAAATACCCTTTTTGCTACAGCATAACTACTTGGCATAGTATAACACAACGATTATATATTTTTAAAGCAAATCAAGAGAAACAACGTAACAGACATTGTACATGTGCGCTGTAAACAAACATAGCACTTTCCTCCTACCTATGCAATTTTTTCGGAGAAAAAGTCTTCATCTATAGTATTGTAACGTCTACAACCTCATTATAGTCTCTGCAAACAGTACACAACATTGCTCAAACAAATACATGACACGTTGTATGTACTAGTATTTTTTGTACAGTACAATGTTCTGCTAAAAGTACCACAATGTTGTACATAACAACATTTTCAGGTAATATTGTCTTGTGCTGAAGAACGCTTTAGCGACTTTTAGCAACTATAAGGGACATGATAGGGATAAGACGATGGCAGTAAACGATGTCGTGCATGGAAATGAATGCGGACTTCCCCTCAACGCAATTGAATGGTTGGAAACGCATCACCGCAGTAAAGCACACGAACGCGAACAGATGATTCGCGACCTTCATATAAAAAAAGAATGCTTTGTCGTTGATGCAGGGTGTGGTCCTGGCTTATGGACACCACTGCTCGCCAGAGCCATTGGTCCACATGGACATATTGTTGGTGTTGATATTTCGCCAGAGGCTCTAGTAACTGCACAAAGCCGTAGTGCTAACCATTGGTATCGTCACCAAGTGGAGTATAAAAGAGCACTCTTGGAAGAGTTGCCTGTACCATTAGGGCGAGCTGACGTGATCTTTAGTGCGAATGTAAGTCAATACCTTCCTGATCCTGTTTCTACCTTTGCTGCTATGGGTCCCTACCTCACACAAGGCGGCAGGCTCGCCATCAAAGATATCGACTTCGGCACAATGCGTTTTCTTGGTATTGACTTCGGTCTTCAGGCACGTGTCCTACAAGCACGTGAATATTGGGAATTACGACGTGGAGACGAAGGCTACACGTTTGAAGATAGTTGGGTTGGCTCCAAACTCGCTGATTATCTTCATAAAGCTGGTTATGAAGATGTGCGCGAAACTGCATATCCGATACGGCGCGAACATACATTGCCCAAAGATTTCCGTATCTACTTGCAAGGTATCGCTGAATGGTTTGTCAGCGAAGGAGCACCTCTCCTCTCAGATGACGATGTACGCGACTGGTTGCGCAGTTTTCGGGATGGCTCAGACAATGCTATCGACAAAGAAGGCTTTCAAAGCGAAGAAATTGAGTATGTGGTTACAGGTGTATGGAACAAATCTTCACCACAACAGCGTCACTACGTTGATATGTATGTTGAGCTACCCCAAAGCGAAAACCTCGAACGCGAAGAACTGCTGGTCTTGCTGCCTACATATTGATTGAATGGCTGTACGGGTCTGGAATCAGACCCGTACAAATAAATGACATGCGCTTCTAGTTCTTTTTGTTAAGTTTATCTGCGATCATTGCAATCGCAACATCACCCACAATGGCGTGAAGCTGATTATGAATTTGTCCCATGTTCTCCATGCGAGCGGTAATAAAATCATGTTTTGCACTGCCGTAGGCTAGCCCTGACATACCGTTTTGCGCAGCTTCATATTCTGCACTAATTTGTGATAGCAGTCGCGCAACCTCGCTACGTTGTTCATTTGCTCCAAGCATGGGCTTTTCCTTTCTATCCGCTAGTACACACGTGTGTTCTTCTATTTTCGCATGTATGTATTCGTACATACGTACTTTTCATTACAATGTATATTGTTTGTTATAACATTCCGTACAACACACGTTCATAGTATGCATGAAAGCATATCTTCTTGTCTAGTGATTTAATGGGCATTTTTGAGTAATATTACTCTTTTTCATAGAATGTTCACGATGTTGCGTCAATGTATACACATATGTGGCTACGCTCTAACTCTTATGTCAAGCTTGTGAAGAAGCTTCCACCTAATTTAAGAAGCATATCTCCGGCGATAATAAAAATATAGAAAGGAGACACACATATATGTGGTATTTTTAGAGTAGATATATTCGTGATGTTTGATTGAAACTTCTTATTTAAGAGGAGCAAAGTATGGACGCTACATCGGTAGCGCTGCAATTATACACAGTACGTGATGAGACAGCGCGGGATTTTGCAGGGACGGTACGGAGCGTTGCTGCGCTAGGGTACCAAGGTGTTGAGTTTGCAGGCTATGGAGGCCTTCCAGCTCAGGAGATGAAAGCGTTGCTTGCCGAAACAGGACTACGTGCGGTATCCACACACGTTGGCCTACAAGCACTTGAGCAAGACCTGGCAAAGGAGATAGCCTATTGTCAGGCAATAGGTTGCACATTTCTTGTACTACCCTGGCTCGCGCCAGAACTGCGCACTCTAGAAACATTCCGCCAACTCGCCCCCCGCCTCAATGCGTTTGGTCGTCAATGCCAGGAAGCAGGAATCACGTTTGGCTATCATAATCACGATTTCGAGTTTGTGCAGCAAAATGGAGAAACGTTTATGGATGTGTTGCTCAAGCATACTGATTCGACATTCGTCAAACTCGAATCCGATGTCTACTGGATGGCATATGCTGGTGTCGATCCCTCGCCCTTTCTACAGCAGCATGCTGGACGAGTGCCACTTGTACATCTTAAAGATATGACTCCTGAACGTACCTTTACCGAGGTTGGCGCAGGAACACTCAATATTGCTCATATCATCGAAGTTGCACGTGTGAGCGGCACACAGGAATTTATTGTAGAAAACGATGCACCTCGCTTGCCCTCTCTTGAGAGCGCAAAACGCTCGTTAGAAAATATACGTATGTTCTAAGTTTTTCAGTGTCTTTACATACTAGCCACGGTTTGGGGGTGGCTGCTCTGGGTATTGTCCATAAGACTGCTGTGGCTGGTCGTATGATGGTTGCTGATACTGTGGTTGACCGTCGGGCTGTTGCGATTGAGGATACGGCGGCTGACCATAGGGCTGC
>JAABUQ010005658.1_pt1 | contig 19673 bp, 24 predicted proteins | sample 5560001 | NCBI WGS metagenome assembly JAABUQ01 (sample SAMN10711888, study PRJNA513371) | rock metagenome | isolation source: Antarctica rocks | place: Antarctica: Victoria Land, Finger Mt nord | collected 2015-12-18
CCAACTCGGTCAGGTCCTTGCGCGATTCGGGGTCGAGGAAACCGGCGCGGATCATGACACAGATAGAATCCGCCCAGCACCGCTTGGCAAGGGGGCGCGCCGGATTCTCAAAGAGTCGGGGTATACATGTTCGTGCTGATGCACATCACCCTGGCGCTCGTCGCCTTCCGCCTCATCAGCGTAGTGCCGCACCAGGTCGTGAAGCTGATCGGGGTTCAGCCTGCCAACCGGGTGGACATGGATCAGTTCGGCAAGGATGTCGGCATGATCGGTACCGCAGGCACCATGAAGGCCATCCAGGGAGGGGCGAATGCTGCGCTGGCTACGGCCAAGAAAGGTAGTGAGGCAAGGCAACTGATGCTGGCAAATGAGGGTGGAGCTGGTGGCTCCAATGGTGGTAATGGCGGTCGTAGGACAGGGGGAGATGACACGACCTTGGCAGCGGCAGCAGGCGTTACTCCGCCGGCATCAGAAGAGGGATAGCAAGTGGGCGACCTAGCAACGGGCTACATCCTTGGGCAAATGGCCGAGGGCTACTTCAAGGGCATGGAGGAAACCGCAGTGGCAGTGATGTCACCACGGCCAGCTGCCGCGCAGCAGGGTATCGACGTTGGTGCGTTGCTTGCGGAGAACCAGGCGCTTCGCAACGACAACGCTCACCTACGAGCCGTGAACGCTTCCGTCGAGGAGTACATCAGTTACCTTGAAGGCTGGGGCGACCGTCTCTACGCGGAACTGGTCAAGATCAAGGGCCGCTGACCGCGTTCGCAACAAGCGCCTGCATGGTGTCTCTCAGGCAACCCCGGAGAGACACCATGAAGCCTACCCTGCTCACCGCCGTCGTGGCATTGCTGGCCGCACTAGCTGGATGCTCCAGCGGCAACCTCAAGTCGGCGAAGGACTACAACGTCCCTTCCCCGCCCGCCGTCCTGCATCCTGACTACAACCCCTATGCGAAGTACGGGGAGGCAAACGCCACCTGGCGCCCGCCCGTCATCGACCGCGACGGTACGATCCAGAAGCCGGCTGAGGCTTCCTCGCAGTGGAACCGGCCGGACTACGAGGGTTCGGGATGGGCGACAGGAGCGGCCCGCTCGGTGTTCAGCGGACCGCCCGGCACGTTCTAACCTGAAGAAGGGCTTACGAAGGATGGACGGCCGGGCCTGAGCCTAGCTGTCCATCGCCGCCCCAAGCCGCGCTCGCAGCGCTAGTTCGGCGCGCAGCTTCGCGTCCTCGAACGACGGCGCCGGTCCACCTATCGTCGGCCCGTCCACGTCGTCGGGTCCCCACAGGCACCAGCTCACCTTCGGCATGCACGCCGGCGTCTGGTCGAGATAGCGGTCCCCCATCTCGACTACCAGCAGTCGATAGTCGCCGCACTCGGCCGTGGCAGTCTGTGCGGGTCCATCGCCCGCTCGGTGGCGACCAGGCACCCAAAGGCACATCGGCAGCGAGCCGCAGGCCGGAGCGCCTTTCAGTGCCCGTTCCATGCGGAGGCTGGCCAGGTCCTTGAGGAAGCCTTGGCCCGAAGGGTCGGCCGGACGCTGGCGGCTCATGACGGCCACCAGCTATCCTCGGTCGCCAGGAACTCCCGGGCCGATCCCAGCCGCCTCGTCCGCACCTGCCAGTTGACCAGGGCATTGTAGAAGGCCGCTAGGAAGAGAGCCGTGCAGAAGCCGACCAGGCCAAGGACGTAGGCAAGGCTGACGTAGCTGGGCTGCAGCAGCGCCACATAGACCCAGGCCACGAAGAACCCTGCCCCACCGATGAGATAGGTGTAGGCCGCCGTCGCCGATTGCCTGCGCCGGTTGGCGAGCTGCCGCATGATCTCGGCCTCCGAGGTCCCTGACAGGAAAGCGATCGCCGCCAGGTCGAGGCCATGGTCCTCTTCGACCTGGATGCGCGGGTCGCGTTGCGGGCCAGCACGGATGATGTCCGTCAGCCGGCCAATCACCTGCGCACCCTGCGCAACCTGCCGCGGGTTGAAGGCGTCCAGCGGACCGCGCAGCAGCGTTCCCAGGGTGCCCCACAAGCCGCGCCGACTGCCACCGGGCGGCGATACCTGCTTCACCATGGTCAGCCTCCCATCGAGGCGACAAGGGCTTCAAGGTTGTCCGGCAGTCCCACGGCAAGACCCTCGGTGCCATCGGTCTTGCGCCAGACCAGCGTGGGCGTGCCGCGCAGCTTGAGGGCTTCCGCGGCAGCCATGTTCTGCGCGAGGCGAGCTGCCGCGTCCGGTCCCGCTGGGGGGAGAGGCGTGGTCTGCTGGTCACGCCACGCCGCGACGATCTGGTCGGCGGGCAGGCTCAGCAGGCCCTTGGCGGCGATCGTGCTCCGTCCCTGGTCCTCGTAGTCCAGCACAGATAGCGGGATCACCGCGACCTGCAGCTTGCCAGACGCGACGTAGGGACGGAGCTGGTCCATCGCCCTGACCGAGAAGCTGCACAGGGGGTCGATGAACACGTATAGCCGCGGCGCCGTTGCCGGCCCAGTGGTGCCGAAGATGGTGGCCTCCGCCGCCTTCAGCGCGCTTTCGGGTGGCTTGCCCGCTGCCTGGTCAGGCGCTGGCGGGACTGGGGTGGGTGCCGCAGGTGAGCCGATTGTCACCGTAGGGATCGTGCCCTCGATCGCTGCCACCTGGCTACGTGTGATGTTGTGGCCGGCAGAATCCCACATCACGCCGCCTACGGCCGCTTGCCCGTCTGGAGCGAGGTAGAAAACCTGGAAGGTGCTGCCGTTCCTCGCGAAGACGGTCTGCAACCCATGCTGCACACCGAGGTCGAGAAGCTGGGCACCATTGGACGCGATGCGCCGCAGCGCTGGGACGCGTCCTATCTGGTCGGCCCCGACCGGCGTCAGGCCCGCGGTGGTGGATGCAGCCGTGATAGCCTGGGCAGGGAGGTCGGAGGGCTGCGAGGCTGCGTCCGGTGCGGGCTGCGGGACCGCGCAACTCGGCGCCGAGATAGCGATCGTTGGTGTGAGCAACAGGCTGGATATCAGTAGAAGGGCGCGCATGAGGATCTCCTTTGTCCTTGGAGATGCTCAGGCCAGCGCTTGCGAACGCCATCCGTCCGTGGCGACCGCACTTTTGGCGTGGAGTGCGGGGGACGAGAGGTCGATAGCGAGACGCGCCAGCGTTTGACCCTTGATGTACTTTGGCTTTCGGGAAACCTCGAAGCCCTGGTGCGCCTGGACTCTGTAAGGATTTCCGATGCTGCGGACGCCAAGAGGCAGTGTGCTGATCCACATACGGCCATTCCTGAGTAGACAGCCACGACCAGAGCCTTGCCATCCAGCATACCGCCCACTGTGCAGCCAGACGCTGGATGATCCGTGCCGGCAAGGTCAGGCGAACAGGGCCAACGTCTGGACACAGGTAGCTGACAGCAGGAAGAGTCTGCGCACGGGATGCTTCTTGCAGAACCGGTTGCAATCCGGCTCGTGCCGTCCAGTCCAAGAGATCATCTCTCCATCCTCCTCAAGCGTGGTGCAGGGATCGGGCGATGGTTCTGAGGCGCTGGGTGACGTAAGGAGCCGTCCTCCCCAACTCCGGATGCCCATCTTGCCTTTCAAGCTGAACCAGGACCGTCGTGGTCACATCCCGCGCCAGCGGCACAGGGTGACGAACTGGCCGGCCTATGACGCCAGCCTGCGCCAGCGCGGCAGCCTGACAGTTTGGTTTACCGACGATGCAGTTGCAGGATGGGCGGCCGAACCACGCACGACCCGGGGTGGGCAGCCTTGGTATTCACCGCTCGCCATCCTGACGGCGCTCACGATTCGCGCGGTGTTCCGCCTGGCCTACCGGCAAGCCGAAGGCCTGCTCGGCTCCGTCATTGGCCTGCTTGGCCTCAGCCTGCCCGTGCCGGACCACACAACGTTGAGCCGGCGTGCGGCGACGCTGGAGGTGCCGCGGCCACGGAACACCGGCGCTGGGGCTGGCAGCGAGCCCATGCACCTGCTGGGACAGCACGGGTCTGAAGCTGTGCGGCAAGGGCGAGTGGCTGCTTGAGAAGCATGGGACGGCGACACGCCGGTCGTGGCGCATGCTGCACCTGGGCGTGGACGCCGAAACCGGTCGGATCGTGGCGTCAACGCTGACCTCCAAGGACGTGGACGACGCGTCCCAAGTCGATCCCTTGCTGGATCAGGTCACAGTATCTGTGGCGTCGTTCACCGGCGACGGCGCGTACGACCAGGATCGCGTCTACGCCGGTGTCGCCGAGCGCCATCCTGATGTGGCCGTTGTCGTCCCGCCGCGCGCAAATGCCGTTCCAAGCGACACGGCCGAGACCGCACCCACGCAGCGGGACGGCCACCTGCAACGCATCGCCGAGCACGGGCGCATGGCGTGGCAGAACGCGTCTGGATACAACAGGCGAGCCCGGGTTGAAGCCGCCATGAACAGATGGAAACAGGTCATCGGCGACGAGTTGCGCGCGCATACCGACGAGCGCCGGGCGAACGAGGTGGCGGTCGCAGTCCACACGCTCAACCGCATGCTGGATCTCGGACGCCCGAGTTACGTTCGCGTCGCCTGACCCCAGGCGAGGTTGGGGTCAGTGCGCCCATAACCCTGATCCCTGCACCACGCTGGCGGGTGCAGGCTGAGTTGGGCGCACGCACCTCGTTCCGGGATGGAGTGCGCATTCTGGAAAGCCTGCTGCCCGTCTCGCCGGCGAACCACGAGAGCCTGCGCAGCCACACCCATGCCGTCGCCCTGCAGCTTGAGGCGACTGACCGGCAAGCAGCAGCGGAGGTCATGGCTGTCCCACACAAGCCGGACAAGGCCTCGGCGGCGGACGCGAGCCGGCCCGTCGTCATGCTCAACGTAACTGGGGCAAATCCCCGGGCAAAGACGAACCGCCTTCCAATCTATATCACTAGAAGAACATATAAAGCCGCATAGATTCAGGGTGGTAGAGTTACCGACCCACTCTGACCTTTGTTCTGCTGCAACTGCGTGCCCGGGGTTTTGCCCCAGTTACTGCTCAACGGCGCTTACATACGTGCGTTTTGCCCAGTCACCAGGTTCGCAACTTCGAGGCGATCTGCGGCAAGGTGGAGCGGGAAGGACAGCCCACCCGGCGCTTTGCCTTGGTGCGAAGCGTGGCCGAGCAGCCCCATGCCCTGCTGCGTGCGGCGCTGCTCGATCAGGGCTGGCGAGAAGGCGAGGCGGTCACCGCGATCAGCGACGGCGACCCCGCGTTGCCGGCGCTGGTGCGCTCGGCCACGGGCGGCCCCGTGGAACTCATACTCGACTGGTTCCACCTTTCCATGCGCGTGCACCACGTCGAGCAGGTCATGGGTGGCCTGTGCGCCCTCCAGCCGCCACTGCTCGCCCTGCTCGACCACGTGCAGATCGATGTCGAGCGACTGCGGCACCTGCTCTGGAATGGCTATCACGACAAGGCATGCGAGGCTCTGGGCCGGATCGCAAGCTGGGCCAAGAACGCCACCGTGCTGAACGATCCCGCAATGGAAGCAAGGGCGAAACGCCTGGTCGCACGTTGCGCGGAACTGCAAACCTATATCGACAACAACGAGGATGCGTTGATCGACTACGGCCAGCGGTATCGAGCTGGCAAGCCGATCTCGACCTCACGGGCCGAGGGCACCGTCAATCAGCTGGTGAGTGTCCGCATGAGCAAGCGACGGCAGATGCGCTGGTCACCCTGCGGCGCCCATCGCGTGCTTCAGGTCAGGGCCGCAGTGCTGGACGGGCGGTTTGGCCACCCGGCCCTCCAACTCGCGGCGTAACGCCCCAGGTTTTTGACACTCCCCAGGTGATCGGTGACGGGCTGCGCTCGCGCACGGATCGGCGTCGGGCGACTGAGGTGGATGTCGCCGTCCATGCGCTCAACCGCATGCTAGAGTTGGGACGTTCGATCTCCGTCCGTATTGCCTGAACTACAGACGGGGCTGGGCTAACTGCGCCCACACCTCTGATCCGTGCAACACGGCCTCCGGGTCAGGACGGCGTTTGCCGACAAGGGCTACGACGCCGAAGCCAACCGCGAGGTGTGCCGCAGCTACGGCACGGAACCCCGCCTCCACAAGCGCGGCCAGCCGCACGGCTCCGGCCTGGGCGAGCGGCGCTGGCCGGTCGAGCGCGCCAACGCCTGGCTGCTGGAGAACAAGCGCCTCGGCCTGCGCTACGACCGGCTCGGCTTCATCGTCGAAAGCCTGCTCCAAGCCGCATGCATATTTCTGGTTGCACCCAGGCTCGCACGGGAATTCTGAAAACCGCCTCTTAGGTAGCACGGCATCATGCGGTACTCTGACAGTTTGGACTTATCCATTGAACTCTTTGCTCGACCCAGTTTTGAACAGGCATGACGGGTAGATCTTCTGCTGTAGGATGCTGTGTCCGGGACATCTCTTGTAGGCTAGCGGGCCAGCCGCTTCGATCCATCAGGAGGCGCTGACCTATATGATGCTGGCCGCAATTTTGGAACGCGGCACCGCATACTGTTCCTTTGTAAGAAAGTGTTTGTTTTGGTCCAAAAGGCTTTACGGTGAGGCGGGTAAGGGCGCATTCAGGACGGCCTGTGCAAGTCTGCTGCAAATTGCTGGGTGTCAGGGTCAGTGTAAGAGCAAGTTGGGCTATACACCTGCATAGACGATAGACGCGTCGCAAGGAAATGTTCATGGATGCACTGCACAACCTCCTGTCTCGCTTGAAAATGGCGCCGGTCGCACGTGACGAGCGGGGCGTGACGGCCATGGAATATGCTCTAATCGGCGTTCTGGTCGGCATCGCCATCATAGGCGGCGTCACCACCTTCGGCACGAGCTTGAATGCCAAGTTCACTCTTGTTAATAACGCTATGGCCAACCTTCCTGGGAAATAGCAACGATGATGCAGAGATGAAGATCTCCGGCGTTCTCAGTTGGATCCATCCGAACCCGCACGCTCGATGACCCCTGACACAGTCGGCAGTGAGCGGAGTTGTGACGACCGCCTGCTGGTGCCTGGCGCTGCTGGACCCAGCCGGGCACGCGTCGCCGCCGGTCCCATCACGCTCCTTGCGTCTGCTACACTCAGCTAGGCGCGCCGCGGTCAGCGCCGGTAATCTGGAGCCGGATTATGGACTGCTTGTTCGCAAGCTGCGATCCGCCTTGCATGACTATCGCCACTACCCTATTAACAGACTGCGCTTTAGACTCTAGGCGTATGGTCTGGGTTTACGACTTCTAACGAAATCCTTCGATTTTCAACAAATGTGTTTGTTGACAACCTCTCAAGAATTTGTGAATTAAAGCGTGCCTGAACCTCTCGGGCTCTCGTGGCCCCAAGATGTTCGGGCTACTGGAGGCTGCAGGTTAGGTGGATAAAACTGGCCGGCTACACTGAACTCAACCACCCTGTTGGAGAATAACCATGAACGCTTTGCACTACGTTATGTCGCACCTCAAGGCCGCCCAGATAAAGAGTGACGAGCGTGGGGTTACGGCAATTGAGTATGCCCTGATCGCTGCACTCATCGGCGTCGTCATCATCGCCGGCGCCACAACGCTTGGCGCGAACATAAGCTCAAAGTTCACCGCCATCGCAACCACAATTGGTACAGGCGCAGGCGTCAAGTAGAAAAAAACGCCTTCAGGCTGCGGACGGGGACCTACGCGCTCATTCCGCAGTCTAACCTTTTCGCGGATTTTGCGGAATTCTCACCATGGTGGTGCGACTGTGCCTGATCTTGGCCAAGCCCTCAGCCTTTGCGCGATCCCTGCGCTGTGCGGGGCGGCCGTGACGGATATGCGGTGCCGCCGGGTGCCGAACCTGTTACCCGCGCTTGTCGCCTTGGCCGGGGTTGCGGCTCGCGCCGCCTCGGGTGACGCGCTGCCGTCTCTCCTGCTCGCCTCGGCGGTGTTCGCCATCCTGTATCTGCTTTGGCGCTGGGAGGTCCTGGGCGGCGGCGACGTGAAGCTGCTGTCCGCCTGCGTGCTGGTGGTGCCGGCCGGGACTGTCGCCGCGCTGCTTGCTGCGGTGGCGCTCAGCGGCGGCGTCCTTGCGCTGGCCTACTTCTTTCTGCGGGTTGCGGCGCCGACGCCCCGGCCCCGACCGGTCCTGCCGCGCTGGTCGTTCCGCCGTTTGTGCCGGGTTGAAGCGTGGCGCATTCGCCGGGGCGGACCGCTGCCCTATGCTTGCGCCATCTCCGCTGGCTGCATGTTCACCTTGTTCGCGGGGTAGCCTTCATGTTGAAAGTTGTCTTGGTCGGCGTGATGCTGTCCTTCACAGCGATGTTCGGGGTGGTGGCTTGGCTGAGCCTCCGCCCGGCGCCGGCAGTCGTGGCCGCTGATGCGCCCGCACCACCACCACCGGCGCGCGTAGTCATACTGGCTTGGGCACGGCCGATCCAGGCAGGCACCCTCATCAAGCCCGAAGACATTATTGCGATGGACCTTCCGGCTGCCAGCCCGCCGGAAGGAACGCGGCCGGATACTGTGCAGGGACGGTCCGAGCTGATCGGTGGCATGGTCCGGCGCAACGTGCTGGCGCAGGAGCCGCTGCTGGCGGCGGAGGTGCTGCATCCGACCGATGGCGGTTTCCTTGCTGCAGTGTTGGCGCCGGAGCATCGGGCAGTGTCGGTCGCGGTTGATGCCGTGTCGGGGACCGCTGGGCTGATCTGGCCCGGGGATCGCGTGGACGTCATCCTGACCCAAGAGGTTGGCGAGCAGGCCACTCCAGTCGGCCGGCGCACGTTTGGCGAAACTGTCTTGAAAGACGTCCGCGTGATCGCGGTGGATCAGCAGTTGGCTCACGGGGTCTCTCCAGACGTGGCCAATGCGGGCCAGGGAAATCGAACGGTCACACTGGAAGTGCTGCCGGAGGCGGCGGAGCGCGTGGCGGTGGCGGTCCGCCTAGGCCGAGTGTCGCTCACGGTGCGGGCGGCGGTTCCACCCCGTCCTGCGGCGCCGGGGAGCGACAAGGACGTAATTGCGGCCAACGCTTCAAATGCTCGCCTTCCGGTAGTGCAGGTTTCGGCACCGCTGCAAACAGTGCAGGCGCCAAGTGCGGCTGCCTCCAAGCCTCAATCGCCGACCACTTGGGGATCTGACGTTTCCCCGGCGCTTGGCGGGCGTACTGGGCCGGCAGCGCCGGCGCGCAGCAACTCGGTCAAGGTGTTCCACGGCAGCGCCGAAGAGAAGGAATTCAAGTTCGAATGACCCGCATGGAAAAGATGCGCCGCTTTCTGCGGCGGCCTACCGTGGCCTTGGCAGCACTGCTGATTTGTGTCCCGGCAACGGGACGGGCCGCTCCCGACCCGTCTCGGTCCGTGGTGGTCGAGGCTGGGATGGGCCGGGTGCTGCCACTTGGCAGCCCAGCGGCCAGCGTGTTCGCGGCTGATCCCAAGGTGGTGGAGGTGCGGCCGGCCAGCCCGACCAGCCTGTTCCTGTTTGGTGTGGCGCCGGGCCGGACAACGGTTGCGGCATTGTCAGCATCCGGGGCGCCGATCGCGCAGTGGGACGTGGTAGTGCAACCGTCCGGCTACGCGGCAGGCGATGCCCGCAGCAGCATCAACCGGGCGATGCCCGGCGCGGGCATCACGACCGAAACCCGGCCGAACGGCATCGGCGTTGCCGGGGAGGTCGCGACGCCGGCGGAGGCTGACCGCGCGTCCCGCCTGGCCCGCGCCTACCTGTCTGAGAAGGGGGTGTTGGACAACCGGCTGGCTGTCAGCACGCCGATCCAGGTCAACCTGCGGGTCCGGATCATCGAGATGTCGCGGACCCTGACGCGGGAGCTTGGCATCAATTGGCAGGCGCTGGCCAACCTCGGACGGTATGGCGTGGTCGGGCTGGCGACGGCGAATGGACTGGCGGACCTCGCCAGCTCGGCAAGCGCGATCACTAGTCGGTATGCGAAAACGAACGGGGCGGGCGGATTTGGCACGGACATCAACGCCACGATTGACGCGCTGAATCAGGACCAACTGATCCGGACCCTGGCGGAGCCGAACTTGACGGCGCTAAGCGGCGAAACGGCCAGTTTCCTGGTGGGCGGCGAGTTCCCAATCCCGATTGCGAACACGAACAACACGATCTCGCTGGAATTCAAGCAGTACGGCATCAGCCTTGCCTTCGTGCCGACCGTCACGAGCGGGGACCGGATCATCCTGCATGTCCGGCCGGAGGTCAGCCAGTTGACCAACCAGGGAGCGGTGCAGCTGGGGAACGGCAACAACTCCATCTCGGTCCCGGGCCTCACGGTGCGGCGGGCGGACACGACGGTTGAGCTGGGGTCCGGGCAGAGCTTCGCCATCGCCGGACTGTTGCAGGACAGCCAGAAGTTGACCGGCCTTGGGCTGCCATTCCTGGGCGACGTGCCGATCCTGGGTGCGCTGTTCCGCTCGGACAGCTTTCAGCAGAACCAAACGGAGCTTGTGATCGTGGTGACGCCCTACATCGTGCGGCCGGTCAGCAATATCACTGCGGTCGCCCAGCCTGATGACGGCTGGCGCGTTCCCAACGACTTGGAGCGTATCCTGCTGCTGCGTCAATCCGCGGTGGGGACTCCGGCGCCGCGCGTCCGAATCCCGGGCGAAGCCGGGTTCGTGCTGCCATGAGCCGGCATGTGACGTCCTGGATCGGCTGTGCGGCGCTGCCTTTGCTGGTGCTTGGGGGCTGCGCACAGATTGACCCACTGACCAAAGAAGGCGTTTGGCGCCCGACCGGAGCGAACGACGCCAACCTTCGTGCGATGGTCGCGGTCCCGAGCGACCTGGCCTATGGCCGCGCCGCGCGAACCAGTGATGGCAGATCCGCCGCACAGGCGGTCGAGCGGCTGCGGACAGGGAAGGTGTATCCGTTGCAAGACATCGGTGTCTCCAAGGTCGGCGGCGGCGGCGGCGGCGGCGGCGGCGCCACTCCTGCGGCCGGGCAGTCAGACCAATGACCCCGTTGGACCACGACGCATCAGGGTCGGTGGAGAGCGGCGCGGCGCGCCCGAACCGGTTGCCGGTGATGGCTTTCGTCACCGATGTGGACACCGAGTTCGCCCTTCGCGAAGGGCTCGAGGACATCGTTACCGAGAAGTTTGAGTTCCGGCGCCTGGGCATACGCGGGGCGACTGCGCTGCTGGCAACCATGCCGACGCCGCTGACCCTTATCCTGGACTTGAGCGGGGAAGAAAACCCGTTGGCGGCGCTGGCGGACTTGTCACAGGTGGTGGAGCCGGACGTACGTGTGCTGGTGGTCGGCGACAAGGACGACGTGAACTTCTATCGCCAGGTCACGCGCGGCATGGGTGCGTTGGAATATCTTAGCAAGCCGCTGACCCGGGACCTGGTGGCCCGGCAGTTCGGACCTTTGCTGAACCGGCAGACGCTACCGCAGAACACGGTGCTGGGCGGGCGGTTGATCACGGTTACGGGCAGCCGTGGCGGCGTCGGCGCGAGCACCATTGCTGCAAACCTGGGATGGTATTTGGGTGCCGAGGCACGGCGGCACACGCTGATCCTGGACACCGACCTGCACCGTGGCATCTGCGCCATGCTGCTGGGGGCAAAGTCCGGGTCCGGCCTGCGCACTGCGTTGGAAGCGCCGGGGCGCGTTGACGAACTGTTTGTTGAGCGCGTGGCGCAGCCGGTTGCGGACCGGCTGCATGTGCTGGCCGGGGAAGAACGGTTGGCCGACCAGCCGCTTTATACTGTTGGCGCCGCGTCCAAGCTGTCGGACGCATTGCGGCGGCGCTACAACTTCGTCGTGGCCGACCTGCCGTTCACTGGCCAGCCGCTGCACCGAGACTTGCTGCACCTGGCGCACCAGCGTGTGATCGTGATGGTGCCCACGCTGGCAAGCATACGCGACACCTTGCGGTTACTGGCGTTGCCGAACGGCCCGTCGCAGCCCCGCCGTGCCGTAGTGGTGCTGAACCGGTCCAACATGCAAGGCGGGCTGGACCTGAAGCGCGTTACCGATGCGCTGAAGATGAAGCCGGACATCGTGATTCCCGAGGTCCGCCGCACTGTCGAACGGGCGGCCAGCCTGGGCATGCCGGTAGCCAAGGAGCGCGGTCCCGTCCGCAGCGGCATGGTTTCCCTGGCGCGCGAGGTCGGCTTCATGGCGCGCGAACACGACGTGAAGCGGCGCTCGCGCTTCTCCCTGCGGCTCCGGAAGTAGAGAGGGAATATGCTGGTACCCACCGCATTCGGCCGCCGCCGGGTCGAGCAGGATAACGAGTTGGCGGCCGTTCCAGCGATGCCTGCGGCAGCGGCGGGCACTGATCCGGTCGTGGCGGCGCGCACCGGCCAGCCCGCGTTCATGGGCGAGCTGCGGGCGCTGTGCCTGGCGCAGATAGACGCCGGGACGGTTGCCAACATGACGCCGGAGCGCCTGAACGTCGAGGTGGAGCGCACCCTGGCGCAGATCGCTTCCGAGCGGCGCTTCCAGCTCAATGGGCGGGAGCAGCGGGATCTAGCGGCGGAGCTGGTGCACGACATGCTCGGCCTTGGCCCGCTGGAGCCGCTGCTGGAGGATGAGTCTATCACCGACATCATGGTGAACGGGCCGGACCGGGTTTTCGTCGAGCGGCGCGGCAAGATGGTGCTGAGCAGCGCTAAGTTCCGCGACACCATGCACGTTGCGAACGTGTGCCAGCGCATCGCGGCGGCGATCGGGCGGCGGATTGATGAAAGCAGCCCGATGGTGGATGCGCGGCTCAAGGACGGCAGCCGCGTCAACATCGTCTTCATGCCGCTGGCGCTAGACGGCCCTTACATCTCGATCCGTAAGTTCGCGAAGCGGAAGATTGATTTCGAGAAGATGATCGAGGTCGGGTCGCTGACCCGGCAAGTGGCGCGGGTGCTGGAGATTGCAGGCCACGCTCGGCTGAACGTCGTGATCTCCGGCGGCACGGGCTCTGGCAAGACAACGATGATGAACGCGATGTCCCGGAGTATTGACCACGGGGAACGCATAGTGACGGTGGAGGACGCGGCGGAGCTGCAGTTGCAGCAGCCGCATGTCGTCCGGCTGGAGACCCGGCCTGCGAGCCTGGAAGGCCGGGGCGAGATCAACCAGCGCGACCTCGTGCGCAACGCGCTGCGTATGCGGCCCGACCGCATCATCATCGGCGAGGTCCGTGGCGGCGAGGCGTTCGACATGCTGCAGGCCATGAACACCGGCCACGACGGCAGCATGAGCACCGTCCACGCCAACACGTCGCGCGACGCGCTGACCCGCATCGAGAACATGGTGCAGATGGGCAACATGGGCCTGCCATCCCGCGCTATCCGTACGCAGATCGTCGGCGCTGTGGACCTGATGGTGCAAATCGGGCGGCAGCGGGACGGCACGCGGCGGGTGCTGCAGGTGACGGACGTGTATGGGATGGAGGGTGAGATCGTTACGCTCAACGATATCTTCCATTATGAGGTGACGGGGGAAACTTCGGACGGGAAGTTGACGGGGCACTACAAGGTCAGCCGGTCCAAGCCGAGCTTCTATGATCGGCTGAGCTATTTCGGCCTGGACCGCGCCTGGACCGCGGCGGTCGAGGAGGCCGGGGTTTGAGCGACGCTAGGGGCCTGCTGACGCTGACGCAACTGCTGGTGGCTGGCGCATTCCTGCTGGTGCTCCTGGCCGGGTCGTCGTGGCTGCTGCTGCGCGAGGACAAAGAGGCGCGGCAGCTTCATGAGCGCATCAGCGTCGTTGCGACGCCTTATGCACGGGCGGCGCCGTTGTTCGAGACGGCTCGGCGGGATGCTGGCCAAGCGGGTGCCGGCCGTGCAGTCAGGGCGTTGTCAAAACTGTTCGGTTACAGTCCGCTGCGCAAGGACCAGTATCCGGCTAAGGGACCGGTGGTGGTCTTTTTCACGCTGATCGCTGCGGCTTTGTTCTGCCAGCTTGCGACCTCACTGGCCGGGCCACTGGCGCACCTGGCGGTGCCTGTGATGTGGGTCGTGGTAAGCCGCAAGGTGTTTGGCTGGTTTGAGCAACGCCACGCCAAAGTTCTATACAATCAGTTTCCGGATGCATTGGCGATGATTGTCCGGGCGGTCCGCGTTGGCATTCCGGTCACGGAAGCGGTCCGCAACGTGTCGCATGAGGCGCTGGAGCCGACAGCGACGGAGTTTTGCATGCTGTCGGATCAGCTTGCCATCGGGGTTGCGCTCGAAGATGCGTTGCGGGACGTGGCGTCGCGGAATCAGTTGCCGGAGTATAGGTTTTTTGCGACTGCGCTGGCGCTGCAGGCGCAGACGGGCGGCGGGTTGTCTGAGACGCTGGAGAACCTGGCCGACGTCATCCGCAAGCGGGTTGCTGCCCGCAAACGTGCTTTCGCACTCGCAAGCGAGGCGCGGATGAGCACGTATATTCTTGCGGCCTTACCACTTGTCGCTGCCGGCGCATTGGCGTTGATAAATCCATCTTACTTCATGATCCTGTTCACGGAGCCTGCCGGCAACACTGTTCTTGAAGTTGCCATTGGTATGCTCAGCACGGGCATTTTTGTCATGCGCACGCTGATCTCGAAGGTGCTGCAATGAACCTTGCGTTGGTTGTCCTCTGCGCGGGCTTTATCGTGCTGGTGCCGACGAGCCTCATGCTGCTCGCCTTCCTGCGGCAAGAGGAACGGCTGGCCCTGCGCATCCAGGATGTGCAGCGCGGCAAGGAGTCGCAGGCGGATTTCCGGCCGGTTGTCCATTCAGGCGGAGTGCTGCGCCCAGTGGCGGCCTTGGGCGGGCTGATTGCTCGGAGCGGGCTGCTGTCGACCCGCACCTTGGCTGAGCTGCAGCATACGCTGCACACGGCCGGGCTGCGCGGCCGAACTGGCCTCAGCATCTTCGTTGGCATGAAGCTGCTCCTGTTGGCTGGGCTGCCGTTAGCCGCGTTCACGACGATGTCGCAACTGAACTGGTGGCCGTCCTATTGGACCGTCTTGATCGGTGGGGCAGCAATCCTTGGACTGCTGGGGCCGGACTTCTGGGTTAAGCGCAGCCGCAAGGTGTATCTGAAGGCGCTGGGCAACGGGATGCCGGACTCGCTGGACATGCTGGTGATCTGCTCGGAGGCTGGGCTGGGGTTGGAAGCGGCGTTCGAGCGTGTGGCTGCGGAGATCGTGTTTGGCCATCCGGTCGTGGCGCAGGAGATGCTCACGACGCTGCAGGAGATGCAGATCAACTCCGACCGACGGGCCGCGCTGATCGGCTTGGGGGAGCGGACTGGCCTGGACAGCTTGCGCCGGCTGGGCGGCACGCTGGTCCAGACGATGCAATACGGCACTCCGCTGAGTTCGGCCTTGCGCACTCTGTCAACAGAGATGCGGCAGGAAACATTGCTCCGGTTCGAGGAGAAGGCGGGCCGCCTGCCGGTGCTGCTGACGATGCCGATGATCATCTTCATCTTGCCCTGTGTTTTCTTGATCGTTGCCGGGCCGGCGGTGGTGCAGGTCATACAACAATTCCAGAAGTAGAGAGGGATCCTGATGACATCTTGTAAGGCGTTGCTGGCGCTCGGGACGGCCCTGGTGTTGGGGGCATGCAGCGGTCCGGTTGACCGGATCTCCCAAGGTGAGGGTACGGCCGCCCGGGGCCTTCGGATAGCCAATGCGGCGATGACTGGCGGGCTGCCGCAGGCCGCCCTGAATGCTACCGAGGGGGTTCTCAGCCGCGACCCTTCGAACGTGGCGGCGCTGCTGAAGCAGGCCGAGGCATTGACTGCGATGGGGCAGGATGCGGCGGCTGCGGAGGCATACAGGCGCATACTGTCCAGGGATGCCTCGCCCACTCGGGAGCAGTCGCGTATTGCAAGGCTGGCTGTAGGCCGCGCGGACCTGGCTGCGGGACGCGGCAAGGAAGCGGAGGCGATCTACGCCACGCTGGCGGCGGCCGATTCCAGTGACCCCGTCGGCTACAATGGCCTTGCTATAGCCCTGGACCAACAGGACAGGCATACGGAGGCGCAGGCTGCCTACCGCAAAGCCCTTGCAATCGCTGACACGGCGGCGACGCGGTCCAACCTGGGCCTGTCCCTGGCCATGAGCGGCAACGTGGCCGACGCACTGGCAATCATGCGTCCGGTGGCGGCGGCGTCCACGATTCCCCGTATCCGGCATAACCTAGCCTTTGCGCTGGAGCTTGCCGGGCAGCGGGATGAGGCGAAGCGTGCGCTGGCAGTGGACATGCCGCGCGGTGAGGTGGCGGCGGCACTGGCCGGCTTCGATGCGTTCCGGCCGGCTGGCACCCCCGTAGCCTCTCCGGATGCTTGGACCGGGTCGCCGGGGGCTGGTCCTTTTACCACCCTTTCGGCAGCTGCGGCTGAGGAGCCGGTTCCTGCCCAAGCGCGGATGCGCGCGCGGGTCAGGGCGCACCCTGTCGCTCCTGCTCCTGCGATCATTGCATCCCCGGCCTCGGCAACTGCGCCGTCCGTGGCGCTTGCAGCTGAAGTCGCTCCTGCTTTGGCCCTTGCGTCTGCTCCGGCTGCTGCTGCCGTTCTGGGCGCTACTTCAGTCCCGGAGATCAAGCCGTGATCCTCCGCAGACTGGATCAGCGCGGTGCGCAGGCCGTGGAGCGTGCCGTATTTTCGTCCGTAATGCCGGTGGCGCACGCGGCGCCGCGGGGTCTGGCTGGCAGGCAGGCGCCGCATCAGCGTTCTGGGATGGACGTCAAGCCATGCCAGTGCCGTTCACAATGGATCATGCCGGGAGAGCGTTGACGATGTTGGGTTGGTTTTCGAAGGACGCGGGAAACTTGGGTGTGCACGGTGACGGGGCTTGCCTTGCTGCCGGTTCCAGGCGGCGTTTGTGGGGCGACCGCCGAGGCAACGTGGCGATAATAATGGCCGCGACCGCCATCCCGGTGGTCATTGCTGTCGGAGCTGGGGTCGACTTATCGCGCATGGCCAGAACTAAGGCAACGCTGCAGAACGCAGCCGATGCTGCTGCCCTGGCGGGGGCCACCCTCTATACATCGGCAGGCCAGAGCACGGTTGCCCAGACCAATGCGCAAAGCTACTTCGACAAGTATGCTCTGGGCGGGGACATCGCGACGTCAAGCCGCACCGTCACTCCTGCACAGTCAAACTCCACGTCGTCGTCCTCCACCTCGTCGTCCCGGTCTGTCACCGTTAGTGCGACTGCTACCCTGCCGACGACTTTTGGGGGGCTGGTTGGCCTTGGCACCATGACCGTTAACGCTACGGCGGTTGCCGGGACGGTGACGACGACGCCTGCTCCAACGACGACGATAACGCCCTTGCCGCAGACGCCGGTCGTCCAGCTTGGAACTGGAGGCGGATCGCCGTCGCAGCTATTGTCGCCCTCGCCAAGCAAGTCCACCGCAGCGGACTGGAACTCAGTTTATATATATGGTGTGCCCAAAGGCAGTAATGGCCAATATGACTATACCAGCTTTCCACCACTGGCACAATTCTATGAGATTGGCAGCAACTGTAGCGGGGCCGTAGATAGTCAATGGACGAGTAATAGTGCCTGCAACGGGCAGTTCGGCACAACAGTGAAGAGCATACCAAGTTTCACCCTACCCGCGGACCAGCCGATCGCCTTGATGTTCGTCAACATGAACAACGGCATGTTTCCCTCGGGGGGAGCCGGAGGTTATGGTCCAAACCAATATGGGTCCAAGCCCGGCTATTTCCAGGTGATGACGACTGCCACTATGGCGCTGGGCCAGTCGCCATCCCAGATCACCGACAACTCCGTCAATGTTATTAAAGGCCTTACTGGCTACCAATTGTCACAAACCGCTACGCACTACAGCGATGTGAATAACTCGACGCTGTCCAACTGCGCTGTTCAAATCGTACTAGTTACCGATGTCAAAAATCCGCCTACCCAGCCGCCGTATCCTGGCGTGTGCTTGTCTGCAACTGATGGAAGGTCTGGCTATAAGTATGCAAACCTAAGCTGCAGTCAGATCGCCGGGCGGACATTCATGTATTGGTGGAACGACATGGGCGCCTCCAGGGATGACTTCGATTACAAGAACCTTTACTTCACTTTAACCTGCAGCAATACGACGACCAACCCGGATGGGGGAACGGTCGGCAAGGACCCGACGGTGACCGGTCAGGTGCCAGCAACGACGACAACCACGACGACTACGCCAGCCACAACGACAACGCCAAAGCTTATCCAATAGGGCAGGAGTGATTGACTTGGCCTACAAAAACAACGCTGGTGCGGCACGCCGGTCGGAGCCAGTCCGACGCCGGCTGCTGCGGGACACTCGAGGAGCTGCGGCGGTGGAGTTTGCTATCGTTGCGGTTCCTCTATATTTTCTCGTTCTTGGCGCACTCGCTGCCGGCATGAACATCATGGCAATGGGGGTCCTGAATTTTGCCACAAAGGAAGCTGCACGGAAGATACAGATTGGCACGATACGAGGCACGTCCGATAGCGATGTACGCACCCTGATATGCGGCTACGTTTCAGCCATCGTGCCATCGTGCCAGAACGCGCTCATGATCTATGCGGCATCCGGCCCTACGTTCAGCGCGGCGGCATCTGCAACGGTTGTGGGGACAGCATTTTCGCCGGCCGGGTTTTCAACGGGCACTGCTGGGAATGCAGTCGTTCTGCAAGTCGCTTGCAACAGTCCGTTCGGGATGTCTTTGACGAACGCCGCAAATTTCATGCTTACAGCCACGACCGTTTTTCAAAACGAGCCGCAATGATCGGGCTTCGATTTTGCCATCTGCGCAGCGCCCTACGCCTGGGAGGCGACAGTCGCGGGGTTGCAGCCCTTGAATTTGCACTTATGACACCAGTTTTGGTCCTTCTTTTCTTTGGGCTCTTTGCTATATCTCAGTTTGTGCGGACGCAGATGCTACTAAGTTCAACAGCGTCCAGCATGGCATCCATGGTCGCTTCACAGATAACGACTACGAGCGCCTCGCTGGACGATTTCTGCAAGGGGGGGGGCGCCGCTGCTGGAGGTGTCCAGCTCATGATGCGTCCCTATGCCGGCACCGGCCTATCCATGTCAATCATCAGCTATACCAAGCAATCTGACTCGACCCTGAAGAAGGATTGGGAATACAATAGCGCTTGTCAGGCGGTTGCAACTTCACTGAATACGAGTATAACACAGACTAATGTGGCGACGCCGCTTCTTCCAAATCCTGGTGACAGCGTCATAATCGTTCAGGCAAATTACATCTATACATCACTATACACCTCCATCGTACCCAACATGACAATAATTCAACAGGCCTTTTCCCGGCCGCGATTTAGCACGATCGCATGTACAGGCTGTTCATAAAACCATGACAAGGTCGCGCTCTTCTCTGCAGTGTCGTGCGCAGAAGAGCGCGGAGTATTAAACGGCTTTGTTTGGGGTCGTATCGCGGGAGTCAAGAACCTGGGGCGGATGGCAGGGGCTACGCATAAGATTTCTCTCGCCTGCCGCGGCCTGACGTATGATGACGCGCCCTCGCGGTTGCGGGGGAGCGAAGCATGTCGATCGAGAAGCTGGGCCAGTATCTTGTTGCGGTAGAGGACCCGCGCTGCTCCGGCAAGGTCGAGCCCCGCCTGGTTGAGGTGCTGGTGATCGCGGTATGCGCGGTCATCGCCTGTGCCGAGAGCTGGGACGACATTGCGCTGTATGGCCGCAGCAAGCTGGCTTGGCTCAGGACGTTCCTGGATTTGCCGAACGGCATCCCCTCGCACGACACCTTCCGGCGCGTGTTCATGCTGATCGACCCCGATG
>JAABUQ010005659.1_pt1 | contig 19667 bp, 12 predicted proteins | sample 5560001 | NCBI WGS metagenome assembly JAABUQ01 (sample SAMN10711888, study PRJNA513371) | rock metagenome | isolation source: Antarctica rocks | place: Antarctica: Victoria Land, Finger Mt nord | collected 2015-12-18
GTAATCTTCTTGATGGTCTTGCCGCCCGGCCCAATGACCGTGCCGATCTGCTCCGGCTCAATGTGCAGCGTGAAGATGCGCGGCGCGTAGGGCGACAGCTCTTCGCGCGGCGCGGCAATCGCGTCGGTCATCTTGCCCAGAATGAACAGGCGGGCGTCGCGCGCCTGCTGGAAAGCACGCACAAACACTTCGCGGGGCACGCCGCCGATTTTAGTATCAAGCTGCAGGGCCGTGATGCCTTCCGTGGTTCCTGCCACCTTGAAGTCCATGTCGCCCGAAAAGTCTTCCATGCCCTGTATATCGGTCAGGACGGCATACTTGCGGCCCTGCCCACCTTCGCCGCTGCCTTCCGGCCCCTCAATCAGGCCCATCGCAATGCCCGCGACCGGCGCTTTGATCGGCACGCCCGCATCCATCAAGGCGAGCGTTGACCCGCACGTAGATGCCATGGACGTAGAGCCATTGGACTCCAGCACTTCGCTGGTCAGCAGAATGGTGTAGGGGAAGTCTTCGCGCGACGGCACAACCGCTTTGAGGGCGCGCTCGGCCAGTGCGCCATGACCGATCTCGCGCCGCCCCGGCCCGCGCATGGGGCGCGCTTCGCCGACTGAGTAGGGGGGGAAGTTGTAGAAGTGCATATAGTACTTCTCGGTGTCTTCCTCCAGCGTATCCACCATCTGCGAGTCGCTGCCCGACCCTAAGACCAGTGTCGTCAAGACCTGCGTCTGGCCCCGCGTAAACAGGCCGGTGCCGTGAACACGCGGCAACAGCCCGACCTCGCAGTCAATCTGCCGAATGTCGGTTGTGCCGCGCCCATCGGGGCGGCGGCCTTCAGTGAGAATAAGGTCACGCAGTTGCTCTTTGACCACTTTGTCGGCGGCTTCTTTGACGTCGCCCGTGTTGTCGGGGTACTCGTCTTTAAGCTGCGCGGCAACATCGTCAATCAGCAAATTGAGGCCCGCCTCGCGCGAGGCTTTGTCCGGGTCTTGCAAGCCCGAGCGCAGCATAACGGAAAACCGCTCGCGCACCACGCTCAGTATTTCTTTGTTGGCTGAATGCAGAGGCACTTCGGTCTTGACAACGTTCAGCTTTGCCGCCAGCTCGTTTTGCAAGGCGCACAGCTTACGGCACGCCTCGTGCGCGAAGTCCATCGCGGACAGCATGACTTCTTCGGTGACTTCGGACGCGCCCGCTTCCACCATCGCGATAACGTCCTCGGTAGCGGCGACAATCAAGTCTAGCGGGCTGGTCTGCTGCTGCTCAAATGTCGGGTTCAGCACAAAGCCGCCGTCTTCATTCAATCCGACCCGCACGCAGCCGAGCGGCCCGGCGAATGGGATATTGGAGACGGTCAGCGCCGCCGACGCTGCCGTGACGGCGAGCACGTCCGGCGAGAACTCCGGCTGATAGGACATCGGCATGGCAATAACCTGCACCTCGTTGCGCATGCCATTAGGGAACAGCGGACGCAAAGGGCGGTCGATGAGGCGCGAAGTCAGGGTCGCTTTCTCGCCGGGCCGTCCGCCGCGCTTGACAAAACCGCCGGGGATTTTGCCCGTGGCGTACTTTTTCTCCTCGTAATCGCAGGTGAGAGGGAAGAAGTCTAGGCCAGGCTTGGGGTTCTTCGCCATCGTCGCCGTGGCAAGGATATGCGTGTCGCCGTTTTGCAGCATGACCGCGCCGCCTGCTTGTTTTGCCAGTTTGCCGGTGCTAAGGCGCAGCGTGGCCCCGCACCATTCAGTTTCTACAAATTGTTCCATGTTGGTACTTAGGTGTTCTCCAAAAGAAAAAGCCTCCGGCGCAGAGTGCCGGAAGCCTTGTGTGACAGTCCCAAACGCGTTCCCGTGCCGCGCGGTACGCAGACAAATAGGGGGAGCGTCAGGCAAAAACTTAGAGCCGGCTGCGGATGCCAAGCTTGCCCACGAGCTGCCGGTAGCGATTGATGTCTTTCGCCGCCAGATAGTTGAGCAGCCGTCGCCGCTTTCCAACCTGCACCAGCAGCCCGCGCTGCGAGTGCTTGTCGTGCCGATGGATTTTGAGATGCCCGGTCAATGAATTGATCGATGCGCTGAGCAGTGCAATCTGCACCTCCGGCGACCCCGTATCCGAGTCGTGCGTCTTGTGGTCGCCAATCACGGCGTCCTTTGCGTCTTTGAGCAGAGCCATGTGCCTGCCGCCTCCTCACAGTGTTTTTCCAGGTTCGTATGGAGCGCAGTGTACCCGGTACCCGTGTTGTTTGTCAAGGCGCAAACGCCACTGTGCGATGACTAAAATCTTTTAGCGTGACACAACCTTCTTGATAACGGGGCAGGAGAATGTTTCGCCGAGTACCTCTGTTGTGGCTACAAAGCGATACGTCCCGTCGGCAACGGGCTTGCCGCTGCGATCCTTGCCATCCCACAAAAGATTGATACTATACCCATCACCAATCCATGACCGTACTACTTGTTCACGCGCGTTCTGAACGACTGCCTTCCACGGCGCGTCTGGGTAAACCATGCCGGTGATGCGGATTGGAAGGCCTGTGCGCGTGAGGCTTATGGCACGCAATGGATGCTTGTCGTTTTGGAAAATCACGTGACGGGTGTCAAGCGTCTGGCGGTTGATTTTCACCTCTAACGTGTGTGGGCCGTTGGCATATTCGAAGGTTGGTATGTCGAAGCCTGCGTAGCGTTCAGGCCCTTTTCCTAAAACATTTCGACCGCCGTATTCACTGTTGTCAATCCACAACGTCAGAAAGTCCAGCGAGCCTCGTGCTTGCACAGCAACAGAAACATCTCCTGACAATTTCTGTCCTTCTTTGATGTTAATAAAGCGATAGTGGTCTAAAAACAACCTATGTGTGCTGGTTACTGCTAAAATTGTTATTGTTGTGACAACAGTAGTGAGAACCAATGCCCTTTGTTGCAGTCTCATAAGCATTTCCCTTAAACAGCAAGGAGCCTCACGTCATACATGACGTGAGGCTCCTCTATTTAGAAGCCGAAGAAGCCGTTTCCTATTGAAACCATAACATCTGCAGGAGCTGGATAGCTGTAAAACGATTGTACGCTTTCAGATCGACGGAGGGCTGTTTGGAAATTGTCACCACCAGCGCAGAGAAAATCCCAAAGATTTCGCCGCCACGGAGTCCAATCGTGGCCCCAATTATCAGGTCCACCAGTCAAACCGTATCGTGGTATTTCGTCGATGGAGCCGAGGTAAATTCCAGAGCTATACCCAGAATTATCTATACCAAAATCTGCTGCCCACTGATAATCTTGCGGATTTCGGCCTAATTTGAAGTTCTCTGGACCAGCTACTCCGCCTCCTGCAGTTGAAAGGCAATTATCCATCCAAACAAGCGGTGTGGAGCTGAACGGTCCATAACCCGCATCGCCTGTTAATATACTGACGTCAATATCTTGAGCATCTGGAGTTTGTTTAGACGAGAAAGCGCTGTACCAATTGTATCCGCCTAGCCGAAACCAAGGATGAATTACTGGGTAAAGCCCATATGGAACTCCACTAGTGGGAGGACCAAAGTGTTTCCAATCATGGTACTCACCGTCAGCTACCACATAGACGAGTTGAGCGGGCCGACGAAATTTGTTTTTTATCCTCTCGACCAAACGTTGGTCATGTTTGAAGTCAAAGTCACTGAGGATGGAAATCCGGATTGGGTAGTTGAAGTCTGTTCCTACGTAGCGGTCTAGTTCTGAATGGAGAAAACGCGCATATTCTATAGTATTTGCCAGTGCTACTTTTGGAGAGTCTCCACCTGGGCCGCCATAACCGATAGTTCCAGTGTGCAGGATGATAATCGAGTCGGCATAATTGTCTTTGTTGACTAGGAACGTCGTTGGACTAATGCTCCCTCCTTGTATTTGAGTACTCGTGTTGCTTGAAGTACTGGAAGTCGTTCCACCTGGACTTATCGTGACGAGGTAATTGTCACCAGTCACGGGTTGACCTTGAGAATCGATGCCACCCCATGTTACATCGATAACACTGCCGCTACCACTAAAAACCTTAACTGTATTGTTTGCACTATCCGTAATACTGACTGTCCACGGCTGTGCTGAAGATAAGCCACCGGTGATGTGGCAAACATTTGATATATCCGTGATACCGGGCGTTGTGTCGAACATTGGGTTGTAGTTAAGATTGGAAAGAACGTTGCTGAATGTTACTACTCGTGTATCTACGTTCCCGAAAACATCTTTTACTGCAAGCGTATGCGGCCCATTAGAGAAGGAGTTTGTATACAACGAGAAACCTGTCGAGTTTCGACCTGGATCACGTATGATGTTACTACTCCCAACCTCAGTGCCATCAACAGTTAATGTCATTGTGCCATCGTCAGAATATACACTAACTGGCACTGAAATATCCCCTGATAGAGTATCGCCGTTGTTAATACTAATAATTTGGAAGCTTGGCGCTTTCGGCGTGGCGCTAGCTTCGTTGGAGCGGGCGCTTTGTTGACCACTGGCTGTCGTGGGATCGGTGCCACTCACAACTGAGACTGTCACCGCCGTTACCTGGTAGTAGTAAGTGGTTCCGTTAACAGCGCTGGTGTCGGTATAGGTGGCCGTTGATGCCCCGTTCGGCTGGGCTGTTGCTTGCGGCACTTTGTAGAGGGGCGTGCTGCCCTCACCGCCAGAAGTCGTGCTTCGGTAGATGTAGTAGTAGTAATAAGTTGAGTAGCTTGGCCCACCTGGTAGTGGTGGATAAGAGGGCGGAGCGGGGAAATTAGCGTTGGTGCCAGTCCAGCTCAGGGTAACTTGACCTATACTGGGAGTGGCGCTCAGGCCAGTGGGAGCGGGGGTACTGGCAGGAAATTGGGCCAGAGTGGGCGTGGCACTTGTGAGCAGTGCAGCCATGAGCGTCACCATGAGGGAAAGCAGGGCGAAACGCCTTATCTAAGATAAGGCGAGCCGAGGGGAGGCCGAGGTGGCCCGGCGGAAACGAACTTGCATTTCAGTGATCTCCTGTGATAAAAGATGTGTCGTGCGGAGCCGTCCGTAGATGTGCTACGGAACCGTAGATGTACGCAAGCATTCATGACTACTTGCGAGAATAGCATAACAGACAACAGGAACTTTGTCAAGAAGTTTTTTGCTAGGAAGTGTCAAGCGCCGGTCGGTCTCTGCCGGGCAATTGGTTTGCACTCTCCTGCCTGTCCTCCTGTTGGTTCTTCCGCCAAAAGCGGCGGGTGCGCTGTTGCCTTCCTGCCCCATTAGTGTTGCTCAGGCGCTGCCACCTCGTGCCAAGCCACAATCAACGACGGAAAGATTTGTTCCGTCGTTGGTTCGCGCTCGCAACACGGGGCAAACAGGGCTGCCACGCTTTTGCTACGCGCTCCGTTTACAGGGGAAAATGCCCAGCAAGCCGCCAAATGCGCGGGGCGGGTGCGGGCCTACAAAGCGAGCGGCAGGTAAATCAACGAGTGCGTCTCGGCTTCGGTGACATACAGCGCACGTCCGTCCGGGGCAAAGCACAGATTGGTGGGGTTCCTGCCGCCAACGGGAAACCGCGCGATGACATCTCCCTCCGCCGACACTTTGGCAATCACGCCGTCGCCAAAGATGGCGGCATAAAGGCAGCCATCCGCGCCAAGGCGCAGGCCATCCGGGCCGCCGGTTTCGCTGACGAGGGCGAACGGGCGCAGAATGCCCGTTGCCAACTCAATCGCGTCAATGCGCCCGAGCGGTGACTGCGCGATAAACAGCGTTTCGCTATTTTGGGACAGCACCAGGCCGTTGGGATAGCGCAGGCCGTCCGCAACAAGAGCAACCTGCCGGGTGGTGGGGTGGACTTTGTAGACCGTGCCGATAGGAGTCTCTGCCGAGCCTTCCGGGTCGGTGAAATACAGAGTGCCATCGGGGGCGAAGATCAGGTCGTTGGGGCCGCGCAGGGGTGCGCCAATGTGGTTGGTGTCGGCAATGGTTGTGACCGCACCCGGCGCAGGGTCATGGGCCAGGTCGATGCGCACGATGCGCCTTGCGCCCACATCAGCCACGTACAGGGCATTGTCAGGGCCAAGCGTCGCGCCGTTGCCCCGGCCCCCATCCGGCAGGGTCAGCCATTCGCGGGTCAGGGTGCGGGTGGCAACGTCCAGGCGTGAAAGGAAGCTCGCCTGGACATTGACGCAATACAGCGTGCCGCCATCCCGGCTCAGGACAGGGCCTTCAGGGAACGCCAGCCCCGTGGCGAGAACGATGGGGCTTAGGGAATTGGAAGGCAAAGATTACCTCGCGCCCGACTGCAACAGCAGGGTTATCGCGTCATCTTTCCACGGCGGAAGTGGAGGCTGGGCATTCGCCGGGTGCGTCCGGTCATGTTCAAAGCGGGCTAATTGCAGAAGTGTCTTGCCGGAGATGCTTGCGTTGACATCCGCATTATGTGCGATAAGAAACTTGAGCATCTCGTAAGACCAACAGCCACTGTTCGGATTGGCGGGGCCATTGCTGACGCCGTTGCGACAGCCCATTGGAGATAAGTCATAGTACTGGCTCAAGGATGCAAGCAGAGGAGTGCCGCCCCAAGCATCACGCAGATTAACGTTTGCGCCATGCTGGAGCAAGGCAGAGGCTGTACAGGTATCCCCCTGAAGCGCGGCCCGCGTGAGTGCCGGATAATCGCCTGAAGGCGCAGCATTGGGATTGGCTCCTGCATTAAGCGCGTTTATCGCCTGGCTGCAATCACGTTGCTTCACAGCCTCAGCCAGCCGGGAGTCAAGCCAAAGAGGGCGCAAAGAAAGACTAAAACCGCACGCGACAACTGCCAGCGCAAGTGTTCCGGCAACAACACGGATGTTCATAATTGGGTTTTCAGTCCGATGACGCTACGCAGCATGGGAGCGCATTACGCCAATGTTCCCCCAACCCATTGGGGCAGGGAAAACGTTGAATGCCTTCCAAACGCTCCTAGCGCACGCCGAGCAGCAGGTCAAAGACGAGCTGGTCCAGCTTCTCGTAGGGCAGAGGCTGCGTAGCAAGAGCGGTCGCGTCAAAGGTCACGGCGCGCAGGGTGTCGGCATTCTGCGCAGAGAACGGGGCAGACAGCAGCGAGTCTAGGGTGCTGTCCTTCAGGTTGATTTGCTGCAGCAAGGCTTAGATTTCGCTGTCGGCGTTGAACTGCGCGGCCTTCTCTTTCATGCTAACAAGCGGCTGTTTCGCGCCCCCTGCCTTGTTTTCCTGCCGAGTGCGCGGGAACAACCAAGAAGACGCAGCCGTCTGACCTAACGAGCCAGCGACGCGGCCAGTATCTTCACGCTGCTGTTGTCCGGCAGGGTGAGGCTTTGCACGGTCTTCTGGGGGTTGAGGCTGAAGCCGTAGCTGTAGGCGTAGAATGTTCGGGTGTCTTTCGCGCCGCCTGCCGTGTCGCGGTAGGGCATTGTCACGGCGCGGCTTTCGCCGGGAAAGCCGTGCGGCTGGAACCAATCGCTGAAGCTCTGGGCCAGTGTGTCAGTGGTGCCGTCGGTGTAGGTGACAGTCAAAGTCTGTCCGCTCTGCGCGCCGTCAGTGGCGGCTCCCAGCAGCCACAAGGACGCATACGTGCGGGCAGGGAGCGCGATCACGTTGCCCTGACAGGAAACGACATCGGGGGCGTTGGCCGGGCCGAGGCGGAACTGCACATTCTTATCGGTGAGGGCAGAGCCGAGCAGCGCGGACGAATAGGCCATCCCGCCAGCATCGGTTCCGCTGGTTGGGCTGAAGGGCGTGCCGTCGCTGGCAATACCAGAGAGGTTGAACGCTTTGGAAAGGTCTAGGGGAATGCTCGTGCCTGCCGTGACTATGGGCAGAACGCGCGGCCTGTCCGCTGCGGCGAGGGGCGGCGTAATGATGTTAACCGGGTCTGCTTGATACGCGGCCAGGAACTCCGACCAGAGCGTGTCTACGTCTTTGCCGCAGTATGTCTTGAAGAGGCTGTTGTTGTAGCTGCCAAAGCGGACGGCACGGCTGAGCTTGGTCACCAATGCGGGGTCGTAGTGCTGTTCGCACCAGGCCAGAAACGTCGCAGTGGTTTGGTAGGAGTCATGGTAGCTAGCCTTCTGCACGTTGATGCGGGGATGGAAGTGCTCCGGCTCAAACTTGACCCAGCGAATATAATCGGCGATGCCTTCCACCAGCCAGACCGGATTGTAGCCGGAATAGGCTTGAATGACATGGGCTGTCTCGTGTACGGTCAAGGGCGTGTCTTGGGGATGCTGGGCGCACCAGGCCGTGTTGATTGTCATTACGCCCCCGCCCGTCGCGGCGATGCCGGTCACGTCCGGCCCGGTGCGGTAGACCACATTGACCATGTTGGGCGGAACAAAGTTATCGGAATAAAGCAGGGCAGAGGTGTCCGGCCAGAACGACTCCATCTGCCTCTCGGCCTTCTGTGCCCACGCTTCAAGGGCAGGCGTGGCTTGTGTTGTCTGCGACAGGTTAGGGAAGCCTCGGCCCGGCCCCTGCTGCACGTGGCTAATCTTCACCGGCGACGTGAGCGTGATTTCGCGAACCAGCAGTGCGGGCACTTCCTGGCCTGGGTTTACGCGAATGCGCACTGCCTGCACCGGCACATTGGCAAGCGCCGCCTGTGCGACGCCTGCACTGCTGAACGATGCCGCCTTGCGAAAGTGAACTCCATCAGGAGACACTTCCACGAACCCATTGGTGAGCAGGTCTTGGCCTTCCGCGTCGCCGGTGGTGATGCGAAGCGCCTGCAGAGGGATAGGACGGCCTAGCCTTACCAGGAAATCGTCGCCGTCATCCATGCCATAGGCGGTCTTGAAGTACGTGCCCGCGTCCCCATCCATTGCCATCTCGGGCCGATAGGCTCTTGTGGAAGGCATGGTTGAGTAAAGCTGTGCTTCTACGGGAGCGGGAGAGGGCTTGGCGCTCGGCGGTGGCGGCGCGGCCTGCACACCGGCGGTCACCAGCAGGCAGGCTGCAGACAGGGCCAACGCCCTGGCATGTCTTCCGTGCGTTTTCTGGTTCATGGGTGTCCTTTGGAGGGCAGCAGTATTTGGAGTGCAGGTGACAAGGGTAGGGGTAGAGTTGATTTGTGTACAGGAGGCCGCCTTCATCTGAAGGCGGCCTTTGTTTGTTGTCCTACGCAGGCAAAGTGTCTGCTGTCCTACGCAGGCATGTCTTCATGCCTGCAATAAGAGGCGCGATGCGCCCGCGATGCGCTACCAGCCTCGGTTTGCCATCAGCTCTTCTTTGGGCAGGGTGCTGATGTTGATGCCAACCATCGGCTCGCCAATGTCGTGGGATACTTCCGCTAAGATGTCGGGGTTGTCAAAGTGCGTGGCGGCATCCACAATGGCTTTGGCGCGGCGCTTGGGGTCGCCCGACTTGAAGATGCCTGACCCCACAAACACGGCTTCGGCCCCTAATTGACGCATCAGTGCGGCATCGGCGGGGGTGGCAATGCCGCCCGCCGAGAAGTTGGGCACGGGCAGCTTGCCGGTGCGGTGCAGCTCCACGACCAGCTCATACGGTGCGCCCAGGTTCTTGGCTTCGGTCATCAGCTCCTCAAACGGCATGGCCTGAATGCGGCGCACGCCGCCCAAGACTGTCCGCATGTGCCGCACGGCTTCCACAACATTGCCGCTGCCCGCCTCGCCTTTGGTGCGGATCATCGCTGCGCCCTCGCCGATACGCCGCAATGCCTCGCCTAAGTCCCGGCATCCGCAGACAAACGGTACCTTGAAGTCGTGCTTGTTGATATGGTACGCATCGTCGGCGGGGGTGAGCACTTCGCTTTCGTCAATAAAGTCCACGCCCAGGGCCTGCAATATCTGCGCCTCGGCGAAGTGCCCAATGCGCGCTTTTGCCATCACGGGAATAGTGACCACATCCATAATCCCTTTGATCATTTTGGGGTCGGACATGCGCGCCACGCCGCCGTCTTTGCGGATGTCGGCGGGAACCCGCTCCAGTGCCATGACGGCAGTTGCGCCCGCTTCTTCGGCGATAATGGCCTGCTCCGGGTTGATGACGTCCATGATGACGCCGCCCTTGAGCATTTCAGCCAATCCGACTTTGGTTCGCCAGGTTGATTTTTGTTCGTCTGCCATTGCTTTTGTCCCTCGTTCTAAAGCGTTGCTGCCCAAGATTATACCCAACCGCGCGCCTCCCTTGCAAGCAAGCCCGGCCCTTTTCCTCGCCCCCGCTCGCGCGCCCACTCTTTTCCCGCTGCACAGCGCTCACCACGAATGGGCACAGCACCCATGATGAATGCGGGTATACTATCTGTGAAGAGTTTCACAAGAGGCCTTCTTTAGAAAACGCTTCCTCTTAGAAGGGGTTTAGTCCCATCGCACGCCCACTCAGTCCCATTACCTATTTCCGCCGCAACCTGGGCCGCACTTTGCCGCTCGGCTTTGTGATTGTGCTGTCTGTGTTTCTGATTGCCTCCGTAGTCACCATTGTAAATTCTATTGATTTGACCGTGCTGACTATCTACAGCTACACTCGTGCGTTCACGCCGATTATTCCCCGCTCCGGCAGGCTGCGCGTTGACCCCGATATCGCCGCCCAGGTGCGCAAGATGCCGCAGGTAGACCGCGCCATTGACACCAGCGGCTTCTTTTTCAGTGTCAACACTGTCTTTGGCCCGTTCCCCTTTATCTGCCTGGGCGTCACCCCCAATGACCGCGATTACCTTCTTCAGCGCGCGGGCGACAAGCTTGTGTCGGGCCGTATGCCCGCACCGGGCCAGCCCGAAGCCGTTGTCTCGGAAGGGCTGGTTCGTAATAAAAAGCTGCATATCGGCGACATGATTGCCCGCCCCACCGATACCGGCACGATTGCTACAGTGCCTGTGCCTGTGAAGCTGGTTGGCATCCTGAAGGGGCCGACCTGGATTGCCTTCACGTCGCAGGAGTTCGTCGACGCCGCTCTGCCTTTGTTCCCGCATTCCATACTGGTCACCAGCAAAACACCCGGCGGGCAGGTGGCTTTGGGCGACATTCTTTACAAGAGCCTGGACAAGATACGCGTGCAAGTCTTTGCCTTCAACAGCTTGGTGAAGACCCTGCGCGACTCGCTGGCGTCCATGTATTTGATTATGCACCTGGTGAACGGCATGGTGATCTTTGTCGTCGCGCTGATGGCGGGCATGCTGTCCAACATCTATTTTACGCAGCGCATTACCGAGTTTGCGACACTCGCCGCGATTGGCCTGCGCCGTTCTACCCTGCTCTGGCACGCCGTCTCCGAAACCGCTATTCTCACAACGCTTGGGTGGGCTGTGGGCGTCCTGGTGAACTGGAGCATTTTGTCGGTCATGCGCGGGCGCGTGTTTGAGCCGCGCGGCATGCTGATTAATCCCAGCGACCCGTATTCTTATCTCAATACCCTGCCCATTCCGATTATCATCACGCTGTTTGCCGTGGCGACTATCAGCTATCGTTTGTCTCATTTAGACCCCGTCAGCATCATTGAAAGGCGTTAGTTTATGCTGGACACTCTCTTGTCAACAGATAAAATCTCCCTGGTTTACGATGACGGCAGCCGCCGCACCTATGCCTTGCGCGAGGTGAGTATCCAGATTCCCAACCGCCAGTTTGTCGGCATCATGGGGCCTTCCGGGTCGGGCAAATCCTCTTTGCTGTATATTCTCAGCGGCCTCAAGCGCCCGACCGGCGGCGATGTTTCTTTGCAGGACTTCGCGTATGGCGCGCACACCGAGCACGATTTGATTGACCTGCGCCGCCGACGATTCGGCTTTGTCTTTCAGCAGCCTTATCTTCTGGTCTGGCAGACAGCGATGGAAAACGTGCTGATGGGCGCACCCACTCTGGACAAAGCCGCCCGCGCCAAAGCCGCCGACTTTTTTGCGCAATTGGGTATCACCGAACTTGCGGGCAAGCTGCCCTCGCAGCTGTCCGGCGGCGAAAAGCAGCGCGTTTGTGTTGCCCGCGCCATGATGAACGACCCCGAGATTATCTTTGCCGATGAACCCACGGCGTCTTTAGACCACACCAACGGCCACCTGGTGATTGATCTGCTGTCTTCCTACCGCGACCGGGGCACAGTCGTGGTGGTGACCCACGACCCCGAAATGCTGCAAGGCGCGGATCAAATCCTGCTGATGCGCGATGGGCAAGAGCAGGGCTGGGTTGCGCCGGGTGAAGTGCTGGCTGGCCCCAGCAAAACCGTCGCTGTGTAGCGGGGTTGTGCTGGTGTCTTAGAGGGGTTCCCAGCGCGTTTGGAGCGCACACCAACGACGGAAGAAACTGTTCCGTCGTTGGCATGCCGTAGAAACGCGTATTGAAAGTGCGAGCAACGCGCAAGAAACAAAGAAAGAAGCCCCTCCGCCCCAATTCTGGGGAACTAGGATTAGGAATGGTTCCGGCCCTTGTCGCTCGTGTCTTCATCCTGCTCCCCAGAATTGGGGCGGGGGGGCCTCTCTGCTCTCTATACTTAGCGCGGGGGCCTTTTCTGCACCGAGGGGACATGGGCATGGGAGGGGAAACTTGACGATGAAAACTATCTTGTATGCGCTGTCTGTGATTGCGTCTCCGGTGCTTGCGGGTGGGGTGGGGGCGCAGACGCAGGCTCCCGCGCCTGCCGCTGTCACCATCACCGTGCAGGCGGGCGCGCGGCAGACGTTTCGGGGGTTTGGGGCGAGCGCGCTGAACTTCGGGCATGAGTACCAAACGCTGCCTCGCGCGCAGCGCCAAACGCTGTCGCGAATGCTGTGGCATGACCTGCGGTTTACCACGCTGCGCGTCTGGTTCAACACGGACAAGTACGCGCCCACGCCCGGCGCGCATGACATGAGCGAGTTTCGCGGCTGCTATGTGGACTCGGGGCTGATTGCCGATGCCCGCGCGCACGGAGTGACCACGCTGCTGCTCGCCCCCGACCATGTGCCCGCCTACATGACAGAAAAAAGCGCCCAAGGCAGCGCGGAAACCGGACTGGCACTCAAGCCGTCCGCGACCGATGCGTATGCCGACCTGCTGGCAGACTTTATCGTGCGCTTGAAGCGCGAAACCGGCATCGTGCCCGAGGCGACGGGCGTGCAGAACGAGCCAAACGACCAGGAGCGGTTCACCCCCACCCAGGTGGTGGAGGTGGTCAAACGCCTGCGCGCCGACCTGGACGCGCAGAACTTAAGCCGCGTACAGATTATCGCGCCCGAGCAGGCCAACGTAGACGGCAGCTTTTACGAGACGGCCCGTGCGCTCAAGGCAGACCCGGTTGCCTGGCGGGCATTGGCAGGGCTGGCCTCGCACTCGTACAGCAGCGGCACCACGCCCGAATCCGCCGCCCTGGTGGCGGGCATGGGCAAGTCGTACTGGATGACCGAAGCGAGCGCCAACGGCCCCGAAGCGCCGGGCGATACCGAGAAGGCCACCTCGCTTGCGTCGCGCTTCCTGAACGACATGAACCACCGGGTGACGCACTGGGTGCATTTTGTCGGCTTTGAGGTGCCCGACCCCAACGACAACGCCACGCGCATCTTTGCCTACACGCCCCGTCCGTTCACCATTGCCAAGTTTCTGAAGTATGATTACTACCAGCAGCTTTCGCAGGCATTTGACGTGGGGGCCGTGTTCCGCCAAAGCCAAAGCTCGCTGGACGGCGACATGACGTGGACATTCGGCAGAAAGCCGCACCTGAGCGCGGCCTCGGCCCGCAACCCGGACGGCACATGGGCGGTCGGCCTGAGCAACTACACTTCGGACGCATTCCCCGCCGCCACTCAGGCTGAGAAAGACAACAGCGGCTTTCCCGCGCAGACATATGCCGTGACGGTGCGCATTCCCGAGCTAGCTCAGTCAGGGGCGGTGCGCTTTGCCGTGCAGCGCAGCGGCAGCCGGACGAGCAACGCTCCCGCAGGCATTGTTGTGATGCAAAACGGCGTCGTGCATATTGCCAAGATCGGGCCTTTAGAGTTGGTGACTCTGCGCTCACTGCCTGCCCGCTCTCTACCGGCAAAACATTGAACACGCACACCCAAAGGAGTAAAGACCAATGACCGACTGCCTCCAAATAGACCTCTCGGGCCGGGTGGCCGTGGTGACCGGCGCGACCGGACAGCTCGGCAGAACCATGGCGCGGACATTGGCGCGGTGCGGGGCATCTGTCGCCGTGCATTACCACAAAAACGAGGCTAAAGCGCAGGAACTGGTGCGTGAACTGGAAGACGAAGGCTGCCGTGCCCTGCCGGTGCAGGCGGATGTTACCGTGGCGGACGATGTGCTGCGAATGCGCGACACGGTCACAGCGGCCTTCGGCGCGGCGGATATTATCGTCAACAATGCGGTCAGCCAGTACCAATGGACAACCGTGCTGGAACAAAGCGCGGCGGACTACGAAAGCCAGTTCCGGTCATGCGTGCTGCACAATGTGCTGATGGCGCAGGCGTTTGTCCCGGCCATGATTGAGAAAGGGAAAGGGCGCGTGGTTGCTATCAGCACCGAATGCGCCATGCAGAACTTTCCGTCGCAGTCGGCGTATGTGTCGGGCAAGCGGGGCATGGACGGCGTGCTGCGCGTGCTTGCCAAAGAAGTCGGGGAGCATCAAATCACGGTCAACCAGGTCGCGCCGGGCTGGACAATCAGCGACAACGACCGGGAGCGGGGCAGCGAGAGAAACGAAGAGTACGACAAAAACGTGCCGCTCAAGCGTCGCGGCACCGACCAGGAAATTGCCAATGTCGTTGCATTCCTCGCGTCCGACCTGGCAAGCTACATCACGGGCGTGTACATCCCCGTGTCGGGCGGCACAGTGCTGCCGGGCATCTAAGCCGGGCGGTGACGGAAGATAGGGAATAGACAACGTCTTGCCAGGCCTTTTCTTGTCACCGCAACCTGTCAGGCTCGCCATTACGTAATTAGGGGCGATCCGGCGCTTTCTGTACACGCTCGCGGCTTAACAAAGATTTAATACATAAACCTCTTGACAGAACTGATGACCCATGTTATGATAAGAGTGCGCTGCTGGTAAAGAGACCGGCGGCGCCACAACAGCAGAGGCTTTCCTCCCAGAAGATCGGGATCAAAGCCGCATAAACGAAAAGCAAGTCCTTGCGGACAGGGCGTAAAACCTCCGCAAGCCGTCCATTGTTCGTCTCGCGGTTGCCAGAACTCTATCCTTTCAGTGTGGATAGGCTTTCCGATGAAGGAGAAGCTCATGCGTTTGCGCCAAGTCACTCTGTGCCAAGTCGCCCACGTTTCCGCATCTGTGCGCTAGCCCTGGTGGAGCCGCAGGCTGTTTGCTTTCCTGCTTGCCTTCCTAGTCTCTCTGTTCGCTGCCACGTCTGCACTGGCTCAATTCATTGCCAGCGCCCCCGCCCCCACAAACCTGAGCGCTACGCCTAGTACAGGGCAAGTTGCCCTGGCTTGGTCTCCCAGCACCAGCGGTTTCCCCGCCCCTCCCGATCATGCACCGCTAGACGGCGGCCCAAGCTATTCCACTTATCACTACTATTACATCTATCGGAGCACGTCTTCTGGAGGTGAAGGCGGCACGCCTCTCTACAAAGTGCCACAGGCAACGGCCCAGCCGAACGGGGCATCGACGGCCACCTATACCGACTCTCGCGCTGTGAATGGAGTCACCTACTACTACCAGGTGACGGCAGTGACTATCTCCGCTGTCAGCGGCAGCGATCCCACCGCAACCAGTGGCCCAGAAAGCGCTCGCTCCAACGAAGCTAGCGCCATGCCCCTGGTGCGCATCAACGGCGGCGGGGCAGACTACACAGATGGGGCAGGCAAGGTCTGGAACGCCGACCAAGACTTCACGGGCGGCGCTCCCATCAGCGCCACGGCGGCCATCACCGGCACGGCTGAACCCACGCTGTATCAGGCGCAGCGTTCCGGCACGCAGTTTAGCTATGTCGAGCCGGTCGCCAACGGCACCTACACCCTGCGCCTGCTGTTTGCCGAAATCCAGGGCAATACAACCGGCCAGCGCGTCTTCAATGTCACCGCCAACGGCACACAAATCCTAACAAACTACGACATCTCCCAAGACGCGGGCGGGGCGAACAAGGCAATCATCAAAACGTTCCCCGTCACGGTCACCAACGGCCAGTTCAGCCTCGCGCTTGCCGGGGTCACGGGCAATGCCGCCCTCGCGGCGTTTTCTTTGCTGCCTATCAAGCCGGCAGCCGACATCCCGCCGCCGGGATGGGCGATGGATGTCATTCCAACGGACAGCGGCTCGGAAGTGGGCGGGGCCGGGCCGGGGTCTTCCATGCAGATCAGCCTGCCGTCGGGGGTGGAAGAAAACACGCCGGGGCCGGACCTAAGCGCTTACAATCCAGTTGGCCCCAGTGTCAGTTATGAACGGACATACCGCAGCACCCTCTCCGCCCAGGGTTATGGCTCCCCCGGTTTATCGCCGGGATGGGCGGACAACTATGACCTGCGCATCACCTCCGGCAGTGGGGCCTACACACTGAACTATCCCAACGGAGCGGCAGAAACCTGGACTGGCACAACGGGGAGATTGGGAACGCCGCCCGGAGCGCCGTACCTTGCCACTGCCCCTTCAGCAGGTGTGCTGACGATGACCTTCCGCGACCGATCCGTCTACACGTTCACCCAGATCGCCAACACCTCGGTTAACTACCCGGCGGGAACGTATCTGCTCTCCGGCATCAAAAATCTAGTCGGCCACTCGGTCACGCTCAACCGGGACACGGCCAACAACAATTACCGCATTCTCTCCATCACCAATGATGCCGTCAGTCCAGTGACGCTGCTCCAGTTCAACTATAACGGTGTGAACTTACTGTCTGTACAAGATTTGGCTTCGCAGACACTCCAGGCTGCCAATGAGCATCGCGAGGTCGGCTACAAGTTTACAGGCGGCGCGCTTTCCAGCGTTTCGCAGATCGCGCCCCTGGGCCAATCGTCGGGTGCGAATGATCTTTGGCGGTATGGCTATCAGACCCTCAACGGGCAGCCTTATTTGAACTCCGTCTCCACGCCCTCACCCAGTGATGCTTCTGGGGCGACGTATGCCACTGCGGTCGCGACATATGACGCCACCGGCCTGGTGACATCGCACACCGACGCAGGCAAGCGCAAGCGTGCATATGCCTACGGTATCGGTCAGGTTCAGGTGAAGGTCTACAATCAAGCCGGAGACGCAACTCCCGTACAGCAGTGGTCGCAGAAGTTTGGGCCAGGCGCGGGAAAGAACGTGGACACAGGCTTCACGGACGCCGCCAGCCATGTGGTCAGCGTCAAATACACGGGGACGCCCAGTCCGTACCTGCCCAGTGCCGTCACCAACAGGAACTTGCAAACGACCAGCGTGACCTATGACCCTGCCAATGCTTATGGCAATGTGACAACCGTGACTGATGCGCGCGGTATCCAGGTCACCTCGACCTATCAGTATCCGCCGGACTTTCCGCTTGGGCAGGTCGCTTCCGTTCAGCGCAGCCACGTCACCCCCGGCGGCACAACCGACAGCACCCAGGCAGCGACGACCTACGTCTACTACACGGCGGCAGATTCGTCCAGCGACGGCGTGACGGGCGTTCTCAACGGTTTGGTTAAGCAGACGCTCTCGCCCCAGCCCGGCACAGTCAACGCTTCCCCCTCCATGTTGACGCAGTATGCTTACGATGCATTGGGCAACGTCACGCAAACAACCACGCCGGGTCCAAATGGCACGACCACGGTCACGTACAATTACACGGCAGGCTACAACGGCTACACCCAGCCCGAAGCGCTCGGCGAGCCGCTCTCAGTAACAGTAAGCGGTCTCTCCTCAGACAGCACAACAACAACGACAGTCACTTATTTCAAGTACGATGGGCGCGGGAACCGTGTCACCGCCATTGACGCTCTCGGCAACGAAACCGATATGAGCTTCACGCTCGCCGACCAGCCCCTCCGCACGACCTATCCGGCTACTGGACAAAGCGGCGGCGGCCCGGCGCATACTGACACTGTTTATGAGTACGTCGGCGGCCCGGCGTCAAGCGTCTCCGTCTACGACGAAGGCAACAATCCGACCAGTGCCGTGCGCCGGACAATCAACGCCTATGGTTTGGAAGGCGAGCTGCTTCAGGTCTCCGATCTCAAGGGGCCAATCACGTCCTATCGCTATGACGGCGAGGGCCGGGTGTCGGATGTGTTTGATGGACTAAACCAGCAAACGCATTACGACTTTGACGCTATCGGCAACCTGAGCCGTGTCAGCTACCCACGGGCAAGCAACGGCTCCGATACGATCTCCTACGGCTACGATGCAGACCAGAATATGATCCAGCGGATCGACGGCAACGGCGTCGAGACCGACTACCAGCGTTACGACCCTTCCGCGCAGACTCCAGACCCGGACAACCTGGTGCGGACAATCCATTACGTTTATCCAAGCGGCTACAACGGCGTACCAATCGCCGACGTTGGCTTTACCTACGATACTTACGCACGGCGCGCGTCCATGAGTGACGGCACAGGGTCACAGAACTACACCTACGACGATTTGGACGATCTGCTGACAAAGACGGTCAACTTCACCAACGGGCCGCTGGGCCAAGCGATGGTCTACGCCTACAACAACGATGGCAGCCGCTCGCAACTCACCATTCCGCTGACGTACTACGTTGGTTATCCCAGCACCGGCTCTGTGTACTATTCTTATGATGGGTTGGGGCGGCCTGTTGAGACAGACTACCCTTGGGGCGCCCTCGGCGGGATGACCACCCATACCTACCAAGCGAACGGGTGGCTCCAGCAGACACAGCAGTATTACAACAGTACTTACTACGGCCAGTACATCCCCTTCTCCCAAACGACATACACCCACAACGCGCGGGGTTTCTTGACCGGGCTGGAAAACGACATCATCAGCGGCAGCGGCAACGTGTCGGGGCTGTCCAACTTCACAGGCATGACCTACGACGCCGTGGGTAACCGCACCTCCGAGGCGGCCGCCATCCCCACCATCAATGGTTTGCCTGCCGCCGACCGCACCCTGCAATACACCTACGATGCCCGTGATGAGCTTTTGACGGAAGCAAGCGCCTCGACTGATGCGGCCGACAATTACAACCAAAATTACAACTGGGGATTCTCCTACGACCTGGCGAGCAATCCAACGACATTCCGCAGTGCAGGAGCTGGGTTCAACACAGATAACCAGAACGGGAGCATCGGCTACGACGGCAACGGCGACCCCGCCACTGTGCAGGGACGCACTTCGGCTTTTGACCCGGAAGACCGCCTGTCCTCGTTCCTGCTGCCGTCCCCCTTTACGGGCAATTGGAAGGCCGCTTACAACGGCGATGGGCAAACAGCCTGGCAGAACCCAAGCAGCCTGGGGCCGTCTTTCGGAACCCTCTACCGCCTCTATGACGGCGACCAGCCCCTGCTGGAGCTTAACTCGGACGGCACTGTGCGGGCGGGCTGGGGCTGGAGAGCGGACGGCCTGCGCTCGCGCTACTTCTTCGACACCAGCCGAGAGGCCACGCAGGGATCAAGCACTGATGATCAGGTTTACTTCTACACCTACGACCCGCAGGGCAACTTGTGCCAGACCCTGAGCGTCTACGACAACATCTCCAACTACACCGGCGTCGCCACCACGACTGCTTACGATGCCTTTGGAACCCAGCGCGGCGAGGCGGACACCACCCCTAGCCGCCTGTCGTATCGCCGCTACCTGGACGGCGTGGGCTTCGGAGGTCAGTGGGGCTACGAGGGCAAC
>JAABUQ010005660.1_pt1 | contig 19664 bp, 18 predicted proteins | sample 5560001 | NCBI WGS metagenome assembly JAABUQ01 (sample SAMN10711888, study PRJNA513371) | rock metagenome | isolation source: Antarctica rocks | place: Antarctica: Victoria Land, Finger Mt nord | collected 2015-12-18
TCGTCTTCAATCAGAAACTTCAAATCATCCGACATTTTTTTACCTCGTTCTCTATCACTTCAGGACCAGTCCGGCGAGTCCCGGCGACGCCCTCTTCCATTCGCGCTTCAGCCTGAGCCGTCCTGAATACATCGCGAGCCCTGCAGCGGTAGTCCAAACCGGACTGTCCAACTCCTGAGGCCAGCCTTCGATGCCTGTCGCCAGCCCGTTTCTTACCTGGCAGTTCAAAATTCGTTCGGCGACATCGCACATGCCCGGCAACATGGCGCCGCCTCCCGTAAGCACCGCGCCTTCGAGCAGAGACTGCTCCATACTCACGCGCAGAACTTCGGAGTAAACGCGATCGAAGAGTTCTTCCGCTCTCGCCTCCAGAATCTCGTTCAATTGCCGGCGTGGCGCCTCGCGCATGCCGCGGCCTTCTCCGGAAGGAACTTCAATCAGGCTATGGTCAGAGACCAAGCCTGTGATGGCGCAGCCATATTGGCGCTTGAGGTTTTCGGCGTCTTCATAGTTGACCTTGAGCAGCCACGATACATCGCGCGTTAAGTGGTCGCCGGCGACGCTGACGGTGTTCGCCAGCAGCAAAGCGTCTCCGTCGTATACAGCAAGGTGCGTGGATTGCGCTCCAATGTCGATCACCGCCACACCGCGCGCGCGATCCTCGGGCAGCACCGCCGCATAGGCCGCCGCGATGCCTTCAAAGATGGACTCTTCGACCGCCAAATGGGCTCGATGCACGGCGGCGACAAGCGCCTGGTGATCTTGCGCGGATGCGGTCACAACGTGCACGTTCGCTTCCAGGCGTGCACAGGACATTCCCTTCGGATTGCGGTAACCGGCGCGTCCATCCAGAGTGAAATCCTGGGGGCAAATCTGCAGAACCTGGCGGTCTTCCTCAAGACGTACGCGCGCGCCTAGCTCTACTGCGTAACGCAGATCGTCAGGCTCGACGTCACGCCGCCTGCCGAACTCATACAAGCCGCGGCTGTTCACGCCGGCCACCGAACCGCCTAACCCGATGACAGCGGATTCGGGCGAGACCTGAGCCCGCAATTCCGCCTCATGCAATGCGAACTGAATGCTCTGCGTGAGAGCGTCCTGGTCCGCCAACCGCGACCTGGCCCAAGCTTGCGTAGGCGCAGCGCCGTAGCCCAGGAACTTGAGCGTGTCTTCCTGGAGCGCGCAGATGACAACGCGCGTGGTGGTGCTGCCCAGATCGAGCCCGACCGCGAGTTTTCCCTTACTTGCCACGCCCATCCTCTCCCACCGCAGTGATCACGCCGTCGACGCGCAGATCCAAAGTCTTGGCGTCGGGCCGCTTCTGCTTGATCTCGCCGTAATTTCCTAAAAAGTTTTGCAGCCTTTCGGCGTAGTTTTCATCTCCGACCATCAGGTTGACGACACCATCGCCGGCATGTTCCGCGAGCACGAGATTATTCGGGTCGGACACATTGATCTCGGAGATCTGGTCGGCGAGCGGGCCAATTTCGCGCAACATGCCAAGCACCCGGTGGACGCGTGCACGGCGGTTCTCAAGCGCCTCTGTCTCGCGGATGCCGGTGATGACCGGCAGGGTGAATTTCGCCGCCACGCGTGGACGTAAGATATAGCCGTCGCGGTCGATGAGTGCAAAGCGCGACATGCCATCCTTGGCGTTCGCGCGAAGGTGGACGAAGGCGACAGGCGCGCGCTCTTGAATGCGGACCTTTATCGTTTTCGGCCAAACCTTCGACACTGTCGCATCTTCCACCCAGTCGATCGCCAGAAGTTGCGAGCGGCGCTCCTGAATGGGTACGAGATAGAGGCTGCGGCTGAAGTCCTCCGCGAAGACGTGACGGATCTGGGAAGTCGACGCATAATGTATTCCTTCCACAATAAGATCCGGGCTTTGCCCGGCGTATTCATCGGCCTCCGCGACGCGGAAGCGGTCATCCTTAATCAAGAACTGTTCTGTGCCATGCCAGGCAAACAACGTTCCAACCATCAGCAGCATGCCGGCCGCAAGCCATAGAAGGAAACGGCCCCAGCGAACGCCTTCAAGGAAAGACTGCGCTTCGTTGGCCATTACGCGGCGGCCCTCCGCAATCTTTCTAAAATTTTTCCAGCGGCTTGCGAAACACTGCCGGCCCCGAGCGTGATGATCAGATCGCCGGGCTCGGCCGCCGTGGCAATCGCCTCCACGCCGTCGTCTATGTTCGAAACGTAGTGCGCGGAACGGTGACCATAAGAGCGGATCTTCTCAAGCAGCGTTTGCGCGGTGACGCCTTCAATGGATTGCTCGGCCGCGGCATAGATGTCGAGCACGTAGAGATCGTCGGCTTGATGAAACGCAGTGCCGAAATCATCCAGCAGATGCTTGGTTCGGGAAAAACGGTGCGGTTGGAACAGAACGTGAATGCGCCGGTAGGGCGAAAGCTTAGCGGCGGCGAGAGTGGCTTTGACTTCGGTGGGATGGTGTCCGTAATCGTCCACAACGGTGACGCCGCGCTCCACGCCGCGAATGGAAAATCTCCGGTCTACTCCCGTAAACGCGGCTAATCCTTCCTGAATGCGCGCCACCGCTACTTCCATTTCTAGACCGACGCCGATGGCGGCGGTCGCGTTCAAGACGTTATGCAGCCCCGGAACGTTCAGATGGAAGGCACCGAGTTCGGCATCGCCGCGGCGCACGGAGAAGTCACTGCCGCTGGGCGAGAGCGCAACGTTCTGAATTTCGAGGTCCACTTGAGCGGACCGGCCGTAGGTAATGGTGCGGCGCCGGATAAGCGGGAAGATCCCCTGGATATTTTGATCTTCCATGCACAAAACAGCAGCGCCGTAAAACGGAACCTTGTTGATGAAATCCACGAATGCGGTCTGGATCTCCTCAAGCGAGGCGTAGTGGTCCAGATGTTCGCGATCGATGTTGGTCACAACGGCGATGATGGGCGCGAGCTTGAGAAAAGAGCCGTCGCTTTCGTCCGACTCGACCACTATGATGGTGCTTTTGCCGACGCGTGCGTTCGAGCCCTGCATGCCGGCCACGCGCCCGCCCACGACCACGGTGGGATCCATATCCGCCGTGTTCAAGATGGAGGCGACCATGGAAGTGGTGGTGGTCTTGCCGTGGCTACCCGCCACAGCGATTCCGAACTTCAAGCGCATTAGCTCCGCGAGCAACTCGCCACGCGGAATCACCGGGATTTGCAGTCTGCGCGCCTCAGCGACTTCAGGATTGGCCGAATCGAGCGCGGACGTGACGACGAGCGCTTTTGCTCCGGCCACATTTTCAGCTTGATGGCCGAGATGGACGGTGGCTCCGAGTTTAGACAGGCGGGCGGTGGTAGGACTCATTTTGACGTCGGACCCCGAGACCTGATACCCCAATGTCAGCAGGACTTCGGCGATCCCGCTCATTCCGATGCCCCCGATACCCACAAAATGGACATGCTGGGGCTTGAAAAACATTTGATAGAAGTATTGTTTCGGCTTTCGGGATGGCTGTCAATGCGCAAAAGGGGTGTTTCGCGCTTTCCTTCGAAAAATTTCTCGCGAATGTCCAGCGGGCTGGTCCGACGGTGCTTCAATTGCGTAGCGCTGCTTCCTCCAAGACTTTCGCCGCGCGCTCAGCAGCGCCGGGCTTGGCAAATCGGCGGACGTGTTCGCGCATGCGCTCGAGCTCCGACGCACTCTCGCGCAAACCTTCTATCTCCCGAAATAATCGCTCGCCGTTCATCTCGTGATCCAGAACCATTCGAGCGGCGCCCGCTTCGAGTAAGGCTTCCGCATTACGGCGCTGGTGCTGATCGGCCGCAAACGGAAACGGAACCAGCACGGAGGGCATGCCGGCGGCGGCAATCTCATTCACCGAGCCTGCGCCGGCGCGGCCAATCACCAGGTCGGCGTGCGCGAACGCGTCTGCCATGTCGCGAATAAAAGGCACAACTTCGCCTTCAAGACCCGATTGGCTAAACTCCGCCGCTAACCTCTCATGTTCCGCCGCGCCCGTTTGATGGACGATTCGAACGCTGGCGCCGCTTTGACGGAACAGCGGCCAACTTTCCCGCGCAGCGCGATTGAGAGTACGGGCTCCGCGGCTCCCGCCCGTGATGAGCACTGTAAAGGTTCCGCCACGCTTCGGCTGAATGGCGAAAAACTCCGGACGCACCGGCAGGCCTGTCACTTCGGACTTCTCCAAAGGAAACCATTTTCGGCTCGATTCAAAACCTAGCAGGGCCCGGTAAACGCGCCTGGCAATTCTGCGGTGCGTGAACCCGGGAACGGCATTCGGCTCCATCACGACCAGCGGAATGCGCAACAGAATAGCGGCCGCTGTCACGGGCCCGGCCACATAGCCGCCCATGCTGAAGACCGCGCCGGGACGGAAGGCGTTGAGGATCTTCGCCGCGACACCTACGCTCGCGGGCAACTGAAGCGCGGCTTGCAACTGCTTGCGAATACCGACGCGATTCAAGCCGCCGATGCGGATGAAATCCATGTCAAACCCAGCCTCGGGCACAAGCCTCGACTCCATACCCTCGCGCGTTCCTACGAAGAGGAGGCGATGTCCACGGTCCCGAAGCACGCGACCGACCGCCAAGGCCGGAAAGACATGGCCGCCGGTTCCGCCGCCCGTCATGATGAATGCGGACGGCATCAAGCCGCATGCTCGCTCACACTCAACAGCATTCCCATCAGCAGAAGGGTACTCAAGAGAGAGCTTCCGCCATAACTGATAAATGGCAGCGGAATGCCCTTGTTCGGAACCAAGTCCAGCACGACGCTGATGTTAATCAAGGCCTGCACGACGACGCACACCGTGACACTGAGGGCCAAGTAGCGGCCGAAATGATCGGTAGCGCGCATGTACGTGCGCATCCCTCGCCATAGAACCACCATGAAGCCCGCCAATAGGAGAAAGGCTCCGCAGAAGCCAGTCTCCTCGCCGACTATGGCGTAGATGAAATCGGTCTGCGCTTCAGGGAGATAAAGCATCTTCTGTTTGCTTTGCATCAAACCGGCGCCCGTGAATCCGCCGGAACCGACGGCGATTTTCGCTTGCCGTTGCTGATAGCCGGGATCGCTGGTAGAGGCCGTTCGCTTGGAATATTCGGCGATGCGGCCGTTCGGATCCAGCTTCGCTAACAATGTGTGGTTTTTATCGATGAAGTCGAGAGTACGGGCGAGGCGGTACGGCTTCATGGCAATAAAGGCTACGCCGAGCACTAAGCCGAGCACGGCGCATACCGCAAGATATCGATACTCCACGCCTGCCACAAAGATCACCGCCACGGTAGTGACCACCAAAACGACGGCGGTACCGAGATCGGCAATCGCGACGGCCAGCGCCACCACCGAGATGGAAACAGCGAGCGGACCCAAAGTATGTTTGTCGTTCACCGCGCCTAAGCGACGGCACAGGAAAAACGCCAGGAAAAGCGAAAGCGCCGGTTTCGCCAACTCGGAGGGTTGTAGCGATAACAGCCCGGCTTTCAGCCAGCGGTGGCTGCCGCTGTCGGTGATGTAGACCGCCACCAGCAGCAGCAACACCAGTCCCAACGCGGCGAACGCCACGCGCGGATTGTTCCACCGGCGGTAATCCTGTTTCATGCAGTAAAGAAGGATGACGATTGAGAAGACGGCCCAACCCAACTGCCGGAAGAAGAAGTAAGTACTGGATACGTGATATTTCAGCTCGGCGATCAGCGAGGACGCGCTATAGACCATCACGAGCCCAAAGCACACCAAGACAAGTACGGTGAGGAACAAGATCCAATCTGTTTTGAGCCGTTGCGCCATTTTGCTACGACAATTCCCCTACAAGTTGTTTGAAGACATTTCCGCGGTGCTCGTAACTCTCAAACTGGTCGAAGCTGGCACAAGCCGGGGCAAGCAGAACCACGTCGCCGGGCGTTGCGTGTTCGCGCGCATAGCGCACGGCGTTGGCGAGAGTGCCGCAACGTACCAATGGCAGCGCTCCTTTCAAAGCTTTCTCCATCAGCGGAGCTGCCGCGTGCGGGTACGGTGGGTCCGCGCCAATCAGCAGAACCGCTCTTGCTTTTTGGGCCAACGGTTCTCGCAACGGCGTGTAGTCGCTCTCTTTGTCTTTCCCGCCCGCAATCATCCACAAGCCGCTGGAGAACGCTTCGATAGCTTTTAATGCGGCATCCACGTTGGTGGCTTTCGAATCGTTGAAGTATTCGACGCCATTCAGGCTGCGCACGAACTCGATTCTGTGCTCTACTCCCAGGAACATTTCGACCGCGTTGGCGATGGCGTCAACACTCGCTCCTGCCAGCCGCGCGATCACGCTCGCGGCCATCACATTCTCCACGTTGTGCAGACCACGCAGCTTGATTTGCGAGCGGTGAAGAAACGGGTGCGTATCGAAGTAGAGTTCGCCTTCCCGCATCCAAACGCCGGCGGGTACCTGCCGATGCGAACTGAACCACCACACCTCCGCCTTCGTGCGGTCGGCGAAAGTCTTCGCGACCGGGTCGTCGAAGTTCAGGACGGCGAAATCGCCCGCGTTTTGAGTGTCGAACAGCCGCGCTTTGGCGGCGGCGTAGGCTTCAAAAGTGTGATGCCGGTCCAGATGATCCGGGGTTAGGTTCAGACAGGCCGCGATTTCGGCGCGGAAGTGAGAAATGGATTCCAGTTGGAAGCTCGACAGCTCTAAAACATTCCAATGATCGGGGGCGGAGGAGTCGATCAGCGAGGTAACGGCCGTGCCGATATTTCCCCCGACCTGGCAGGCGATCCCGCACTGCTTCAGTACGTGCCCGGTGAGCGCGGTAGTGGTGGTCTTGCCGTTCGAACCGGTGATGCCGATCACGGGACCCTTCAGAAAGTAGGAAGCAAGTTCGACTTCGCCAATTACTGGAATGCCCCGCAGCCGCGCCGACATCAGCATTGGAAGGTCGAAGGCCACCGCAGGCGAGAGCACGATTATGTCGGGATCTTTGAGAGCGTCATCTTTGCGCGCTTCGAGAACGTATTCAGGGCTTTGCGGAACCACGGGAACACCCATCGCAGCGAACTTCGCCTGCTCTTCCTTAGTGGGCGGTTGCGCATCCATGACACGGACCTGCGCACCGTGCTTGACTAGAAGCTCGACGGCCGCGACGCCAGAGCGCTTTGTGCCGATGACCAGAACGTGTTTGCCGCTGAAATCCAACTGCTTCCCCGCTATCTCAATTTCAGAGTGGTCAATGCGAACAGGGCCATCACCAACCCCGCGATCCAAAAGCGCACGATCACTTTCGACTCGGGCCACCCCAGCGCCTCGAAGTGATGGTGAATGGGCGCCATTTTGAAAATGCGCTTACCGCCGCGCAACTTGTAGCTCCCTACTTGCAGAATGACAGAAAGCGTTTCGATAACGAATACGCCGCCGATGAAGATCAGCAGAATTTCCTGCTTGATCAGAACGGCGATAATGCCCAAGCCTCCACCTAGCGCGAGCGAGCCCACATCACCCATGAAGACTTGCGCGGGATGGCAGTTATACCAAAGGAATCCGAGACTCGCGCCCATCATGGAGGCACAAAAGATTGTCAACTCCTGGGAGTGGGGCAAGCGCGCCAGGTCCAGGTACTGAGAGAAGGCCGCGTGGCTAGATAGGTACGTCAATATTGTCATCGCGCCGGAAGCGATAATCATCAGCCCGATCGCTAAGCCGTCCAGTCCGTCCGTAAGGTTGACCGAGTTCGACGAACTTACCATGATAAACACGATAAAGCCGTAGAAAGGCACGAAAGCAAGTGGATAAGTCCAGAAGTTTCTCGTGAGCGACTCAATCAGCAGATCGGGCTTGTACTGCTTGAAGAATGGAAAGTTGATAGCGGTGGAATAAGCCTGATTCGCATGTAACAGCAGCAAGAAGAAGCCGATCAGCATGGCGCAGAGTACTTGCGCCCAAAACTTTTGCCATGCAGTCAGGCCCAGATTTCGCTTTTTGACGATCTTAGAGTAATCATCGATAAAACCGATGGCGCCAAAGCCAAGGAGACCCAGAAGGGCAACCCAGATGTATTCATTGCGCAGATCCGCCCAGAGCAAGGTCGGCAGCGCGATGGCGCTTACGATCAGCAAACCGCCCATGGTAGGCGTGCCAGCTTTTTTGTGATGAGACTGCGGGCCCTCTTCCCGGATATGCTGGCCGAAGCTCCACTCCCGAAGCTTGCGGATCATCCAAGGACCGGCCATGAGCGCAAAGCCGAGCGCCGTGATGCTGGCGAGCGCCACGCGCGTCGTCACATAGCCGAAGATCCGGAAAGTGGGAATGTATTTTTGAAGGACTTGGAAGAGCAGCCAATAGAGCATGCTTAAGCTCCTATTGTGACTGGGCGGGAAAAACACACGCCTTAGCCAGCACGGCCGGACCTGCGCGCATACCCGAAGGCGCGCAACACGCGGCGCGCCACTTCGCGGTCGTCAAATGGAACCGGGCCGTCCCTTAGAATCTGATAAGTTTCGTGTCCTTTTCCAGCCAGGATCACCACATCGCCCGGCGCCGCCTTCTCAATCGCTAGGCGAATGGCTCGTTCGCGATCCGGCTCCGCGGCATGTGGCGTATCGAAGCGGCGCAGCCCCACCATGGCGTCGTTCATGATGGCCAGCGGGTCTTCGCTTCGAGGATTATCGGAAGTCAGCACGACGTAATCGCTCCCTTCCGCGGCCGCCATGCCCATGAGCGGACGTTTGGAGCGGTCACGGTCGCCGCCACATCCGAACAGGGTAATCACCTGCTTGGCCTTCATGCCGCGCGCGACGGAAATGACATTCCGCAGCGCATCATCTGTATGAGCGTAGTCGACCACCACCATGAACGGTTGGCCTTGCTCTACGCGCTCAAATCTCCCCGGTACGCTTTGCAACTCTGTTAACCCTTTCTGAATTTCGCTCTCGCTGAGACCCAGCGTGAGTGCCGCCGAACAGGCCAGCAAGACGTTATAGACATTAATATGTCCGACCAGCCGTGACTCCACCGGAAACTTGCGGTCACCTGCAAGCACAGTGAAGCGAAGGCCTTCAAAAGAGGAATCCACGTCAACCGCCCGGACCCACGACTCGTTGACGCCGGCCCGTTTGGGGGGCGCCTGATGCAGGCCGTACCAGAGCACTTCGGTTTCGTTGGATACCTCAATGCGGCGGCCCTGTTCGTCATCCGCATTCAAAACCGCGAAACGGGGGGGAGGACCGCTTCGCGGCGTAAACAACAACTGTTTGGCGGCGAGGTACGCTTCCATCGTGCCGTGATAATCCAGATGGTCGCGCGTGAAATTGGTGAAGCCGGCAGTGTGAAACTTCATGGCATAAATGCGCGCCAGATCGAGCGCATGAGAAGAAGCTTCTAAGGTCGCGTGCGTGCCGCCCATCTCTTCGAGTTCACCGAACATGCGAAAAAGGTCAAGCGATTCCGGAGTTGTATTCACAGCCGGGAGTACGCGCCCTGCCAGGTGATACTCGATGGTTCCGATCAGCGCGGTGATCTTGCCGGCCGCGCGAAGCATCGCATCGAGCAAGGAAGTGCTGGTGGTTTTGCCGTTCGTTCCGGTGATGGCCGTCAATAGCAACCGCTCATCGGGACGTTTATAGAAATTCCGGGACGCAGTGGCTAAAGCCTGGCGGCCGTGCGCTACTTGCAGCCAGGCTCCGCCGAAGCCGGCAAATGCGGGCCGGTCGCTCACCACGGCCAGGGCGCCTCTTTGAAGCGCAGAGGTTGCAAACTGCGCGCCGTCGGCTTTCGCGCCGGCGAACGCAAAAAAGAGATAACCGGGTTCGACCTTGCGGCTGTCGTAAGCGAGCCCGCGCACCTCGGCAGCTCCGAGTGCAGTTGGCAACTCGGACGTGACAAGTGGAACGCCTTCCAACACGTGGCTCAGTTGCACGCCGCGCGCTCCTGGGCAGAGTGCCTCAACGTGTAAACCTCACGCGAATGTGCTCGCCCGGTACCAGCAGTGCCCCTGCGGGAGGATTTTGCACACGCGCTAAACCGTCGCCCAGCATATCGACATCCACACCGTCGGAAGCGGCAAGCTGCATCACGCCGCGTACTGTTTGCCCGACGAAGTTAGGCACCTTGGGTGCATTCGGATCTACGTCACCGTCCACCGCCGCTCCATCCGGCGCTGTCTCTCCTAATGACTGCCTCAACTCTTCCGGCGTGAGTGGATTCGCCTCCGCAAGCGAGACGTCGTCGGACTCTTTGGCTTGGGGAGATTTCTTTGCCCTTTCGGCAAGCTGCTCCATTTCCTCCGGCACGTCTCGAGGAACGCTCATGCGGCGCAGCGCTTCCGACGTTATCTTTACAAAGACCGGCCCGGCAGCCCAGCCGCCATAACCTGCCTGTCCGGTGGTGCCTGTCACCGTCACGACGACAACAATCGATGGATTTTGGTAGGGTGCGAACCCGAGAAAAGACGCGTTGTATTTGTGTGTGTAGACGCGGTGAGCGAAATCATAGATCTGCGCCGTGCCTGTCTTACCGGCAATTGTATAGCCCGCAACGTGCAGTTGATGTGCCGTGCCACCCGGTTCAGTGATAACGCGCCGCATCATCATGCGCATGGTCATCACCGTCTCTGGCTTGAGTGCTTTTACGGGGGCTGGGTACTTCATCATGACCTTCGGTTCACCGGGCGCTTGCTCCCAGGACACAAGATGCGGGTGCACCAGAAATCCGCCGTTTGCGATCACGCTTCCCGCTTGCGCCAATTGCACGGAGGTAACACTGATCTCGTGCCCCATTGGTATCGAGCCGATGGTAGTAGGCTGCCATCGCTTCAGCGGACGCAGTAACCCGGGAGCCTCGGCGGGAAGTTCAATTCCAGTTCTGCGGCCAAAGCCGAACCGGCGAATGTAGTCGTACAGATTCTTGTTGCCGACCTGCATACCGATTCGGATCGCGCCGATGTTGCTCGAGAAGGCAAGCACGTCCTCCATGGAAAGCGCGGAGTAGGGCTTGTGGTCATGAATGACGCGGCTGAACAGCCTCATCACGCCCCCGCCGCAGTTGATGATCGACTCCGGCCGCAGATTCGTGGTCTCAAGCGCGGAAGATAGCGTGATCACCTTGAACACCGAGCCCGGTTCAAACGGCGCCACCACGGCGAGATCTTCGCGCCCGGATGGTTTCTCTCCGGCATGCAGCCGTTCGTTCAAGTCATAGGTGGGATAGTTCTCGATCGCAAGTACTTCGCCCGTCCTGGGGTCCATCGCGACTAAGCTTCCGTGCTCGGCGTGATTCTCGACAACGGCTGCTTTCAAGGCGTCATGAGCTATGTGCTGTAGCTCGCTATCGATGGTCAACCCGATGGTCTTTCCCGCTACCGGCGAGTTCACAACCTCCGACTCATAGGCGCGGTTCTTCACGTCCACCTTGACGCGCGCGAGGCCCTTGATGCCGGCTAGATCCTTATTCAACTTCAACTCGATGCCGGCGGCGCCCTGCTGCTCCGAGTTGACATTGCCCACCACATGCGCGGCGAGTTGTCCGCTGGGATAAGTGCGGATGCTGCCATTGCCGATGATGAGCCAATTCAATTTCATGGCAGCGAGCTCTTCCGCCTCTCCGTCCGATATTTGCGGATCGACGATGAAGTAACCGTGATGGCGCTTGGATCGCGCCGCGGCTTCGAGGTCCGCTTCGAGCTTCGAGGGATCGAGCTTCAGAACGCGCGCCAGTAGCGCCGCCGCAAAGCCGATGTTCTGTATCTGCCCAGGGTTCACCGCCACAATGCGGGAGGGCGAGCTGATGGCCAGGAAGCTTCCATTGCGGTCGACGATGGCGCCGCGAACCGGCTCGATAGGCGCCGACTTATCTTGCTGCGCTTCGGCCGCTTTGACGTACTTGCCGTGCGCGAAGATCTGCAGGTCGACCAGCCGCAGAACAACAATCAGGGCCCATCCCAAAAAGATGAGCCCTGTCACTCCAAGCCTGTCTGTCGATTTAAACTGAGGTCCGAGCGCCGGTTCCATTTCCGTTCAGTAAGGCCGTCCGCAGCATTCGCCCGATCTTATAGATACAGGCGTAGCTAACGCGCAGCGACCTCGGTGCCCGAGCCCGGCAAGTTGTTGCGAGCCTCGGCATCCGCCTTGGCCTTACCCTCCAGGTACTGCACTTGCTGCGGTACCGGATCGACCATCTTCAGCGTCTTGGCGAGTTGCTCTAGGCGATCATAATTCAACAATTTGGCCTGTTCCAGATCGAGTTGTGTCTGCTGCTGCTCAAGCCTTTGCCGCTCCTGACGCAGGCTCTGAACAGTGAAGCCGGCCATGGTGTTGTAGGCGGCGGGCACGAGGCCCGCGATAACGAGCAGGGCCGCCACGAAACCGGTCGCCACGGTGCGGCTGCGCGCCCGTCGAGCGATCGGATCCACAGCTCGCACCACGCTGCTGTTATCGATGCGCTTTACAAAGAGATAAACATCCTCGTTCGCAATGGGGCGCAAACGAGGGGAGTCCGTGCGGGCCCATACCGCGGGCGGGGCCTCGGCCAGTTCCCTGACCCCGGTGAAACGATTTACGAATGTTGCCAGTGACGCCATATAATTCCTTCTAAATCCGTTCGAGCGCGCGCAACTTCGCGCTGCGCGACGCCGCATTGCTTGAAATCTCTTCTTCCGCCGGCCTCACAACGTGCTTGGTCAGAATTCTCGCGCGTCCCTCTCGAGCCCACGCTTGAAACGCCTGCTTCACTTTTCGGTCTTCGAGCGACATGAATGTGATCACCACAAACCGCCCGCCCGGCTTCAATCGGTCCGGCGCCGTCCGAAGCAGCTCGTCCAACTCTTCCAGCTCGCCATTCACCTTCAGCCGCAGCGCCATGAACGTCTGCGTCGCCGGGTGAATTCTCCCCGTTCGCGGCACGGCCTTCTCAACGACCTGCGCCAGACGGGCGGTGGTCAGGATGGGCCGCGCGCGAACGATTGCTCTGGAGATTCTTCGCGACCTCCTTTCTTCACCGAGCTGATAGATCAGATCGGCGAGCGCCTTTTCAGGCAATTGGTTTACAAAATCCGCGGCGGTAAACTCCTGGCTGCGATCCATCCGCATGTCCAGCGGCCCATCTTCCATCAGCGAGAAGCCGCGCTCCGCCTCGCTGAAGTGGTACCGGCTTACACCTAAATCCGCCAGCACTCCGTCCACTAGCCCGACGCCGTTCTCCTCCAGCGCCTGAGCCAACTTCGAAAAAGTCCCATGAAAGAACCGGATCCGCGATGCCACTCCGGCCGTTTTCACACGCGCTATTTCGAGCGACTCCGCATCACGGTCGCACGCGATCACAAGACCGCGTTCAAGCTGAGCCGCGATAGCTCCCGTATGTCCGCCCAACCCGGCGGTTACATCCACATAGATTCCATTCGGTTGGATCGCAAGATACTCGAGCGATTCCTTCAACAGAACCGGTACGTGCCAGCGGGTTGCCTGGGACTGATGATCGTTCTGGGCGGCGTCCATACATGGGGTCTATCGCACACCCTTCTTTTCGAGCGCGCTCACCTTCTCGGCGAGATTCGTTCGCGCTTTGTTCAACCGCTCCTCGTATACCTTGCTTCCAAAAATCTCGATCCGCTGCTTGAAACACAGCAGATGAACGTCGTCTTTTTCCAACTCCAACTCGCGCCTCAATGTTGTGGGCATCAGCACGCGCCCTTGCGCATCGATCTCCGCGTCTTCGCCGTAATGATTCGCCACAAATGCCACGTCGGATCGAACATCGGCGTCCTCACCGGCTTCCTGGAGCTTCTTTTCGGTTTCCCGCCACACCGATATCGGGTAAATTAGAGCTGTCGAGACATTCAAGGTAGTGATGAATACTTTCCGCTCTCCCAACGTTTCCAGATACTGCACGACAGCGGTGGGCAACTTCAACCGGCCCTTCTCATCTACGCGCCCGCTTAGAGTGCCGCGAGGCGGATCCGCCATTACTGGGCTGGGCTGAGTTTCTCTCTCCACTTCCAACCACTTTTATCCAATTTGAACCACTGGGAAGATCGTCGCATGGGTCCTTGGGGATTGCAACTACTTTCTTTAAGGAAAATCCCGTAAGTCCTTTGTTCGCCTTTATTACGCCGTACGGGCTAAGAGTCCCTAGGGGTTTGTGCGACTCCCGAATCAGCGGGCCTGAGGCGGGGCACACGCCGGGTGTTGGCCTTGCCGTGCGGGCGATGGCTGGCCTGATTTAGGCGGCTTTCCCGACCAGGATGTGACGCATCACATCGAGAGAAGCGCGATCGGCGACCGGTTGCGTGTTCCGGTTGAGCAAAATCTGGTGATCGAGCTTGGCTTCAGCAAGGATGAGGTCCAATTCATGCAGGTCCTGCTTGCGTTTTTCGATGGCCAGCTTGCGCGCGTGGTCTTCTTGCTGGCGCTGTTGCCGTTCGAAGCCAATTTCGGCTTTGCGCTTTTCCCCTCTTAGCTTTAGGAGGCCGTTCAGTGCTCCGTGAAAGGCTCGGTCGTGAGTGTTTTGATAACGGAGGTAGAGCGCGAGCTGCTTTTGTTGCTCGGGCGAGAGAGGTTCGCCGGTGAAACAGGAGTTTTGGAGATGCAGGGCGCGTTGCCGGAGCCAATAGGATTGCGCCATTTTTTCGACGAAGATGTTTTCCGTGATGGTGGAGGGCTGGTGTTCCGCGAGGAGCGCGGTTTGCATGGCGCTGAATGCGGCGCCGTCTTCCGACGGCAGAACGGTGAAGGCGCCGCTTAAGCCGTGGCGGAAATTGTTTTGCGAGGAGACGGATTTACCCTCTTCCGTTTTGGGGCCGGTTGAGTGCTTGGAATTGGCGCGATTCGCCACAGCTTGTGCCTGCGTTGACATGATAAGGAACTCCAGAAATGAAAAACGCCGGAGTGGCACCAGCGGCCATCCGGCGTTTTTCGAGTGATTGGAAGTGAAACGGCTTCCTAATAAAGGATAACACGCCGTTCCAAATGATTTCGTGTAAGTTATTGAAAGGAGGACAAATAGAGGTCGTGACTGGGTTTTGGCTTGCAAAATTCGCAAGAGGCGCGGCTTGGGAGGGAGGCTTTTTCAGGCAATTATGAATTTGCAAGTGGCTCTTGGAACACGGGCAAAATTCGCCACAAAGCCGGTGGGGAGGGACAATTCCGCAGGTGTGGAGGCTGTTACATCGCCGACGACGAGCCCGGAATGTCGCTGAGGGGCTTTGTCTGTCACCGCAGGGTCAGCGGGCTCGGCGGTTAACCCGGAACTACTTTAAGGTCATTTTGAACCGAAAACACGTTAGGCACACTGTTGGCGCGAACGTTGATGAAGTCCTTGTCTCCCTGATTCGCCACCACGCCTTCGAGCTTTACGTGTCCGTTGCTCACGATGATGTGGATGCTGGGAAGCGCCTGATTTCCATAGCGATCCCCAATTTGCGGGCTTCCGTAGATGGCCCGGAACTCCGCGCGCCGGATCTGCCAATCAAAGTCGGACAGCGGAAGTACATTGATTTGATTGACGACCTGTGTGACGCCTTCAATCCGTTTCACTACGTTCCCAGCGTCTGATTTGAGCGTTGGATTCGTAACGTCGCCCAGCAGAGTCAGGGTGCTTCCGTCAAGGCGGAACGCCAAGTCGTCGAAAATGCTGTAGTACGGGAGCATCACCAGTTGATGACGAGCCTCCTGCACGATGCGCCCCTCGCCCTGTGGACCCCGAACAAAAGCGTCATTGTGATCTTTTTGCTGCGCTGCCAATGGCATCCCAATCAGAAGCAAGCTTGCCAGCGACGGCAGCCATGGGGCAGTGTTACGCATAGTTGTGGGACCCTCTCGGCAAGTGAGATGCATTTAGGCGCGCGGTGCGTTACGTTGCAAAGTACATGGGGGGCGCGGGAAGCACGCTTATCTCTGACCTTTATGCTTGAATGGCGCTGGCACAACGGCTAATTCTAATGCTTAGATTCGGGCGTGCCGCCTGACGTAAGGTGGGAGGTGCCGACGGCCAAACGCCGGTGAAACAACTCGAAGAGGAATCCGTAGCATTGATACGCCAGGGCAGGGTCGTAACGGTAGCCTTCATCGCGCATAAAAGCGTGGGCGCCGTTCACCTCGATCCATTGGTAGTTAGCGCCAATCTCGTCAAGGCGCGCTTTGATGCGAGTCCTTCCTTCGAGGGGGACGTGTGGGTCCTGCCGGCCCCAGACATGCAGCAGCTCGCCTTTAATCTCGCTGGCGCGCGCCAGGGAATTATCCTGTTTTCCCTTCCCGAGCGTGCCTGAGTGGATGTCGGTCGCGTAAAAGCAGGTGGTCGCCAGGACGTCGGGGTTCATGGCGGCCCGGAATGCAAGATGTCCCCCCAGGCAAATACCAACTGCACCGAATCGCCCGTTACAGTCGTCGCGACCTTTGAGGTGATCGAGTACGGCACGCGCGTCCGCATCGTAGGCGGCCAATTCTTTCCCGTATTTGTGAGCGTTTCCTAGGTCAGCTCCCTGTTGGTCGTAGGCCAGAACCGTCCCGGCCGCTTCCAGTTCGTGATAAACCTCCGGCACGGCTACGACGTAACCCTGCCCAGCAATCATGGCTGCAGTACGCCGGATGGGCCCGGTTACTTGGAAGATCTCGGAGTAGAAGATCAGGCCCGGATACTCCCCCTCCGCGGCGGGACGAAAGACATAGGTCCGCATGGGACCGGTGGGAGTTTGTATCTCGACTACGAGGTCGTCTTTGATGGTCATGATTGAAAAGCTCCGTGCAAAATCAGGAGGGCACGGGATTACGAAGCGCGGGGCGCTTCTTCAATAGCCACCAGAGCTTTGCCGCTCGAAAGTGTTTTCTTCTTGCAGCGAACCACTTGTCCGGGCTGAAACTGCCAAGCTTCTCCTGCCGGCATTATGTCAGTGATTCTGTAGAAATCGCGGCCTAGAGATTCCGCTTTGACTGATCGAAGGACATTGAGACCTTCTCCAACGAGTGCGACATAGATCATCGTCTCCTTGCCAGCTCTTGGAAGGATAGGCACAGGAGTTGGACGTACAGGATGGTCAGCGGGGGTCTGGGTCAACATGGATTGTGGCCGAGCGATGCCGACGGTTTGTGATTCCCGAACTGACGGTGGCTCCACGTACAGCGGTTGTTGTGGCACTGTCTGTGGCGCGTAGGTGGTCTGTGGCTGCGCCCAGTCAGACGGCGCGGGAGGGGTCGCTTGCATGTCCGGCGCGTACGTCGGCGCGCGAAAAACGACGGGGGCTGCCGGCTCAGTATCCCGGATGAAACTGCGTTGGGTTGGCGATGAACGCGTTAGATATCGCTCGCCCGGCGGCACACGGCCGCTCATGCGGCTCCGATCAACTGCCCAAAGAATGACAGTCACAAAGGCCCATGTAACGGGTAGCCATTCGGTTGACCATTGTCCGTTTGCGAGATGGATCTCTCCGTGAGCAGCTAGCAACTGAAAAACGGCCCCACAAGCAACTGCAAAGCAAAAGGCACATACTGCGGAAAAGGCAAGACTCTGCGAGACGCTCCGGTAACCTTCCTGATCAAATGCCAGAAGCACTAGAACCAGGATGAAACCCCCGATACTTGCCATCCAGGCAAACGGGCCGGGGAGAAGCGTGAGAGCTAAGAGCCCAGCAAGGCCGGCTGCGATAAGAGCCACTGAATCCACTTGCGATTTCGGCATTTCTTCTCCGACCGTAATTCTAGCGAACCGGATTCCCGGCAACCAGGCTGGCCTCGCCCGGTAGAGAGTCTAGCCAGGGTAGGTCATTTAATCGCAGCGAGGGCCGTCGGTGACGATTGGTTCGAGGTTTCTTTGGCGGCTAGTTGCTTCTTGCTTGCGGTTCGAATGGCGTCCGCCGAGTACACGTTACGGGGATTCCAAAGGAGCCAACCGTCCGACCCGAAGCTTTCGGCCGCTTTGATCTGAGCTTGAATTTCGGTGGCGCCAAACTGCCGCTTGTCGAAAGCATAATCCGCGAAGCCTTGAATCCATGGCCGGAATCGGACGGGATCAACCTTGGTGCGCTGCTGTGCCCGGTCCAAAGTGAGCCGTACGATCTCATAGGGGTGCTGAACAGGGTTTCTGTAGTTCGGGATCCCGTAGGTAAAACCAGACGGGTAGAGCATCGGCGACACGTAATCCAATGGACCCATGACATCCTCGATCTTCTGCCCGATACCCGTATCGCCTTTATTCCAGCAGATGTATCCGAAAACATCGGCGGACAGGAAAACGTTATAAGGAATGAGCTTCTCGCGTGCTTCTGTCAAGAATCCGGTGATCGCCTTTGGCCGGGACTCATCGGTACTGGGCTGCGAGAACTCGACACCTTTGGAGTCGGGGAAACGGACATAATCGAATTCGATTTCGTCAAACCCAGCCTTCGCGGCATCTGCTGCTAAGTCCACGTTGTACTGGTGTACCGCTTCCAGAAACGGATCGCACCAGATGAGGCCCTCACGATCTTTAAAGGCATGGCCATTCTGCCGCAGAGCCAGCTTTGGGTTTGCCTTCCCGAGCATGTTGTCTTTGAACGTCACGATCCGCGCAATGGTATAGATGCCCTGCTTGTGAAGACGATCGAGAAGCGCGGGCATGTCCGGCACGGTGATTTGCTTTTGAGCACCGATCTCGGCCGCCAGTGGGACAGAAGTTCGATAACAGAGCGACCCCAGATCTCCCTTCACATCGATCACGACCGCATTCACCGAGGTATTGCCGGCAAGCCGGAGCACCGCTTCCCGGATGGACGGTGTCCCGACCCCCCAGAAAGAAAGATATACAGCGTGCGGCGTAATGGCCGTCAGCTTTAATTGCACCGCGCTTGGGCTATGGGGGTCCGCCGGCAGCTTTGCTCTCGAAAAGCCATAGGCCCGGGCCGAAATTTCAGTTCCATCAGCTTCGATTTTGAATTCGCCCTTGCCGTCGGTTCGTACCACCGTCGAGCCCAAGGTCACAATGGCGGCGGGGATTGGCTTCCCTGTCCCGGCATCGACGACCGATCCGGAGAAAGTAGGCGCCGCAACAGGTGCCCCAACAAGGGACGCAGCGGCCCAGAGAGCGCAGGAGAGACGGGCGAAGAGGCTTGGCATAGGGGTGTCAGCAAATGTCCTACTCCACTAGTCGGCAGGCCTTTGTCGAAACCTAAGAGCGAACGCTGCGTAGATGGGTCAGGTTTTTCCCGGACGAGCCGGTCGCCTATCCTATAAATGGTTCGCTTATGCAGAAGCCCACGCTCATTTCACAGCCGGCCAGGATAGAGGCCGCTGGAAATAAACCAAAGCTGATCGACGAGTACGTCGGCCGCGTGAACTCCGGTACTTCGCAGGTGAGCGTGGCTCAGATGCGCAGTCCCAGCGGCTGGCAAGAACCAGGGCAGACACCGGACTTCGACGAGTTCACGGTGGTGGTCAAAGGCATGCTCCGGGTGGAGTACGCGGGAGGATCTCTCGACGTGCACGCCGGGCAAGCGGTCATCGTTCACAAAGGCGAGTGGATTCGCTATAGCACTCCTGAGCCCGAAGGCGCGGAATACTTCGCAATTTGCCTGCCGGCATTTTCTCCGGAGACCGTGCATCGAGACTCGTAGCGAGGTCGGAGGAATGATATGATTGTGCGAGTCGGCATTCGCCGCTACTCTCACCCCAGAACGGGCGCGTAGCTCAATTGGCAGAGCAAGTGACTCTTAATCACTAGGTTGTAGGTTCGATTCCCACCGCGCTCACCA
>JAABUQ010005661.1_pt1 | contig 19658 bp, 11 predicted proteins | sample 5560001 | NCBI WGS metagenome assembly JAABUQ01 (sample SAMN10711888, study PRJNA513371) | rock metagenome | isolation source: Antarctica rocks | place: Antarctica: Victoria Land, Finger Mt nord | collected 2015-12-18
GACCAGTCCGAGCAGGACGTGTTCGGTGCCGACGTACTCGTGGTTGAAGCGCTGGGCCTCCTGATTGGCCAGTTGCATCACCTTACGAGCGCGGTCGGTGAAGCGTTCATACATGCGGGCGACTCCGAACGGTTCCGCCGGGCCAACAGATCCCGGACCGGGCCTACCGGGTTGATACGAGGATATCCTTCGCGGCCAGATCCAAATGTCCAGCGGGCGGCCAGCCCGGGCAACCCGGTTTGTGCCACCCTCTCAACTTCGTCGCCGTCGCGCTACCCTAACTATGGGAGACTCTGGCCCGGAAGGCAATGCCCCCCGCCCGTTCAAGTCGCCCCAGGGCCTCGGGCCTCGCTCTCGATTCCGGAGGTGGGCTGCGCTTTGCTGGGTGGCTGGGGTCGGTCCTCCGACCCCGGAATCCCCGCGGATCGGCCCCACCGGCAGATTCCGGGGTCTGTACCCAGACCCCAGCCACCCGGAGGGAATCGGCGAATCTTCAGAATCCAGAGCGACACCCCGGGGCCTCGTGGCCTCTGGATTCCTCTGCTGCGCAGGCGGGCCGCGAATCGACTCAATCCCCTTCGAGGCGACTCAAGGCGCGGCCGATTTCCCAGCGCCACTTGGCCCCGCCTTCCAGCTCCAGGCACTGGCGGAAGGTCCGGCGGGCCAGCGTCGGCTGGTCGGTCCGCAACAGCAAGGAGCCCAGCTGCATCAAGGCGTCGGCGTCGGTTTCGTCCATCGCGAGCACCCGCTCATACAGTCGGCGCGACTCATTCCAGTGGCCCTGGAGGTAATGCTCCATCGCCTCGCGGTAAAGCCGGTCGATCTCCTCGCGATGCCGCTGGGGGTGGCAACGCCAGACCCACCAGAGCGTGTATCCCAGCGCGAACGCCCACGTCAAAAAAGCGAGCATCGCGAAGAAGCCCGACCAGCCCGGGTCGAACGCCTCGGTCCAGATGAACCGGCTGACCAGGGCCAGGTTGAGGGCCGCGGCAAAGAACACGGCCATCAACAAGCCCAGAACCTCTTGCCCCGACCAGATTTGCGGCAGTCCGGGCCAGAGACTCAAGGCGGCGATCCAGAGGCGCCTCGGCACGTTCCGGCTCCTTCCAGCGACGGGCATGGTGTGAGGGAGTCCCTGCGCCACGCGTGGGAATGTCAGCCGCCCGGGAGGCCGAATCCCGCGAAGCGAGGCTCAGCGCAGGACGCGCTGGCGGAGGCGGCGGGTGAGCTCGTGAAGCCGATCCCGATCCTCCTGATGCCCCTTCCCCGAAGCGCTGACGCGATGCGCCCCGAGCGCGACGCCGCCGACGCTCAGGCCGGGATGGTCGACCGTGCCGGTCACGCGGAGTCCGGCGAGGTCGGAGGCCCTCAGCGACAGTTCCGCCAACATCCCGTGCACTTCCGCCGGAAGGTTCTGGAGCAGGGCCTCGGAGCGCACGTGGTAGTCGACGCGCCCATCGAAATCGGTCCACCCCGACAGAATGATCGGCATCTGGGCGACCGTCAGAGTCATGTCTTTGGTGGCAATTCGCCCGCGATTGATCTGGAAGTGGCTGCGGATCGAGCCGGTGCGGCGGTCCTCGGGGATGTTCAAGGCGCGGACCAGGTCCGCCGTGACGCCGGTGCCGTCCAGGCGGATCGGTTCCATCGCCACGTCGCCACGGCCCACCAGGCTATCCCGCAACTCCTTCGCCGAGGCACCCCGGCCCCGCGCGTAGAGGTCCAGGCCCAGCCGACCTTCCACGTTCATCCGGCCGCCAGAGAGGACCGGCAGAAGGTAGTGCAGCGCATCCATGCTCTCACCCAGGGCCACGTCCTCGGCGCGCACCTGGACCTCGAACGCGGGCCCATCGGGCTGGCGATCGAGCGACGCCGTCAGTTCGAACCGGCCGCCATTGAGGGTGCCCTTCATCTCCTGGATCGTGGCCAGGTGGCGCTGCCAGGTGCCCTTGGCCTCGACCGCGGCGAGTTCAATCCGGGTCTGCGTCGGGTCGTCCCGCAGGGTGAATTTGCCGCCCCTCAGTCGGAAGTTGACCGAGCAGCCCACCTCGTCCCCCGCGACCTCGACATCGGAGCCGGCGGAGTTTGACCCCCGAGTCGTGGGGCCCGCACGGAGCAAGTCGCCGATCTCGAAAGCACCGTCGGCGCGGCGGTGAACCCGCAGAGTGACGCCGAAGGCTTCGACTTCCTTGGGGTCGCGCTGGCCGGACACGAGGCCGGCGAGGTTCAGGTCCATCCGCAGCTCTTCGACGCGGAGCCAGGGGGATTGGTCCGACCCCCGTTCGCCGATCTCCAGACCACGGAGCCTGACGCCGCCCCACGTCCCGAGTCGCAGGGCTTGCAGGCGGACGGAACGGCCGGTAGCGGCCTCCAGCCTCGCGACGAGCCGGGTGCGGGCCCAATCGGTCGGGACGATCGCCAGCACCGCGCCCCAGAGCGCTGGTGGCAGCAGGAGCAGAGCGAGCCATCGCAGGCGTCGAGGCGTCGGGCAGCGCATTGTCGGACCTCCAAAGACCCCCGCACGCCGCGGAGGGGACGGGCCCGGGACCTCAACGGACAACCTCCCCGGACGGTCGCGGGCGGACATTACCCCAAGGGGGGATCGCCGACAATCGCAGTCCGCCCCTTTTCCCATTGCGGCCGGCGCCCCCGGCCCTTAGCTTCTGAGGGTCGGCGGACAGGTCCGCCACTTGCCTTTCCGAGCCCGAGGCCGTCGATGATTCCGCCCTTTTGCCGATCCGCGCTGCTCGCGCTCGGCATCGCCTGTGCCGCCTGGGGTTGCGGCGCGGAGGACGGGCAAGTCGCCCCGCCGCCGCCGCCGCCCGCCGCTCGTTTCAAGATCAAGCTTCTGATTGATCGCCTGTCCGACAAGGACGCCGCGGTGCGCTCGGCCGCGAAAGATCAACTGATGGGGATGGCGGCCCAGGGGTTCTCGCCCAAGGACGCCGCCCGGCTCCTGCTGGCGGCGGTCGGGCCCGCTCCGAAGGGGCAAGAACCCGTGCCCGCGATCCTCGTCCGAGCCGCCGGGGTCCGCCCCACGCCGGACGCCTTGCCGTTCGTCGAGGAGCTGTACCCGAAATTCGTCGACGAGGCCAAGGTGGAGGCCCTGGTCCTGCTGGCGCGGTTGCCGAGCCCCGAGGCCGCGACGGCCTACCTGCGGCTGCTCCGGCAGCATCCCTCCCTGGCAAGCTTGCCGCTCGGCACGCTCGCCGACGAGCCGCGCCATCCCGAGATCCTCTTCCCCGGCCTGCTCGAATTCACGAGCCGACCGGCCCTGCTACTGGGTGTCTGCGAAGTCGCCTCCGCGTTTGCCGAGGAGGGTCTGCTCACGTCCGAAGTTCTTCACCCCTATGCCGATCGGCTCGCCGACCAGCTCGCCGCCCGCGTGGAACTGCTCGAAGGGCGCGACCTCTACCAGCCCAAGCCCGAGGTCGCATTCGAATGGCGGCACCTGGCCTGTCACCTCCTGGACCTGGTCGCCCACGCCCCGACGCCCAAGGTCAACGAGGTCTCACGGCACGCGCTGGCTCTGAACGACCCCGAGGTCAAGGCCCATGCGATCGTTTCCTTGTTGAAGCAAGGCGAGCCGGTCGGCGCCGACGTTGTGGAAGAGGCCGCCGCGCCTCCGCGGAACCGCCTCTGGCTGCGGCGGCAGCTTGTCGACCTCGACCGCAATGACCTCTTCCCGGCGCAGTTCGCCACGCAGCAAGCTCTGGCCGAGGCGGAACTCTGGCAGTGGCTGAGTTCGCCGGGAATACTCCGGGACGCTCTCGAAGAACTCGCGTTCGCCGGGATGCAAACGGATCTGTCCGCCCAGGGTCCGGCCCGGCAGTACTACCTTTTTCGGTTCCGCGTCGGGCAGCCTCGCGCCTTCACGCAAAAGGGCTGGATGGCCGCGTGGATCTCCTACCCGGCCAACCGCGAGCCCAGCCTCGGGGGCATAAGCGGAACCCGGTACACCGCCTGGGACGCCCTGAAGCCCGAAGGCCACATCGCCGAGGCTGCCAACGGCCTCCCGTCGGTTGCTAAGGATGAGGATGAGGGAGTCGATTGAGCTGGGCGAGGAACCTTCAGAAGGCGCAGCCGCAGAGGATGCGGACGTTGGCGTAGGGGGTGAACTCCGCGGTGCGAATGATCCCCTTGACGCCCAGGGATTGCTCCTTGAATTCGTGATGCGGGATCTCGTCGACGTCGACGTCGCCGACGATGCGCCGGACTTCCTGGTATAATTTCGGGCTGAACTCCTCGATCTCCGAGGCGACGGAGATGGCCTCGATGACCAGTTCCTCGGCCACCGCGCGCAGCACGTCCAGGAATCGGGGGATGCCCGGCGTGAGGGTCAGGTCGATGACGTGGCCGTCCTGTGGCAGGGGGTAGCCGGCGTCGACAATGAGCAGTTCGTCCATGTGACCGAGTTCGGCAAGGAGCGAGCAGATCGCCGGGTTCAGGATTCCACCTTTTTTCATGTTGCTGCTCCTCGGCGTGCGGCGCGGGCGAACGCGGATGCGGATGTGGGACTTCAAGGGGCGAGGGCAGGGCCGACCGCGACCCCCGGCCCGCCCCAAGTCGTTGAGTATACCGCCAAGGCCCGTGGGTCTCCATCCTCTTGGTTCCCATGTCGGGGAGGGTCGGCATGAAGGGGTGTCATTCGCAATCCTGGAGTTTGGCCGCGCTTTTGCGGGTGGCTGGGGATGCTCCAGAATCCCGAGTGACACCCGGCACGAGAATCGTCCGGTCGGGCGCCCCGATGGGGCTCGCCCTCGCGCTGGCCCTCGCCGCGGTTGGGACCGCAATTGGGGGGGAAGAGGCCGCGAAGGAGGAGCGGACCTCCACGCTGTTGGAGCCGAAGTTTCAGGAGTTACGGCTGGCCTCCATCGCCTGGCAATCGCGCGATGGCGCGAGACGCGAGGTGGTCGACGTGCTCTGCCTGGTGCCCGACGTGCCGACGTTCCTGGAGGCCATCGGGACGTGGGACGGCCGCCATTACTTCCCGATCCTGCTGGATGATCCCGAGCTGACGCTGAAGTTCCGGCGTGCCTTCCGGCCGGGTCGGATCGTGCGCTATCCGCGGCGGGCTGCCGCGATCCCCGAGGAGGAACTGTGGGCGAAGGCCCTGGCCGCCGTCGGCAAATCGTGGAGCCTCGCGCCGGGCAAGGGCCAGGGGGGACCGGGCGACGAGCGTCCCGAGGGCCACGGTCCCACGCCGCCGGGAATCGTGCTGTCGAGTCCCGGAAGCCCGAGCCTCGCCGGCGCCGTGGCCCTGGCGGCCGGGCGGTTCCAGCCCTTGTTGCGCTGGGAGCCGGGGCGCAAGCGAGCCGACATCCTCACGGCGAAGGAGGCCGAAACGCTCGCGGACGACCTGGAAGCCAAGGTCTCGGCGGTCCTCCCCAGGTATGCCCGCCTGGGCGACGACTGCGACTTCCTCACCCTGGCCGGCGACTGGCCCGATCGCTACCAGGCCGTCGAGGGGAAGGCCGCGCAGCCGGGGACGGCCGCCTTCGACGACCTGATTGGCCGCAACCAGGTCCCCGCGCAGCGCTGGGCCTTCGCCGGTCGGCTGGGCGGCGACCCATCGGCGAGCGTGTATCGGGCGATGTGCAGCCTCTTCCTCCAGCCCCAATCGGCCCTGCTGTTCAACGGCTATAACGTGACGGGGGAGCCCTGGGCGGGCTACCACATGCGCGACGCCGCCCGGACCCTTGAGGCGAAGCGGCTGGACGTGTTGCACCTTGCCGGCCCGGAAAAGGCCACCGTCGCGGGCTGGCACAAGGCGCTGGACCCGGTCGCCGGCTTCGGGCTGGCCCTCATCAACACCCACGGCGGCCCCACCGTCTTCAACCTCCAGGGCGGAGCGGCCCACACCGCGGACGTTCCCTGGACCGACCCGACGGCCGTGCTGATGATCCACAGCTTTTCCGCCGCCGACCCCACCGATCCCTCGACCATCGCCGGGCGTTGGCTGGCCAATGGCGCGTTCCTGTACTTCGGATCGCTGAACGAACCCTACCTGTCGGCGTTCCGGCCGCCGACGGCCCAGGCCGACCTGATCGCCGAGGGCCTGCCTTTCGGCGCAGTGGCGCGGATCTCGGCGGCGGAATCCTTCCCATTCGCGCACCCCTGGCGGCTGCACTTCCTCGGCGACCCCCTGTACCGCCTCCGGCCCTCGGGGTGGCGAGTCGACTCCTGGGCGCCCGTCGATCCCTGGCCGATCGCGGCCCCCGGCGCGACCCCGTTGGCCGACGCCCCGGCTCCCGCCAGGGTGGAATGGGCGTATCGGACCCTCCTGTCCTCCGTCGGGGAAGCGGAGCGGGCCGCCACGGCGAAAGTCCTGTTGGCGATGCGTCGCGAGGGTTTACCGCCCGAGGTCCGTCCGCGCTATGATGCCTTGCTCTTCGACGTGCTCATGGAGCTACGCAAGCTCGACGCCCTGCGCGATCGGCTCGGCCTGATCTCGCCGGCCGATTCGACCCCCGACATTCGCCGCTGGTTGGAAACGGTGCGGGTGATGGAGTTCCAGTCCGCCCTGGCCGCCGGGAAGCTCGACCGGGCTGCCGCGCTCTGGTCCGAGCTGGTCCGTTCCAGGAACACGCCGGCGGAATTGAAGGGGATCGTCACCGCCCGCGTCGCGGCCCGGGCGAACGAGCCGTCCTCCCGACGCGCCTGGCTCCGGGTGCTGCTGTCGACCCGCGAACAGATGGGTCCGAAAGGCTCATTCGATGCGGAACTCGCCAAGGAGATCGACCGCGTGCGGACCGCCCTCGACCCGCCCAAATGACGTCCTCACGCCTTACGACCGCGACAGCGGCAAGGTCAGGGACGCCGGGTGGGGGCCGTCGAAAGCGGCAACGACCTGGGGCAAGGACGCGAGGTGGAGGTGCATCAGGCCGCCGACGGCGTGATGCCGGCAATAGATATCGCCCTGGGCGGTCAGGGCGCCCGCCGGGGGGGACGCATCCGCGACCGGGCGAAACCTCCAGCGGCCGGAGCGGTAACCCCGGACCATCGTCCCGGCCCGGCCGAGCCAGCTCTCGCGCGTCAAGACGCGGACCACGGGTTGGGGATCGGTCGGGTTGGGCAGCAGAACCGCATGGAACGGGAGGATGCCCGCGCCCGGGACGTGGCGGTCCCCCAGGATCATCGAGCGGCCGAGATAGGCTGAACCGCCCCCTTCGGCATAGATGCGGTGTCCCTGGCAGACGTGGGACCGAAGCGCGGCGATCAAGCTGACATTCGCGGCAAGTTCCTCGGCGAACTGGTCCGGGTACCCACAACCGAGGATGACCAGGTCGAGCCCTTCCGGCAACTCGCCATCGCCCAGCGGCGAGAACTCCACGAGTTCCGCCCCCAGGGCCTCCAGGGTCTCCAAGGTGTCAGGGAAATAGCCCCCAAACGCGTCATCCTGGGCGTAAGCGACCCGGAACCGTCGATCCTTGCGAGGTCGCGCCAGGGGAAGGGCCTCGGCCGGGGGCATCGGCAGGAGCCGCGAGGCGGCGAGGGCGCGGAGGGCTGGCAAGTCAGCGAACCGGAGAAAGCTCTCGCCGAGGCGTTGGATCGCCTCGACGGGGGGCTGGTCCGCGCGGGCGTGCTCCAGCGCGGCCCGGACGGTGGGCAGAGCCTCCACCGCGCCCAGCACGGGGAGGCGGAAGACGGTGACGGCCATGCGGCGGATCGCCTCGAACTCCCCCGGATCGCGCAGGCCGTCCAGCAGCAAGGCGTCGGCCCCGTCCAGCCGCGGCAGGTGGAAATCCTGGAGCGATCGGCACGAGACCACCACGACCTTCGGCAGGTGAAGGGCCTCGACGATCGGTGCCAGAGGGCCAGGGCGATCGGCCCTCTGGCAGTCGAAGCCCAGGGAATCGGATTCCAGCGTGCCCTCGACGATCGCCAGGTCGGCCCGGTACGAGCCGCGGTCGAAGACGGCGCGACAGATCTCCGGGGGCATGAGCCAGGCATCCAGGTGTCGCCCGGGCAAACCACTGGCACGACGGGCCGCGTCGTTCCCATTGGGGCAAGCCCGAGCCCGGAAGTGCTGCACCCGCCACCGCCGGGCCGTCAGCCCGGCCATCATCGCGAGTCCGGCGACCGAGGGCTCGGGCCCGGCGGCAAAGGTCGCCAACGCCAGCCGTGGGCGGACATTCATGGCAGGGCACCGATCACTGGCGGGATGGGGGAAATCCGATGACACCAAACCTTGGGGGAAATCACAACTTCGGTCTGTCGATCGAAAATTCGCCGGAGAAGCTGTCGGGGAAAAACCTTGAACACTAGTGGGTTGACAAGTGCTAACAAGTCGTGTCTCGCTCGTGACAATAATAGGGCAAACACCATCGCGGTCAAGGGCAGCAGTCGTCCAGACCTCTGACCTCTCGCGTGTCTCCGGCTGACCGGAAGAATCGGGGTCGACCCGGGGAATTCCCGTTTCGATCTCCGTCGTGCTTCGGGTCCAGCCCCGCGGTCTCGACCCGCTCCTCCGCGACTTCGGCTTTCCATCAAAATCGCGGTCGGCGAAAGATTTCAGTTGCTGTAGGCGAAATGGACGGTAACGTGAGTCCATTCCTCCAAAGTCTGTCTTGAGAAGGTCGCCCCCCCAATCAAGGTGGTGGAACCCTTGAGCCGCACGCGCCGACATCCTCGCCAGGGCGCGAAATTTGACGAGAATGGGGCGTGGCTGACTCGGTTCGAGGCCCGGCCGCGGTCTCACCAGGGGGCGGGTGCCAAGCTGTCTTCGCCGCCGGCGCCGGTCGGCGGAAACGCCTCCCAGGGCGGGGCCCGGTTCATCAATCCGGTCGTCGGCGGCGCGGGCGAGATCCGGCCGATGCGCCTGGCCCCACCGTCCACGCCTTCCGCGCAAGGCAACGGCACGGCGTTGACGGCGGGGCAGCGGTCGGCATCGACCGCGCCAACGGGTACGGTTCACGCGGCGGCCCTGAGCGGTGGTTATTCCAGCGGCGGGGCGTCGATGACCGTCTCGGGGACGACGATCCACCCGACGGAGGGGGGACTACCCGACAACGGCGGATACTCGGGGGGCGGCTCCCAGAGCAGCCTGAACGCCGCCAGCACCCCGCTCCAGTTGACCGAGGGGGTGTCCTCCGGCACCGTCACGGCCGCCACCTTCACCGACGCCGACCCCAACGCGCAGGCCGGCGACTTCACCGCGATGATCGACTGGGGCGACGGCACGCCGGCCGTCAGCGGGACCGTCGGCGGCTCCGCCGGCAATTTCACCGTCGCGGGAAGCCACACCTACCCCGAAGCGTCCGGGACGATGAGCGGCGGCGGCAATTCCTCGGCCCCCGCCTACCCGATTACGGTGACGATCCGCGACGAGAACCAATCCACCATCACGGCCTCCAACTTCGCCACCGTCGCCCCGGTGCCGCTGACCGGCACGGCCGTGAACTTCAACGCCACCGAGGGCGTCGCCTTCAATACCACGACGATCGCCACCTTCACCGATCCCGACGGCTCTTCCCCGGCGGACCCGATCGGCTCCCAGGTCGCGACGATCGACTGGGGTGACGGCAGCACGCCGACGACCACCAGCTACGGCAATTTCTCGTCCAATACCCAGATCGTCACCGGCGGCCACACCTACCCCGCGCCGGGGACCTACACTGTCACGACGACGATGGCGGGCTCGGGCGTCGCGACGACCGTGCTGGGGACGGCCACCGTCGCCGACCAGCCGCTGTCGGCGGGCAACCTCGTCGTGACGACCGCCCCCGAGGGGAGCGGCACGACCGCCACGGCCTCGTTCTACGAGCCTTACGTCGGAGACACGACCGCCGACTTCACGGCGACGATCGACTGGGGTGACGGGAAGAGCGAAAACGATCCGATTGCTCTGGTCAGCGGGGGCTCGTCCTCCGGCGGCATGTCCTCCGGCGGCGGCAGTACCCCGAGCCTGTTCAACACCTCTGGGGTCCATTTCTACACCCAGCCCGGGACCTACACCGTCACCGCGACGATCCGGGACGGCATCGGCAGCCCGATCACCCAGAGCCAGCAAATCCAGGTCGTTGACGCGGCGCTGTCGGCTTCCGGCGCCTCCTTCAACGCCACGCAGGGCGTCCCGTTCAGTGGCGTGACGATCGCCACCTTCACCGACGCCAACCCGGGCGACGGCCCGCAGGTAGACTTGCCCCAGAGCAACTATTCAGCCCTCGTGAGTTGGGGGGACAATACGCCGCCCGATTCCACGGCGCTCGTTTCGGGCGCCAACGGCAGCTTCGTCCTGGCGGGGAGCCACACCTTCACCGCTTCCGGGACTTTCACCGTTACCGCCACCATTGGGGATGACGGCGGCAGCACGCGGACCGTGACCGGCACGGCGACCGTGGCCGCGACGACCATGACCGTGGCTGGCGCAACGGTCGCCGCCGTCCAGGGCGGCCCGGCTACTAATTTGACCGTCGCGACCTTCACCGACACCAATCCCTCGCCCGCCGGGAGCTATGCGGCCACAATCAACTGGGGCGACGGCACGGCCCAAACGCGCGGCGTGGTCGCAACGAATCCCTCGGGCCCCGGCTTCGTCGTGTCCGGCAGTCACTCGTTCGCCCTGGGCGGGACCCTGCCGGTCACCGTGACCCTCACCGATCCGAGGACCATGACGCCGGTCGCCGTGACAAGCACGGCGAACGTCTCCGAGCCATCGCCGACGGTTTATGGCAATCTGACCATCAACGCGACCAGCGGCAGCCCCGTCAGCGGCGTGACCGTCGCAACCTTCACCGGAGCCCCGTCGAATTATCGCGCATACATCGACTGGGGCGATTCGACCGGCGTGGAAGTTGGTACGATCACGCCCGAGGGGTCCAGCTACACCGTCACCGGACAGCACACCTATGCTTCCTCGGGGTCGTTCCCGGTCAAAGCGTTGATTTTCGACGGTGCCGGCAACGCCTTCACGGCGTCCGACACTGCCGCCGTGGCCCCGCCGCCGCTGGTGGCGTCGGGGACGACGACGCTCAGCCCGGTTGCGGGGGCCGCACTCAATAATGTCGTGGTCGCGACGTTGACCGACCCCGGCATCCCGGCCAGCGGCCTGGCGGCGACGATCGACTGGGGTGATGGATCGGCGACGACGACCGCCACGATCACCGCCGCCCCCTCCGGCGTCGGTTTCAACGTGATCGGGTCCCACGCCTATACCGACGCCGGCACGGACACGATCACCGCTTCGGTGAGCGACACGTCGGGACGCAGCGACATCGCCTATACCAACGTCACCGTGGCCGACGCGGCGCTGACCGCTGCGGCGGCGAACGTTTCCGCGATCGAGGCCACCCCGTTCAACGGCATCGTGGCCACCTTGACCGACGCGAATCCCAACGATGCGCCCGGCAACTTCTCGGTCACCATCAACTGGGGTGACGGCAGCGCCCCCGATATCGGGACGGTCGCGGCAAACCCGTCGGGGCCGGGCCTCATCGTCACCGGAGCCCACACGTATCTCGAGGAGAACGCGGCCTCCGCGATCCAGGTGGCGGTCAAGAATCCGGACCAGACCGTCTCGGTCTCCGCCACCAGCCCGGTCGTGGTGGCCGACGCGGCACTGACCGCCACCGGGGCAGTCTTGTCGCCGACGGCGGGCGTGACGATGAACTCCATCACGGTCGCCCAGTTCCGCGACGCAAACCCGAGCGATCTCGCCGGCGCCTTCACGGCATCGATCAACTGGGGGGACGGGACCTCCCCGACCACCGGGGTCGTCGCCGGAGGGTATGGCACCTTCAGCGTCAGTGGCACTCACAATTATCCAGTCGAGGGGACTTCCTCGCCGCGCGTGACGATCACCGATCAGGGGGGCGCGTCGATCATCGCAACCGGCCAAGCCCAGGTGACGGCCGCTCTCTATACGGTGGCGCGGGTCTGGGGCGGGTCCGGCAGCTATACCGCGATGATCAATTGGGGGGACGGGACGGCGCAGTCATCGGGGCAGATCGTGACCGACCCGCAAGGGGGCTACGACGTGAAGGGGACCCACGTCTACGCCGAGGCGGGCTCGAATCCGTCGCCGAGTTGGACGACGGTGATCAGCGTCACGGACAACGCCGGCGGTCCGCAGCAGCAGGCGACCGGCATGGCCTACCTGGCCGATGCCCCGCTGATGGCGGGCCAGGCGCTGGCCCAGGCCCCGCCCCGTCCGGCCGCCCCGGCGCGCGTCCAAGGCCAGGTGAAGTTGAGCATCGATGGACTTCCGGACGAATTGAGGGCGAAACCCACCGGGCGTCTCCTCCTCATTCACGATGACTTCGCGAGGATTCGAGTAACAGATGCGAATCCCACCGTCCTAATGCCCGGCTTCATGCAAGACACGATCCTGGGGGATGATCCCCGATTGGTGACGATGCACCTTACCGTGGGGCCGGCAGGGACGAAGGGGACGCTCTCGTGGTCGATCGGCGCGCAGGTGTCCGTCTGGAGGCAACTGGCCGACAAGTCATTTGTCCAGGTGCCTGCGACCGAGAAGATCGTGGCTACTGGCGGCAATATGGATTTCAAGGTCGAGGGGATCAAGATTGGGAGTGGCTCGATCTCGGTCACATTCACTCCGGCTGGCGGAATCGCCGCCACGCAGAAGGCCAACTTGACGGTCTACTCGGGCTTGTCGGTCATCGGCCAGGCGCCGCAAGTCGCTCAGTTGGTCCAAGAAATCGCCGCCGCCACGGGAACCATGCTTAGTGCCGATGCAGCAGGGAATGTGTTCGTCACGGGAAAATTAACCAAGCCCAAGGTTACTGCCTGGCAGCTCGCGGCTTACAGGCAGTTTTTAGTCGTGCAGGGTAATTTGGACACGAGCAAGGGCATTGGTACGACGGTGGTCCAGGCCACGGCGAACGACAATGTTCCAATTGCAGCTCCCCTGTTGGCGATCGATCCGGGCGACATCGCTGTCATTCAAGGCGAGAGCGGCAAGGTCGCAGCCGCGATCTTGCTCCACGAGATGCGCGAAAAATTCGAGATGCAGATCAAACTTCGGCCACTGAGGGACGAACTGGCGAACGGTAAAATTGTGACTGGTGCACATACCGTAGGTCTCACTGCCGAGAAGGCTATCATCGGCCTTAGCAGGTCACGCGAAGAGGCCGGGTTCGTGATGGGAGTAGATCCCAACCGACCCGGTGCGCCCTACTGGCATGTCCATTTTCAATGGGGTACTCCGTGGGAGATCGACCTCGAGTTTCTGAGCCAAATTGACGCGCCCGGCGTGAGGTTTCAAGGGACCGCGATCGTCCCAATGCCCGCCATCGGGGTAGACCCGGCAAAGCCCAAAACGATCACGACTCAACCGTGAACCCGCAGAAACTCTCCTACGGCCCGGAGGATCTCGCCATGACCCGGAGAAGCGCCGTCTCATCGACCCTCCTGCTCCTCACAGCGTTCGCTTCCGTCGCCCAGGGCGCCCCGCCGGACTGGCGAGACGACCCCGCATCGGTCGGAGCGAGCGACCGTCCCAAGGCGGCCCTGGCCGAGTTGCTGGAGACCGACGACTTCCGGCTGTTCTACTTCCTGCCCCGGTTATGGGAGCGCCACCTGAGTGAAGCGGGCCGCAAGGAGTTGCTGATCGCTCTCCTCGGGAACCTTCGATCCGCCAGGACGCGCGAGATGAAGCACGCCGAAATTTGCTTCGTCATGGGCCACGATGAAGTCGCCAAGAACCCACACCCAATTATTATAAACGAGGATATTTTCACGCAGGGTGGCCGTTGCGCATGGGGCATATGCCAGATGATCGATTGTGGATCATTACCAATTACATTAGACGTATTGAATGATGAAGGCGAATTAAAGAAATATTTAAAAAATTCAAAAATGAGCATTATCACACGCCTGCTCTTGCCCGGCGAGCGAGACCAACCCCGGGTCATTCCGGACCCGGCGTGGGACCGCGACGAGGCCGAGGCTCGGCGCGCCGTGGACGAGTTGCTCGCCGCGCGGGATTACGATGCGATGTCCCCCCTGCCGAAGCGGTGGGCCGAGGGCACGTCGGAGTCGGCCCGGAAGCACATCCTCGCAACCTTGCTCGAACGCCTCGGTTCCACCGGGTCCACCCCGCTCCGAGGCACCGGAATAATGTTCGTCCTGAGTCGCATGCTGGCGGAGGACAAGCCCCTCTCCAGAGAGGGCCCGATGCTGGAGCAGGACGTGTACGTCGCCAACGGCCGGTGCGCCTGGGCGATCGAGCAGATGATGGGCTGTGTCCTGCCGACCTTCACCGAGGCGGGGAACGAGGACCCGAAGGCGCTCGGCGAGCGGGTCGATCGGTCCTATGCGACCGTCATCCGAATGATGGGCCTGCCCCGCGGGCCGTGGCATCCCTGAGCGCCGCCTTCCGCCCCCCGGCGCATCTCGGCTTGCCCGACCCGAGGCGTTGGGCTAAGTTACCGCCCCGAACCTGGGGGGGCCGGGGACGGGTCGGGATGCCAGGGGCGGACCGCCATGCGCACGAACGCGGTAGACCGCATCACGGCTTCCTTGATGCTGATCGGCGTGGCCGCCGCAACAGCCGCTGGGGCGGAAGGCCCGGCCGTGGAGCCTCTCCCGACCCTGTTGCCGCCGACCCTCGCCAGCACCGAAAACGCCCGCGCGCAGCTCGTGGAAACCATCCGCGAGGCCGCCCGGTTCACGAAGCAACTCGACGCCGCCCTGGACCGCGGAGCCACCCCGACCCCGACAGCGGCCGAGCCGCCGCCCAAAGCCGCGGCGGCCACGGCCACGGCCACGGAACCGGAGACCGCCAGGGCCGAGGCCACCGAGCGGCTCAAGGCGCTGGAGAAAGCCGGCACGGCCGAGGCGAAGGAGGTTCGCGAACTCCTGGAGGCGCGCCTCAAGTTGCTGGACGAGTGGGACCGGGAGAGCGCCAGCCTCCACGAGTCGGAGCACCCCAAGCTCCGTCCGGAGCGCGAGGCCGACGACTTGAAGGGGCAGATCGAGCGTTCCAGGGCCGCCCTCGCCCAGGGGGCGAAGGAGCCCGACTCGCTTTTGCCGGAGTTGTTCCAGGTCGCGCCCGAAGCCGTGACCGACGCCGCGCTCAAGGAGATGAAGGGGGCGATCGACGCCGCCGAAGAGTCCGTCAAGGATCGGAAAGCCGCCCGGGACGGCGCCCGTGGCGATTCGGGACACAAGCCGCCCGGCCACATGGCTGAGCTTCGCATCTTCCGCGAAGGTTTGAGGAAGCGGCGGGACGACCACGCGGCGCGCAATCCGCAGACGATGGCCGACGTGGCAGGCGCCTCGACCGTCGAGGCGCGAGCCCTGGCCCGCGACCGCCTGGTCAACGACCAGTGGGAAGAACGCGTGGTCGCCCTGCAACTTCAGGCCGTCGAAGCGGCCATCGCCCTGGAAACGCGCCGCGAGCCCCTGGCGGACCTCCGACAGCAAGAGCGGGCGGCGGCCTGCGAGCTGGCCGGGCAAACGTTGCAACGGATGAAGGCCCGCTACCGGCAGCTCGCCGAGCGTCAGCAGCGCGACCTATCTCGCAAGGCCGCCGCGGAGCAGGACCGTTCCGTCCGCTGCCTCGACCCCCTGGAGCGATTCCGCGCTGGCAGGACCGCCGAGCTGCTGGAGCTGGAATCGCAGCTCCTGCGCGATGAGCGCGCCCTCGCCTCCAGGCCGGGCGACTCCACGGACGACCAGCGGGCGATGGCCGACCGGGCGCAGGAAGATTACGAGCACCTCAAGGCCCTGGTCGCCGGGGGACACTCCAACGCTCTGGTCGCCACCCGCCTGAACAACAGCTACCGACGCACCGCCTCGGAGCGCGAGCGAATCGTCCGCCAGGACCTGGCCCGGGCCGTGGCTCTGCTGGACCTGTATGAGAACGCCCTGACCGGGGTCGAGCTGGACCAGCTCAATGAGGCTCGCGACGATCATGCGCCTGCCGAGAGTGTGCTGGAATCGCTGCCGAGGGGGCGAAAGGCCGAGGCGCAGGCCCTGATCGCCGACCTCGACAGCCGCCGTCGCACCTTGCTGGCCGACCGTCGGCAGGCGCTGCAGCGGCTCGCGACGCAGGCGGAAGCGACCCAGCAGCAGGTCCGTCGCCGCATCCGCATCCTTGAGGAACAGCACGCCTTTATCCGCACGCACATCTTTTGGCTGCGCGACGCGCCGCCCGTGGGTCAGGCCACGGTCGAGCAGGCCGTCCTGGAGTCGCGGCGGGTCTTCCAGGCCGGACTTCGGATTGCGCGGGAGCCCGCGGATCGTTCGCGATGGGGCCGGACCTCCTGGGAGTTCCGGATGGCCTGCCTGGGCCTGGTCCTGCTGCCCTGGCCGCTGGCGATGACGCGACGGGCCTTCCGACCCCCGTCAGCCGCCTGAACCCGGCCGTCACGTGGGTGGGTGGCCCGTGCCAATCAAGTTGATCCCGATACGTCTGGCGCCCCCGAGGACGGGAAGGATTCCCCGCCATGAGAGCCTTGCGGACGTTTCTGTTGGGCATGGTGTCGGCGATGGTGTGGCCCGCCTACCTGGGCCTGTTCGCCTACGCGGCGCGGGTCGGGCCGTGGCCCAGGCCGGCGGCGCGGCCGGCGGCGTTCCTGCTGTTTTCCCTGGCCCTGGCGGCGTTCGCGGCGGGGCTCAACCGCTTCCTCTTCCGGCCCGGCGGCTGGGCGGAGGCGCAGCACAAGATGCCCCCGGCGGTGGCCCGGCAACTCCGCTTCGCGGGGATCGCGCTGGGGATTTCGAGCCTCCTGTTCTTGATGCCCCGCACGCTGCTGGAGTGGGGCCTGATCGCGCCCGTCGACCGCCCGATCGCGGCGGCGTCGACCTGCCGATTGCTGCTCATGGCCCAGCAGATCACGGCCTGGTGCGTGGCCTGCCGGATCGGCCGGCGGCGTTCGGCCCTGGTGGGCTGGATCGAGGCGCATCCGGCGGCGATGGGGTGGTTCGGCAGGCATCGTCGGGCCGTGAACGCAGCCTTCCTGGCGACGTTCGCGGCGACCATCGGCCTGGACGCCTCGGGCTATTCCTTCACGGCGCGTCGGGTCTCGACGGCCTGCGTCCAGTCGATTTTGCTGGTGGGGGCCTGCTGGGGGATTTACTGGTTGATCGGCCGGGTGATCGACCACCACGCCTGGCGTTGGATCAAGGCCAAGGCGGCCAACCCGACCGTCGATCGGTCCGCCGCCGGTGAGCCCGAGGACCTGGCCGGCCGCCTGCGACGGCTCACCGGCTGGGCGGTGCCCATCGCCGGCCTGACCGTGGGCGCCTGGGTCTGGGGGTTCAACATGGAACTTTTTCACACCCTGGGCGAATACCACATCTGGCGGCACGGCGACGGCGGGATCACCGTCGGCGACCTGGCCCGGGCCGTTGCCGTCCTGATCGTCACTGCCGTGGCCTGGCGGCACCTGGCCGACCTCTTCGCGCTGGTGATCTTCCCGAGGATGACCGAGGACCAGGGCGTCCGCTTCGCCGTGCTGACCCTTTGCCGCTACCTGGCGCTGGGCCTGGGGCTGCTCGCCGGCCTGTCCGCCGTCCATCTGGGCCCCAAGGAGATCGGCATGGTCCTGGCCGCGCTCGGCGTTGGGCTGGGCTTCGGCCTTCAAGAGATCGTGTCGAACTTCGTCAGCGGGATCATCCTGCTGCTGGAGCGGCCGATCCGCGTGGGGGACACCGTGACCGTCTCCAACCAGTCGGGCAGGGTCGAGCGCATCAACATTCGCGCCACCACGATCATCAACGTCGAGAACAAGAGCCTCATCATCCCCAACCGGGCCTTCATCACCGGCGACCTCATCAACTGGACGCACAAGGACCGGATCATTCGCGCCTCGGTCAATGTCAACGTCGCCAACGGGACCGACCCCGACCGCGTCTCGGACCTCTTGCTGACGATCGCCCGCGACGACGCCGACGTGCTCCGCAACCCGGTCCCCGCCGCGATGATGGAGTCGTTCGGCGATTGGGGGCTGGCCTTCGTCCTGCACGTCTTCGTGCCGGAGCCGGTGCTCGCCGGGCGCGTCAAGCATCGCCTCTGCGCCCAGATTCAGCGACGGTTCCAGGACGCGGGGATCGCCATCCCGCTGCCGGTCCGCGAGATTCGCCTCCACCCGTCGATCGCCGAGAGCCCACTTCCGGCAGGTTCCGCGCCCGCGCCCGCGCCCGCCCCGGTTTCGACGCGGGTGGATCCGCCGTCAATCACCCCGGCGTCGCCCCATCGACTCGCCGCGGCGCTGGCGGCCACGGAGCCGATGAACCGTTGCGTCGACGAGTGACCGCCCCACTCAACTCAACGCATCCCGGCCCACTCGAAAACACGTCCGACCAGCCTTTTGGCGAGCGAGCCCCCGGGACCCATCGTCTCGACCTCATGACCGGGGCGGACGAGGTGGAGGGTGTGGCGTCCAGCGCGCAGGGCTTGCAAGTCGTTGGCGACGGTCAGGTCCGCGCGGTTGACGCGATTGGCCTCGGCCGCCGCGCGGATCAACTCGGGTTCGGAAACCCCGGACAAAAGTTTAAACCCCACGAGGTAAGTCGTCGGCGACCACTCGCGGACGGAGCGGATCACCTTGGGCGTCGGCCGGCAGCGGATAAGTAGCTCGTCGGTGGCCGAGCTGATCTTGCCGGGCAAGGGCTCGGGCTCGAAGTCCGAAACGGCCATCGCCAGCAAGGCCACGTCGATCGGCGCCCCGCGGAGGACGCCTGCCAGGCGTTCGGCATAGTCGGCGACCGTGCCGCGAGGCAACGGAACCAGGTGCAGCCGGGGTTTTGCGTCGAGCCATCGCAATCGCAGCGCGGCGAGCCGCGCAAATTCGAGGTCGGGTACGGCCAGGGGATCGAGCGCGGCCTCGCGAGCGAACGGCAAGACGGCCGACGGAGCGTGGACGTGCCAGACCGTGGCGCCCAGGGCCAGGCACGCCTCGGCGATTGCGGCCGAGAACCGGCCGGTCGAGACGTTGGCGACGTGCCGCACGTCGTCGATCGGGGCGATCGTCCCCCCTCCGGTCACGACCACGTTCATGGCGCGCCTCCGTGCGGCCTCGCCCGGAAGAAATCCGCGCGGAATGGGCTCGGCGCCGCGATCATGTCCCCGGCGGGCTCAACGGCCTGGAGGTATGGTCCTCGGCCGATCCCCGGCCGACGGTGTCGGTCGAAAGGCGGGGTCGTCGTGACGAAACGAAGCCGGCTCCTGTTCCCGGAATGGTGGCGGGCGTTTTCCCGGCTGGCCCGGACAATCTGTTGCCCTGGCCAACCACCGATCCGGGAACAGGAGCCACAAAGCCGACGGGGGGATGGGTATGAGTGGCCCACGCGCCTCCTTCGAGACACCCACCGCGAAACGAACCCAATGGCGACTTCGAGGATCCGGGGGGAAATTCCGAACGGTCGAAGGCCAGAAGTTCGCCACGCCCCTCGCTGCGAAACGAACCCAATGGGGGTCTGGGGGGGATTGTCCGAGGCGGGCCGCGGCCATCCGACGGCGCGAAACGAAGCCAACTGGCGTCTGTCCATGATCGGCCGGCCCAATCTCCTCAGTGTGCCCTCTGCGGCACCAGACCTATGGCGCCTTGGAGGATGCAGGAGGAAATTCCAGTCAGTTCCCCGCGGGAATTTCGCCCGGCCCCTCAGCCCGAAACGAACCCAACGGGTCATTCCCCCCTCGCACGTCCCCTCCCTGAGCCGCGACCAACTGCCCCAACAAGAGATTC
>JAABUQ010005662.1_pt1 | contig 19655 bp, 17 predicted proteins | sample 5560001 | NCBI WGS metagenome assembly JAABUQ01 (sample SAMN10711888, study PRJNA513371) | rock metagenome | isolation source: Antarctica rocks | place: Antarctica: Victoria Land, Finger Mt nord | collected 2015-12-18
TTGCCGACGATGCCCACGGCGGAGATCACCCGGTCCACGGTGATGTCCTGCGTCTTGCCCCCGGCCTCGACCGTGGCCGTCACGCTGTCCCCGTTCTTCTGCACCTTGGTCGTCTTGGCCGAGGTCAGGATCTTGATCCCCTGCTTCTCGAACGACTTGCGGGCGAAGGCGCTGATCTCCTCGTCCTCGACCGGCAGGATGCGGTCGAGCATCTCCACGACCGTCACCTCAGCGCCCATGTTGCGGTAGAAGCTTGCGAACTCGATGCCGATGGCGCCGGAGCCGACCACCAGCAGAGACTTCGGCATGCTCGGCGGCACCATGGCTTCGCGGTAGGTCCAGATCAGCTTGCCGTCGCCCTCCATTCCCGGCAGTTGCCGTGCCCGCGCGCCGGTTGCCAGGATGATGTGCGGCGCGGTGAGCGTCGCGACCTCCCTGCCATCCTTGGTCACGGCCAAAGTGTGTTTGCCCGCGAGCTTTGCCAACCCATCGAACACCGTGACCTTGTTCTTCTTCAGCAGGTGCCCGACGCCGCCCGCCAACTGCTTGGCGACCTTGCGCGACCGCGTCACGATCTTCGGCAGGTCGAACTGCACGTTGTCCGCGCTGAAGCCGAACTCGCCGAGGTTGTGCAGCAGGTGGTTGATCTCGGACGAGCGCAACAGCGCCTTGGTCGGGATGCAGCCCCAGTTCAGGCAGATGCCGCCCAGGTTCTCCCGTTCCACCACCGCGGCCTTCATCCCGAGTTGCGCGGCGCGGATCGCCGCGACGTAGCCGCCGGGACCGCCGCCGACGACGACGACATCGAATTTGCTTTCCATGAAACGATCCTAAAGCTTAGGCCTAAAGCATCAGGCTGAGCGGGTCCTCGATGATGCCCTTGAACACCGCCATCCATTCGGCGCCGAGCGCCCCGTCCGCCACCCGGTGGTCCACGCTCAGCGTGCACGTCATCACGGTCGCGACCGCAAGCGCGCCGTCCTTCACCACCGGCCGCTTCTCCCCGGCGCCCACCGCGAGGATCGCGGCCTGGGGCGGGTTGATGATCGCTGTGAACTGCTTCACGCCGAACATGCCGAGGTTGGAGATCGAGAAGCTGCCGCCCTGGAACTCTTCCGGCTTCAGCTTGCCGGACTTGGCGCGGGCGCCGAGGTCTTTCATCTCGTTGCTGATCGCGGCGAGGCCCTTCTGGTCGGCCTTGCGCACGATGGGCGTGATCAGCCCGTCCGGCATCGACACGGCGACGCTGATATCGATGTCGTCGTACACCATCATGGCATCTTCGGTGTAGGTCGCGTTCACCTTCGGCACCCGGCGCAGCGCCGCCGCGGCCGCCTTGATGACCAGGTCATTGACCGAGAGCTTGAATGCGCCGGGCCCGTCCTTCGGCGCGCGCCCGTTCAGGTCGGCGCGCAGCCTCAGTAGCGCGTCGATCTCCATGTCCATCGTGACGTAGAAGTTTGGCACAAGCTGATGGCTTTCCAGCAAGCGCCGCGCGATGACCTTCCGCATCGTCGAGTTTGGCACAAGCTGGTGCGGCGCCGTGACCGGAGCCGCCGAGGGCTTCGGCGCGGGCTTTGCCTCCGGCTTGGCCTGCTGCATCGGCGGCGGCGCGACCTCGGCCTCTCTTGCGCCTGCCTGCGCCTCGATGGGCGCTGGCTGCGGCGTACCCGGCGCCTGCCGCGCCTCGATGTCGGCGCGGATGATGCGGCCGTTCGGGCCGGAGCCTTTGATGGACGACAGGTCAATGTTGGCCTGCTTGGCCATCCGCCGGGCCAACGGCGAGGCGAAAATCCGCTCACCCTCAGAACCGAACGCTGGGTCGTGGCCATTCACCTTTGGCGCCGGCGTAGTGGCGGGGGCAGACGCCGGCGCGGCAACCGGGGCTTGCGCCGTTGAAGCTTGGGCCGGCGGCGCATTCGGCGCCGGGGCGGCCGCGTCTTCCCCTTCCCCAGCCAGCACGGCAATCGGTTCGTTCACTTTCACCCCGGCGGTGCCGTCCGGCACAAGGATCTTGCTCAGTACGCCCTCATCGACGGCCTCCACTTCCATGGTGGCCTTGTCCGTCTCGATTTCCGCGATCACGTCGCCGGCGCGCACGTCGTCGCCCTCTTTTTTCAACCACCGGGCCAGCGTGCCCTCGGTCATCGTCGGCGACAGCGCCGGCATCAGGATATTCGTCGCCATGCTGCGCGCTCCCTCAGACGATCTTCTTTACGGCATCGACCACCCAAGGCGGCTGCGGCAGCGCCAGCTTCTCCAAGTTCGCGGCATAGGGCAGCGGGATGTCCAGCCCATGCACCCGCACCGGCGGGGCATCGAGCCAGTCGAAGCAATGCTCGATCACCTGCATCGCGATCTCGGCGCCGATGCCGGCGTAGGGCCAGCCCTCCTCGACCGTCACCACCCGGTTCGTCTTCTTCACGCTCTCCACGATGGTCGCGGTGTCCAGCGGGCGCAGGCTGCGCAGGTTGATCACCTCGGCCTCGATCCCCTGCTCCGCCAGCGTCTCCGCCGCCTTCATCGCCACGCCGACCATGATGCTGTAGGCGACGATGGTGACGTGCCGCCCGGTCCGCTCCACCTTGGCCTTGCCGATCGGCACGGTGAAGTCCTCGTCGGTCGGACACTCGAACGTCTGCCCGTAGAGGATTTCGTTCTCGAGCACGATCACCGGGTTCGGGTCGCGGATCGCCGTCCGCAGCAGGCCGCGGGCGTCGGCCGCCGACCAAGGCGCCACCACCTTGAGGCCCGGGCAGTGCGCATACCACGACGCATAATCTTGGCTGTGCTGCGCCGCCACCCGGGACGCCGCGCCGTTCGGCCCGCGGAACACGATGGGGCAGCCCATCTGGCCGCCCGACATGTACAGCGTCTTGGCGGCCGAGTTGATGATCTGGTCGACGGCCTGCATGGCGAAGTTGAAGGTCATGAACTCGACGATGGGCCGCAGCCCGTCCATCGCGGCGCCCACCGCCATGCCGGTGAACCCATGCTCGGTGATCGGCGTGTCGATGATGCGCCGCGGGCCGAACTCGTCCAGCAGGCCCTGGCTGATCTTGTAGGCGCCCTGATACTGCGCCACCTCCTCGCCGATCAGGAACACGCGGTCATCGGCGCGCATCTCGGCGGCCATGGCGTCGCGCAGCGCCTCCCGCACCGTCATGGGCCTCGTCGGACCCCAATCGCGCTCCGGAGCGGCCGCGGTCGAGGTCGGCGTGACCTGCGCCGCCACGGCCTTGTCCGCGACGACCTTGTGATCCTCCAACGGCTCCGGCGCAGGCTGCTTCGCCGCCGCAGGCGCCTCGGGCTTGGCTGCCGTCTCGCCTGCCGCCTCACCATCGGCCGACAGGGTCGCAATCGGCGTGTTCACCGCGACGCCGTCGGTACCCTCCTGCACCAGGATTTGGAACAGCTTGCCCTCATCCACGGCTTCGACCTCCATGGTCGCCTTGTCCGTCTCGATCTCCGCGATCACGTCGCCGGCGCGCACGTCCTCGCCCACCTTCTTCAGCCAGCGGGCCAGCTTGCCCTCTGTCATGGTCGGCGACAGCGCCGGCATCAGGATCTGTGTGCTCACGCCCTCAGCCCTCGACCAAAACGTCGGTCCATAGCTCTCGTTCATCCGGCTCGGGGCTGCTTTGTGCGAAGTCGGCGGCATCTTGGACACGGGCCTTCACGGCGGCGTCAATCGCCTTGAACTCGTCATCGCCCATGCCGGCGGCTTCCAGCAGGTGACGCGCACTCTCGATGCAGTCGCGCTCTGTACGCATCTTCTGTACCTCGTCGCGGGTGCGGTACTTGGCCGGGTCCGACATGGAATGGCCGCGGTAGCGGTAGGTCTGGACTTCCATCAAGTACGGCCCGGCGCCAGACCGGCAATGCGCCACGGCCACGTCCGCCGCCGCCTTGACCGCCGTCACGTCCATGCCGTCCACCTTGGCGCCCGGGATGCCCCAAGGCGCCCCGTTGACCGACAAATCCTGCGATGCCGAAGCGCGCTCAAGGCTGGTGCCCATGCCATACTTGTTGTTCTCGATGACGTAGACGCAGGGCAGCTTCATCAGGGCCGCCAGGTTGAAGCTCTCGTACACCTGGCCCTGGCTCGACGCGCCGTCGCCGAAGTACGTGGCGCACACCCGGTCGCTGCCGCGGTACCAGTTCGCCAGCGCCAGCCCGGTGCCCAAGCTCACCTGCGCACCCACGATGCCATGCCCGCCAAAAAATCGCTTCTCCTTGCTGAACATATGCATGGAGCCGCCCTTGCCCTTGGAGTAGCCGCCGCTCCGCCCGGTCAGCTCCGCCATGACCCCGCGCGGCTCCATGCCGGTCGCGAGCATGTGGCCGTGGTCGCGGTAGGACGTGATCACCTGGTCGCCGTCGGACAGCGCCGTCTGGATGCCGACGACCACGGCTTCCTGCCCGATATACAGGTGGCAGAAGCCGCCGATCAGGCCCATGCCGTAAAGCTGCCCGGCCTTTTCTTCGAACCGGCGGATCAGCAGCATGTCGCCGTAGGCTTTGACAAGCTGCTCCCGGCTCATCGCCTGGTTAGTGGCGGGAGGTTGGGACGTGCCGGAGTTTGGGGACTCAGCGTCCTTGCCGCGCTTCCGTGTCTCGGCTGCCTGCGCCATGCGCGTCGCTCCTGTCGGACATAGGGTATGTGTCCAACACCTAGCGACCGTGTTCGATCACGACAAGTCCGCTGACCCAAGAACTCTTATTGTGCAATGCAATAGGGACCATCGCTCACTGACGGCCCGACAAAACGCCTTTATGCCAATCGCGGTCAGAACAGGCGCTTGCCGGCGCCGTATGGCATCACGACATCGGACGGGTCGGCGACGTTGAGCATGGCGCGCGCGCGTTCATCCAGCGTGTCGGGATCAAGCCGTTGGGTCCGCAGCCCGGCGACCCGGCGCTCCCATGCATCGCGCTCCGTCGCCATGCGGAGCAGCTCGGTCTCCACCGTCCTCAACTGCTCCTGGCGCATGGCATACGCCTGCGAACCCCGCGCGCCCTGCGTGGCATTCCAGCCGAAATACCCAGCCAAACCCAGGAACATGGCCGGTGCGACCACCGCCTTCGCCTGCCGCCGCAATGCCCCGCTCCAGCTCATGACGCGCTCCTGACCTGCTTCCCCGACATGCCACTTCGTTTCAGAAGCGGATGCGATACCTCACGTGCGCCGCAGGATTGTACGCCCGGCATAGCGCGCCGCCGACCCCAGCTCCGCTTCGATGCGGATCAACTGGTTGTACTTCGCCGTCCGGTCGCTCCGGGCCAGGCTGCCGGTCTTGATCTGCCCGCAATTGGTCGCCACCGCGAGGTCGGAGATCGTTGTGTCCTCCGTTTCCCCGGACCGGTGGCTCATCACCGCGCTGAACCCGGCCCGCTGCGCCAGTTCCATGGCCTCCAGCGTCTCGGACAAGGTGCCGATCTGGTTCACCTTGACCAGGATCGAGTTGGCCGTCCCCGTCTCGATCCCGCGCCGCAGCCGCTCGCTGTTGGTCACGAACAGGTCGTCGCCCACCAACTGCACCCGGTCGCCCAATACGTCTGTCAGATGCTTCCAGCCCGCCCAATCGTCCTCGGCGCAGCCATCCTCGATGGAGACGATGGGGTAGCGGCCCACCAGATCGGCCAGATAGGCCACCATGCCGGCGGCGTCGAACCGCTTGCCCTCGCCATCCAGGCGATACTCGCCGTCTTGGAAGAACTCGGTGCTGGCGCAGTCGAGCGCGAAGGTCACGTCCTCGCCGGGCCGGTAGCCTGCCTGCTCGCAGGCCTGGGTGATGAAGGTCAGCGCCTCGTCGGCCGACTTGAGGCCGGGGGCGAAGCCGCCCTCGTCGCCCACATTGGTGTTATGCCCGGCGGCGTGCAGCTTCGACTTCAAGGCCTGGAAGATCTCGGACCCGACCCGCACCGCGTCGGCGAAGGTCGGCGCGCCCACCGGCTGCACCATGAACTCTTGGATATCGATCGGGTTGTCCGCGTGCTTGCCGCCGTTCACGATGTTCATCATCGGCACCGGCAGCGTGTGAGCGAACACGCCGCCGACGTAGCGGTAGAGCGGCAGCTTCAGCTCGGCCGCCGCCGCCTTCGCCACCGCGAGCGACACCGCCAGAATCGCATTGGCGCCAAGCCGCGACTTGTTCGGCGTGCCGTCCAGGTCGATCATGATCTCGTCGAGGCGGATCTGATCGGTCGGGTCCATGCCGCTCAATGCGTCGAAGAGTTCCCCTTCCACGCTGGCGCAAGCGTTGCGCACGCCCTTGCCGCCGTAGCGTGCCTTGTCGCCGTCGCGCAGCTCTACGGCCTCGTGCGCGCCGGTGCTGGCGCCAGAAGGCACCGTTGCCCGGCCGGCGGCGCCGCTGTCCAGCACCACATCAACCTCAACGGTCGGATTGCCCCGGCTATCCAGGACCTCGCGGGCGACGATGTCGGCAATGGCGCTCATGGCGGCTCCGTCCGGTCATTGTGGGTGGCAGCTTTGCAGAAATCGTCCAGCGCCTTCAACCGCCCCATCAGCGCCGGCATCGCATGCAGCGGGATCATGTTGGGTCCATCGCTTGCCGCCGCGTCGGGGTCGGGGTGCGTCTCGATGAACAGCGCGGCGACGCCGACCGCCAGTGCGGCGCGGGCCAGCACCGGGGCGAACTCGCGCTGCCCGCCGGAAGAGCCGCCGTGTCCACCGGGCTGCTGCACGCTGTGCGTCGCGTCGAACACCACGGGGTAGCCGGTCCGCGCCAGCACCGGCAGGCCGCGGAAATCGGCCACAAGCGTGTTGTAGCCGAAGCTCGCGCCGCGCTCCGTCAGCAGGATGCTCTCGTTGCCGGTCTCGGCGATCTTGGAGGCGACGTGCGCCATGTCCCAGGGCGCCAGAAATTGACCCTTCTTCACGTTCACCGCGCGCCCGGTCTCGCCTGCGGCGACCAGCAGGTCGGTTTGCCGGCACAGGAAGGCGGGGATTTGCAGGATATCGACCGCCTCGGCCGCCGGGTCGCATTGGTCGGGGGCGTGCACGTCGGTCAGCACCGGGATGCGGAACCGCTCTCGCACCCCGGCCAGGATCGTCAGGCCCCGGACGATGCCAACACCGCGGGCGGCGCTGGCGCTGGTGCGGTTGGCCTTGTCGAAGCTCGACTTATAGATCAGCGGCACCCCCGCCGCCTGCGCCATGTCGCGCAGCGCCTCCGCCGTCTCAAACGCATGCGCCTCCGACTCGATCTGGCACGGCCCGGCAATCAGCACGAACGGCAGGGTGTTGCCGATCTCGATATCGAGCACCCGGACGATGCGCGTCTCGGATGCAGGGGACTGGACCTCAGACAAGGCGGGCCTGCTTCACGGCGGCGGCGATGAAGCTGGAGAACAGCGGGTGCGGGTCGAGCGGCTTCGACTTCAGCTCGGGATGGAACTGCACGCCGATGAACCAGGGATGCGCAGGCAGCTCCACGATCTCCGGCAGGATGCCGTCGGGCGACATGCCGGAAAAGCGCAACCCCACCGCCTCAAGCTGCGGCCGGTAGTGCACGTTCACCTCCCACCGGTGCCGGTGCCGTTCCTGGATGGTCGCGGCATCCCCATAAACTCGCCGGACCAGCGACCCCGCGCCGAGTTGCGCCGGGTAGGCGCCGAGCCGCATGGTGCCGCCCAGGTCGCCCCCTTCCGCCCGGCGCTCGATCTCGTTGCCCCGCGCCCATTCGGTCAACAGGCCGACCACCGGGCTGCCGCACGGCCCGAACTCGGTCGAGGACGCGTCGGGCAGCCCGGCCATGTGCCGCGCGCACTCGATCACCGCCATCTGCATCCCGAAGCAGATGCCGAGGAACGGCACCCGGCGCTCCCGGGCAAAGCGCACGGCCGCGATCTTGCCCTCCGTCCCGCGTTCCCCGAAGCCGCCGGGCACCAGGATGCCGTGCACGCCGTCCAGTCGGGCCACCGCGTGGGGCTGCTCGAAGATCTCGCTGTCCACCCAGTCGAGTTGGACGCGCACCCGGTTCCTGATCCCGCCATGGGTCAGGGCCTCGCCCAGGCTTTTGTAGCTGTCAAGCAGGTTGGTGTACTTGCCGACCACGGCGATCCGCACCTCGCCGTCCGGCCCGCGCACGACATCGACGATGCGCTGCCAGGCCGAGAGGTCAGGCTTCGTCTCGAAAGGCAAGCCGAAATGCCGCAGCACCTCCCGGTCCATGCCCTCCGCGTGATAGCTGATCGGCACGGCATAGATCGTATCGACGTCAAGCGCCGCGATTACCGCCTCCGGCCGCACGTTGCAGAAGCTCGCGATCTTGCGCCGCTCGCCCTGCGGGATCGGCCGGTCGCAGCGGCAGAGCAGCATCTGCGGCTGGATGCCGACGTTCTGCAGTTCCTTCACCGAGTGCTGCGTCGGCTTCGTCTTCAGCTCGCCCGCGGACGGGATGTAGGGCACCAGCGTCAGGTGCACGAACATCGTCCGCTCGGGGCCGAGGTCGTTGCCGAGCTGCCGGATCGCTTCGAGGAACGGCAGGCCCTCAATGTCGCCCACCGTGCCGCCGATCTCGATCAGCGCGAAGTCGAGGCCCTCGGTATCCCGGGTGATCGCCTCCTTGATCGCGTCGGTGATGTGCGGAATCACCTGCACGGTGGCGCCCAGGTAATCGCCCCGGCGCTCCTTGGCGATCACGTCGGAGTAGATGCGCCCGGTCGTCGCATTGTCCGTCCGCGCCGCGTGCACTCCAGTGAACCGCTCGTAGTGGCCAAGGTCGAGGTCGGTCTCCGCGCCGTCGTCGGTGACGAACACCTCCCCGTGCTGGTAGGGGCTCATCGTCCCGGGATCGACGTTCAAGTAAGGGTCGAGCTTCCGCAGCCGCACGGAATAGCCGCGCGCCTGCAGCAAAGTGCCGAGCGCCGCGGAGGCGACGCCCTTGCCAAGGGAGGACACCACGCCGCCGGTGATGAATACGAACCGCGTCATGGGAGGCCTTGATACAGTGGAAGCAGGCCGGCCGTGAACCCCTTTACACGCAGGTCAGTTCGTCGGCACCGCCGGACCCCGGGGCGCTGGCGTCGGCGCCGGGGTCGGCGCCGGCGCGCTGCCCGGCGCCGGGGCTGTCGGCGGCGGGGTGTCCAGCAGCGACCGCCCGCCGCCGACCGTGCCGCGGTTCAGCAGTGCCAACGTCAGCGACAGCGCAAAGAACGCCGTGCCCAGGATCGCCGTCGTGCGGGTCAGGAGGTTGGTGGTGCCGCGCCCGGACATGAAGCCGCCCATGCCCTGCGTCGTGCCGATGCCCAAGCCGCCTCCCTCGCTCCGCTGGATCAGCACGACGCCGATCAGGGCCAGGGTGACGAACAGGTGGACGATCAACAGGACGGTTGTCATGCCGCGCGTTCTAGCGATGCGCGGCAAGATTGAAAAGACAGGCCGTTGAGTTCCGGCCTCAGCCGGCCGCCCGCACGATGCCCAGGAAGTCCGCCGCCACCAGGCTCGCGCCGCCCACCAACGCGCCGCCCACCCCGGGCAGCGCCAGCAAGACGCTGGCGCCGGCCGGCTTCACCGACCCGCCGTACAGAATGCGCACGCCTTCCCCGGCCTTCCCCAGCGTTTCCGTCAGCTGGCTGCGTATGCAGCGGTGCATCGCCACGATGTCGTCCTCGGACGCGGTCCGCCCGGTGCCGATGGCCCAAACCGGCTCATAGGCGACCACCCCCGCGAAGCCCGGCGGCACGCTGCCGTCGATCTGCGCCGCCACCACGGTTTCCGCGATGCCGGACAGGCGCTGCTGCTCCGTTTCCCCCACGCATACGATGGGCGTCAAACCGGCGGCAATCGCAGCACCCGCCTTCTCCCGCACCAGGGCGTTCGACTCGCTGTAGCCCAGCCGACGCTCCGAGTGCCCAAGGATCACCCACCCGGCGCCCGCATCGCGCAGCATCGGCGCCGACACGTCCCCCGTGCGCGCGCCGGACGCCTCGGGATGGCAGTCCTGCCCGCCCACCATCACGTCGCTGCCGGCCAAAGCGTCGGCCACCGCGGCCAGCACGGTCGCAGGCGGGCAGACCAGTACGTCGCATCCGGCAGGCCGCTCCAGCCCAGCCGTCAGCGCCGTCGCCAGCGCGACAGCATCGGCCCGCAAGCCGTTCATCTTCCAGTTTCCAGCGATTAGTTGGCGCAACGTGCGTCCCCCTTTTGTGTTCCTCGGTGCAAGTCAGCGCCCGTCTCTGGAAAAAATCCAAGAGCCTCCGTATGGTGCCGGCTCGTACACTGGATACCCACCGCATGCTCTCCTTGTTCCGCCGTTTCCTCAGCTCCTGGGCCGCGCGGGCCTTCTTCCTCGTGCTGATCGCCTCATTCGGATTGTGGGGCATTGCCGATGTCGTGCGCAACGTCGGGCGGAACGACGCCATCGCCACCGTCGGCGCCCGCAAGATCGAGGCGCCCGAGTTCCAGGAAGCGATGCGGAACCAGCTCGCCCAGGTCAGCCGCATGCTGGGCGGCAAGACCGAGCCGACGCCCGCCATCCGCCAGGCCGTCGCCGGGCAGGTGCTGGACCGGCTCGTCGTGCAGGCCGCCATCCAGAACGAGGTCAGCCGCCTGGGCCTGGCGGTGCCGGACGAGGCCCTGCGGGCGGCAGTGTTCGACATCCCGGCGTTCCGCGGGGCCAGCGGCACCTTCGACCGCACGCGCTTCGAAGCGGTGCTGCGCAGCAACAACCTGACCGAGGCGCGTTTCCTCGACCTCATGCGCTCCGACCTCGGCCAGCGGCAGTTGATGGAGGCCGTGCAGGTCGGCGCCGCGCCGCCGGAGGCGCTGACCGCGCAGGTGTTCGCTTTCCAGCGCGAAACCCGGATCGCCCAATACGTCGAGCTGCCCTTCAGCGCCGCCGCCGAGCCGCCTGCGCCGACGGACGCCGACCTGCAGCGCGCCTACGACAACAACGGCGACCGCTACACCGCGCCCGAGCTCCGCCGCATCAAGGCGGTGATCCTGTCCCCCGACACCGTCGCCCGCGACATCGAGGTACCGGACGCCGACATGGGCGCCTACTACGAGCAGCACAAGGCCGAGTACGTTTCCCCGGAAAAACGCTCCGTCGAGGTGGTCGTCGCCCAGGACGAGGCGCACGCCAAGGAGATCGCGACCACCTGGATCGCCGGCGCCGATTGGGAAGCGGTGCAGAAGGCCGCGGCCGCCGCCGGCGCATCCGCGGCGTCGCTGGACGACGCGACCCCGGCCGAGTTCCCGGCGCCCGAGCTTGGTCAGGCCGTGTTCGCCGCGCCGGCCGAAACGGTAAGCGGCCCGATCCAGTCGGCGCTCGGCTGGCAGGTGTTCCGCGTGACCAAGGTGACGCCCGGTAGCGAGCGCCCGCTGGTGCAGGCCGCCGACGAGATCCGCACGAGGCTCGCCCGGGAGCGCGCCGTGGACCAGGTTTATACCCGCGCCAACAAGCTCGAGGACGCGCTGTCTGCAAGCGGCAGCCTCGACGATTTGCCGGGCGATCTCGGCGTAGCCGCCGTGACCGGCACGCTGGACGCCCAAGGCAATACGCCCGCCGGCCAGCCCGCCCCCATCCCAGGCTCCCCGGCCCTGAAACAGGCGCTGGTGACGGCGGCTTTCGCGCTTGGCAAGAACGAACCGGCACGGATGACCGAAGGACCCGACCAGTCCTACTTTGCCGTGGCCGCCGAGGACATCACCCCAGCCACCCGCAAGCCGTTCGCCGAGGTCGAGGCGCAGGTGCGCGAGGACTGGGAGCGCGACGCGCGGCGCAAGGAGCAGGAACGGGTCGCGGCGAAGCTGTTGACGGCGGCTCAGGCTGGATCAAGCCTGGATGACGCTGCAACTATCGCCGGGCTGCGCCTGGAGCGCACATCCCCGGTGGCCCGCGCCCAGCCCACCCCCGGTGTGCCCACGGAGATGACCGAGCCGCTGTTCAACTTGAAGCAGGGCGAGACGACGATGATCGAGGCGCCCGACGCCTTCTACGTGGTGTCGCTGGCCGAGATCACCGCGCCTGACCCGGCGGCCGATCCGCTCGGCACGGCGCAGATCCGCACGGCGCTCACCCAGGCCATCGGCCAGGACATCGAGCTGACGGTCGCCGCCGCCCTGCGGACGCAGGCCAAGCCCCTGGTGAACCGGACCCTGCTGGACAGCATGGCGCAACCTTGAGCATCGACATCTTGAGCACCGACGCATGAACGCTTCCGCCTCCCCATCCCAGGCCGCTTTCCGCACCGCGTATGACGCCGGGCGCGGCACGCTGATCTGGACCACCGGGGTCGCCGACCTGGAAACGCCGGTCGCGGCCTATTTGAAGCTCGCCGCCGGGCGGGCGAACACGTTTTTGCTGGAAAGCATCGAGGGCGGTTCCGCCCGCAGCCGCTACTCGATCATCGGCATGGAGCCGGACCTCGTTTGGCGCTGCCGGGGCGGACGGGCCGAGGTCAACCGGCACGCCCGTTCGGCCCCACACGCCTTCGCCGCCGACGGGCGCGCGCCGCTCGACAGCCTGCGGGCGCTGATCGCCGAGACGCAGCTCGACCTGCCGGAACACCTGGCGCCCATGCTGGGCGGCCTGGTCGGCTATCTCGGCTACGACATGGTGCGCCTGATGGAGCGCCTGCCGGACAAGAACGCGGACGCGCTCGGCCTGCCGGACGCCATCCTGCTCCGCCCGACGCTGTTCGCGGTGTTCGACAACGTCAGGGACGAACTCACCCTGGCCGCGCCCATCTACCCGCAGCCCGGAGTGTCCGCTCAGCAGGCATGGGACATGGCGCAGTCGGCGCTGGCCCAGGCGGACGCGGCGCTCATGCGCCCCCTGCCCCACGCCGTCCCGCCCGTGGCGCTGCCGCCGCAGCCAGAGCCTGCGTCCAACATGACGCAAGCCGAGTTCATGGGCATCGTCGAGCGCATGAAGGAGTACATCGTCGCCGGCGATGCGTTCCAGATCGTGCCGAGCCAACGCTTCTCCGTGCCGTTCGCCTTGCCGCCGTTCTCCCTCTACCGCGCGCTCCGCCGCATCAACCCGGCGCCGTTCCTGTTCTTCCTCGATTTCGGCGGCTTCACCGTGGTGGGCAGCAGCCCCGAGGTGCTGGTGCGGCTCCGCGATGGGATCGTCACCATCCGTCCCCTCGCCGGCACCCGGCCCCGCGGCGCCACCCGCGCTGAGGACGAGCGGCTGGAAGCCGAACTGCTGGCCGATCCCAAGGAGCGGGCGGAGCACCTGATGCTGCTCGACCTCGGCCGCAACGACGTGGGCCGCGTCGCCGAGCTGGGCAGCGTGCGGGTTGTCGAGAGCTTCCGCATCGAGCGGTTCAGCCACGTCATGCATATCTCCTCCACCGTGGAGGGCCGGCTCAAGCCGGGGCTTGAGGCGCTCGACGCGCTGGTTGCCGGGTTCCCCGCGGGTACGCTGACCGGTGCGCCGAAGATCCGCGCCATGCAGATCATCGAGGAGCTGGAGCCGACCCGGCGCGGCATCTACGCCGGGTGCATCGGCTACTTCGCCGCCAACGGCACCATGGACACCTGCATCGGGCTGCGCACCGCCGTGGTGAAGGACGGCACGATGTATGTGCAGGCCGGCGGCGGCGTGGTGGCGGACAGCACGGCCCTCGGCGAGTATGAGGAAACCCGGCACAAGTCCCGCGCCCTGTTCCGCGCCGCCGAGGAGGCGGTGCGCTTCGCCGCCCTGAAAGCCTAGTCCCATGCTCCTGCTGATCGACAACTATGACAGCTTCACCTTCAACCTGGTGCACTTTCTGGGCGACCTCGGCGTGCCCTGCACCGTGCGGCGCAACGACGACCTCTCGGTCGCCGACGCGCTGGCCCTGGCGCCCGAGGCCATCGTGCTCTCGCCCGGCCCGTGCACACCGAACGAAGCGGGCGTCTGCCTCGATCTGATCGCCGCGGCGGCGGGGCGCGTGCCGGTGCTGGGCGTGTGCCTGGGGCACCAAGCCATCGGCCAGGCGTTCGGCGGCCAGGTGGTGCGGGCGGACCGACCCATGCACGGCAAGCTCAGCCCGATCCGCCACAACGGAACCGACGTGTTCGCGGAGATGCCCAGCCCGTTCGAGGCTACCCGCTATCACAGCCTCGTCGTCGAGCCAGAAACCCTGCCCCCGTCGCTCGTGCCGACGGCCTGGACCTCGGACGGGGTCATCATGGGCCTGCGCCACCGCGACCTGCCGATCTACGGCGTGCAGTTCCACCCGGAAAGCATCGCTTCCGAGCACGGGCACAAGATCCTTGCGAACTTCCTCGCCCTGGTGCGCCGGCCGGCGCCCGCCTGTGCCGCCTGACCGCCACGCGGCATGGCCAGCCTCAAACCGGTTCTTGCCCAGCTCGCCTCCGGCGCCACCTTGTCGGTCGAGGAGGCCGAGGCGGCGTTCGGCACCATCATGTCCGGCGAGGCGACGCCCGCGCAGATCGCCGGCCTTCTGATGGCGATGCGGGTGCGCCGGGAAACGGTGGCGGAGCTGACCGGGGCGGTCCGCGCCATGCGGTCCCGCATGGCGGCGATGGCGGCGCCGCCGGACGCCGTCGACGTCTGCGGCACGGGCGGCGACAATGCCGGCACCCTCAACGTGTCCACGGCGGTGACGTTCGTGCTGGCCGGCTGCGGCGTGCCGGTCGCCAAGCACGGCAACCGCGCCCTGTCGTCGCAAACGGGTGGCGCCGACGTGTTGGTCACGCTGGGCGTGAACGTGGACGTGGCGCTGGACCGCCTGCCGGACGTGCTGGCGGCGGCCGGCTGCGTGTTCCTGTTCGCGCCTCGGCACCATGCGGCATTGCGCCACGCGGCCGGGCCGCGGGTGGAACTCGGCACGCGAACGATCTTCAACCTGCTGGGACCGCTCGCCAACCCGGCCGGGGTGCGCCGGCAGCTCACTGGCGTCCATGATCTCGCCTGGCTGCAGCCGATGGCTGAAACCCTGCACGCGCTCGGCACCGAGCGCGCCTGGCTGGTGCATGGCCAGGGGCTGGATGAGCTGACGCTGGCCGGGCCGAGCCAGGTCGTCGCGCTGCATGACGGCGCATACCGGGAGTTCAACGTGACGCCGGAGGACGCCGGGCTGGAACGTTCGCCGATCGAGGCCATCCGCGGCGGCGATGCCGCAACGAACGCCGGCGCCCTGCGCGCGTTGCTGCACGGAGAGCCCGGGCCTTACCGCGATACCGTGCTGCTGAACGCCGCGGCCGGGCTGATCATCGCCGGGGCGGCGCACGATCTGCGGTCGGGCGCGGTGCGGGCAGCAGAGGCGATTGACAACGGCTCCGCTGCTGCTGCACTCGATAAGCTGCGGCGCGCAACGGCTTGATGTCTGCGGAGTGAGTGGAATGGACGTCGCGATCCCCGATGCCTTGGCCCAGATTTGCGCGGAAACGCTGAGCGAGGTGGAGCGCCGGCGTGCCGAAATGCCCGCCACGGCGCTCGCGAGCCGGCTGCACCTGCGGCGCAACCCGACCCGCGGCTTCGGACATACCTTGAAAGAGGCCGTGGCCCGGGGCGGCTACGGCCTGATCGCCGAAATCAAGCGGGCGTCGCCGTCCGCCGGGGTCATTCGCCCCGACTTCCATCCCTCGCTGCTGGCCCGGACCTATGCCGACGCAGGCGCCACCTGCCTGTCCGTGCTGACGGACGCGCCCTATTTCCAAGGCTCGCCCGATCACCTGAAAGTCGCCCGGGCTACGGCCCCGCTGCCGGTGCTGCGAAAGGATTTCATGCTCGACTCCTGGCAGGTCTATGAAAGCCGGCTGATGGGCGCCGACTGCATCCTGCTGATCATGGCGGCGCTCTCCGACCAGCAGGCGCGGGAACTTGAGGAGTTGGCGCGGGCGCTGGACATGGACGTGCTGGTCGAAGTGCACAACCGGGCCGAGCTGGATCGCGCCTTGGGACTGCAAACGTCGCTGATCGGCATCAACAACAGGAATTTAAAGACGTTGCAGACCGACTTGCAGACCACGATCGAGCTTGCGCCGCACGTGCCCTCGGATCGGTTCCTGATCGCCGAGAGCGGCATTCGCAGTCACGACGACGTCCGCCGCCTGGCGGACGCCGGGGCTTCCTGCTTCTTGGTCGGCGAAAGTCTGCTGCGCCAGCCCGATGTCGGCGCCGCCACCCGCGCCCTGCTGGGCGCCCCATCATGATGCCGGGACTGACGCACTTCGATGCCGAGGGCCGGGCCGTCATGGTCGATGTGTCCGCCAAGGCCGAAACCGACCGGACGGCGACCGCGCGGGTCAGCGTGGCGATGCTGCCGGAAACGCTGCGGGTGGTCCTGGCCGGCGAGGCCAAGAAGGGCGACGTGCTCGGCGTGGCGCGGCTGGCCGGCATCATGGCGGCGAAGCGCACGGCGGACCTCATCCCGCTTTGCCACCCGCTGCCGATCTCGGCGGTCACGCTCGACCTCGGGCCATCGCCGTCCGGCGATGGGATCGACATCGCCGCCACCGTCCGCACCACCGGCCGCACCGGGGTGGAGATGGAGGCGCTGACCGCCGCAAGCGTCGCGGCGCTGACGGTTTATGACATGTGCAAGGCGGTTGACCGGGGCATGAGGATCGACGGGCTTCGCGTCGTGCATAAGGCGGGCGGCAAGTCCGGCGATTTCCGGCAAGGGTGAGGCGATGCTGTCGGTCGAGGAAGCCCGTGCCCGCATCGTCGGGCCGCTCCGTCCCACCCCGGCCGAAACCGTCGCCTTGCCGGAGGCCTGGGGCCGGGTGCTCGCCAGCCCGCTGCAGGCCCGGCTGACCCAGCCGCCCGCCGACGTTTCGGCCATGGACGGCTATGCGCTGCGGGCAGTGGACGGCGGGGCCGGCGCGCGGGTGGCGGTAGTCGGCCACGCCCCCGCGGGCCGGCCGTTCCCCGGCCAGGTCGCAGACGGCGAGGCCGTCCGGCTATTCACCGGAAGCGTCGTGCCAGACGGTGCCGACTGCGTGCTGCCGCAAGAGGACGTGGACCGGGACGGCGACTGGATCACGGTACGGGAGGCGGCGCGGACCGGACGTCATATCCGCCGCGCCGGCCAGGATTTCCGCCAGGGCGACATCCTGATGCCGGCCAGCACCCGGCTGGGCGCACGGGCTATCGGGCTGATCGCGGCGGGCAACCACCCATGGGTCGCCGTGCATCGGCAGCCGCGCATCGCGATCCTCGCCACGGGCGACGAGATCGTGCTGCCGGGCGAGCCTTTGGCGGCAGGCGGCATCGTCAGTTCCAACGCGCACGCCTTGGCGGGGTTGGTCCGTGCCGGCGGCGGCATCCCGTTGGTGCTGCCCATCGCGCCGGATGACCCGGCGGCCATCGCCTCCGTCGCGGACCGCCTGTTCGGCATCGACCTCCTGCTGACCACGGGCGGCGCCAGCGTCGGCGAGCATGACCTGGTGCAGACCAGCCTCGCGACCCGCGGCTTCGCCCTTGATTTCTGGCGCATTGCGATGCGGCCCGGCAAGCCGCTGCTGTTTGGGCGGCTCGGCGACGTGCCTGTGCTCGGCTTACCCGGCAACCCGGTCTCGGCCTTCGTCTGCGCCTTCCTGTTCCTGCTCCCCGCGCTCAACCGGCTCAGTGGCATCACGGACGACACGTTGCGGCCGGTGGAAGCGCGTCTAGCCGCGCCCGTGGCTGCGAACGATCATCGGGCGGATCACCTGCGGGCAACCCTCTCGACCGGCCCGGCCGGCGCGCTCGTTGCCACGCCATTCGACCGGCAGGACTCGTCGCTGCTGCAACTGCTGGCCAATGCCGGATGCCTGATTCTCCGTGCGCCGCACGCGCCGGCGTTGCAGGCTGGGGCCATGGTGCCCGTGCTTCGGCTGGACATGGGGGGCCTGTAACACCCCAAAGGTGCCATAAGCGACAGGAAACGTTGACAGGCGTTGGCGAACCAATGTAGAACGAATCGGGTTGCCTTTTTGTTCTACATGTGTTTTATTTTTGCCAGGCTGTTCCATCGGGCACGAAAGAGCTTTGCCATGCTGACGCGCAAGCAGCACGAGTTGCTGACGTTCATCGACGCCCACCTCAAGGCGACCGGCTTCTCCCCCAGCTTCGAGGAGATGAAGGAAGCCTTGCAGCTTCGGTCAAAATCCGGAATTCACCGTCTGATCTCGGCTTTGGAGGAGCGGGGCTTCCTGCGCCGGCGGCACCACCGCGCCCGGGCGCTTGAGGTCACGCGGCTGCCGAACGAGGCCGGGCGGGAGCTTGCCGTGGCGGCGCCGGCGCCGTTCGCACCCAACGTCATCCGTGGGGACTTCTCGGGCCGCTTCCCGGCCGTGCGCGCGGCGAATGAGGCTGCAGCGGTGCACCTGCCGCTATATGGCCGCATCGCCGCCGGGTTGCCGATTGAGGCGCTGCGGGACCAGGGCGCGCAGATCGAAGTGCCCCTCGCTTTGCTGGGCAACGGCGAACACTACGCGCTTGAGGTCGCGGGCGACTCCATGGTGGAGGCGGGAATCCTTGACGGCGACACGGTCGTGATCCGCAAGGGCGACGTGGCGGAGAATGGCCAGATCATCGTGGCGCTGATCGACGATGCGGAGGTCACGTTGAAGCGGCTGCGCCGCCGCGGCAACTCGGTCGCGCTGGAGCCTGCCAATCAGCGGCACGAGATCCGCATCTTCCCGGCCGACCGGGTCAAGGTGCAGGGCAACCTGGTCGCTTTGCTGCGGCGCTACTGATCACTCTGACGCAGCAGGCGGCAACTCGTCCGGCGTTGCCATCGGCAAGTTAGGCACGGTTCGGCGCGGCGTCGGTGGTCTCGGCACCCAAGGCCGGTCGCCGCGATAAGCGCGGTCGGACAGGATGCGTGGCGCGGTGCCAGTCAGCCAAATCGCCGTCGCGCCGTCCCGCCACACGCTGAACCGGTCGACGTAAGGGACGCCGGCCGGACACTCGCCCCGGGCCGGCTCGGCGGACACCAGCAGGTCGATGCCGGCGCAATCGGGGCGTGCGCGGCTGCGCAGGACCAGGGCCTGACGCCCGCCGCGCTGGATCCGGCACGCGTCGGCGTCGCACGACGCAGGCTCCCCGGTTTGCACCGGCACGAGCGGCCCGGCCGCAAGCTGGTTCTGCCAAGCGTCCCGCACGAACTTGGACGCGCCGGTTTGCGACATCAGGTAGTACCGGTCGACCCGGATGGCGATCAGCCGCGCTTCGGACGAGACCAGGATGTCGGGCGCTGGCGCCGCGAGAGGCGACAGCAGCCCGGCCAGCATGACCGGCACCCCTGCAAGCCGCAGCCGCGACCGCCAAAGCCCAAGCCAGGCCAGGCCCAGGCTGAACACACACAGCCCCCAGGCCGGCATGTGGGGCACGGCCAGGGTGGCCGACGGCCAGGCGGAGACGGTGCGGCCGATCCACAGAATGCCGTCGATCCCCCACCCCATCGGCGTCAACGCCAGCCGTTCGAGGCCAAGCGGCATCAGCAGCAGCGCCAGCAGGCCAAACGGCATCACCCAGAATGCCGTCAGCGGCACGGCGGCCACGTTGGCGATGATGAAGTAAAGCTGGAAGGCTCTTGTCGGGTTCCGGGGTGATGGATGTGGGTGGTGCCGTTGGAGGGTATCTGGTGTGATGGCTGAAGCGCGGGCAGCCAACCGGCTCGCGCGAGGAGTCTCCGCCATCATGGCTGCATCCGACTTGGTCAACCTCTCCGGGCTGATG